>ERZ500994.390-NODE-390-length-13887-cov-5.698959_pt1 | contig 13887 bp, 15 predicted proteins | sample MGYA00248878_ERZ500994 | MGnify/ENA primary metagenome ERZ500994 (study PRJEB25958, sample SAMN03398533) | human skin metagenome | study: EMG produced TPA metagenomics assembly of the Human Skin Microbiome Metagenome (human skin metagenome) data set. | reverse complement strand
ATAGGCATGCTCGCGATCGACGTCCGGAAACGCGATCTCGTCCCAGCCCTGCCCCGTCGGAAATCCGCCGTCGTCGAAAAAACCGCCGGACCCGGCCTGGGCGAGACCGATCAGCGGAACGGTCCGCCGCTGCTCCGGCGCGGCGCACCCCTCCGGCGGCGAAGCGCGCCTCAAGGGCGAGGACACGCCCGGCCGCTTCGTCAGCGCGAGCGAGGCGGCGCTGGCGCCGGGCGCGGGCTGCGCCATCGTGACGGACGCCCATGTCGCGACGAGCCATCTCGCCGCGCTCCAGCGCAGTCTCGACGCGCAGGGCATACGGCATGAGGCGATCGTCGTGCCGGCCGGCGAGGGATCGAAGAGCTGGAGCGAGTTCCAGCGCGTCTGCGACGCCATCCTCGCCGCGAAACTCGAACGCGGCGATCTGGTCGTGGCGCTTGGCGGCGGCGTCGTCGGTGATCTCGCGGGCTTCGCGGCGGCGAGCGTGCGGCGCGGCATGCGCTTCGTCCAGATCCCGACCTCGCTCCTCGCGCAGGTCGATTCCTCCGTCGGCGGCAAGACCGGCATCAATTCCGCACATGGCAAGAACCTCATCGGCGCGTTTCACCAGCCCTCGCTCGTGCTCGCCGACACGCGCGCGCTCGCCACGCTGCCGGAGCGCGAGTTCCGCGCCGGCTATGCCGAAGTGGTCAAATACGGTCTCATTTCCGATGCTCCCTTTTTCGAGAGCCTCGAGCGCAACTGGCGCGAGATTTTTGACGGCGGCCCCGCGCGCGAGGCCGCGATCGCCCATTGCTGTGAGATGAAAGCCGGCGTGGTGGTGCGCGACGAGACCGAACAGGGCGAGCGCGCATTGCTCAACCTCGGCCATACATTCGGCCATGCGTTCGAGCGGCTCGTCCGCTACGACGGCGCGCGGCTCGTACATGGCGAGGCGGTCGCGATCGGCCTCGCCTGCGCGTTCCGTTTCTCCGTGAAGCTGGGATTTTGCGCGGGTCAGGACGCCGAGCGCGTCGTCGCGCACCTGCGCACCGTCGGCCTGCCGACGCGCATCGCCGACATCCCCGGCTTCGACGCCGATGCCGACGCCGTGCTCGACGCCATGCGGCAGGACAAGAAGGTCCATCGCGGCGCGCTCACCTTCATTCTTGCGCATGGAATCGGCCAAAGCTTCATCGCGCGGGATGTCGCCGAGAGCGACGTCGCCGCGTTCCTGCGCGAGGCAATGGCGGCCTGACGTCCTTCTGACACCCGGAACCTGAGACCATGCACGGAGCGGGCCTTGACGCCCTGACCCTCGACCCCTGGATCGCGGTCGCCATCGTGGCCGCCTCGATCCTGCTGTCCGCGTTCTTCGCGGGCTCGGAGACGGCGCTGACCGCCGCCTCCCGCGCACGCATGCATGCGCTCGAAAAAAATGGCGACGGGCGCGCTGCGACCGTCAACCGCCTGCTCAATGCGCGCGACCGGCTGATCGGTGCCATGCTGCTCGGCAACACGCTGACCAATATCGGCTCGTCGGCCGTCGCGACGAGCCTTCTCGTCGCCGTCGCGGGCGAACGCGGCGCGATCTACGCGACCGCGATCATGACCGCGCTTCTTCTGATCTTCGCGGAAGTGCTGCCGAAAACGCTCGCCATCACCTATCCCGATCAGGTGTCGCTCGCGGTGTCGCGGCTCGTCGCTTTCTTCGTCGCGATCTTCGGCCCGTTGCTGATCGCCGTCGAGGCGATCGTCGGCGCCGTGCTTCGCCTGTTCGGCATGCGGGTCGGCGAGACGCGCTCCGTGCTGTCGGGCTATGCGGAACTGAAGAGCACCGTCGACCTCCTGCACCGCGAAGGCGGCGTCGCACGCTCGGAACGCGACATGATGGGCGGCCTGCTCGACCTGCAGGAACTCACCGTGTCGGACGTGATGGTCCACCGCACCCGCATGGCGGCGATCGACGCCGGTCTGCCGCCGCATGACCTCGTGCGCGCGGTGCTGTCGTCGCCCTATACGCGCCTGCCGCTGTGGCGCGAGCGGCCCGAAAACATCATCGGCGTACTCCATGCGAAGGATCTGCTGCGGGCGCTCGATGCGGCCGGCGGCGACGCCGACAAGCTGAATATCGACACGATCGCGCTGGACGCGTGGTTCGTCCCGGATTCGACGAATTTACGCACGCAGCTTCAGGCCTTTCGTCGCCGCAAGACGCATTTCGCGCTGGTCGTCGACGAATACGGTGAGGTCATGGGCCTCGTGACGCTCGAGGATATTCTGGAGGAGATCGTCGGCGACATCGCCGACGAGCACGATGTCGCCGTCGCCGGCATCCGCCAGAATGCCGATGGCTCCGTGATCGTCGAAGGCTCGGTGCCGATCCGCGATCTCAATCGCGCCATGGACTGGTCGCTGCCCGACGAGGAAGCCACCACCCTTGCCGGTCTCGTGATCCACGAGGCCCGTGCGATTCCCGAACCCGGCCAGATGTTCACCTTCCACGGGTTCCGCTTCGAAATCCTGCGCAAGACGCGGAACCGCATCACCGCATTGCGCATCACGCCGGACCGGCGGGAGGCCGAGGCAAAAAACTGAAACGCGGGCGAGGCACAGAGCGCGGGACAAGGGGAGTCCGGGATGTTTCGTTTCACCGCGCTTGCACTGCTCGCGTCACTTGCGGCATGGCCCGCCGCAGCGAGCGAGGAAGCGGACAATATTTCGATCCTGTGCAAGGACCGGAAGGGGACGGTGAAACTCGGCATCTTCGTCGATACCAAGAAGCGAAGCGTCTCGGTCCGCAATGAGCGCACCGGCCGCTGGGACATCATCGACAACGTGTTCCTTCGTCTCTACCACGACGAAATCCAGATTCCCGATCCGCCTCAGGCGAAGCACTTCGTCTTCGTGGATCGCACGACGGGCGCATTCCGCTATTCCCGCAAGACGTTCGATGCGGCACGCAACTCGAAACCGGTGGGCATATGCGAGAAGACCGCATTTGCGGCGCCGCCGGAGACCGTGACGGTCTCGGGACGGCCGAACAAATTCTGACATCCAGACGTTACGCTCAACGCCCGGGTCGATGACGCCCGGCTTTTCGATCAGCCGGGTTTCTTCGCGAATACATCCACCGTGAGATAGGACGGCCAGATGTCGTTCCACGTCTTCTGCGTCGCCGGCGTCATGAACCCCTTGGGCGCGATGATCTTCGTGCGGTGCTGGTAGGCGCTTTCCGCGATATCGAGACCGGCGTCGCGGAAGATCAGCGACAGGGCCTCGCGGCTGAAGCGGAAGAAATCCGACGGATGCGCATGCAGCGGGAACGTCTGGCATGTGCTGATGTAACAGAAGCCACCCGGCGCGAGGGCGCGCGCGATCTCCCGCGCCGCGATCCAGGGTCGTTCGAGATGCTCGAAGACGGCGACGGCGACGACGGCGTCGAACCGCCCGGCCCAGTCCGGCGGAAGGCGATGCACGTCGGCGACGATATCGACGCCGAGCCCCGGTTGCACATCGGCAAGAAGATAGTTGCTTCGCGGCACAGCCGGAAAATGAAGCATCGACGTCAAAATCTGGCCCGGCACCGTTTCGCGTGTGCCGATTTCGAGAACCGACGCCTCTGGACCAAGGGCCGCAGCGGCGCTTGCGAAAGCATTCCACGCCGCTGGCGATGATTCGTCGGGCGCCTTCGGGCCGCCGGAACGCCCGAAGGACAGCAGGCCGCGAAGGCGATCGCCGATGCGCGTCACGAGCGCGCCGCGCGGCCTAGCCGGCCGCGTCGACGTAGAGCTTGCCGCCCATCTGCATGAACTGCGCGCTCTTCTGCGCCATGCCGCTCGATTTCGCAGCCTCGATCTGCTCCGCCGTCAGGCCAAGCGCCGCGCGCTCGTTGTCGCCCATGGCGCGCACTTCGTCGCGTAGATCCTGCGTGATCTTCATCGAGCAGAATTTCGGCCCGCACATCGAGCAGAAATGCGCGACCTTGTGCGCTTCCTTCGGCAGCGTCTCGTCGTGGAACGCACGCGCCGTGTCGGGATCGAGACCGAGATTGAACTGGTCCTCCCAGCGGAAGTCGAAACGCGCGCGCGACAGCGCATCGTCGCGTACCTGCGCCGCCGGATGGCCCTTGGCGAGATCGGCCGCATGGGCGGCGATGCGATAGGTGATGACGCCGGTCTTCACATCGTCGCGGTCGGGCAGGCCCAGATGCTCCTTCGGCGTGACGTAGCAGAGCATCGCGCAGCCGAACCAGCCGATCATCGCCGCGCCGATGCCGGATGTGATGTGGTCGTAGCCCGGAGCGATGTCCGTCGTCAGCGGCCCGAGCGTGTAGAACGGCGCCTCGCCGCATTCGGCGAGCTGCTTGTCCATGTTGATCTTGATCTTGTGCATCGGCACATGGCCGGGGCCTTCGATCATCACCTGGCAACCCTTGTCCCAGGCGATCTTCGTCAGTTCGCCGAGCGTTTCGAGTTCGGCGAATTGCGCGCGGTCGTTGGCGTCCGCGATCGACCCCGGCCGCAGCCCGTCGCCAAGCGAGAACGACACATCGTATTTTCGCATGAGATCGCAGATGTCACCGAATCGCTCGTAGAGGAAGGACTCCCGGTGATGCGACAGGCACCAGCGCGCCATGATGGACCCGCCGCGCGAAACAATGCCGGTGACGCGGTCGGCAGTCAGCGGCACATAGGCGAGCCGCACGCCGGCGTGGATGGTAAAATAATCGACGCCCTGCTCGGCCTGTTCGATCAGCGTGTCGCGGAACACTTCCCAGTCGAGCTTCGTCGCATCCCCGCCGACCTTCTCGAGCGCCTGGTAGATCGGCACGGTGCCGATCGGCACCGGCGAGTTGCGCAGGATCCAGTCGCGGATGTTGTGGATGTTGCGGCCGGTGGAGAGGTCCATCACCGTGTCCGCGCCCCAGCGGATCGACCAGACGAGCTTCTCGACTTCCTCGGCCACCGACGACGTCACGGCGGAATTGCCGATATTCGCGTTGACCTTCACGAGGAAGTTTCGGCCGATGATCATCGGCTCGAGTTCCGGGTGATTGATGTTCGACGGAATGATCGCCCTGCCGCGTGAAATCTCGTCGCGAACGAATTCCGGCGTCACGAAGGGCGGCACGCTCGCGCCGAAATTTTCGCCGTCCGCGAGCTTCGCTGCAGCCTGATCGAGCGCCCGCTCGCGGCACAGATTCTCGCGCGCGGCCACGTAGGCCATTTCTTCCGTGATGATTCCGGCGCGGGCGAATTCATATTGCGTGACCGGCTCGGAACCCGTCGCGCGGCGTGGATCGCGCGAGGCGGGACAGGGCGGCACCAGCGCGTCCGTGCCGACATTGCCATTGTCCTCCGGCTTGATGGCGCGGCCGTCGTAGCGCTCCAGCCCCTTGCGGGCCGACAGCCAGGTGCGCGCCGGCGGCAGGCCGGCCGACAGGTCCGGCACGAAAGCCGGATCGGTGTAGGGCCCGGAAGCGTCGTAGACGCGCACCGGCGGCTCGTTGGCCGACGGGTCCAGCGCGATCTCGCGGAAGGGTACGCGCAGACCGGGAAATCCCGCCGGCGCGGCATAAACCTTGGCGGAGCCAGGCAGCGGACCCGTCGTCACGGCTTCCGGACGCAGCGGACGCTTGGAATGCATGTTCATGGGCGGCTCCTCCGTCGGGTTGGCGGAAGGAGGGCGTAATCCCGGCGGGAGCGGCCTTCCCTGTCGCCGGCATTACCCGGATCAGGTTCGACGGGTCTCATCTCAGCCGTCCGACTCCGGACAGCACCCCGTGGCTGAGGGATACGATAGGCATGTCCGCGCGAGCGTTCAAGCGGGGCCGGACGGCCTTGTCATCAAGCTTTTACGGAACGGTCCGAGGAGGCGCTGTCGAGGTGCGCCTGCGGTGCGAAAGGCTCCATCGTCCCCGAGCCTTCCATGCCAAGTAATATACTCGAAGACTAAATAATCACAAGAATTGAACTTTCGGCTTTTCCTCGTCACGGTCCGCGCAACGTCAGATGCGTCGGGAGAACGAACCTTGATCGAGGAACGACAGCCGAGCCGGACGGCGCTCGGCGCGGCGGCCTATCGCGCCGCGCATCAGATCGTGGAGGGCGGGGCGATCTTCGCCGATCCCTTCGCCCGCAGCATTCTGGGCGCCGAGGGAGACCCGTTTCTCGCAGTCTTCACCACGGACCCCGCGCAGAAACCCATGATGATGTTCATGGCCGCGCGAAGCCGCTTCGGCGAGGATTCGCTCGCCGCAGCGGTGGATCGCGGCACGCGGCAGGTCGTCGTTCTCGGGGCGGGCCTCGACACGTTCTGCCTGCGAAATCCTCACGCGAAGAACGGGCTGCATGTCTTCGAGCTCGATCACCCGGCCACGCAGGCCTGGAAACGCCGACGCCTGGACGAAATGGGATGCGCCGCGCCGGCATCGACCACATTCGTGCCGGTCGATTTCGAAAGCCAGCGCCTCGGCGTGCGCCTTGAAGACGCGGGCTTTCGATCGAACGGGCCCGCGTTTTTCCTCTGGCTGGGCGTGGTTCCCTACCTTCGGGAGGCCGCCATCTCCGCGACCTTGCGCTATATCGCCGGTATTCCCGACGCGGAGGTCGTGTTCGACTACGGCGAACCTCTCGAGAACTATCCGCCCGAACGCCGCGCAAGGGTCGCCGAACTTGGACGGCGCACTGCGGAAGTCGGAGAGCCCTTGTTGAGCCATTTCAATCCGGCCGACATCGCCCGCGAACTCGAAACTCTCGGCTTTGCCGAAATCGAGGATCTGGACCTGAACGCCATCGCGGTCCGCTACCTTGACCGCGTTCCGAGCGAAACCCAAGTCGCAGGACCGCACGTCATCCGCGCGCGGACGGGTGGAAATCTTTAGCGCGACAGGCCGCGATCAGGCGTTGTCCACCGCGACGCCCAGAATCCTTGCCGCCGCAGCCATTCCGTCGTCGAACGTCACCAGCGATGCGCCCATTCGGCGCGCGATGGCGATGTGCAAGGCGTCCGGCGTTCGCAGCGGCAGGTCGAGACGGCGGATGAAAGCGGCGGCTGCCGAGATGTCGGTTGCTGCAGTCTCGACCTGCTGCGCCGCACGCGGCATCCAGTCATCAAACAAGCCGAAAGCAATACGAGCCCGGTCGGCAATCAGTTCTCCCATCCGGACGCGGCGCGCGAGGGCGGATGAAAATTCGGCGGCGGCGAAATCGCTGACGAGACACACCGGCGCCCTGGACCGAAGGAAATCATGCGACCTTGAACTGAAGGCCTCATCCATAAACAACGGAACAATGACGCTGGTGTCCAGATAGACCGTCACTTCCACTCTTCATCACGCATCTGACGCAGGAGCGTACCGGCGTCCGTCTTCGGATTGCCACGGACCCGCCGCGCGGCAAGCCAATCGAGATCTTCCGCCGTGATCGGCCGGGCGGGCGCGGGAATGGCGCGCAGTTCCGCCACCGGCCGGCCGTGCCGCGTGATGACGATGCCCTCGCCCGCGATCGCGCGGTCGATCAGTTCCGGCAGTTTGTTCTTCGCTTCCGCGACGCTGTGCGTGCCCATGCGAGAAAAATGGCTATCGGATAGCCATTTTGTCAAGGATCTGACTAAGCCCAGGACTTAGCGTGGCATACGCGGCGGCCTGATGCTATCGACGGCGCCGTTCGCCACACTGGAGTCGTCGTTGCGCGAATCCCCGGTCACGCTGAAATTCGCGAATGACGCCGCCGAAGATGCCTACAAGCAGAGCAGGGTCGGCTACCGCATCCAGAATTCGCGCCTCACGGCCGTCGTCGTCGCGGTCATGTGGTCGGCCTTCGCGGTCATCGACCTTTTCGTCCTGCCCGATCTCACCCATGCGGCATTGGCCGTACGGCTCGCGGGCGTCGCCGCCGCTCTGGCGTTATTCGCCGCGACGCTCCTGCGGACGCCCGGGCGATGGATCGAGAATGCGGCCTTCGCCTTCCTGTGTTTCAACATCCTTCTCGTCTTCGCGCTGAAGCTGACGATTCCGCCGGCCGCGGATGCGCAATTCCAGACGCTGCCGCTCTTCATGTTCGTGGCGACGGCGTCTTTCGTCGTCATCGGCGCGACCTTCACGATGGGCGTCGCGGGCGCGCTGCTCAGCGCGATCGGCTATGCCCTGATCGCACTGGTCTTCAAGCCCGAGCCGATCGCGAGTTTCAGCTATGAATTCCCGTTCCTTCTGACGAGTTCGGCGGTCGCCGCGATTTCCGCCTATCTGCTCGAAAAGGCGGAACGCACCTCGTTCCTGCGCCGCGAGGCGCTGTCGCGCGCGGAGGAACAGATCCGCGCGCTTCTGCACAACGTGCTGCCGCCGAGCATCGCCGCGCGCAAGGAGGCCGGTGAAATCCTGATCGCCGACGATTTCGAGGAGATCACCATTCTCTTCGCCGATATCGCCGGCTTCACGACGCGGACGGAAGCCATGCGGTCGGACGCCGTGGTGACGATGCTGAACGAACTCTTTTCGCGCTTCGACGGCATCGTCGCGGAACGGCGGCTCGAAAAGATCAAGACGATCGGCGATTGTTACATGGTGGCGGCCAGCGTGCCGGACGCCCATCCCGACCACGCGCGCGACATCGCCGACGTCGCGCTGGCGCTGCGGGCGGAAGCGGCCAAGGTGCGCTATCCCGACGGACAACCGGTCGAGCTCAAGATCGGCATCGCGACCGGCCCGGCGACGGCCGGCGTCATCGGCCAGTCGAAATTCCTGTTCGACGTGTGGGGCGACACGGTGAATACCGCGAGCCGCCTCGAAAACCATGCGCTTGCCGGCGAAATCCTGGTCACCGACGCGCTGGCCAGGGCGGTCGGAGCGTCGTTCGCCTTCGACGGCCCCCAGACGATCGATCTGAAAGGCAAGGGCGCGACCCCCGTATGGCGCCTTCTGACGGTGGCATGACGGCCTGGATCAGTCGCTGGTGCTCGATGTCCAGGTCGCGTGCTTCACGCCGGTCTCTTTCTCCAGTTTCGCTACGATGGCGTCGAGATCGCTCGCCGGAACGCTCGTCGCCGCCAGCGTCGCGATGATCTCCACCTCGTCGTCGTCGCGCTCCAGCACCTCGCTGTCGCGCACCGGATAGTCCGCCGCTTCGAGCCGCTCGGTGAGAAGATCGCGCACGTCGTCGCGCAGATCGTCCGTCGCCGTGACATGGACCTTGTAGGTCGCCTCGGTCTGGCCGGCGTCGATCGGCGTCCGGTTGATGACGTTCACGAGCGGCCGCAGAATCGTGTTGCCGACCAGCACGAGAGCCGCGAGAAGACCCGCCTCGGCGATGCGATCCGCGCCGGCGAAGGCTCCCACCGCCGCTGAACACCACAGGGTCGCCGCCGTGTTGAGCCCCCGGATATTGGTCCCCTCCTTCATGATGACGCCGGCGCCGAGAAAACCGACGCCGGACACGACATAGGCGAGAACCCGTGTCGCGCCGGCCGCCGCCTCCAGCGACATGCCGAGATCGACGAAAGCGGCTGCGCCGAGGGCGACGAGGGCATTGGTGCGCAGGCCCGCCGTGCGCTGCCGGTACTGCCGCTCCGCACCGATCAGCGTGCCGAGCACGAAAGCCGCGACGAGCGACACCAGCGTGTCGAGGAAGGGCGCGAGCTGAAAGGCCTTGAAGGCGGACATCGGAGGCTCTTGCTACAGGAATCGTGACAAGCCGACGACAGCCCGGACGAAGCGCATCCCTATGCGTCGACCGGTTCCCGCGCGGCGATCAGCGCACGCAACCCCTCGGTCACCGGCACGGTCTTGTGCGTCGCCTGGTCGGTGTAGACCCAGACGACCTCGCCGGTCGCGCGCAGATCGTCCGGCGCGCCCTTCGCGTAGATCGCAAGGGCGAAGGCGAGCGAGGAGCGGCCGATCCGGCCCGTGCGCACGCACACGTCGATCTCCTCGTCGAAGCGGATCGGCGCCTTGTATTCGACAAGCGTCTTGACGGTATGGAAATCGACCCCCGTGCGCGCCGTCTCGCCTTTGTAGTCCCAGCCGAGCGCGCGGCAATATTCGGTGATCGCCGTATCGAAATAGGTGAGATAGTGCGCGTTGAAGACGACGGACTGCCCGTCGATCTCCGAGTAGCGCACACGAAACGGATGATGGAACCAGAAATCCTGCCGACCCACGTGTTTCCTCCCGTATGAGGCTCCTCGCATAGCATCCGCCGCGCCTCTCGACATCCTCCCGTCCGCCGCGCTAATCGCTCCCCTCACGACAAGATCAGGGAGAAACGCCGTGCTCAGTTCCGCCGCCATCAACAAGACCGACAAGGGCAAGATCGCCGCCGACAAGCTTGAAAGCATGGTCGGCAAGGAAGTCGGCGTGTCAGACTGGACCGTGCTCGACCAGAAGACGATCGACGCCTTCGCCGACCTGACCTTCGATCCCTACTTCATCCACACCAACCCCGAGAAAGCGAAGAAGGAAACACCCTTCGGCGGGACGATCGCCCACGGCTTCCTGACGCTCTCCATGCTGTCCGTCATGGCCTACGACTGCCTGCCCGACATCGAGGGCCGCACGATGGGCATGAACTACGGTTTCGACAAAATCCGCTTCATCTCGCCCGTTCCGGCGGGATCGAAGATCCGCGGCCGTTTCGCCATCGCCGACGTCCAGCGCAAGCCGGGACAGGCCGTGGTGAAATACGGCGTCACCGTCGAGATCGAAGGCAAGGAGAAGCCGGCGCTTTCGGCCGAATGGCTCACCATCGCCTTTCTGGGATAAACCTTCTCCCAAAGGGAGCGGGTGGTTGCGAAGCAACCGGGTGAGGGGTTCGACCGCATTGCGAACCCGCTCACACACCTTCTCTTATCCGTTACCCCTCACCCGCCTGCTCCGCAGGCACCCTCCCCCCATGGGGGCGGGCTCGCGCAGGAAAGCTGAAAAATGACCATCCGTTTCGATAATCGCGTCGCCATCGTCACCGGCGCCGGCAACGGCCTCGGCCGCTCCCACGCGCTCGGTCTCGCCAGCCGGGGCGCAAAAGTCGTTGTCAACGATTTCGGCGGCGCGCGCGACGGCACCGGCGGCTCGTCGGCGGCGGCCGACAAAGTCGTCGACGAGATCAAGGCCGCCGGCGGCGAGGCGATCGCGGCCGCCTGCTCCGTGACCGACGAGGCCGGCGTGAAAGCCATGGTCGACGCCGCCATGGCGAAATGGGGCCGCATCGACATCCTCATCAACAATGCCGGCATTTTGCGCGACAAGACCTTCACCAAGATGGACATGTCCGACTTCCGCACCGTGGTCGACGTCCATCTCATGGGCACGGTGATCTGCACCAAGGCCGTGTGGGACATCATGCGCGCGCAGAACTATGGCCGCCTCGTCTTCACCTCGTCGTCGTCCGGCATCTACGGCAATTTCGGCCAGGCGAATTACGGCGCGGCCAAGATGGCCATGGTCGGCTTCATGAACGTGCTGCACCTCGAAGGGCAGAAGAACAACATCCGCGTCAACACGCTGGCCCCAACCGCCGCGACGCGCATGACGGAAGAGCTCATTCCGCCGGACGCACTCGCGCTGATGAAGCCGGAGACGATCACACCCGGCGTGCTCTATCTGGTCAGCGAGAACGGCCCGTCGCGCGCGATCCTGTGCGCGGGCGCCGGCGGCTTTGCCCGCACGCTGATCTACGAGACCCCGGGCGTGCATATCGAAGACCCGACGCCCGAGGCCGTCGAAGCGCAGTTCGGGCAGATCTCCGACGCCAAGGGCGAGGAGATTCTGACGGGCGCGTTCCAGCAGACCAACAAGTTTCTGGCCGGCGCAGCCGCCGCGAAGGGCATTTCGCTCGAGCGGAAGTAGAAGCGGTCAAGGGCGATGTGGTGCGCCTCTACCTTGCGGACGCTCTCCCTTTTTGCGGGATTTGTCGCTGCCGCCTGCATTGGGGCAGCAGCGGCGCCTGAGTGCGGCGACCTCCCGACGCAAACAGACATGAACCAGTGTGCTGGTGATAAGTTTGCGAAGGCGGACAAGCTTCTGAACGAACAGTACAAAAGCTTGTCTGCCTGCGCTCTCGCGAAGTCACAACGGGCTTGGTTAGCTTACCGAGACGCAGAATGCCAATTCCGGGTAGGACCGAGAAACGAAGGTGGATCCCTATGGCCGATGGCCAAGGCTACGTGCATGGAAGCGCTTACGAAGGAGCGTAGCCTTCACCTTATCTATTACTTAACATGTCAAGAAGGCGATTCTTCCTGTCCGACTTGGCGTTGTCGGTCCAAGTAAGATTGCGTGATTAGATCAACTCGATGCGGGCGGTATGGCCGCCCGCATTCGCGAGCCGCGCGTCGCGGGTGAGGAGCGGCGCGTCGAGAATTTCCGCCAGCGCGACATAAGCTGCGTCGTACGACGTTATATTGTGGCGCACCGCCCAGATGCGGTCGAGAAGCCGCATATGCGGATAGCGGCGTAGCGGAAGCCTGCGATATTCGGCGAGAATCGCGTCGCCCATCCGTGTGGCCGACCTGGATTTTGCAACCGTCCTGCGAAGGGTGTTGGCGACCTCAAGGTCGATGAGTTCCGGAGCGTGAAGGGACGCTCCCGCCGAACGAAGGCGATCCTCGATTGTTGATGCGCCCTCCGTCCGCATCAGCACCGCCACAATCACCGAAGCGTCGACAACGATCATTTCCCGAAGCGCTGCTTTGCCTCCTCGTCGCGCTGCCGCGCCTTGTCGAAGACCCGATCCAGATGCTCCGCCCTTCGTTCGCGCTCATCGCGGATCGCTTCGGCAGGATTCTCGAGATTTTCGACAGGCGGCAGTTGCGCGACGCGCTCGAACCACTCCTCAAGAGACGGCAGGCGAGCCTCATCGGCAATCCGGCGCAAAAGGAAATCCGACAGACTCATGCCCGCACGCGCCGCGCGCGCCTTCATCGTGCGATGCACATCATCTGGTACGTTGCGTATCTGGATCATACCCATGCGCAAAACATGGTTGCATGTGCGGCGCATGTCAATTTACGAGCGGGTGGCGCGACTCGGCGGAAGCGAATAAGAAGGTCGTGATGTGAACGGCCCGCTTTCGCCCCAGCCCGGCCGTCCGTGCCCTCCTCGATCCGAGCCCATGAAACGCGCAGCCGCCCTTATCCTTGTTTTCATTGTGCTTGCGGGTCTCGCGGGAGGACTGGCGTGGTTCCAGTTCGCCCTCAAGCCGGAGATGATCAAGGGCTTCATCGCCAAGGCCGGACAGGTGACGCCGTCCGTCGCGGCCGCGGAGGCGACGACAGAATCCTGGCCGCCGCAATTGCGCGCGATCGGCTCGTTTCGCGCCGTCAAGGGCGTCGAAGTGGCGCCGCAGGTCGGCGGCGTGGTCCGCGCCATCAAGTTCGAGTCGGCGCAGGATGTGAAGGAAGGCGACGTTCTGGTCGAGATCGACGATTCGACCGAACAGGCCGACCTGAAGGCCTTTGAAGCCGCGATGCTCAACGCCCTTTCGACCTTCGAGCGCCAGAACCAGCTTGTCGTCGGCGGAACGACGTCCAAGGCGACGTTCGATCAGGCGCGGGCGGCGCGCGATCAGGCGGCGGCGCAGGTCCAGCGCATCAAGGCGATCATCGCGCAGAAGAACGTCGTCGCGCCGTTCTCGGGCCGTCTCGGCATCCGCCGCATCGACATCGGCCAGTATGTTTCGCCCGGAACGGCTCTCATCGGGCTGCAGCAGCTCGATCCGGTCTATGTGGATTTCCAGATGCCGGAGCAGAATCTCGCCATCCTCGCCGTCGGGCAGCCGGTCGACCTCAAGGGCGCGAGCCTGACCGGACTGGCGCTGTCGGGCGCGAAGCGGATCAGCGACGCGGCGATCAACGTGCTCCTGCGGCAGAACAACATCGCCCGCGACGCGGAGGTGGCCCGGATCCTGTCCTCGACCG
>ERZ500994.389-NODE-389-length-13971-cov-7.245042_pt1 | contig 13971 bp, 16 predicted proteins | sample MGYA00248878_ERZ500994 | MGnify/ENA primary metagenome ERZ500994 (study PRJEB25958, sample SAMN03398533) | human skin metagenome | study: EMG produced TPA metagenomics assembly of the Human Skin Microbiome Metagenome (human skin metagenome) data set. | reverse complement strand
GGCCGCCAGTGATGGTGTCGGCGCCCGCGCCGGTGTTGAAGGTCGCGGCGCCGGCATTGGCGGACGCGTTGATCGTGTCGCCGCCCGCGCCGGTGGTGATCGTCTCCATCTGGCTGAAGCTTGCGGTGTTGGACCCGCTGGTCAGCGTGCCGGCCTCGTTGGCGAAGGTCACGGTGACGGCCGTGGGGATGGCCGAGGCATCCAGCGTGTCGTTGTCGGTCCCGCCCGCCGTGATGGTCTCGCCGCCGGTGATCGTGTCATTGCCAAAGGCGCCGGTCAGCAGGATCGTGTCGGCATCGGCGCCGCCCAGGATCGTGTCGTTGCCCGCGCCGCCGTCAATGGTGTCGCGGCCGTCGCCCGCATTGACGCTGTCGGCGCCGCCGCCGGCATTGACCACGTCATTGCCGGTGCCCGCATTGATCGTCTCGGCGCCGGTGCCGCCGGTGATGGTGTCGGCGCCCGCGCCGGTGTTGAAGGTCGCGGCACCCGTATTGGCGGACGCGTTGATGGTGTCGCCGCCTGCGCCGGTGGTGATCGTCTCGATCTCGGAGAAGGTTGCGGTGTTGGACCCGCTGGTCAGCACGCCCGCCTCGTTGCCGAAGGACAGGGTGACGGCGGTGGGGATGGCCGAGGCGTCCAGCGTGTCGTTGTCCACGCCGCCTGCCGTGATGGCCTCGCCCCCGGCGATGCTGTCGGTGCCGAAGGCGCCGGTCAGCAGGATCGTGTCCGCATCCGCCCCGCCCGAGATCGTGTCGTTGCCCGCGCCGCCGTCGATGGTGTCGGAACCATCGCCGCCGAAGAGGCTGTCGGCGCCCGCGTCGCCCCGCAGCGAGTCCGTCCCTGCGCCGGCATAGACGGTATCGTTGCCGGCCCCGGCGATGATGGTGTCGTTGCCGTCGCCGCCGTCGATGGAGTCGTTGCCGCCCTGCGTGCTGGTGCCCAGGGTATCATCACCGTAGATGACGTCGTTGCCCGTGCCGCCGTAGATGCGGTCGTCGATCGTGCCGCCCGGCCGGCTGCGGCCGCCGGTTTCCATGACCAGGCCCTCGTCGCCGTCCCACAACCCGCCGATGAGCGTGTCATTGCCCGTGCCGCCGAACAGAAAGTCCGAGCCCGTCCGCCCGTCGATGATGTCGTCTCCGGCGCCGCCGTCCAGATAGTTGGTATAGACCGAGCCGTCGGGATCCTCGCCGTCGCCGTCCGTGCCGGTCAGCGTGTCGTTGAAGGACGTGCCGATCGCCCCGTCGATGCCGGCAAGCGTGTCCACCCCCAGCCCCGCAGCGGTCAGGTCGACAATTCCGTTCTGGACGTTGACGTTGATTCCCGCCGTTCCGTCGGAAAAGTCGGCAATGTCCGTGCCGGCACCGCCGTTCAGGGCATCGTTGCCCGCCCCCCCTCTCAGACGGTCCCATCCGCCCTGGCCGAAAAGGGTGTCATTGCCCGCGCCACCGATGAGAACATCCGTGTCGCCCTCGCCTCCGACCGTTCCATCCGTCCTGTTGCCGCCGCCCCCGATGAGGACGTCATTGCCTCCCAGGCCATTGATGGTCTGTGGGGCGGATGTTCCGGTAATGGTGTCTGCGCCCTCCGTGCCGTTGATCGGTCCGACATTATAGGTGGGCGAGATCACGATCGTCGCCCCGGTGATCGTCACGCCGGAGGAGTTGGGGACAAAGTACAACTGGCCGTCCGTCCCGACCTGGAAGGTACCGTCCAGATCGCGGTTGGCGAAGGCTTCGGCGCCCTGGCTTCCGGTGGCCCTGATCGTGCCGGAACCTCTTTCGGCCTGAGCGGTGAAGGTCGTCGCAGTCGCGGAAACGCCGTCACCGAACCAGAGAGAGTTGTCGGATCCAACAGTAACGAGATATCCGGTAGGCATCAAAGGCTCCGTATCAAAGAATTCGTGATGTCGCTTCAGGGCTGTCATACAACCCCTGGCGGAAGAAGACAAACACCGAGTCAGCCGGGTTTGCGGAAACCGAGACATACCCTTACATAATGAAGAAACCCTTACAGAATGAACAAATTAACAATATTGCAGCAGGTTCCGCAGCGTGTGGCCTGCCCCAATGAGGTGGTCCGTTTCCAATCTTAGTGCATGACGGGTGTCGGTGCTATGCTCGGGGTGGCCGGCGACGCGGTTCCGGGTGGCGAAGCCGGCCACTGCACAGCCTCGGGGGCCGGAGGCCGATAGCCCAGGGCTGAATGCGGGCGCTTGGTGTTGTAATGGCGACGCCAGCTCTCGATGACGATCCTTGCCTCGGCGAGACTGTAGAAGATCTCACCATTGAGCAGCTCGTCCCGCAGCTTCGAGTTGAAGCTCTCGCAGTAGCCGTTCTCCCAGGGTGATCCCGGCTCGATGTAGGCGGTCCTGGCACCGACGGCGGCGATCCAGTCCCGCACCGCGGTGGCGATGAACTCCGGGCCATTGTCGGACCTGATATGATCCGGCACGCCGCGGAGGATGAACTGGTCCGACAGCACGTCGATCACGTCTGTCGAGTTGAGCTTCCGGCTGACCCGGATCGCCAGGCATTCCCGGGTGAACTCATCGATCAGGTTGAGCATGCGGAACTTCCTTCCGTCATGGGTCCGGGCCTCGACGAAGTCGTAGGACCAGACGTGGTTCAAACGCTCCGGTCGCAAACGGATGCAGGATCCGTCGTTCAACCAGAGCCTTGCTTTCTTCGGTTGCTTCTGCGGGACCTTCAGCCCCTCCCGTCGCCAGATCCGTTCGACGCGCTTCACGTTCACCGCCCAACCGGCATTCCGAAGCAGGGCGGTGATGCGGCGGTAGCCGTAGCGTCCATACTGGCTGGCGAGCGCGATGATGTCGGCGGTCAACGCCTCTTCATCGGCTCGCCCGCGCGGCGCCTTCCGCTGGGTCGAGCGATGCTGCCCAAGCACGCGGCAAGCGAGGCGCTCCGACACTTGGAGCTTCTGCCGAACGTGCTCGATGCAGGCGCGGCGGCGGGCGGGGCTCAATAGTTTCCCGAGGCAGCCTCACGCAGGATCAGCTTCTCGAGCGTGAGATCGGAGACGGCCTTCCGGAGCCGCTCATTCTCCTTCTCGAGATCCTTCAGCCGTTTCACCTGATCGCTCTTCAGACCGCCGAACTCCTTGCGCCACCGGTAGTAGGTGAACTGGGTCACGCCGATCGAACGCACCGCCTCGGCCACCGACTGGCCTTGCGACACCAGCACGTCGACCTGCCGGAGCTTGGCCACGATCTCCTCGGGTTTGTGCTTCTTCTGGGGCATCCTTCTGTCCTCCATCTGGCTCGAAAGCCTACTTCAGGGAGGACCACTTTTCAGGGGGCAGACCAGTTGTCGATGCTGGGAAATACGGCTGATGTCGGAATAAAGGTGTCGGACTGGAATATCTTCCTGATTTTGGCCAGCATGCAAACCTCCCGCTCCCGCCGGGTGCCCGGACGGTTTACAATTGTGCGTCAAGACCCGCGGCGCCTCCCCCTGCGCCGATAAGACAGGGATTGCGAGCGCTCAATGAGCTGCAGGCAGCGTTACCACCAGCGATGTTGGTTGGAAGGTGATGCGACGAAATACATCATAGGTAAATCTCCGATCTGAGCGATTGCGCATGCATCGCCGGCCTGAAAGCATGCTGTGCATGCTTGCGGTTTTGACCAATTGTTGTCACCTTGCCTTTTTGGATAGCCCGTCGCTGCAGCGGCGGCGTGCGCGCTGTGCTCACCACCGACCGGAGAGACCATCCACCAGGTCCGCACTGCCGGTCAACCGCCGACAGGTTTGGCTCGGTTGCTGCTGTCCCTGATAGTGACCCGCCACAGTCGAAGGCGTAGCGGCGGCCGTCGCGGGGGTGTTCAGGAAGCGGCGCGGCGACAGGAACTGCGTCGCGCCGGGCAGGACGGCGGTGATCTGCTGCTCGAAGACCGCGCAGGAGACCTCATCGACCACCCGCACCCAGACGGATGACCCATTTGGTGGTGCGGCGATGAACAGGGTCAGCACGCCGCCCGTGGCGATGGCGAAGGATGCGCCCATGTCGGTGAGCGTCGGCGCCCCGGTGCCGTCGTTCGCGACCAGTTGCCAACGGGTGTGCGTCCCGCGCTGGAAGCCGATGCCGATGCTGTTGGCAAGCCCGAGACGAGAGTGCGTAGTTTGATCACGCCTCCGCCAGCATCTCGAAAAACCCGCCATCTTCGCTGGGCCGCGGATCCTCCTTGAGATCGAAGATAACGCTGCCGACCACGGCGCGCCATTCCGAGGTGATCGCTACGCTCTGCGCGGACCGCCGCACGGTGATGATGACCGGTGCCTTCGATACGAGTCTCGCCTGCATGACGGCCTCGGAGCCGCGCAGATAGAGGATGTGGGCCCAGAGGGTAAACCGGTCCTCCCAGCCATGGACGACGCCACCCATGTCGTCCTCGATCATGACGAACGACTGGAACGTGACGCGCCGATCGAGCTGCCCCGCGTACCTGCTCACAGCCGGATCCTGCGATAAGGTGCCAGCAGCGCCTCGACGGCGAAGGGCAAGGCGGTGCCTGTGCCAGTTACCTGCCGATGCTCGTACCACTGCGTGACCAGCAGCAGCATGGCCTGCCGGATGGCGGCAGGCACTTCGGCCGGCGCGCCATAGCCCGCGGTGAAGGTGATTGCGGCCGACCGACCGAGTCCCGTGATCGGCCGCAGCAGCGGGCGCTGGTCCTGCAGCTCGAATGCATGGATCAGCTCGCCGCCTTCCGCATCGGTGAACACGGCTCTGTCGACGACGCTGTCAGGAAACGGTAGCCGGATTAGCCCCGAGATCGCGTCAACCTCCGCGCGCCAGGTCTGGGTCACAAGGCACCGGCCGAGGATGCCGGCCGGGCCGTCGAGCCAGGCGGTGGCCGCGTCGATGTAATGCTGGAGGAGGAGATCCTCGTCATCATGCTCAACGCGGGCCTGCGCCTTGACCTCGGCCAGCATGATCGGCGGTGCGGCCGGCGCGGTGACGAGGACCAGCCGCATCAGTCTTGGGCCTTGCCGTAGACGGCGCGATCCACGCCCTGTCCGGTGAAGTCGGCCTCATCAGGGCGCGCCCGGTTGGGGTCGTTCCAGTCAATGGCGTTCTGCTCAGCGGTGGTGCCCTCGCGCGAATTGGCGTCGACGCTCTCGTGGCTCACATCAACCGCATCCGTGATTGCGGGCTCGATGATCGCACCGGACGCTTGCTCCAGCCCCAACGCAGGTGCCGGATCGGCGACGCCGTGGGTATCTTCCTCGCTTGCCGTCGCATCGCTCTTCGGTGCAGCATCAGTCTTCTTCACAGCCATGATGGCCTCCATTCGGACAAGGGTGGAGCCCGGCGCAAACGCCGGGCCGCTGGTTCAGGCTGCGGCCATCCTGAGGACCCGCAGCATCTCGGGATTGAGGAGCCCGCCGCCCACGCGCTTGGTGGTGTAGAAGTGGACATAGGGCTTGTTGGTGAAGGGATCGCGCAGCACCCGCACGCCGGTGCGGTCCACGATCAGGTAGCCGCGGCGGAAGTCGCCGAAGGCCAGTGGCATGGCTCCGGGTGCGACGTCCGGCATGGCCGCCATCTCGGTCACGGGATAGGCCAGCACGTTCTGCGGTTGGCCTTCGGTGAAGGAGGGCTGCCAGAGATAGTTGCCCTGACCGTCCTTGAGCTTGCGAATGCTTGCGAGCGTGTTGCGGTTGGCGACCAGACGGGCGTTCTGCGCCGCCTGACCGGGCAGCGAGTAGACGAGGTCGATCAACTCGTCGGCGGTGATCGCCGTAGCACTCGCGGCGGTGATGGTCGGGATCGCACCCCAAGGGTGGGCAGTCGCCTTCGATCCACCCTCGGCATAGGTCAGGACCCCCGAGGGCTTGTTGACGCCGTCGCCCGCGACGAAGGCGATGCCCTCCTGATACGCGAACTCGGCCTCGATCTCGCTGGCGATCCACTGCTCGAGGTTGATCGCCGCATCGTCGAGCATCTGCTGGGTGGCGCCCGGATTGGCGTAGATCTCGCCCGGGGTGTAGTCGAGATGCCCGAACTGCGGCGTGCTGGTCTGCGGCCGCGGGGCGGTCTCGCCGACCCAGCCCGAGCCGAAACCTGCGGCCTGGAAGAGCTTGCGGAAGCCTGCCCCCGAGATCGTCTGCACCGAGGCGATCTGGCGCATGGGCGAGACCTCGACCAGCTTGTCGGTGATGGTGCGGTCCCATTCGATCGGCGCCAGGTAGCCGCCCTCGGCGTCAGCGCCCTTGTTCAGTGCAGCGGAGACCTCGCCCTTGCGGAAGTGAGCCCGGAAGGCCTCGCTGTAGGCGGCATCCACGGGACCGGGCGCGCCAGCCGTGCCGCCGATGCGCAGGGCTGCGATCTGCGCGGCCTGCGTGTCCATGGCAGCTTGCAGCTCGCCCACGGCGGCATTGATGCGGTCGACCTTCTCTGCCCGGACCACGTCTTCCTGGCCCTTACGCAGGTCGGTCAGTTGGGCGGCGTGCTCGGCCTTGAAGGCCTCGAAGCTCTTCTGCAGCTCGGCGAAGATCTGCTTCGGATCGCCGCTGGCGGCGTCAGCGCGCAGGGCGACGATCCCGCGCGTCAGCGCAGGGTGGGACATCATGGTCATGGGATTGCCTCTCAGGTGAGCGTTTCGATAAGGGACCGCGCGAGGGCGGCCCAGTCGTCGTCAGCGCGCGGCATGACGGATGCGGCAGCGTCCTGCGTGCCGCGGAGTTCGGCCAGGAGCGCGCAACGTTCCGACCGGGGAATGTTCTGGCGGGCGAGCAGCGTGTCGATGCGGCGCAGGGCGCTCGGGGCGTCGGGCTGCACGCCCCCATCACGGGTCACATCGGCGGCCAGGAACCCGTCAGCGAGCCCGGCCTCGACGGCTTCCGGGCCCGTGAACCAGCGTTCGCTGTCCATCCACTCTGCTGCGATCTCGGGATCGACGTCCGCCTTGGCGGCGTAGACCTCCGCCATGGCTGTATCGAAGGGCATCATCGTCTCGGCGGCCGCGGCCATGTCGTGGCGGTTGCCGATGGCGACCACCCAGGCGTTGTGGACCATCAGGAACCCGGCGCAGCCGATCTGGACCTCGTCGCCGGCCATGGCGATCACCGAGGCCGCGGAGGCGGCGAGCCCGAGGATGCGGACCGTGACCTTGCGCGGGTCCGCGCGCAGCATGTTGTAGATCGCCACGCCCTCGAAGAAGTCGCCGCCGGGGCTGTTGAGGTCGACGGTGATCGCCTCAGTGGTGATGGATCGCAGCGCAACAGAGATGCGCCGAGCCGTCACGCCGTCACCGGTCATCCCGTCGGCGCCGATGACGTCGAGAATGCTGATGGTGTTGGCGCCATTCGCTGGCTCCCTGCTGGGACCAGCTCGGAGGCCGGGCGTCCACTTCTCCATCAGCGCGGGATCGGGGTCCCAGGCCTGCAGCTTCGGTGGCCGCGACAGGCTGATCTCGGGTGCGCTGCGCAGCGTCATGGGTCTCGTTCCTCTGTCTCCGGCGGCGGTCCGTCGCCCTCCTGCCCCGCCGTCGGCGGTGCCGTCATGTTCGGCGGCGGATAATAGACATCGCCGCCGTCCCGGGGGTTCTCGTCCTCGAGTGTGCGGATCTCGTTGGGACTCCAGACGCCCCATTGCAGTCCCTTCACGTAGGCCTCCCAGCGGGCCTTGATGTCGCCCTTGACGAGGGCCGCCCGGTTGAAGCGGGCGTAGAGATCGGTGCGGGTGGGATCGATCAGGTCGCGGGCAATGGTCTCCTCCCAGGTCGTCAGGTGATCCTCGAGCGTGTAGGCCACGAAGCCGATCGACTGCTGCTCGATGCCGGTGCCCCAGCTCGTGGACTTCTCGGTGTCGCCGATCATGTGCGGCGGGACCCCGAAGAACATGGCGATGTCGGCGCGGGTGAACTTGCGGCTCTCGATCCACTGCGCGTCCTCGGCGGTCATCGCCATGCGAGCGTAGTCCATGCCTTCCTCAAGGATCAGGTGCCGGCCTTCCTGCTCGCCGCCCGAGCGGAACTCGTCGAGGCCTGCCTTGAGGTTGGCCACCGCCTCGGGCCCGAGCCGTCCGGGGTGGCGCAGCACGCCCGAGACCCGGGCCCCATTGCGGAAGGTCGAGGCGCCGTGCTCCTCCATCGCCAGCGACAGCCCGATCGTCTCGCGGGCATGGGTGATGACCGAGACGCCGGCGACGCCATCGAGCGACATGCCGACGAGATGGAACATCTCGGATTGCCCGAGCTGCACCCGTACCCCGTCGCGGCGGATGTAGACGTATTCCAGTTCCAGATCGTCCCGCTGCCGACAGGCCACCTGGTCCGGCTGCAGCGGGATCAGCTCCCGGACCTGTCCGCGCGAGCGCACGATCATCGCATAGGCATTGCCGCGCAGGAGCAGATGGGTCTGCATCATGCGGCGGAACTGCGAGGGTGTCTGCCAGCAGTTGGGCCGGCGCCGCAGCAGGTGCCAGAGCGGATAGTTCGAGGCGTCCTCCCGGGTGCGGTCGTCGATGCGACGGCGCAACTGCAGGGGCAGCGTCGCGACCGCCCCGGAGATGATGCGCACGCAGGCGTGGACGGCGGCCACGGTGAGCGCGGCTTCGGGCGAGACGCTCACCCCGGCCGCCGTGGCAGCCCCGCCGCGGAGGACCTGCTCCAGCTCGGCCGAGGTATGGACCACCGTGCCGCCAATCGAGCCGAGGGACGCCTGCGGCTGCAGGTCCGGCTGCGGCAGATGCACGGCACCAGCCGGCGCCGCGCTGTCACGCGCGCCGAAGAGACGGGACCAGAGGGACATGCGTCAGAACCTGTCAAAGCAGCATCGGCCCGCGGGCCTGATAGACCGAGCGTCCTGCGGACGCGTCGCGCAGCATGGCCCGGCCGAGGGCGTTGCAGAGGGCCACGATGCCGTCGATCCGCTCGGACGAGCGTTCCTTGTCCGGCTTGATGTTGCCGGCCGGGTCATGGCGGACGGCGACGTTCGAGGCATTCCAGCGCAGCACCGGATGGCCCCCGTGCCAGAGGAGCCGCGAGACCGCGAGCCGCTCGAGCTCTGCCGTGGGCGCGGCCATGCTCAGGAACCCCTGACCGAACTGGACGAGGGGGATGCCCTCGTCCTGCAGATGCTGGACGATCTCGCCCGCGAAGGTGCGGTCATAGGCCAGCTCGCGCAGATCGAAGCGGCCGGCGAGACTGACGATCTCCGCCTCGATGAAGGCGAAGTCGGTGGCGTTGCCGGGGGTGGCCACCAGGAACCCCTGGTCGCGCCAGACATCGTACGGCACCCGGTCACGCCGGGCGCGGCGCCCGATATCCTCCTCCGGCACCCAGAAGCGCGACAGCACGATCCACTTCTCTGCCAGGCTCCCGAGCGCCGGAGCCCGCGTCGGCGGAAACAGCAGGAGGAAGGCCGAGAGGTCGTTGACCCGGGCGAGGTCAAGCCCGCCGTAGCATTCGCGCCCCGCAAGCAGTTGCTCCAGACGGGAGAGCTCCCCCGCAATGTCCGCGCCGCCGGCCGTTGCCGACAGTCCACCCTCCGCCCAGACCTCCATGTCGAGCCAACGGGTGACCTGTTCGGTCCATTCGTTGAGCCGCAAGCGCCGGATGGCGTTCTGCTGCGCCGGCATCTCGCGCGCCTCGTCGATCTGGCGCTTCAGATCGTCGATCTTCACCGTCACCCCGAGGCTCGGGTTGGCCTTCCCCCAGACAGTAGGGTCGGTCCAGTCATCACCAGAGTCGATGGTGGCGATGAAGGCAAACCACGCATCCGCCGTCTCGTGGGGCAGCGTCCCCTCCAGCGCCTTCACCGAGAACTCGTGATGCTGGCGGCACACCGAGTGGCGGTCATGCCCGGCGGTGGTGATCTCGAAGATCAGCGGCTGGCGTCGCGCGCCCGTCGCCGTGTTGAGCTTCTGGATGATCTCGGGTCCGGGATGCTCATGCACCTCGTCCACGGCGGCGAAGTGGACGTTCAGCCCGTCCATCTTGCTGGCATCGGCCGAGAGCGGTCGGAACCACGAGGATGTCGGCAGCACCGCGAGATTGTTGACCGTGCGCGTCACCCGTGCCGAGAGCGCCGGGCTGGCCGCGACCATGCGTTCCGCCTCGCCGAAGACGATCCGCGCCTGATCGCGCGTGGTCGCGGCGGCATAGACATGGGCGCCGGCCTCGCCATCGGCCACCAGCGCATAGAGCGCGATCCCGGCCAGCAGGGCCGACTTGCCGTTCTTGCGGGCGACCTCGACATAGGCCGTGCGGAACCGCCGCAGCCCGTCGGCCCGTTTCCAGCCGAAGACGGAGCCCACCACGAACTGCTGCCAAGGCTGCAGATCGAAGGGCTGGCCCGCCCATTCGCCCGTCGAGTGCCGCAGATGGCTGAAGAACTCGATCGCATGCAGCGCAGCCGCGCGGTCCCAGACAAGACCGCGCGCCTTGTCGGCCTTCAGATCGTCCAGATGGCGCTGGCAGGCCAGCCGGGTGAGATGTCCGGCCACGACCTGCCCGGCAACCACCTTGCGGGCCCAGGCTGTCACTGGACAGCTCTGTGTCCTCCGTCCGGGGCCGGATCTACGCTGTGCTGCCACGGTTCAGAAAATCCTCGAACGGATCGCGGGTCTCGGCCGGCGCCGCCATGCGGATGCGGGTCCGGCTCGAGGGCGTCAGCCCGAACTCGCTCTCGATCTGGCCCATCTGCGCCAGGCATTTGTTTGCCACCGACAGAAACGGGTTCTGGATGATGTTGCCGCCGGCGGTCTTCACCACCGGGCCGCGGCGCTTCACCTCGGCCTCTGCCTCGAGCCAGCGCCGCCAGATCACCGCGTAGCGGGCGAGCGCCCCGGCATCGAGCTCAGTCATCACCCCGTGCCGGGCCAGCATCTGGGCCAGTTCGGTGAACTTTGCGGCGGCGGCATCGTCGAGGTGATCGGGCGGCGGCGGCACCGCCACGACCGGCTGCGGCTCGGCGGGGTTCATCCGGTGCGGCCGCGCCGTGCCTTTCACCAGCTTCAGCTGGGTGGGAAGGGGCTTGCGGCCGGCCATGATCCTGATCCTTTCTGCTGCGCCTCCACATAAAGCAATGATGCTGCTCCGGTTTGCCTGCACTCCGGGGCGCCGCGGAGCGATGGTGCCGGAACGCCGATGCACTCCAGGGAGCCATCCGATGACCCGCCCGGACCCGATCACCAACCCCCGCCCGCCGATCCGGCAGGATGCTCTTGCGGCCTTCGTCGCGCAGAAGGCCGAGATCGACGAGATGCTCGCCCGGCTGCATGAGCTGAGCGACGACCACTTCTGCGCCCACCCCGAGGAGATCGCCTGGGGGCATGTCGGCACACTCGAGCACTATGCCAGCCTGCTGAAGCGCATCACCGACATCGCCTTCGGCGAGGGCGAGCACGCAAACTAGCGTCGTCGGCGGTCGAACCCCGCTTGCCCGCCGAATGGCGGGCTCGACCTCGTAGAAGGGCCCGCATCCCGCAAGCTCCGATACGGGAGACGACGATGACCAAGCTTTCCGACACCCAATCCCTGATCCTCAGCGCCGCCGCACAGCGGGAGGACCGCAACGTCCTGCCGCGCCCCGGCTCGCTAAGCGGCGGCGCCGCGACCGGGGTGGGCGCGCTGCTTTCCCGCGGACGGGTCTACAGAATTGCTAGGATTTGACTGCACGCCCCTCCAACGGGAGAAGTAAAGCCGCCGACTGAAGCACAGCCCCCGGCTGTTTCGTTCTGACTATGGACCGAGCTGGCGTTGCTCAAGCGTATCCGTGTTGCCATCGGATTTCATGGCGCCGGCGATCAAATGGTCCACCATCTCGTCGAAATAGCTCGTCAGTTCCCGATGAAGCATCCGAAACTCGGTCGCGATCGTTCGCTCGAAGTCCGCCTCGTTCGTCCGGACCATGACCGTGGTCCGCCGCTGGCGAGGGTAGCGATACGGCGACACGCCGTGCTTGCGACACAGCGCCACAAAGATCCGTACCGCCCAGGAGTCGGGAAGGATGTACTGCAGTTCGACGTCCGGCTCGGCCTTGCGTCCGATCGCGTCCAGCCTGGCCTGCATGCGCTCAAGCGCCGCGCCGGCAGCTGCCCGTTCTCCCGCCGTCGCCCCGCGCGCAAAGAGCGCTTCGAGCTTCGCCAGCTTGTCACGGATCTCTTCGTGGTGGTTCATTCTTCGAGTAGCCCTATTCAGGATGATGCGTGACGTAACAGCATCTCTCCGGAGCGACCATGGCCCGATTCACCGCCACCTCTCGAACAGCCGCTGCAGCGCGAAGGATCGCGCGAGGCTCACCATGGTGAACACCGCACCCATCTTAAGGTTCTGCGCCAGCGTCGTGTGCAGCCCGAAGACCGGGAAGATCAGGATCTGCGTGACGACGGCGACGCCGTAGCCGAAGACCACGTTGGCGACGGCCTCGACCAGCGACATGAGGCGGGACTGCTTCATGCGGCGGACTTGCGCTTGCGCGCGGGTTCGGGGGCGGCGTCCGGGTCCGGCGTCTCGGCCGGTGGTTCGGCGTCGTCGCCCAGCCGCTCGACCCTCACCTCGGCGAAGGTCCGGCCATCGCCGTCGAGGATCGCATCCTTGCCGGTCTCCGCCTGCCAGCGCTCAACGGCGACATCGACATAGGCCGGGCTGATCTCCATCGCGAAGACGCGGCGGCCGTTGGCCTCGCCCGCCATGATCTGCGAACCGGAGCCCGAGAACGGCTCGTAGCAGAGCCCTCCGCGGGCCACATGCTGGCGCATCGGAATGCCGAAGGCGTCGAGTGGTTTCGGCGTCGGGTGATCGGGCCGGTCGTCCCTGGCGAAGCTGGGCATCTCCCAGGTCGAGGGCAGCGTCTGATCTGCGATCTTCGGCGGGCGGTTCGGGCGGCGCCAGCCCATGAGGCAGGGCTCGTGCTTCCAGAGGTATTGCGACCGGGTGAGAACACCGCGGTCCTTCACCCAGATGATCTGCTGGTGGACGAAGGCACCCGCCTTTTCCCAGCAGGCCTCGAGCATCGCCTGCCTGCGCGAGGCGTGCCAGCAGTACCACGCGGCGTCCTCGGTGATTGCTTCCGCCACGGCCGCGCCGATGAACTGGTCATACAGCTCCGCCCCTTGGCTGCTGTCGTCCCAGGTGACGCCGTAGGACTGCGACCAATCCTTGTTGCGCGTCGGGTGATTGCTGCCGTCGTAATCGACCAGATATGGCGGATCGGTCGCGAACAGCACCGCCCGCTCGCCGTTCATCAGCCGGCGGACGTCGTCGTGGCAGGTCGCGTCGCCGCACAGCAGGCGGTGATCGCCGAGAAGCCACAGATCGCCAGTCCGCGAGACCGGGTTCCGCGGCGGCTCGGGGATCACGACCGGCGCGGTGGATCCTTGATCTGCATCTTCGGTGCCGGCCAGCAGCCGGTCCAGTTCCCCATCCTCGAAGCCCATGATCCCGAGATCGACACCCGCGTCCTTCAGATCGCTCAGTTCCAGCGCCAGCAGGCTCTCGTCCCAACCGGCGTTGAGCGCGATGCGGTTGTCCGCCAGCACCAGTGCCCGCCGCTGGTTGTCGCTGAGCCCGGTCAGGGTGATCGTCGGCACGGTATCCATGCCGAGCAGTCGCGCCGCCAGCACCCGCCCATGACCGGCGATCAGCGTGCCGTCCTCGGCGATCAGCACCGGGTTCACGAAGCCGAACTCGCGGATCGAGCCCGCGATCTCGGCCACCTGCGCCTCGGAGTGAGTACGGGCATTCCGCGCGTAGGGCACCAGGCTGTCGAGGGGCCGATAGGCGACGGCGAGTTCACGATCGAGCATGGATTACTTCCTTCGGATCGGGGGCTACCCCCCCCTCGCCATTTTGGCCGCGGATGCAGAAAGCTTGGCGCGCGGTCCTGACGTCGAACCGCCCAGAGATTTGCCCTCCCCCGGGGTCAGGGAGCGGTGGTCAGGGTTCCCGCCGGCGGTTGCCGAAGCCGCCATCCTCGGCGGCGGTCTTGCGGCTGTGACAGG
>ERZ500994.387-NODE-387-length-13994-cov-6.147787_pt1 | contig 13994 bp, 8 predicted proteins | sample MGYA00248878_ERZ500994 | MGnify/ENA primary metagenome ERZ500994 (study PRJEB25958, sample SAMN03398533) | human skin metagenome | study: EMG produced TPA metagenomics assembly of the Human Skin Microbiome Metagenome (human skin metagenome) data set. | reverse complement strand
CCGCAGGCGTTCGGCGACCGGATCCGCGAGTTGACCGACGGTGAAGGCGTGGCAGCGGTGTTCGACGGCGTCGGCGCGTCGACGTTCGAGGCAAGCCTGGCAAGCCTCGCGGTCAGAGGCACGCTGGCGCTCTTCGGCGCCGCGAGCGGCCCCGTCCCGCACGGCTCGTCCCCGGCGACCGGCTCGCCGCGCAGATCCTTGGCCTTGAAATAGAATTGCGCGCTCGCCGGCGCGGACAGGCCCGCCATGCCGGCAACCGAGACCGCGCCCGCGACGATCACGTTCGCCAGCCCCTTCGTGAGGGAACGGCCGCCTCTGTCCGTATTCATCGCGCACTCCGCCTGTCGTTCAGTTGCGTCGGATATGCGGCTGCGATTGCGGTCACTTTGGGACGGAAAGCGCGCAAGCGCGGGGCGATCCCTGCGGTCACGCCTAGCTGCGGCCGCGCAGGACGCAGACGCCGCAGACGACAAGCGGAAGCGCGACGGCGCTCCACGCGAAAAGATGCCAGGGCTCGCCACCCACCAGCGCGGCGACCAGCCCGGCGCTGCTGATGACGGCCAGCGCCAGGGGCGCGGCGAAAATCTGGCGCAACGTGAAACGACGCGGCCGAACCGGGCCGGGGGAAGAGATCATGTTCATCGCGCGACCGGCAGAGCCTCGACGACCGCATGCGCCTCCAAATCCACGCTCTCCATGTCCGTGTTCGCGCCGCGCGCCCGTCGCCGTTTCAGCCACAGATACAGACCGGTGACGAGAATCGCGATCGTTGCGATATCGAGAAGCGCCCAGATGATCTTGAATGGCATGCCTGCATAATCGCCGAAATGCAGCGGCTGCGACAGGAAGAGGGTCGAGACATACCATGGCATGTCTCGGCTGTCGGTCAGCTTTCCGGATTCGGCATCGATGAGGGCCGGCTTCAGAAGACGCGACGTCACCGGCGTGTTGCCGCGCATGAAGACCGTATAATGGCTCTTGCTGCTGAAGATCGTTCCGGGCCAGGCGACGAAGGCCGCCTTCATGCTCGGCTCGAGTGATTCAGCCGTGCGCACCGCGCTCTCCACCGACGTGAGCGTCGCGGGAATCGGGCGATCCTTGTATTGCGCCGTCATTTCGGCGAGCTGGCCAAATTGCCAGGCCTTGAGGACGAGATCGGCCCAGGTGTTGATGACGCCGGTGAATCCGACGACCGCCATCCACGCGACGATCGCGATGCCGGCGAGATTGTGGATGTCGAGCCAGCGTACGATGCGCGGACGGTTGCGGCGATAGGCGCCGAACCGCAGCTTCCGCATCGCCGGCGCGTAGACGACGATGCCGGACACGATCGCGACGCAGAACAGGATGCCCATCAGACCGAGAAACAGTTTGCCGGGCAGGCCGGCGAACATGTCGGTGTGCAGTTTCAGCATGATGTACGTGAAACGGCCGGTCACGTCGGGTGCGTCGAGATAGTCCCCGGTGTGCAGGTCCATTCGGACGATCACGTTTTTCGTCGGATCGGCGTCGATTGATTTGCCGACGGCGACAAGCATCGCGTTCGGATCGTCGCGGTCCCAGATGAGGAATTGCGCTACCGTGTCAGGTCGTTTCGCAAGGCCGTTGGCCACGATGCGGTCGAGATCCGCGCGTGGCGTCCCGGCGGGAACCTGCGTCGCCGCGATCTCATCGTGAAGAAGATCGTCGATCTCGTGGTGGAAGATCAGCGGCAGGCCTGTGATGCACAGCATCAGCATGAAGACGGTGCACACGAGGCTCGACCACTTGTGCACCCAGCTCCATCGCTTCAGCCGTCGGCCGGACGCCGGCGCTTCCTCAGTTCCATGCATAACTCAGCGTTCCGAGAATCGTGCGCGTTTGGCCAATGCCGCAATAGACCGTGCTCGTGAGGCACGACGGTGTATAATACGTATTGAACAGGTTGGTCGCGTTGACCTGAAGGCGCAAGCCCTTGAGATCGGACCGCAGCTTGCCGAAATCGTACGACAGTGCCGCGTCGAACAGCGTGTAGGGCCGGGTCCTGTACAGGTTTGCGGCATCGATGAAGGTGCGGCCGGTGTAGCGCGCGCCGAAGCCGAGACCGAGGCCCGATGCTGGCCCGTCAAGGAATGTATATTTGCCCCAAAGCATGGCCTGTTCCAGCGCGACATTCGTCACGTAGCCGCCAACGTTGACGGGATTCGTGTCATTGACGACGCGTGGATCGCTAAGTGCGTAGCCGCCGGCCACTTCGAGCTCCGGCGTGATGTTGCCGCGCACCTCGAATTCAAAGCCTCGCGACCGCACCTTGCCGGTCTGAACGCTGAAGAAGATGTTCGTCGGGTCGGTGGTTAGGACGTTTTTCTGAACGATCGAATAGTAGGCGGCCGAGATCAGCAGGTTCAGGCCCGGCGGCTGGAACTTCGCGCCGACCTCCATGCCTTCGCCGGTCGTCGGCTTGAACGGCGAACCGTTCTTGTCGGCTCCCGAAACCGGGTTGAACGACGTGGAATAGTTCCCGTAGATAGAGAGGCCGGCATCGAAGAGATAGCTGAGCCCGACGCGCCCGGTATTCGCCTCGTCGCGCGACGGATAATACCCATAGGGCGGATATCCTCCCCAGCTCAGATTGTCGCTGCGCGCCCAGTCGTGGCGGCCTGTCAGGGTCAACATAAGACCGCCGAACTTGATCTGATCCTGCAGATAGAGACCAAGCTGGTTCTGTCGCGTGTTGACCTTGATGAAGGGGTTAAGAGTCGCCGGCGATTGCACGAGCAGCGGATTGTAGACCGGCATGAACAGGTCGAGCGTGCTGATCGGCGTCGTCCTGTAGTCGGATGCGCTGTGCGTATCCTGAAAGTCCAGCCCCGCGAGGACCTTGTGAACGAACGGGCCCGTCGCGAAATCGGCCTGCAGATGGTTGTCGGTGGCGAAATTCCGCGAACTGGACTTCACGAAATTCTCGGTGCGGAAGACGGTGCGATCATCTGGAAAGAGTGCGTCGGCGCGTGCGCCGGTCAGATCGTTGCTGACGCCGAAATAGCGCGCCTTCGATTCGATCTTCAGCCACGGATTGAACCGATGCTCGAATTCGTAGCCGATCGATCCCTGATGCAGATGGTAATTGTCGAGGCTCGGCTCGCCGATATTGAGGTTTTGCGGCAAACGGCCGATCGCACTGGGGAACAGGGTGCCGACACCCGGCAGGTATTGCTGGTAGCCCTTGTTGTCGATCGCCTGATAATGGGCGAGCACGGTGAGGGTCGTGTTCGCATCCGGTCGCCAGCTGAAACTCGGCGCGATGTAGAACTTGTTGTCCTGCGTGTAGTCGACCTGGCCATTGGCTTTCCGGCCCAGGCCGACGACCCGATAAAGAAACTGTCCACCCGGGTCGAGGGGGCCGCCGATATCGAAGGCGCCTTGCGCGCGGCTGTACGATCCGGTCTGGCCAACGACTTCATAGTGGGGTGTGACGATCGGCTTTTTGGTCACCATCTCGATGAGGCCGCCCGGGTCTGTCTGGCCGTAAAGGCCGGAGGACGGACCCTTCAGCACCTCGAGCCGCTCGAGGCCATAGGGCTCGATGCGGGGAACGGCGAACTGGCTGCCCGGATCGTAGGGAATGCGCAGGCCATCGAGATAGGCCTGCGCCTGAAACCCTCGAATCTTGAGGATATCGAAGGCCGTCGTCGTGCCGTAGACCTCGGAGGTCACGCCCGGAACATATCGAAGCGCCTCGTTGATGTTCTGTGCCTGCCGCTCCCTGATCTCGGCCTGTGTGACGATCGAGATCGCCTGCGGCGTCTCGAGCAACGGCGTGTCGGTCTTCGTGCCGGTGGCGCTGCGGTTCGCGAGGTAGCCGTTGACCGGCCCGTCGGCGCGTTCGATGCCGTCGCCGGGACCGCTTGGCACAGCCGGGGCCGGCCCGGGAACCGCGACCGCCGGCGCGCGACGTGGCGCGGCCGGCCCAACCATCCGGACCGGACGCCGCTGGGCGACGACCGGGTTCTGCCGGTTGGCGCGGCGGACGGTGCGATTGGGCTTCGGGGCGTTCACGGTGACTTCCGGAAGCTGTTGCGCGCCCTGACCCGCCGGTTGCGCCTTTGCGGGTCCGGTACAGACGGTCCCGAACAGGATGCCCATAAATCCGGCGACCCCGACATGAAAACCCACTGCGGCGCGACTGGGCACGATCGATCCCTCTCAGATGGTAAAGTCGCTCCGGGGATCGGCGGCGGCGACATCCCCTGCGACGAAAACTGGCGACGGTCCGGGCGTTCGCGCCGGATTCGCGTTTTCAAGTTCCGCATAGTCAGGGACAACATCAACACACTGACAAAACTATTGAATTTGATTAATTCCAGACAACGGACTGTAATCGTTCCAGACGGGATAGAAGGCTCTTCGTTTTTCGCGCCATCTTCAGGTGGCCGACTTTGTGCATCTCCCGAATGCAGGGAGACCGCTATGGGGCGAAACGCAGAGACTGGTGCATGGGCGACACAGCGCAGCCCCTAAGGCAGGCATCGCTGCCTGATTTTCGCCCAATATTCACTTGTGTGACCTCGGGCAGTCTGGCATGGTTCCAGCCTGAGAATAGGACAGCCTCGCTGACCCTTGCGCCCGACGACGGGCCATATGCGGGTCTCCAGGTTTTTCTTCGGGTCGCCTCCGGGGCGGCCCAGGAGTCGGACGATGCGGTTCGCGGGAACGAAACGAGGAGAGCGAAAACGGCGCGTCGCCGACGCCGCCTCGCGTTCCCACGTCCGCTGATCCGCTCCGTACTTTCGCTCTCAGGACCCAAACTATGACCATGTTCCGCGCTCGCGACCCGCTGCTGCCGGCTGCCCAGGGCCTGTACGACCCGTCCAAGGAACACGATTCCTGCGGCGTCGGCTTCGTCGTCGACATGAAGGGCAACAAGCGCCACGACATCGTGGAAATGGGTCTGCAGATCCTGTGCAACCTCGACCATCGCGGCGCGGTCGGCGCCGATCCCAAACTTGGCGACGGTTGCGGCATCCTCGTGCAGATTCCACACGGCTTCTTCGCACCGGAATGCGCAGGCCTGGGCTTCCCGCTGCCCGCGCCGGGACATTACGGCATCGGCCAGTTCTTCATGCCGCGCGACGCCGCCGTGCGTGTCCGCGCGGAAGAGATCATCGCGAAGGTTCTGGCGAGCGAAGGCCTGCCGCTGCTCGGATGGCGCGACGTCCCGGTCGACAACAAGGACCTCGGTGACGCCGTCAAGGCGGTCGAGCCCGCGCACCGGCAGGTGTTCATCGGACGGGGGCCGGGGGTCACGGACGAGGACGATTTCGAGCGCCGCCTCTATGTCGCCCGCAAGGCCATCTCCGGCGCGCTGCACGACCTGCCCGATCCGGCGATGGCGGAATACTATCCCGTCTCGATGTCCTGCCGCACCATCGTTTACAAGGGCATGGTCCTGGTGAACCAGCTCGGACCCTATTTCCTCGATCTCAGGGATTCGCGCTTCACAAGCGCGCTCGCGCTCGTTCACCAACGTTTTGCGACCAACACGTTCCCGTCCTGGCGGCTCGCCCACCCTTACCGGATGGTCGCGCATAACGGCGAGATTAACACGCTGCGCGGCAACGTGAACTGGATGGCGGCGCGGCAGGCGTCGGTGTCGTCGGCCCTGTTCGGCAACAATATCGAGAAGCTGTGGCCGATCTCCTATGAGGGGCAGTCGGACACCGCCTGTTTCGACAACGCGCTCGAATTCCTCGTGCAGGGCGGCTATTCGCTCGCCCATGCGATGATGATGCTGATCCCGGAGGCCTGGGCGGGCAACCCGCTCATGGACGAGGGCCGGCGCGCCTTCTACGAATATCACGCCGCGCTGATGGAGCCGTGGGACGGCCCGGCCGCCGTCGCCTTCACGGACGGCCGGCAGATCGGCGCGACGCTCGACCGCAACGGCCTGCGGCCAGCGCGCTATCTCGTCACCGACGACGGTCTCGTCGTGATGGCGTCCGAGATGGGCGTTCTGCCGATCCCGGAAGAGAAGATCGTCGAGAAGTGGCGGCTGCAGCCGGGCCGCATGCTGCTCGTCGATCTCGAACAGGGTCGCATCGTCGCCGACGACGAAATCAAGCAAGGACTCTGCAACTCCCACCCGTACCGGCAGTGGCTCGACAAGACGCAGATCGTCCTCGAAGATCTCAAGCCCGTCGAGCCGCGTTCGTCGCGCACCGACGTGTCGTTGCTCGATCGCCAGCAGGCGTTCGGCTACACGCAGGAAGATTTCGCGATCCTGATGGAGCCGATGGCCGTGACCGGCCAGGAGGCCGTCGGCTCGATGGGCACGGATACGCCGATCTCGGCGCTCTCCGACAAGTCGAAGCTGCTCTACACCTATTTCAAGCAGAATTTCGCGCAGGTCACGAATCCGCCGATCGATCCGATCCGCGAGGAACTCGTGATGAGCCTCGTGAGCTTCATCGGCCCGCGTCCGAACCTTCTCGACCACGAGGGATCGGCGAAGCGCAAGCGCCTCGAAGTGCGCCAGCCGATCCTCACCAATGCCGATCTCGAGAAGATCCGCTCGATCGGCCATTACGAGGAAAGCTTCGACACCAAGACGCTCGACATCACCTATCGCGTCGAGGAAGGCGCGGCGGGCATGCGCGAGGCGCTGACACGCCTCAACGAGCGCGCGGAATCGGCGGTCCGCAGCGGCTACAACATCATCGTGCTGTCCGACCGCCTCGTCGGACCCGACCGCATCCCGATCCCGGCGCTGCTGGCGACCGCTTCGGTGCATCATCACCTGATCCGCAAGGGTCTGCGCACCTCCGTCGGCCTCGTCGTCGAGACCGGCGAAGCGCGCGAGGTGCATCATTTCGCCTGCCTCGCCGGCTATGGCGCGGAGGCGATCAACCCCTATCTCGCCTTCGAGACGCTGGCGGCCGCCGCCGACGACTTCCCGAAGGAAGTCGACGGCTACGAGGCCGTGAAGCGCTACATCAAGTCGATCGACAAGGGCCTTCTCAAGGTCATGTCGAAGATGGGCATCTCGACCTACCAGTCCTATTGCGGCGCGCAGATTTTCGACGCCATCGGTCTGGCCGACGAGTTCGTCGCCGAATTTTTCGCGGGGACCGCCTCGCGCATCGGCGGCGTCGGTCTCGCCGGCGTCGCGCAGGAGACGGTGCAGCGTCACGCCGACGCGTTCGGCGACGCGCCGATCTATCGCAAGTCGCTCGATGTCGGCGGCGAATATGCCTATCGCACGCGCGGTGAGGCGCATGCCTGGTCGCCGCAATCGGTGTCGCTCTTGCAGCATGCGGTGCGCGGCGACAGCCGCGAGCAATATCGCGCCTATGCAAAACTGCTCAACGAGCAGGACGAGAAGCTGCTGACCATCCGCGGCCTGTTCCGCATCAAGGGCGCGGAGGAAGAAGGCCGCACGCCCGTGCCGCTCGACGAGGTCGAGCCGGCGAAGGACATCGTCAAGCGGTTCGCCACCGGCGCGATGTCTTACGGCTCGATCTCGCGCGAGGCGCATACCACGCTCGCCATCGCGATGAACCGCATCGGCGGCAAGTCGAACACCGGCGAGGGCGGCGAGGAATCGGATCGATACAAGCCTTTGCCCAACGGCGACTCGATGCGCTCGGCGATCAAGCAGGTGGCCTCCGGCCGGTTCGGCGTCACGACGGAATATCTCGTCAATTCCGACATGATGCAGATCAAGATGGCGCAGGGCGCGAAGCCCGGCGAAGGCGGACAGCTGCCCGGCCACAAGGTCGATGCCGTGATCGCCAAGGTGCGCCATTCGACGCAAGGGGTCGGCCTGATCTCGCCGCCGCCGCATCACGACATCTATTCGATCGAGGATCTCGCGCAGCTCATCTACGATCTGAAGAACGTCAACCCGCGCGCCGCCGTGTCGGTGAAGCTCGTCTCCGAGATCGGCGTCGGCACGGTTGCGACCGGCGTGTCGAAGGCGCGCGCGGACCATGTGACGATCTCGGGTTTCGAGGGCGGCACGGGCGCTTCGCCGCTCACCTCGATCAAGCACGCCGGCTCGCCGTGGGAGATCGGTCTCGCCGAAACGCATCAGACGCTCGTTCTGAACCAGCTTCGCAACCGCATCGCCGTCCAGGTCGACGGCGGCTTGCGCACGGGCCGCGACGTCGTCGTCGGTGCGCTGCTCGGCGCGGATGAATTCGGCTTCGCGACCGCGCCGCTGATCGCCGCCGGCTGCATCATGATGCGCAAGTGCCATCTCAACACCTGCCCGGTGGGCGTCGCGACGCAGGACCCGGTGCTGCGCAAGCGCTTCGTCGGCCTGCCCGAGCATGTCGTGAACTTCTTCTTCTTCGTGGCGGAGGAGGTGCGCGAGCACATGGCCGCGCTCGGCTATCGCACCTTCGACGAGATGATCGGACAGATGCAGATGCTCGATCGCGAGAAGGTCATCGACCACTGGAAGGCGCGCGGGCTCGATTTCTCGAAACTGTTCCACAAGCCGCAAACGTCCGATCCCAAGGCGATCTATCACAACCAGTATCAGGACCACGCGCTTGAGAAGACGCTGGACAAGGTACTGATTTCGCGCGCGCAGGCCGCGATCGACCGCGGCGCGCCGGTCCGACTTGATGCCGAGATCCATAATTACAACCGCACCGTTGGCGCCATGCTTTCGGGCGAGGTCGCGCGGCTCTATGGCCATACCGGCCTGCCCGACGACACGATCCATATCCGCCTGACCGGCACGTGCGGCCAGAGTTTCGGCGCGTGGCTCGCGAAGGGCGTGACGCTCGAACTCGAGGGCGTCGCGAACGACTATGTCGGCAAGGGCCTGTCGGGCGGGCGCATCGTCGTCTATCCGCCGCGCACCGCGACACAGATCGATCCGAACCGCTCGATCATCGTCGGCAATACGGTGCTCTACGGCGCGATTTCCGGCGAGGTCTATTTCCGCGGCATCGCCGGCGAGCGGTTTGCTGTCCGCAATTCCGGCGCGCTCGCCGTCGTCGAGGGCACGGGCGACCACGGCTGCGAATATATGACCGGCGGCGTGGTCGTCGTGATCGGCCCGACGGGCCGCAATTTCGCGGCCGGCATGTCGGGCGGCATCGCCTATGTGCTCGACGAGGACGGCACGTTCAAATCCCGCTGCAATCTCTCGATGGTCGACCTCGAATCCGTGGTGGAGGAAGAGGAACTGATGCAGCGCGACTATCATCAGGGCGGCGATCTCGAACATCACGGCCGTGTTGACGTCATGAGCGACATGACGCGTTTCGACGCCGAGCGCCTGCGTCAGCTCATCGCGAACCATGCGCGTTACACGGGCTCGACCCGGGCGCGCGAAATTCTCGATGATTGGGCGAATTATCTGCCGAAATTCCGGAAGGTCATGCCGGTCGAATACCGGCGCGCGCTGCAGGAACTGATGTCGCAGAGTGCGGCGCCGCAGGCGGTCGCCGCCGCAGGCGGGTGAGGGGGTCGTGTCCACGCCCCTTCGCATCCTCGGCGACAAAGGCTCGGGCAATTGCCTGAAGGTGCTGTGGACCTCGCAGCATCTTGGCATTCCGTTCGCGTGGGAGGACGTCGACGTCACGTCCGACCGTTCGGACAGCCGCCGCACGCGCAGCGCCGAGTTTCTCGCAAAGAATCCGTTCGGCGAGATTCCCGTCGTCGTTCTGCCGGACGGCCGCACGCTCGCCCAGTCGAACGCCATCATGCGCTATCTCGCGCGAGGGTCCGCCCTGCTGCCGGATGACGCCTACACGCAGGCGAAAATCGACGAATGGCTGTTCTGGGAACAGTACAGCCACGAACCCTATATCGCGGTGTGCCGCTTCCAGATGAAATATCTCGGCAAGCGCGCGGACGAGCGCGAGACATGGCGAGTCGCGAAGGGGGAGGCGGCGCTCGACCTTCTCGAACGCACGCTGGCGCAGCGTCCGTTCCTCGCGGGCGACACGCTCACGATCGCCGACATCGCGCTCGTCGCCTATACGCGCTGGGCGCATGAAGGCGGCTTCAGTCTTGCAACGCGTCCTCATCTGCGGGCCTGGATCGACCGGTGTGAGGACGCGCTCGGTATTTCAGCGGATCAATCAGCGGCGGCGTAAAGCCGCCCGGAGTGTGAGTCTCTATGGGCAAGGTCACGGGTTTTCTCGAAATCGACCGGCAGGACCGCAAGTATCGTCCGGCGGCCGACCGCATTCGCCATTATCGCGAATTCGTCATTCCGCTGTCGGAGCCGGCCACGCGCGAACAGGCGTCGCGCTGCATGAACTGCGGCATTCCCTATTGTCACAACGGCTGTCCGGTGAACAACCAGATCCCGGACTGGAACGACCTCGTCTATCACGGCGACTGGGAGGAAGCGGCGCGCAACCTTCATTCCACGAACAATTTCCCGGAATTCACCGGCCGCGTCTGCCCGGCGCCGTGCGAAGCGTCCTGCACGCTCAACATCGAGGACCAGCCGGTCACGATCAAGACGATCGAATGCGCGATCGTCGACCGCGCCTTCACCGAAGGCTGGGTCGTTCCCGAAATGCCGAAGCGGACCACGGGCAAGCGCGTCGCGGTCGTCGGCTCGGGTCCGGCGGGCATGGCCTGCGCGCAGCAGCTCGCGCGCGCCGGCCATGAGGTGCATCTCTACGAGAAGAATGCGAAGGCCGGCGGCCTGCTGCGCTACGGCATTCCCGACTTCAAGATGGAAAAGCATCTGATCGACCGCCGCGTCGAACAGATGACGGCGGAAGGCGTCGTGTTCAAATATGGCGTCGAAGTCGGCAAGGACGTCTCCGCCAAGCAGCTCGTCGCCGACTATGACGCGGTCGTCCTGTCGGGCGGCGCGGAAAAGCCGCGCGACCTTCCTGTCCCGGGCCGCGACCTTTCCGGCGTACATTTCGCGATGGAGTTCCTGCCGCAGCAGAACCGCCGCGTCGGCCGCGAGCCGCTGACCACCAACGAGCCTATCCTCGCCTCCGGCAAGCATGTCGTGGTCATCGGCGGCGGCGACACGGGTTCGGACTGCATCGGCACCTCCGTGCGCCAGGGCGCGCTGTCGGTGACGCAGCTCGAGATCATGCCGCAGCCGCCCGAGAAGGAGAACAAGCTGCTGAGCTGGCCGGACTGGCCGCTGAAGCTGCGCACGTCCTCCTCGCACGAGGAAGGCGCGAAGCGCGACTTCGCCGTCCTCACGAAGACCCTCGTCGGCGAGGACGGCGCCGTGAAGGCGCTGCGCTGTGTGAAGGTCGACGCGAAGATGAACGAGATTCCCGACAGCGCCTTCGACCTGCGCGCCGATCTCGTGCTGCTCGCGATGGGTTTCGTCTCGCCGATCCACGAAGGCATGGTCGACGAACTCGGCGTCACGCTCGACGGTCGCAAGAACGTGCAGGCCGACACGAATGCCTATGCGACCTCGGTCGACAAGGTGTGGAGCTGCGGCGACATGCGGCGCGGCCAGTCGCTGGTCGTCTGGGCGATCCGCGAAGGCCGGCAGTGCGCCCGCTCCGTCGATCTCAAACTCATGGGCCGCACCGACCTGCCGCGCTAGAGCGGCCGCGCCGTCCTCCGCGCCCGCTCGCGCCGCGTCGCGATCCGCGTTAAGCGTGATCACGCGCCGCCGCGACGCGGCCCGGAGGAAACCATGACCACGCTTTACTACGCACCCGGCGCCTGTTCGCTCGGCATCCATGTCCTACTCGAGGAGATCGGCAAGCCCTATGAGGCGAAGGCGATCGCCCTGCAGAAGGGCGAGCAGTTCGCGCCCGAATTCGTCGCCGTCAATCCGAAGTCGAAAGTGCCGACGCTCGAGCGCGACGATGGCTCGATCCTGACGGAATATCCGGCGATCGCCTTGTGGCTCGCCCTGACCAATCCTGACAAGAAGCTGCTGCCGGCCGATCCTGACGGCATCGCGCGCACCGTCGAGGCGATGGATCATGCGGTCGCGTCGATCCACATGCAGGCCTTCTCCCGGCTGTTCCGCCCGACGAATTTCGCGCCGAACGAAAGCGACCAGGAGACAGTGAAGACCAGGGGCAAGGAACTCGCCGCCAAAGGGTTTGCCATCATGGAGAAGCGGCTCGCCGGCAAGGATTATGTCGAAGGCGCCTATTCGATCGCCGATACGGCGCTGTTCTATGTGGAGTTCTGGGCGAAGCGGCTGGGCGTCGAGCTGCCGCCGAACTGCCAGGCGCATCTGGACCGCATGCTGGCGCGACCTGCCGTGCAGCGCGCGCTGAAGGCCGAAGGGCTGGCGTAAGCGGCCTTAGCCCGACGCGCGCCGTCGTGTCAGGCGGCGCGCTCGGTCATCACCATGCGCATGCCGTTGCGCGGCCGCAGCGTGATGCGCTGGAGCGGCTCGACCTTGTGGCCCTCGGCGAGATCGAAGCGGAACGCCTTGATCAGATGCGCGAGCGCGATCACGCCCTCGCTCATTGCAAAGCCCTGCCCGATGCAGACGCGCGGGCCGGCGCCGAACGGGATGTAGGCGAACCGGTCGATCGTCTCGCGTTCCGCGCCCATGAAGCGCGACGGGTCGAACAGGTCCGGATCGCGCCATAGCGTGCGATGGCGATGCAGAAGAAACGGCGAGACCGTGACGACGGTGCCAGCGCGGATGCGGCGGCCGGCGAGGACATCGGTCTCGATCGCCTCGCGGCTGAGGAAGGCGGCCGGCGGGTAGAGACGCATAGCCTCCTCGAACACCGCCTTCGTCACCGGCAGGTCGTCAAGCGCGCCATCCCCGACTGGATCGAACCGCTCGTCGATCTCGCGCTCGACCTTGTCCCGCCAGTCCGGCGCGCGCGACAGAAGGTAGAGCGTCCAGGTCAGAGCATTGGCGGTGGTCTCGTGTCCCGCGCCGATGAAGGTGATGATATTGGCGCGCAGATCCTCCTCGCTCATGCCTTTGCCGGTCTCGGGGTCCTGCGCATCTAGCAACAGACCGAGGATATCGCGCGGACCCGTCTCCCCGCGCGCCAGCAGCGCACGGCGGGTCGAGACGATGTCGCTGACGGCATTGGCGAAGAATTCGAGCGTGGCGCGCGCCCGGCGGCGACCGAGCCGCGGCAGAAATGCCGGCAGGCCGAGCAGGTCGAACGGGTCGGCGCGGCCCGCGGTCTCGAAATAGCGGGTGACGGCGCTCTGGAATTCGCTGGCGTCGCGGCCGAGACCCTGGCTGAACAGCGTATGTTCCAGCATTTCCAGCGTCAGCCGCGCCATCTCCTCGGACAGATCGACGATCCGGCCGGCGCGCTTGCGCCGCAGGCGCTCGACATTGGCGCGCGCGACCTCATGCATCGCCGGCGTGAAGGCGGAGACCTGGCGCGGCGAGAACAGCGGCGCGAGCACGCGCCGCTGGGCGCGCCACGCCTCGCCCTCGGCCGTCAGCAGACCGCTGCCGAGACCCGGCCGAAGGAGCCGCAGTTGCAGGTCGTCCTTGCGGTAGTTGGCGACATTGTCGAGGAAGATGCGGCGCACCGCCGACGGTTCGCTGACCACGGCGCGTTCGCCGAGCATGCTGCGCCCGACGAGGATCGGCTGCTCGTAATGCGCCTGGGACCACAGTTCGAGCGGGTTGCGGCGGATGATCGCGACCATCTGCAACGGACCGGCGGGCGACTTGCGCGGCGTCGGGATCGGCGGGCGAAAGGCGGTATCAGTCAGCGTCATGCGCACCCGCTCCGGTGTGATGGTCCACATGTAAACAGGATCGCGGCCACCGCAAGGCCGTTTCTTCATGCGCCGTTCAGGGCGAGCTTGGCAGAGAACGGACGCCACGCCATGTTCGGCGCGGGCGCTGCGATGGCAGCCCATAGAGAGGACGCCCAATGCGACTGACCACGCTTTCCCTCGCTCTCGCCCTGCTCGCGCCGGGCATTGCGGTTGCGCAGACGCCACAGACCGCCCCGGCCACGAAACCGGCCGCCACGCAGTCGGCGAAGCCCGCGACGGCCCCGGCGGCGACGCCCGCCGCGAAAGTCGAATTGCTCGACATCAATTCCGCG
>ERZ500994.386-NODE-386-length-14042-cov-12.939229_pt1 | contig 14042 bp, 14 predicted proteins | sample MGYA00248878_ERZ500994 | MGnify/ENA primary metagenome ERZ500994 (study PRJEB25958, sample SAMN03398533) | human skin metagenome | study: EMG produced TPA metagenomics assembly of the Human Skin Microbiome Metagenome (human skin metagenome) data set. | reverse complement strand
TGGCGCGCCAGAAATCGCTGTCGGTAAGCAGCAGCTGGTAGATCGGGGTGAACAGCTCGATCGCACTCTGCAGGTCCAGGAAGTTGCGACGCCGTCGCGGCATGTCCGCCAGTTCAAGCGGCGGCCGCGAGATCATCGACAGGTCGGGCACCGGGACGTGCTCGAGCGACCGGCCCGCCGCCAGCAGGTTCTGGTTGAGGCGGATGATGAAGTTGTAGAGGTTGAGGTCGTGGACGAGGTACATGTCCGGCGCGACATCCGCGATCTTCCGTGGCGCCAACGGATTGGTCGGCACGTTGACCGGGGCGTTGGCCGCGATAAAGCCCAGCACCTGCGAGCCGATGCAGAAGTGGCGCAGGATCAGCCAATTGGCCTCGGGGCGGATGAAGTTCTCCATGCCCCAGGCCAGCAGCCGGTGCAGCGCGCGCGAGAACGCCAGGCGGCGCGGCATCAGCACCTTGAGCACCTGGAACAGGATGATCAGTCCGCGAGCGAACGGCCGCACGAACGGCAGCAGGTACTGGCGCGAGCGCGAGCTGGAATCGGCCAGCCACGCGCGCTTGACCTCCTCGTCCAGCGGCGTGCTCTGGTCCAGGTACAGCGCGAGCCACGGATTGGGGTCGCGCGGGTCGTACGGCTGTTCGAGGAAATCGGGCTTGGGCTTCATGGCGTAGCGGCCGGATCGGAATCGTCTTCGATGCGCACGTGCTCGAACTGCATCAGGTACAGCGCGGCGGTGCGGCGCGCGGTGTCGATGATGGCATGCGCCCCGCTGCCGTCGGCATCGTGCTGCAGCACGATCTCCACGGCGCGCAGCCAGCGCAGCAGGGCCAAGTGCTCGACCGCGGAGGCCACCGGGGGAGCGGTGCGGCGGTGCCGTCCGCGCGCGAGCAGGGCCAAGGCCGTGCGGGCGGCCTGGTCGCCGCTCGCGTGGAAGGTCAGCTCGTCAGGACGCACCCCGAACCCCTCGGCGAGGACGGCCCGCGACCGGTCGAGGAGGCTGCGGCTGCGGCGCCCGGCGGGGTGCCGCGCGGAGGGGTCCGCCCAGGCCAGGTCATGGGCGCCGAGGAGGGTCTCGAGGGCCTGCGGGTGGAGAGGGCCGGGGGTGGCGTCGAGGAGGCCGTCGACACCCGTCGCCGGGGTCGCGCCCGTGATGTCCTGCTGGTCCGAAATGCTTTCTCGCGCCACGGATCGAGGCTAGTGCCCCCCTTCGTCTGCAGGCCGGCTGACCTGCGGTAACGTGATCCCGTCTTCTGAAAACTTCGGACCAGTAGTAGGTGCCCCTTGCCTGTGTCTTCGAGCCCCTCCCGGCGCCCGCGCCGCGCGATAGGTGCCATCGGACTCGTCATCGCCGTCGTGGCCCTGTCCGCGTGCAGCGCGGTCGGTGTCAACACCGACCCCAAGAACGGTTACCTCCCTGAGGGGATCACCGAGGAGGCCGCGCTCGTCGAGAACCTCTGGATCTGGGCCTGGGTCGCGGCACTCGCCGTCGGCGTCCTCGTCTGGGGCCTGATCCTGTGGTGCATGGCCGCCTACCGTCGCCGCAAGGACGACGACGGCTCGCTGCCGGTCCAGCTGCAGTACAACGTCCCGCTGGAGATCCTCTACACCGTGGTCCCCATGCTGATGGTGGGTGCGCTCTTCTACTACACCCAGGACGCCACGACCAAGCTGCAGGACGTCTCCCAGGAGCCCGACACCACGATCAACATCGCGGCCAAGCAGTGGAGCTGGGACTTCAACTACGTCGACGACGACGTCCACGAGGCCGGCCAGATGGCCGAGCTCGACGGCAAGGAGGGCGCTGAAGAAAAGCTGCCGACCCTCTACCTGCCGGTCGGTGAGCGCGTCGAGTTCGTCCTGACCTCCCGCGACGTCATCCACTCCTTCTGGGTGCCCGCCTTCCTCGAGAAGATGGACGTCAACCCGGGCATCGTCAACCGCTTCCAGGTCACCCCCAACCAGACCGGGACCTTCCAGGGCAAGTGCGCCGAGCTGTGCGGCGCCTACCACTCGCAGATGCTCTTCAACGTCAAGGTCGTCGAGCGCGACGAGTACGACGCCCACATGCAGGAGCTCGAGGACAAGGGCCAGACCGGTCTGCTCGACAACGGCCTCAACCGCGAGGAGATCCTCGAGCGCGACCGCGACCTGCTGCCCGAGGACGACGCCGCCCGCACCTCCGAGGAGAACTGATGTCAACCGCATCCGGCGCACTCGCCAGGAACACCTCGGAGACCGATCTCTCCGAGCGCACCATCGCCCGCCGTGAAAAGGCCGGATCCCAGTTCTTCCGGCACATCACGACGACCGACCACAAGGTCATCGGCAACCTCTACATGATCACGAGCTTCATCTGGTTCCTCCTCGGAGGCCTCATGGCGCTCGTCATCCGGCTCGAGCTGTGGGCCCCCGGCCTGCAGGTGGTGGACAACCCCGAGCAGTTCAACGAGATGTTCACCATGCACGGCACGATCATGCTGCTGCTGTTCGCGACGCCCGCCTTCGCCGGCTTCGCCAACGCGCTCATGCCGCTGCAGATCGGTGCCCCGGACGTCGCCTTCCCGCGACTGAACATGTTCGCCTACTGGCTCTACCTCTTCGGCGGCCTCATCGCCGGTGCGGGCCTGTTCACCCCCGGTGGCGCGGCCTCCTTCGGCTGGACCGCCTACACCCCGCTGTCCGACCCGACCTACAGCCCCGGCGTCGGTGGCGACCTGTGGGTCTGGGGTCTGGCCCTCAGCGGCTTCGGCACGATCCTCGGTGGCGTCAACTTCATCACCACGATCATCTGCATGCGCGCGCCCGGCATGACGATGTTCCGGATGCCGATCTTCACCTGGACCGTCCTGATCACCTCGATCCTGATCCTCATGGCCTTCCCGGTCCTCGCGGCGGCCCTCATCGGCCTCGGCGTCGACCGTGCCTGGGGCGGTCAGATCTTCGCTGCGGAGAGCGGTGGAGCACTGCTGTGGCAGCACCTCTTCTGGTTCTTCGGCCACCCCGAGGTCTACGTCCTGGCGCTGCCCTTCTTCGGCGTCGCCTCCGAGATCCTGCCGGTCTTCTCCCGCAAGCCGATCTTCGGCTACAAGACGCTCGTCTTCGCGACGATCGCCATCGCGGCGCTGTCCGTCTCGGTCTGGGCCCACCACATGTACGGCACGGGTCAGATCTTCCTGCCCTTCTTCGCGATCATGACGATGGCGATCTCGGTGCCGACCGGTGTGAAGTTCTTCAACTGGATCGGCACGATGTGGGGCGGCAAGCTCGTCTTCGACACGCCGATGATCTGGACGATCGGCTTCCTCGTGACCTTCCTCTTCGGTGGTCTGACCGGTGTGATCATGGCCAGCCCGGCGCTGGACTTCCACATCACCGACACCTACTTCATCGTGGCGCACTTCCACTACGTGCTCTTCGGCACGATCGTCTTCTCCTTCTTCGCCGGCATGTACTTCTGGTGGCCCAAGTTCACCGGCAAGATGCTCGACGAGGGCCTGGGCAAGATCCACTTCTGGCTGCTGTTCATCGGCTTCCACACGACCTTCCTCATCCAGCACTGGCTGGGCGTCGAGGGCATGCCGCGCCGCTACGCGGACTACATGCCGGAGGACGGCTTCCAGCTCGCCAACCAGATCTCCACGGTCGGCTCGTTCATCCTCGCGGTGAGCTTCCTGCCCTTCTTCTACAACGTGTGGAAGACGCAGACGAGCGCGCCGCTGGTCGAGGTCGACGACCCGTGGGGCTACGGCAACAGCCTCGAGTGGGCGACCTCCTGCCCGCCGCCGCGGCACAACTTCACGTCGATCCCGCCGATCCGCTCCGAGCGCCCGGTCTTCGACATGAACCACCCCGAGTACGCCCCGGCTGCCATCCGCTCGCGCGCGGCGCGCACGGCCGTGGCTGCCACGACTGACGGTGAGGGCACCCGATGAAGACCGAGATCTCGCTGTTCGCCATCATCGGCGCCTTCTTCGCCGCCGTGGCCGTGGGCTACGGGATCGTCACCGACTGGGCCGAGCCCGTCGGGTGGGTGGCGCTCTTCCTCTCCGCCGGCCTGGGCTTCATGATCTCCTTCTTCCTCTGGAACACCGCGCGCAAGCTGCCGCTGCGCCCGGACGACGACGAGGACGGCGACATCGAGCAGGCCGAGGGTCCCTACGGCACCTTCTCGCCCTACTCCTGGTGGCCCCTGTGGCTCTCCCTCTCCGGGGCGCTGATCTTCCTCGGCGTCGCCGTGGGCTTCTGGGTCGGCGCGCTGGGTCTGGTCGTCGGCGTCTGGGCGCTGTGCGGCTGGGTCTTCGAGTACTACAAGGGTGAGCACGCGCACTGACGCGGGGCGTACACTCGGCTGAAGGGGCCACGGACCACCGGTCCGGGCCCCTTCAGCACGTCCGCGGTCAGGGACACCGTCGGACGTGTCGTCTCGACCCCTGGGGGGTGCATCGTCTCGTGATCTCGGCTCTCGTTCGCCCGCTGCGCATGCTCGCGCTGGCTCTCGTGATCGTCCTGGCACTGGCGGCCTGCGCCGGTGGGGGATCTGACTCGCCGACGGCCAGCCAGAGCTCTGCGGGCTCGACGACCACGACGACACCCGACCTGCCCGAGGCCGAGGTCAAGGTCAACCCCGGCGCCGGGGCCAAGGACGTCATGCCGGATGCCGAGATCAGCGTCCAGGTGATGCGCGGCAGCCTCGACCGCGTGCAGGTCACCGGACCCGGGGGAGCCTCGGTCGACGGGGACGTCAGCGGTCAGACGTGGACCTCGACCTCCCGGATGCGACCGGCGACGACCTACACCGTGGCCGTCACGGCCGAGGGACCCGAGGGCGGTTCGTCGACCCAGCGCTCGACCTTCACCACCCACGACCCTGAGATCACGGCGACCTACGGCATCGTCTACGACGGGCAGACCGTGGGCGTCGGGATGCCCGTGAGCATCCAGTTCGACACCGCCGTCACCGAGCCCGCCTACCGCAAGAAGATCGAGCAGGCCGTCTCGGTCACGACCACCCCCAAGGTCGAGGGGTCCTGGGGATGGCTCGACAACCGGCAGCTGATGTGGCGGCCCAAGGACTTCTGGGCCCCCGGCACGCAGGTCTCCGTCGACGCTCCGCTCACCGGGTTCCAGACCGGTGAGGACAAGTGGATCGCGGAGGACCTCTCGGGGTCCATGACCATCGGTCGCGAGCAGATCTCCCACGTCGACATCGCCAAGCACAAGATGACCGTCAGCCGGGCCGGGCAGCAGGTCAAGTCCTTCCCCGTGAGCAGCGGTCGCCCCGGCAAGGAGACCGAGACCCGCTCGGGGATGAAGGTCGTCATCAACAAGCAGCGCGAGATGACGATGGACTCCTCGACGATCGGCATCGACAAGGGGGAGCCGGGTTACTACAAGGTCGACACCGACTACAACGTCCGGGTGACGTGGACGGGGGAGTTCGTCCACTCGGCTCCGTGGTCCGTCGGTGCCCAGGGCAGCTCCAACGTCTCGCACGGCTGCGTCAACATGGCCCCGGGCAATGCCGAGTGGTTCTACGACAACTCGCTGCCGGGCGACCCGGTCGACTTCACCGGCTCCAGCCGCCAGTTCCAGCCCTCCGAGGGCATCGGGGTGTGGCAGTACTCCTGGGCCGATTGGCAGGCGCAGAGCGCGCTCTCCTGACCCGCTGCCGGGCTCACCACGGGCGGGCTCAGCCCCAGCCGAGCTCGTGGAGGCGCTCCTCGTCGATGCCGACGTGGTGCCCCGCCTCGTGGACGATCGTGATGGCGATCTCCTCGCGCAGCTCGTCGAGGTCCTCGCACATCCGGGTCAGCGGCCCCCGGAAGAGCACGATCCGGTCGGGCAAGGACCCGGCCCACCCGTCGGTGCGCTCGGTGAGCGGCACGCCGAGGTAGATGCCGAGCAGCTCGGCGTTGTCCTCGTCGGACAGGTCCGGGTCGGCGTGCTCGGGCCCCGGCTCGTCCTCGACGAAGAAGGCGACGTTGTCGAGCACGTCGAGCAGCTCGCGGGGCACCGCGTCGAGGGCGTCCTGCACGGCGAGCTCGAAGTCCCCGGCACTGATGTCGACCACGTCAGACCACCTCGGGCGAAGGGGGCGGCGCCGGCACCGCGCGCACGGGCCGCCGCGTCCCGTGCCGGTGCACGTGGAAGAGCACGATGCCGAGGGAGAGCAGCGCCAGGCTGGTCAGCGCCAGCCGCACGAGGGAGGTCGCGGCGACGGGCACGACGAGCGCGGTGAGCAGCGAGTTGAGCACGAGCATGCAGAAGGTCGACACGGAGGCCGCCGTGCCCCGGGCGTGCGGGACCGCGTCGAGCAGGGCCAGCTGGTAGACGGGCATCGAGATGCCGGTGCCGAAGGCGATCGCCGTGGAGCCGACGACGGCCCACGGCAGCACCGCTGTCGCGGGGAAGGCCGCCAGCGCGACACCCACGACGGCGCCGCTGAGCGCAACCGCCTGACCCCCGACGATGAGTCGCTCGCCGCTCACCCGCTCGGCCAGGCGGCCGTTGGTGAAGGAACCGAGGACCATGCCGGCGACCATCGGCACGAAGAAGACCCAGAAGTCCTGCGGTCCCTGACCGAGCAGGGTGACGACGAAGATCGGCGCCGCCCCGATGTAGAGGAACTGCCCGGCGAAGGAGAAGGCCGAGGCGGCGGTCAGGACGAGGAAGGGGCGCATCCGGGCGACCTCGACGACCCCGCCGACGATGGAGCGCACGTCGAGGGGAGTGCGCCGCTGCGGCGGGTGGCTCTCCGGCAGGAGCAGGAGCACGCTGATCGCGATGACCGCCCCGAAGAGGGTGAGGAACCAGAAGACGAGCTGCCAGGGGCCGAGGAGGAGCAGCCAGCCGCCGACGATGGGGGCCAGGGCCGGGCCGATGCCGAAGATCATCGCGATCGTGCTCATCAGCCGCTGGGCACGTGGGCCCTCGAAGAGGTCGCGCACGACCGTGCGCGAGACGATCGTGCCCGCCCCGGCCGACATGCCCTGGAGCACGCGGAAGGCGAGCAGCACGGGCAGGGACGGGGCCAGGGCGCACCCGACGGAGGCCAGCGCGTAGACCGCGGCCCCCGTGACCATGACCGGCTTGCGTCCCACGGCATCGCTCAGCGGCCCGTGGAAGAGGCTCATCACGGCGAAGGCCCCGAGGTAGGCGCTGACGACGAGCTGCATCGATGCCTCGGAGGCGTCGAAGGCCTCGCCCATCTCCTGGAAGGCAGGGAAGGGGGTGTCGATGGAGAAGGGGCCGAACATGCCGAGCAGCGCGAGCAGGACGGTCGTCACCGCCAGGGGTGCGGAGCGCCGGCTGGCGGGTGCGTCGGTGGAGAGCATGTCGGGGACATCCTCGCACTGGCCGTGGACCCCCTTCGTGCGTGGTCCGTATCCGGGAACACCGCAGGCCCCGGAGGAGAACCTCCGGGGCCTGCGGGCTGTGCTGACCAGGTCAGTGCGTGGAGACCTTGTCTCCCGACTCGATGGCCTCGTGGTGACCGTGGTCGTGGTGGGCCGCCTCGAGCTCGGCCGGGGTGACCGGTGCGACGACGCCGCCGAAGTAGAAGTCGTGCAGACGCGCGCGCAGCTTGCGCTTACGGGCGCCCTTCTTGTCGACGCCGTTGGCATCGGTGGCGGACTCGAGCTCCAGCGGGGGAGCGCCCTCGTGCTGGACGAGGGTCCAACGGGTGTACTGGTCGAGCGGCTCGTGGATCTCCTCGAAGTCGCCCGCAGCACCGCGGTGGATGCGACCGGTCTCGCGACCGTGGAGGACGAGGTCGCGGTCGTGCCGCTGCAGGCTCAGGCAGATCCGGCGGGTCGCCCAGAAGGCGACCACCGGGCCGATGAAGACGAGCGCCCGCAGGATGAGCGTGATGTCGTTGATCGACATCCCGAACTTGATCGCGATGATGTCGTTGCTCGCGGCGAACATCAGCACGCCGTAGAGCGTCAGCGCGGCCATCCCGAGAGCGGTGCGGGTCGGGGCATTGCGCGGGCGGTCGAGCAGGTGGTGCTCGCGCTTGTCGCCGGTGACCCAGGCCTCGATGAAGGGGTAGGCGATCATGCCGCCGTAGAAGGCGGGGATGACCAGCAGGGCACCGACGATGACCGGCCAGGCCCACGTGAAGCCGAAGGTCTCGAACTCCATGCCGCCCGGCAGCAGACGCAGCGCGCCGTCGGGGAAGCCCATGTACCAGTCCGGCTGGGCGCCGGCCGTGGTGGCGTTGGGCTCGTAGGGGCCGTGGACCCACACGGCGTTGATCTGGACCAGCGCCGAGATGAGGGCGATGCCGCCGAAGACGATGAAGAAGAAGCCACCGGCCTTGGCCGCGTAGACCGGCATCACCGGGAAGCCGACGACGTTGTCGTTGGTCTTGCCGGGCCCGGGGTACTGGGTGTGCTTGTGCACCACGACCAGCAGCAGGTGGACGGTGAAGAGGATGATCAGGATCGCCGGCAGCAGCAGGATGTGCACCGAGTACAGGCGCGGAATGATGTCCTCGCCTGGGAAGGTGCCACCGAAGAGGAAGTAGCTCAGGTAGCTGCCGATGACCGGTGCGGCGACCATGAAGCCCTGTGCCGCGCGAAGACCGGTGCCGGAGAGCAGGTCATCGGGCAGGGAGTAGCCGGCGAAGCCCTCGACGAGAGCCAGCAGCGACAGGACGCAGCCGATGATCCAGTTGATCTCACGCGGCTTGCGGAAGGCGCCGGTGAAGAAGACGCGCAGCATGTGCACCGACAGGGCGACGATGAAGAGCAGTGCCGCCCAGTGGTGGATCTGCCGCACGAGCAGACCGCCCTTGACGTCGAAGGAGATGTCGAGCGTCGAGGCGTAGGCACGGGACATCTCGACGCCCTGGAGCGGCGCGTAGCTGCCCTCGTACGTCGTGTGGCCCATGGACGGGTCGAACCAGAAGGTCAGGAAGACCCCGGTGAGCATGCACACGATCATCGAGTACATGGCGATCTCGCCGAGCATGAAGGACCAGTGGTCCGGGAAGACCTTCTTCATGAAGTAGTTGATGCCCTTGGCGGCGCCGGTGCGGTCGTCGATCCAGCCGGCGACCCCACCGACCTTCTTCATGCCGGGGGAGACGGGCGCCTTCGCCGGTGCGTCACCGGTACGCAGGCCGTCTGCGGGACGAGCATTGGCGGTCACGATCAACCACGCTCCCAGAAGCTCGGGCCGACCGGTTCCTGGAAGGGCTGGTCAGCGATGAGGTAACCCTCGCTGTCGACGGTGATCTTCAGCTGCGGCAGGGCGTGCCCGGCGGGACCGAAGATCACCTCGCAGTCGTTGGTCACGTCGAAGGTGGACTGGTGACAGGGGCAGAGCAGGTGGTGCGTGGTCTGCTCGTAGAGGCCGACGGGGCAGCCGACGTGGGTGCACACCTTGGAGTAGGCGACGATGCCCTGGTAGCCCCAGTCGCGGGCCTTGCGGCCCTTGTCGGTGTCCTGGAAGTCCTCGGGGTTGAGCCGCATGAGGAGCACGGAGGCCTTGCTCATCTCGTTGAGCTTGTCGTGCTCGAGCGTCAGCAGGCCCTCGGGCTGGATGTGGAAGACCGAGCCGATGGTCACGTCGCCCGGCTTGATCGGGGTGTCCTCGGGGTCGCGGTGCAGCCGCAGCTTCTTCGGGCGGTACGTGCCGTCGGGGCCCTTCTCGCCGTTCCAGAAGGTGACCGAGAGGTCGTTCTTGGGCAGCGGGCCGAGTGAGCCGACGAGCTGGACGAGCAGGGGGAGGGCGAAGAGGCCCATCGCACCGGCGAAGGTCGCCTTGAGCAGCGGACGACGCGTCAGCTGCGCGGACTCGGCGCCACCCTGCATGACCTCGACGAAGTCGTCACGGTCGGCGTCGGCCGAGCGGATCGGGTGCCGCATCTCGACGCTCTCGGTGTCGGGCATGAGGGTCTTGGCCCAGTGGACCGCTCCCAGACCGATGCCGAGGAGGGAGAAGGCCAGCCCGAGACCCAGCACAAGGTTGGACAGGCTCATCTCGTTGGTGAAGGGCACCCAGACCTGGTCCTCGACGTCGACGAGGAAGTAGGCGACGAGGAAGACCACGGTGCCGACGATCGACAAGCCGAAGAGCGCAGCCACCTGGCGCTCGGCACGCTTGGCCGCCTTCTCGTCGCGGTCGGCGTTGCGCAGCACGTGGGGCGGCAGCCCCGGGTTGCTGAATCGCTCCGGGATACCACCGGAGCCCTGCACGTGGCCCTGGTCGAGGCGCACCGGCTCGGAGCCGGAGGGCTCCTGCGGCGTTGCCCCTGTCGGGGTGTGCTCACTCATCTGTTGTCGGTCCTGTCTGTGTGGCGAGTTGTCAGGTCTGTCAGGCGGACTTCTGGCCGAGCCAGACGGCGAAGCCCACGAGGAGCCCCAGGCCGATGGTCCAGGCGAAGAGGCCCTCGGGCACCGGGCCGAGGCTGCCGAGCGGGTTGCCGCCGGGGTTGCCGGCCTCCTGCTGCGCCTCGATGTAGGCGATGACGTCGCGCTTGCCCTCGGGGGAGATGTTGGTGTCGTTGAAGACCGGCATGCTCTGGGGGCCGGTGACCATGGCCTCGTAGATGTGCTTGCCGGAGACCCCGGTGACCTTGGGCGCGTCCTTGCCGCGGGTCAGGGCGCCACCCGCGCCGGCGCTGTTGTGGCACATGGCGCAGTTGACGCGGAAGATCTGGCCACCCTTGCCCGGGTCGCCCTGCGCGCCGTCGGTGTACTCCTCGTCCGGCACGGCCGGGCCGGCGCCGAGGGAGGCGACGTAGGCGGCGATGTCGGAGATCTCCTCGTCCGTGAACTTCACCTTGATGTTGCCCGGCGCCTGCACGCCCGGCTCGGCCATCGGCATGCGGCCGGTGCCCATCTGGAAGTCGACCGACGCCGCACCGACCCCGGCGAGGCTCGGGCCGGCGTCCTTGATGCCCAGGCCGTTGGCGCCGTGGCAGGTCGCGCAGTTGGCCACGAAGAGCTTCTTGCCGTTGGCGACGCTGTCGGAGCTGGTGACCGTGGCCTCGGTCTGCTGGGGGGCGACGGCGGCATAGGCCGTGCCGGTGACGAAGAGGCCGAGCATGAGCAGCAGGGCGATCGCCGCGGGGTGACGGCGAGAGAGGGTCGGCATGGACGATCCTGTCCTCTGGGAGCGGGTACGGAGCAGGGGGAGGCGCATGGGGGTCACGCGCCCAGGAGGTAGATGGCGGCGAAGAGGGCGATCCACACGACGTCGACGAAGTGCCAGTAGTACGACGTCACGACCGCGCCGGTCTGCTGCGCGTGGCTGTAGCTGCGGGTCGTGTAGGTGCGGCCAATGATCAGCAGGAAGGCGATCAGGCCACCGGTGACGTGGATGCCGTGCAGGCCGGTCGTCAGGTAGAAGATCGAGGACCAGGAGTCGGTCGAGATGGTCACGCCCTCGGTGACGAGGGTGGCGTACTCGAGGATCTGGCCGGAGACGAAGACCGCGCCGAAGATGTAGGTGAGGACGTACCACTCACGCATGCCCCAGCCGGCGACGTTGAGCAGGGAGCCCGTGCGGGACTTCTGACCGTGCTCTGCCTTGAGCACACCGAGCTGGCACCACACCGACGAGACCACGAGGATCAGCGTGTTGGCGGCCGCGAATGGAACGTTGAGCAGCTCGATGTTGTGCTCCCACAGGTCGGGTCGCATCGACCGGACCGTGAAGAAGATCGCGAAGAGCCCGGCGAAGAACATCAGCTCGCTGGACAGCCAGACGATGGTGCCGACGGACACCATGTTGGGGCGGCTGACCGGACCCATCGCAGGATCGGCGGCGGTGTGCCCGGAGACGTTTGAAGGCAGAGAGGTTGCAGTGGCCACGAGCCCATTATGTCCTCAACCGTGAGCGCATGTGCGCCACCCCCCTCCGCGAGTTCCGTGGGGTGGGTCACCGCTACGCTCTGGGGCATGACCGGTATCTCCTCAGCCACCTCTTCCGCCCCGGCAGCATCGGCCGGAGAGGGCGCCACCGTCTCCGTGCAGGTGCTCCTGCACAGCGACAACATCACCACCCGTGACGCCGTGCGGGCTGCGGTGGGACGTCGCCCGGCGCGCGACGTCGAGATCTCCGGCTGGCGCGAGTGCGCCACGCCGGCGGCGGTCGTCGAGGCCGTCGAGGCCGGTGGCGTCGACCTGCTCGTCCTGGACGGCGAGGCGGCCAAGCTCGGTGGTCTGGGGCTGTGCCGTCAGCTGAAGTCCGAGATCCACGACTGCCCCCCGGTGCTCGTCCTCACCGGCCGCCCGCAGGACGGCTGGCTGGCCACGTGGTCCCTCGCGGACGCCGCGGTGCCGCACCCGATCGACCCGATCGTCCTCGCGGACGCGGTGGCCGGTCTGGCGCGGGGCGTGTCCGCCCGATGAGCCCGGCGGGCACCCACACCTGGTCGGGCGTCCTCACCCAGCTCCTCGCGGGGCACGACCTGGAGCCGGACGCGACCGCGTGGGCGATGCGCGAGATGATGTCCGGGGACGCGTCTCCCGCGCAGATCGCTGGCTTCCTCGTCGCGCTGCGGGCGAAGGGGGAGACCGTCACCGAGCTGCGGGCGCTGGCCGACGTCATGCTGGAGCACGCGCTGCCGATCGAGGTTTCGGGCCCGACCCTCGACATCGTCGGCACCGGCGGCGACATGGCCGGCACGGTCAACATCTCGACGATGTCGTCGATCTGCATCGCCGCGACGGGGGTGCGGGTCGTCAAGCACGGCAACCGCGCCGCGTCGTCCAAGTCCGGTTCCGCCGACGTGCTCGAGTCCCTCGGGGTCAACCTGACGTTGAGCCCCCAGGACGTCGGCCGGGTGGCCGACGAGGCCGGCATCACCTTCTGCTTCGCCCAGACCTTCCACCCGTCCTTCCGCCACACCGCCGTCCCGCGTCGCGACCTGGGCATCGGCACCGCCCTCAACGTCCTCGGCCCGATGACCAACCCGTCCCGGCCGACCTACTCCGTCGTGGGCGTGGCCGACGCCCGAATCGCACCGCTCATGGCCGGGGTGTTCGCCGAGCGCGGCACCCGGGCGCTGGTCTTCCGCGGCGACGACGGGCTCGACGAGCTGACGGTCGCCGACGGCTCCCACGTGTGGTGGGTCGCCGGCGGCGAGGTCCGCGAGGTGCACGTGACACCCGAGGAGCTGGGCCTGACCCGCAGCCCGCTGGAGTCCCTGCGCGGTGGCGATGCCGACGTCAACGCCGAGGTGGCGCGGCGGCTCTTCGCCGGGGAGCGGGGGCCGGTCCGTGACGCCGTCGTGCTCAACGCCGGCGCCGCGGTCGGCCTGGCCCAGCAGGGCGACGAGCAGCCCGGCGACCCGGTGGCTGCGATCCGGGAGGGCATGGACACGGTCGAGGCCGTCCTCGACTCGGGTCGGGCCGCCGAGCAGCTGCAGCGCTGGGTGAGCGCCACGCGCCCGGAGGGCCAGGGCGCCTGACACCCCTGCCGGATCGCTCGAGGGCCCGACCGCTCGCGGTCTGGCTGCTGCGGTCCCTGACTACTCGAGGCCGATGCTGAAGGCGGCGTCGAGGTCGTGTCGGCTGTAGGCGCGGAAGGCGATGTGTGTCGAGGTGTCGACGATGCCGGGGACCTTGTTGAGGCGGCCGGCGATGACGTCGTCGAGCTCCTCGTGCTCGTGCACGCGGACCATCGCGATGAGGTCGGCGTCGCCCGCCACGGAGTAGACCTCGCTCACGCCGTCGAGGTCGGCGACGGTCTCGGCCACCTCGGGGATGCGGGCGGTGTCAGCGTGGATGAGGACGATGGCGGTGATCACGAGGCCCACCCTAGAGCAGGGGCCAGCTCGCGATGGGCCGCGGCGGCACCCCCGACCGGGCAGGTCCACTCGCCGTCGATGTCGACCAGCCGGGTGCCCTCGGCCTCGAGCCAGCGCAGGACGAGCTCGGTCTCCTCGGGCAGCGCGCTGGTGCCCGGGCCGGTCGGCGGGGCGACGACCTCGGCGCTGGCGCGCAGGGCCGCGACGTAGGGCATCGGGTCGGCGCCGACGGGGGAGTGCGAGCTGCCGGCGAGCCGGCCGTGGCGCACGCAGACCA
>ERZ500994.385-NODE-385-length-14044-cov-6.359640_pt1 | contig 14044 bp, 14 predicted proteins | sample MGYA00248878_ERZ500994 | MGnify/ENA primary metagenome ERZ500994 (study PRJEB25958, sample SAMN03398533) | human skin metagenome | study: EMG produced TPA metagenomics assembly of the Human Skin Microbiome Metagenome (human skin metagenome) data set. | reverse complement strand
GACCGCCGACGCGGTGGGGCGGCGGCTGGCGGGGCCGGCCGCGGGGGGGCAGGGGCTGGTCGTCACCCACTCGCCGCAGGTCGCGGCGCTGGGAAGCCGGCATTTCCGGGTGGCGAAGTCGGTGGCGGACGGGATGACCACCTCGCGCGTCGAGGACCTGCCCGAGGGCGAGCGGGTCGAGGAACTGGCACGGATGCTGGCGGGCGAACAGGTGACGCCCGCCGCCCGCGACGCCGCGCGGTCGCTGCTGGGGCAGGGGTAAGGCGGCGGGCCCGGACCGGCCCGGCGCCCCGCCGTTCAGCTTGCGCGCTCAGCCCGCGTTGCGCCCCCGCGCCGCAAGACGCGGCAGCATCGCCGAGAAATCGCGCCCGCGCCCGTCCTCGGTTTCAACGAAGCTGGTGTAAAGCTCGGTCGCGAGCTGCCCCATCGGCGTGTCCGCATCGACCGAGGTCGCGGCCTGTTGCGACAGCCGCAGGTCCTTCAGCATCAGCTCGGCCGCGAAGCCGGGGCGGTAGTCGTTGTCGGCCGGCGACTTCGGCCCCACCCCCGGCACCGGGCAATAGGCGTTGGTGGACCACGACGACCCCGACGAGGTGGACACCACGTCGAACAGCTTCTGCGCGTCCAGATCGAGCTTCTGCGCCAGCGCGAACGCCTCGCACGTGGCGACCATCGTTGCGCCCAGGATCATGTTGTTGCAGATCTTGGCCGCCTGACCCGCCCCCGCCTCGCCGCAATGGACCGCCTTCTGGCCCATGATCTCGAACAGCGGCCGGACGGTCGCGAACGCATCGTCGCTGCCGCCCGCCATGAAGGTCAGTGTGCCCGCCGCCGCCCCGCCGATGCCGCCCGAGACCGGCGCGTCCAGCGACCCCAGCCCCGCCGCCGACGCCTGGGCCGCGACCTCGCGGGCGCTGTCCACGTCCACGGTCGAGCAGTCGCACAGGATCGCGCCGGGCTTCATCGCCGGGATGACCTGCGCCGCGACCGACTTCAGGATCTGCCCGTTCGGCAGCATGGTGATGACCACGTCCGCGCCCGCCGCAGCCTCGACCGCGCCGGTCGCCGGCGACACGCCGTCCACATCCGCCGCCGCCGGATCGAAGCCCGATACCTCGTGCCCCGCGGCCGCGAGGTTGCGCGCCATCGGCGCGCCCATGTTCCCCAGCCCGATGAAGCCGATCTTCATGCCCGATCCTCCCATTCCAATTCGTCCGAGCCCAGCGGCGCCAGCATCGCGTCGACCGCCGCCGCGCTTGCATCGGCCGCCCAAGCCGGCGAGCGGTCCTTGTCGATGATCTGCGCGCGTACCCCTTCGAGGAAGTCCGACTGCGCGGTCGCACGCCGGGTGAAGCGGTATTCGCGGCTCAGCGCGTGCTGCATCCGCAGATCGCCCCGCGCCGCCCGCACCATCGCCAGCGTCGCCGCCATCGACAGGGGGGAGTTTCGGCGCAGCGGCTTCAGCGCCCCCTCGTCGCCCTGATGTTCCAGCGCCGCCACGATATCCTCGACGCTGCGCCCGCCAAAGGCAGACAGATCGCGGTCTGCCAGCGCCGACGCGGGCGCGGGGCGGCCCTTCAGCCGCGTCACGTCGCCGGTTTCCGCCAGCGTCTCTTTCGCGGCGTCCCATTCGGCCTCGGGCAGGTAGATGTCGGCAAAGCCCGCGTGGATCGCGTCGCCCGCATCCATCCGCGCGCCGGTCAGGCCCAGATATTCCCCGATCCGCCCCGGCGCGCGGGACAGTAGCCAGGTCCCGCCCACGTCCGGGATCAGCCCGATCCCCGATTCCGGCATCGCCACCTGAGTGGTGTCGCCGACGACCCGGTGCCCGGCATGCCCGCCCACGCCCACGCCGCCGCCCATGACGAAGCCCTGCATGAAGGCCACGACCGGCTTTTCGTAATCCGCGATCGCCGCGTTCATACGGTATTCGTCGGCGAAGAAGCCCTGTCCGACCGCATGATCGCCCGCGCGCCCGGCGTGATAGACCGCCGCGATGTCGCCGCCGGCGCAAAACGCCCGGTACCCCTCGGCGTCGATGATGACCAGCGCCACGGAGTCGTCGCCGCGCCAATCGTCCAGCGCGCGGTGGATCGCCACCGCCATCTCGTGGCTCAGCGCGTTCAGCGCCTGCGGGCGGGAAAAGGTGATGCGGCCCGCGCGCCGGTCCTTGCGGATGGAAAGATCGCTCATGCCTGCCCCCGCTCGGCCAGAAGCGCCCGGCTGACGATCAGGCGCATGATCTCGTTCGTGCCTTCGAGGATCTGGTGGACGCGCAGGTCGCGCACGATCTTTTCCACCCCGAAATCGGCGAGGTAGCCGTAGCCGCCGTGCAGTTGCAGGCAGTCGTTCGCCACCTCGAAGCTGCGGTCGGTGACGTAAAGCTTGGCCATCGCGCAGAACTTGGTGGCGTCCAGCGCCTTCCGGTCCAGCTTCCACGCCGCCTGGCGCAGAAAGACGCGGGCCGATTGCAGGGCGGTTTCCAGCTCGGCCAGCTTGAACTGCAGCGCCTGGAACTGGTCGAGCGTCTTGCCGAAGGCTTTCCGCTCGCCCATGTAGGCGACCGTCCGGTCCAGCGCCGCCTGCGCGCCGCCAAGCGCGCTTGCCGCGATGTTCAGCCGCCCGCCGTCCAGCCCCGCCATGGCGTAGCTGAAGCCGCGCCCTTCCTCGCCGATCAGGTTCTCGGCCGGCACGTCGCAGTCGTCGAACTGCACCTCGCTCGTCGGCTGCGCGCGCCAGCCCATCTTGTCCTCGAGCGCGCCGAAGGACAGGCCCGCGGCCCCGTCCTCGACCACCACCGTGGAAATCCCCTTGGGCCCGTCCTCGCCCGTCCGCACCATGCAGACATAGGCGTCGGAATACCCCCCGCCCGAGATGAAGGCCTTGGTCCCGTTCAGCCGCCAGCCCTCGTTCGTGCGCTGCGCGCGCGTGCGCAGCGCGGCCGCGTCCGATCCGCTGCCGGGTTCGGTCAGGCAATAGGAGAACACCTTTTCCATGCTGCACAGGTCGGGCAGCCAGCGCGCCTTGTCCTCGGGCTTGCCGAACTTGTCGATCATGCCGCCGCACATGTTGTGGATCGACAGGAACGCGCCCACGGCCGGGTCGGCCATCGCCAGCGCCTCGAACACCAGCGTCGCGTCAAGGCGGGTAAGGCCCGAGCCGCCGAAGTCATCGGACACATACAGGCCGCCGAAGCCCAGCTGCGCGATCCGCGGCCACAGATCCTTGGGGATCGTGCCCGCGCGTTCCCAGTCGCGCGAATGGGGGGCGATATGCTCGGCCCCGAAATCGCGGGCCATGTCGAAGATGGCCTGCTGTTCCTCGGTCAACGCGAAATCCACGGGCGCCCCCTCCATTCGTCCGGCTCTTCTGCCACGAAGTCATTGCCGAAATGTTACGCGCGGGCCAAGGCCTGCGCGCATCTTCTGTCCACAAGTATCCTGCGGGGTCCGGGGCGCAAGGCCCCGGTTCTTGGTGCGGGCCCGACGGTCCCGTCAGTCCATCGCCTTGAAGTTGAACGCCGATCCTTCCTTGATCCCCGAGGGCCAGCGGCTCGTGACCGTCTTGGTGCGGGTGTAGAAGCGGAAGGCGTCGGGGCCGTGCTGGTTCAGGTCGCCGAAGCCCGACTTCTTCCAGCCGCCAAAGGTGAAATACGCCAGCGGCACCGGGATCGGCACGTTGATCCCGATCATGCCGACGTTGACGCGGCTGGCGAAGTCGCGGGCGGTGTCGCCGTCACGGGTGAACATGGCGATGCCGTTGCCGTATTCGTGGTCCATGGCCAGCTTCAGCGCCTCTTCGTAGGACGCGGCGCGGACGGTGGACAGGACCGGGCCGAAGATCTCTTTGCGGTAGATGTCCATGTCCGGCGTCACGCGGTCGAACAGATGCGGCCCCACGAAGAACCCGTCCTCGTAGCCCTGCAGGCTGAAGTCGCGGCCGTCCACGACCAGCTCGGCCCCCTGGGCCACGCCGGTTTCCACCAGCCGCAGGATGTTTTCCTGCGCGGCCCTGGTCACCACGGGCCCGTAGTCCACGTCGTCGCCGGCCGTCCACGGCCCGACCTTCAGCTTCTCGATCCGGGGCACCAGCTTTTCGATCAGGCGGTCGGCGGTTTCCTCGCCCACCGGCACGGCGACCGAGATCGCCATGCAGCGTTCGCCCGCTGCGCCGTAGCCCGCGCCCACCAGCGCGTCGGCGGCCTGGTCGAGGTCGGCGTCGGGCATGATGATCATGTGGTTCTTGGCGCCGCCAAAACATTGGGCGCGCTTGCCGGTCTGGGCCGCGCGTTCGTAAATGTACTGCGCGATCGGGGTCGATCCGACAAAGCCCACCGCCTGGATCACGTCGCTGTCCAGCAGCGCGTCGACCGCTTCCTTGTCGCCGTGGATGACCTGCAGCACGCCGTCGGGCAGGCCCGCTTCCTTGAACAGCTCGGCGATCATGTTGGGCACGGTCGGGTCGCGCTCGGACGGCTTGAGGATCACGGCGTTCCCGGCCGCAAGCGCCGGGCCCAGCTTCCACAGCGGGATCATGGCCGGAAAGTTGAACGGCGTGATTGCGGCCACGACGCCCAGCGGCTGGCGCATGGAATACATGTCGATGCCGGGGCCGGCGCCGTCGATGAACTCGCCCTTCATGAAGTGCGGCGCGCCGATCGAGAACTCGATCACCTCAAGCCCGCGCTGGATGTCGCCCTTGGCGTCGGGGAAGGTCTTGCCGTGTTCGGACGACAGCACCTCGGCCATCTTGTCCATGTCGCGGTTGATGAGATCGACCATCTTCATCATCACGCGCGCGCGGCGCTGGGGGTTGGTGGCGCCCCAGGCGACCTGCGCCTGCGCGGCCCGCGCGATCGCCGCGTCGATTTCCGCGCGCGAGGCGAGATCGACCCGCGCCTGAACCTCGCCCGTGGCGGGGTTGAAGACGTCGGCGGTGCGGCCCGAGGTGCCGGGCGTGGCCTTGCCGTCGATCCAGTGGTGAATGGCGCGCATCGCGGCCCCCTTGGTATATGCGATGTCGCGCGCATCATGGCCTTGCGGAACTGCCGGGGTAAAGCGACGATCCGGCAAAAGCGTTTTGCAGGATTGCAGCGGTAGAATGGACTGGGACGACCTGCGCGTGTTCCTGGCGGTGGCGCGGACGGAAAGCCTGTCGCGGGCGGGCGCGCGGCTGGGCATGAACGCATCCACGGTCGGCCGGCGCATCGCCCGGCTGGAAGGCGGGCTGGGCCGCGTCCTGTTCGCCAAGACCCCGCAGGGCTACGCCCTGACGCCGGAGGGGCAGCGGCTGGTGCCCCCGGCCGAAGCCGCCGAGCGCGCGGCGCAGGACGCGGGCGAGGCGCTGGCGCTGCCGGGCAGCCTGACCGGGCAGCTGCGGATCGGCGCGCCGGACGGCTGCGCCAACTACCTGCTGCCGCAGGTGGCGGCCGGGCTTTGCCGCGACCATCCGGGGCTGGAGGTGCAGATCGTGGCGCTGCCCCGCGTCTTCAACCTGACCCGGCGCGAGGCGGACATGGCGATCGCCGTCAGCCCGCCGCAGACCGGGCGCGCGGTGGTCCAGAAGATCACCGACTACCGGCTGCATCTCGCCGCGCACCGGGACTACCTCGCCCGGCACCCGCCGATCGCGCGGCGGGCGGACCTGCGCGGGCACCGGATGATCGGCTATATCGCCGACATGATCTTCGACCGCGAACTGGACTACCTGGCCGAGACCGGGGCCGAGGCGGCGGCGCTGACGTCGAACTCGGTCAGCGTGCAGATGCAGGCGATCCGGGCGGGCGGGGGGATCGGCATCGTCCACGACTTCGCCATTCCCTTCGCGCCCGGCGTCCGGCGGGTGCTGGCGGACGAGGTGTCGCTGGGCCGCGCCTTCTGGCTGATCCGCCACGCCGACGACAAGCGGTCGGGCCGACTGTCCCGCCTGACCGAGGAGGTCACGACCGCCATTCGCCGCGAGGTTGCGCGGCTGGAAGCCGAGGTCGCGCGGGCCGAGGCGGGCAGGCTGCCCACCGCTGGGGACTTGACGCAGGGAAAACTCGCGTCAAGCTGAGGGGGAACACGCCAATCCCGTCCGCGAGCAAGGAACGCCGCCATGATCGTCAAGCAGATCCTCGCGATGAAGTCCGGCCCGGATCATGTCGAGACGGTGTCGCCCGACGATCCGGTGTCGCGCGCGATCGAACTGCTGGCCAACCGCCGGATCGGGGCGGTGGTGGTGACGTCGGACGGGATCGCGCCCGAGGGGATCCTGTCGGAACGCGACATCGTGCGCGACCTTGCCCGCGGCGGCGACACGCTGTCGCGCAAGGTAAGCGACCTGATGACGCGCGAGGTCGCGACCTGCGTCTGCGCCGACGACGCGCTCGCGGTGCTGGAACGCATGACCGAAGGGCGCTTTCGCCACCTGCCGGTCGTCGATGCCGACGGCCGCCTGATCGGCGTGGTGTCGATAGGGGACGCGGTGTCGGCGCGGCTGAAGGAACTCGCGTCGGAAAAGGACGCGCTGACCGGGATGATCATGGGGGCCTGACGCCCCCGCCGACCTTGGGCCGATCCGCGCCGCGCTGCGGCATCACGCTTGCATGATCGCCGGGTTTGTGGTGCCACTTCGTCCCGGACGACATGGGGAACAGTGATGCGCATCGGCCTTTATCCCGGGACCTTCGACCCGATCACGCTGGGGCATGTCGATATCATCCAGCGCGCGCTGGCGCTCGTGGACCGGCTGGTGATCGGCGTCGCGATCAACCGCGACAAGGGGCCGCTGTTCTCGCTGGAAGAGCGGGTGGACATGGTGCAGGCCGAATGCACCGCCATCACCGCGAAGTTCGGCGGCGAGATCGTCGTCCACCCGTTCGAGAACCTGTTGATCGACTGCGCCCGCGACGTGGGCGCGCAGCTGATCGTGCGCGGGCTGCGCGCGGTCGCGGATTTCGAATACGAGTTCCAGATGGTCGGCATGAACCGGGCGCTCGATGCCAGCGTCGAGACGGTGTTCCTGATGGCCGATGCGCGGCGGCAGGCGATCGCGTCGAAGCTGGTCAAGGAAATCGCCCGGCTCGGCGGCGACGTCAGCAAGTTCGTGACGCCCGCCGTCAACGACGCGATGCGCGCGCGCTTCGACCCGCAGCGCGCCTGATCCCGCCCATGGGGGCGACCGGAAGGATGTGCCAGATGACGCGCCAGACAATCGGCTACAGGATGCCCGCTAACGCGCCCCTAAACGCGCCCGGTAACGCCCCGCTCGGTGCCGCCCCCCTGCGCGAGCCGATGCCGATCCCCGATCCGACCCGCCCGCCGGTGCCCGATCCCGCACCCGACCCGGGCCCCGGCCCCCGGCCCGAGCCGGCACCCCACCCTAGCGTCTGAAGGGCTCGCCGAAGCATAAAAAGGGCGCCCGAGGGCGCCCTGTGTCGTGGTTCGTGATGACGAAACGCGCCGGGCGTCGCTCAGACGTTCTCGTCGGCCGCTTCGTCGCGATAGACGGGTGCCGCCAGCTTCGGCGTCTGGCCGGCGCCCAGCGGGTCTTCCTGGCGCTGGACCGAACCTTCGAAATGCGCGCCGGATTCGATCGCGATGGTCTTGTGGACGATGTCGCCCTCGACTCGCGCGGTGGCCGACAGGCGCACCTTGAGGCCGCGGACCCGGCCGACCACGCGGCCGTTCACGATGATTTCCTCGGCCACGATCTCGCCGCGGATGGTGGCGCTTTCGCCGACCGTCAGCTGGTGGGCGCGGATGTCGCCTTCGACGGTGCCTTCGATCTGGACGTCGCCCTGGGTGTGGATGTCGCCCTTGACCGTCAGGTCGGACGACAGGACCGAGGGTCCGGTGCGGCGGGTCTGGGCAGGCAGGTCGTATCCGGTATCCATCGTGCGGCTGCTTTCCGTTTCGTAGGTGTTCGTCGGTTGGCTACGGGGGCCGGGCTCGGTCACGCGGGTCTTAGAAAACATTCTCTGCAGCCTTGATGAAGCTCATGGGGTTCACGGCCTTCCCGTCCACACGCACCTCGTAGTGCAGATGCGGCCCGGTCGAGCGGCCAGTGTTGCCCATATCACCGATGAGGCTGTTGCGCGACACCTTTTGCCCGACCTTGACCCGAATCTTGGACAGGTGGCCGTAGCGGGTCTCGGTCCCAAGCTCGTGCTTGATCTTGATGAGATTGCCGTAACCGTTCATCCAGCCGGCATAGACGATGACCCCGTCGCCCGTGGCGTAGATCGGCGTGCCGACCGGGCCCGCCATGTCGATGCCTTCGTGCTTGCGGTTCCAGCGCGCCCCGAAGCCCGAGGTATAGCGGAACGCCGACTTGATCGGCATCGCCAGCGGCAGCTTGCTGACCGCGATGCGGTAGCGGTTCACCTTGTCCAGCGAGACGACGATTTCCTGCGCCCGCGCCTCGGATTCCGAGATTTCGGCGTTGCCGCGCGACGAATAGCCCATCGGCGTCAGCGGACCGCCCTGGCCCGAATAGCCCTCGCGCACGGTTTCCAGCAGCTTGTCGCCATCGACGCCGACGTTCTGGAACATCTCGTCCAGCGGCTTGACCGACATCTCGACCGCGTCTTCCAGCTGGGCGAAGATCTCGTCGTTGCGGGCGACCAGCTCGTCGCGCTCGGTCGTGGCGGCGTCGGCCAGGCGCTGCGCTTCGGCGGCCTTGTCCTCGGCCTCGGTGCGGCGGACGGCGGCGGACTTCAGTTCGCCCGACAGGATGTCGAGCGCGGCGGTGACTTCCTCGGCGCGGTCGGCCGCGGGGGCGGCACCCGGCGCGGTCGCCTCGTCCGACAGCGCGGCCACGTCGCGGGCCTGTTCCTGGCCCGCCAGCACGTCGTGAAGCGACGCCTGCATGACGCCAAGCCCGGCTTCCAGTTCGCGGCGCTGTTCCTCGGACGCGAGCAGCTGGGTCTGCATCTGCGACACCTGGCCCAGGGCCGCGGCAAAGCGTTCCTGCGCCGCCAGCGCCTCGGTGGCGCGGGCGTCACGTTCGGTCGCAAGCGCGTTCAGCCGGTCCTCGAAGGCGCTGCGGGTGCGGGCGGCCGGGTCGGCGGTGGTGCCGACGCTGACCGCGTCGGTCACGAGGATCGAGCTTGCGACGATGGCCCAGGACAGCACGATCGCGGTCCCGCCAAGGGCTGCGGCCTGCGTCATGGGCGAAAGGCGGACGAAGCGGGTGGTCTGGTCGGACTTCAGGAACAGCCGTTGTTCGGGGAGCAGGCGCCCGAGGGCGGCGTTCATGCGGTTCGAAAGACTTTGCAGCACGTGTCCTACCTTCCAGAAGGGACGGGAACCGAGCCGCGGAAGGCCGTTCCGATGCCCCGGAATGCAGGCAACCGTGCCCTGTGAGCAACAAAGATTCCTCGCCGGGTCGAGCTGTGCGCGATATGTCGCCGGAACCGGCGATATATCGCCGACGCGCGGGAACCAAACCGCATCTAGCGGCGCGCTGTCCCGTCCAGACCGCATGTGGACGTCACGTGCGACTTGACGCGGGATGCAGGTTGCCCCGGCGCGGCGCGGCGCCGGGGCAGCGATTCCGGTGCCGCCGCGACCGGATCAGACGTGAATCGCGCCGTCGCCGCAGGCCAGCGCCGCCTCGCGCACCGCCTCGCTGACGGTGGGGTGGGCGTGGCAGGTCAGCGCGATGTCCTGCGCGGCCGCGCCGAACTCCATCGCAACGCAGATCTCGTGGATCATCTCGCCCGCGCCCGGCCCGATGATGTGGGCGCCCAGAACGCGGTCGGTTTCGGCGTCCACGACCAGCTTCACGAAGCCCTCGGCCTCAAGCATCGCCTTGGCGCGCGCGTTGCCCATCAGGGGGAACTTGCCGGTCTTGATCTTGCGCCCCGTGGCCTTGGCCGCGGCTTCCGTCAGGCCCACGTTCGCGACCTCGGGCGTGGTGTAGATGACGCCGGGGATCACGTCGTAGTTCACGTGCCCGTGCTTGCCGGCGATCACCTCGGCCACGGCCATGCCTTCGTCCTCGGCCTTGTGGGCGAGCATCGGCCCGGCGATCGCGTCGCCGATGGCGTAGATGCCGGGCACGCTGGTCGCCCAGTGGCCGTCCACGTCGATCTGCCCGCGTTCGGTCAGCCTGACCCCCAGCGCGTCGAGCCCGAGCCCGTCGTGATAGGCGCGCCGACCCGTGGCGACCAGCACCACGTCGGTGTCGAGCGCATAGTCCTCGCCCTTCTTGTTCTTGTAGATCACGCGTGGCCGCTCGCCCGACGTGTCCACGCCCTGCACGGCCGAACCCAGCTGGAAGCCCAGGCCCTGCTTGGACAGGATCTTTTGGAACGCCTTCTGCACCTCGGCGTCCATGCCGGGGGTGATCGCGTCCAGGTATTCCAGCACCGTCACCTGCGTCCCGAGCCGCGCATAGACCGAGCCGAGTTCCAGCCCGATCACGCCCGCGCCGATCACGACCATGGTGTTGGGGATCGCAGGCAGCGCCAGCGCGCCGGTTGAATCGACGACCACCCCGCCGGGGTTGTCGATCTCGATCCCCTTGAGCGCGGTCGGGACCGAGCCGGTGGCGACGACGATGTTTTTGGCCTCGTGTTCGGTATCGCCCACCTTGACCTTGCCCGGCGCGGTGATCTGGGCCCAGCCCTTGATCCAGTCGATCTTGTTCTTCTTGAACAGGAACTCGATGCCCTTGGTGTTGGTGGCGACCGTATCGGCCTTGTAGGACTGCATCTTTTCCCAGTCCACGTCGGCGGTCGCGTTCATCAGGCCCAGCGTGGCGAAGTTCTCGTGCATCTCGTGCAGCATGTGGCTGGAATGCAGCAGCGCCTTGGACGGGATGCAGCCCACGTTGAGGCAGGTGCCGCCCAGCGTCTCGCGCCCCTCGACGCAGGCGACCTTGAGGCCAAGCTGCGCCGCGCGGATCGCACAGACATAACCGCCGGGGCCGGCGCCGATCACGATGAGGTCATACATCACTTGGTCCTTCGTTCCAGATACGACCGGGGAAGCGGCCCCCGGATCATGGCTTCGCTTGGCCGCGCGGGGTCAGATCAGCGCGGCAATTGTCATCGTCATCGTGGCCACCATGCCCGCCGCGAAGATCACCGAACGCCACGGCGTCCAGCCAAGCGCATAGGCGGGGACGTAAAGCACCCGCGCGCCAAGGTAGATCCAGGCGCAGATGGCGGTCAGGAGGTTGTTCGACAGCGTGAACTCGACCAGCACGACGGCGATGATGAAGAACACCAGCGCCTCGAAGTGGTTGTCCACGGCGCGCCGAAGCCGCCCGGTCAGGTCCGAGAACTGCGGCGGCGCGTCGCGCGGCCCGGCGTTCCACTTCGACATGCCGTCGCGGTTCATCGACCACGCCGCCAGCCCGATCTGCAGCCCCTGCAGGATCGCGGCAAGGCCAAGGGCCAGAAGCTCGGGCGAGGGGGCGACCGTCATGCCGTCCGGACCATGTGGAACTCGGACCCCGTGACCCCGCCGGCGGAGGCAAAGACCTGCTGCGCGCCGTCGAGATACGCCCTTGCGCGCGCCGGGTCGGCGACCTGGTACAGCACCCACGCCGTCCCCGCCCCCTCGCGCCAGACCTGAAGCACCGACAGCGAGGCGTGGCCCCGATCCTCGGCATCGGCGTCGAAGGCCGCGCGGAACGTGGCGTCGTCGGCGAAGTCGTAGCGGGCGATGATCTGGTCGGTCATTGCGGGCCTCGTCGGATGATGGAAGGGTTTATCCGGAGAACTGGTGGCAGAGAAGTTGGCGATGTTAAACAGGATTGTTCTCATCGTGGCCCTGGCGCTTTCCGCGACGGGTCTGGGCGGCTGCGCCGATATCCTGACGGATGCCGTCAGCGACATGAAGGACAGCCCTGACCGGGACACACCCGTGCCCAAATCGTTCACCGATGACGGCACGCCCATTTTTGCGGTCCACTATGCCCGTGCCAACCAGCAGTATCTGCTGTGGCAGAACGGGCAGTTGGTTCCGGCGCAGATCGGGAAGCCCCGCTACTGGCCCACGCAAAGGGCGCCGATGGTGCATATGTACGGTACCCCGCCCGTGACGGACCCCCTGACGGGAGATCGCTACAGGGTAGAGCGGGTTACCAACGGACCGCCGCAGGTCTCGCGGATCACCGCTGGCGGCAGCGTTCCGCTGGCGATCCCGGACGTTCGGCCGCTGGCGCAGATCAGGCCGGGCCTGAGCTGCTTTTCCTGCGGCTGCGACTGCTATGCGAACGTCTATTTCATCCCGGTCGGCGGCCGCATCTTCCTGCTCAGCAAAGGCTACGCCGTTCAAAGCCATCTGCTTGGGCTTTACGAACTGAGGGGCGGGCGGGTCGTGCCTGTGATCAAGGGACATCTGTTCGCGCCGATCTTCTCGAAGGACGGGTGCACCATCGCCTACACGAAGATCTCCGACAGCGGAGATACCCCGATGGTCGAAAACCTTTGCCGCCCGCAGGCTCAGCCGTAGCGATGTTTCGCCACGGCCGGCGCACGACGTTCCCGCAGGTTCGGCAAGTGCTGCGCCAAAGCCGCCGTGTTCTGAAATGAAGCGTCGGCCGGGCTTGAACCCGGCCGACGCCTCGACCCGGCTCACAGGTCCATCAGCAGCCGGCGCGGGTCCTCCAGCGCATCTTTCACGCGCACGAGGAACGTCACCGCGCCCTTGCCGTCCACGATCCGGTGGTCGTAGCTGAGCGCCAGATACATCATCGGGCGGATCACGATCTCGCCCTTCACCACGACCGGGCGGTCCTGGATCTTGTGCATCCCGAGGATCCCCGACTGCGGCGGGTTCAGGATCGGCGAGGACATGAGCGAGCCGTAGACACCCCCGTTCGAGATCGTGAAGGTGCCGCCCTGCATGTCGGCCATGGTCAGCTTGCCGTCGCGCGCCCGCGCGCCAAGCTCGCCGATTTCCTTTTCGATCTGCGCGAACGACTTCTGGTCGGCGTCGCGGACGATCGGCACCACCAGCCCGGTGGGCGTGCCCACCGCGACGCCCATGTGGACGAAGTTCTTGTAGACCACGTCCTGGCCGTCGATCTCGGCGTTGACCTCGGGCACTTCCTTCAGGGCGTGGGTGCACGCCTTCACGAAGAACGACATGAAGCCGAGCTTCACCTTGTGCTTCTTCTCGAAGGCGTCCTTGTATTCGCCGCGCAGGTCCATGATCGCCGACATGTCCACCTCGTTATAGGTGGTCAGCATCGCGGCGGTGTTCTGGGCGTCCTTCAGGCGGCGGGCGATGGTGGCGCGCAGGCGCGTCATCTTCACCCGCTCCTCGCGCCGCGCATCCTCGGCGCTGGACGGCGCGCGGGGGGCTTGCGCCGGGGCGGGGGCGGTGGTCGGGGCCGGTGATGCCTGCTGAGTGGCGGGGGCGGGGGCCTGGGTGCCCGCGCGCGCCACGTCTTCCTTCATCACCCGGCCGTCCTTGCCCGATCCCTGCACCTGGTCGCGCGAGACGCCCTTTTCGGCCATCGCCTTCTTGGCCGACGGCGCGTCCTCGATATCGGTGCGGCCGCCGCCTGCGCGCGGCAGCATCTGTTCGGGACCGGCGCCGGGGGATTCGACCGCGCCCGCGGTCACGCCATCCTCGGCCCCTGCGGCCGAGCCGACGGGGTTGCCGCCCTGCCGGCCCTCTTCGTAGGACCCGCCGACACCTGCTTCGACGGCCTTGCCCCCCGCGGCCTTTCCAGAGGCCGAGGCGCCGGCGTCAGCGGATTGTCCGCCCGCCGCGCCCTCGGTGATGACGGCGAGCTTGGCCTTGGCGTCCACGGTCGCGCCTTCCTCGGCCAGGATTTCGGCCAGGATGCCGGACGCGGGCGCCGGAACCTCGACCGATACCTTGTCGGTTTCCAGTTCGCACAGCATCTCGTCCTGGGTGACGCTGTCGCCGGCCTTCTTGAACCAGGTCGCCACCGTCGCCTCGGTCACGCTTTCGCCGAGCGAGGGGACCATCACGTCCACCGACTTGCCGGACCCGGACGCGCCAGATGCGGCAGGCTGGGCGGCAGGCTGCGCGGCGGCCTGCGCGGCAGGCTGGGCCGCCGCGGCCGCCGCCTT
>ERZ500994.383-NODE-383-length-14073-cov-5.815737_pt1 | contig 14073 bp, 17 predicted proteins | sample MGYA00248878_ERZ500994 | MGnify/ENA primary metagenome ERZ500994 (study PRJEB25958, sample SAMN03398533) | human skin metagenome | study: EMG produced TPA metagenomics assembly of the Human Skin Microbiome Metagenome (human skin metagenome) data set. | reverse complement strand
GCCCGCCTGCAGCACCTCCAGCTCGCCGCCGATCGCGAGGTAGTCGCGCTGCAGCAGCAGGTGATCGCGATGCTCCTCCAACGCGTGGCTGATGGCGGCCGAGCGCAGGTCGAAGTGGTCCATGTCGAAGTTCGACGCCGCCCGCGCGATCCGCACCGTGCTCGTCACGAGCGTCGAGCGTCCCGACCGCGAGCCATCCGCCGACGACAAGGACGACGCCCAGCATCAGCACCGCTTTCACACGGCCCGGCAGGCCGTCGACCGCGTAAAGCATCGCGCCGCAGGCGAGCGGCGCGAACATCCATGGTGCGCCCACGCCGGACAAGCGCGCGGCGACGACGCCGGCCACAATCAGCAGAAGGGCCATGGCGAGCGGCGGCGCGAGCGCCAGCCAGCCGGGCATCGGCCGCTCCTCGTCGGAGGCGCGCAGCGCCTTCGTGAACCAGTTGAACATATAGGCGGCTTCGAGCAGCGAGCCGGCGAGGATCACGCCGATCCACGGCACCTTGCCGGCCGCCGTCAATCGCATCACCAGTTCCCATTTCGCCCAGAAGCCGGGGAAGGGCGGCAGCCCGGCGATGGCGACGAGGAACAGGCCAAAGATCGCCGCCAGAAGTGGCCGGCGCGCGAAACCGAGCGGCGTGTCGATGTCGGTATTGCCGACAAGACCCTTGAACCAGAACAGACCGGCTTTCGCGAATAGGTGATTGGCGAACAGGCCGCCGACGACGATGGGCAGCGCGTCCGTCGCGCCGATCTCCTGAAGCAAGGCAAGACCGATCAGCATCAGTCCAATCTGGCCGATCGACGAATAGCCGAGCAGCCGCTGGATGTTCGTCTGTCGCAGACCGATCAGGTTCGAGAGCAGGAAGGTGATACCGCCCGACAGCGCGATCAGCCATAGCTGACCCTGGAACAGCGGCAGCAGTTTCAGGAGCGCGAAGAAGACGCCCGCCGAGACGCCCACCGACACGAGGGCGGCGACGCCGGACGGCGCGGTCTCGTAGACGTCGAGCCCCCAGCCGTTGGCCGGGAAGGGCTTCAGCTCGACGAGCAGGCAGGCGAGCAGCAGGATCGTCGCCGTCGCGCCGATCGGGCCGGCCAGCGCGCCGGGCGCTGCGATGAGCGCATCGATGTTCAGCGTGCCGGCGACGAAATAGACGAACGCCGTTCCCATCAGGAAGAAGGTCGAGGCGATGACCGTCGCGAAAATATACTTGAAGGCGGCTTCCATGGCGGGCGACTCGCGCCCGAGGCCGAGCAAGCCGTATGTCGCGATCGAGACGATCTCGAGAAAGACGAACAGATTGAAGAGATCGCGGGTCATCACCATCCCGTCGATGCCCATGACCAGGATCAGGTAGAGCAGCAGCGAGGCGTAGTCGCCGCGCAGCCGGTCCCACAGATGCATCGCGCCGAACAGGGCCACAAGATTGACGCCGAAGGCGAAGCCGCCTTCCCATGGGCCGAAGCGGAGCGTGATCGCGACCGGCACGGGCGCCCCGGCGGTGGCGACGTCGATCGTCGGCCCGCCCACGAGAAGGCCCAGGAGGGACACGCCGCTGACGGCCGTCAGGCCGCCGAGCGCGATGAAGAATCCCGCATGCAGCCAGCCCTTCCCGAGCCGGTAGAGCAGCGGGATGATGAAGCCGCCGCCGAGACCCAGGATGAAGATGTTCAACGGATGGAAGAGCGCCGCTACCATTTCGACTCCATGAAGGCGTCGATCGAAAGCGTTTTCTTCGCGGCGTAGAGCCGGATGGCGTAGGACAGCATGACGGCGGTGACGGACAGGCCGATGACGATCGCCGTCACCACCAGCGCGGAGGGAACGGGGTCGATCGCGTGACGGGCAGCGTCCGCCTTGACGAGCGCGGCGTCGATGATCGGCGCGGTGCCGCCGGCGACATAGCCGGTCGCCACCATGGCGATGTTCAGGCCCGTGCTGATCAGCGTGAAGCTGACGATGATCCGCAGGATGTTGCGGTGGGTCAGCATGCCCCAGATGCCGATGAGCATGAGGCAGAGGCCCGTGACGAGCAGGATGCCTGAGACCGGAAGACCCGTCGTCATCGCCGGCGATCTCCGCTCACGCCCGGAACCGGGCGATGATCACGCTCAGTTCCGCGCCGACCTTGACGCCGAGCAGTGCGGAGGTGATTGGGATCGCGCCGGCGCTGATGAAGGCGCCGAATTCGCCGCGCGGCAGGAAACGCGGATCGAGGAATCCGCCGGCCAGCGCAAGGCCCAGCAGGCCGACCGCGACATAGAAGACGCCCGCGAAGGATTCGATGATTCCGAGCAGCGCCGTGTCGAGCTGCGCGCCGGGCCGCCCGAGCAGCAGCAGCATCGCGCCGGACGCGACGATCGCGCCGCCCTGAAAACCGCCGCCCGCCGACAGATGGCCGTTGGCAATGACATAAGCGCCAAACGTGAAGATCAGCGGCAGAAGAATCTCCGTGCCCGTGCGCACGATTTCGCCGGGCGGCGGTCCGGCCGCCTCGGGCTGCGCAGGCGCATCGGCCGGCTTCAGGAGCAGGCCGACGGCGGCCGCGACCATGAACAGCACGGCGACTTCGCCGAGAGTGTCGAAGCCGCGGTAGCCGAGCAGGATGCCGGTCACGACATTCGGTGCGCCGAGTTCGCGCGGCCCCTGCGTCACGAAGAAATCGGCGAGCGGCCGCAGCGCGATCTGCTCCGTGTAACTGCCGGCGATGCGCAGGAAGACGAGCGCGAACAGCGCGACCGCGACGAGCGAAAGAACGCGCCGCATCACGAGGGCTCTTTCCCGTCGCGCCTTGTGTGCGTCTCGTGCGTCGCCGTCGCGCCGGTCAGCGAGCCGGGCGCCATCGGCGTGCCGGCCCGCCAGGCGGCGCGCGAAAGCGCGTGCGACGAGACCGGATTGGTCATCAGCACGAAATAGATCACGAGGACGAGTTTGAATGTCCAGCCGGGATGATAGACCGCGAGGCCCGCAAGAACGAGCATGTTGCCAAGCGTCGTCGCTTTCGTGCCGGCCTGGATGCGCGTGAACGCGTCCGGCATGCGCAGCAGCCCAAGGCCCGCCGAAAACAGGAAAATCGCGCCAAGCAGAATCAGCAGGCTGCCGATGATCTCGCTCATGCCTGCGCCGCGCCGTTGCCGGTCTTGCGGATCGCATAGAGGAAGATGAAGGTCGCGAGTCCCGCGCCGATCGCAGCTTCCGCCATCGCCACGTCGGGCGCGGCGAGCAGGAGGAACGAGACCGCCGCGAAGAGACTTGCGAGACTCGAACTGATCATCGCCGCCATCAGGTTCGACAGGCGCACGGCGAGCACGCCGCTGACGAGAATGCTGCCGCAGACCAGCAGGATGAGAAACTCCAGCATCGTCAGAGTCCCCGCTCGATGAAGCGCGCGACCGCCAGCACGGCGAGAAAGCTGAGGAGGCCATAGACCAGCGCGACGTCGATATAGATGAAGCGTCCGGAGATATGCGCATACAGCGCGATCAACGAGATCGAGATGACGGTGAGCGTGTCGGTGGCGACGATACGGTCGATCAGTGTCCGGCCCAGAACGAGCCGGATCACGCTGAACGCGATGGCGAAGAAAATCAGAACCGCCGAAAGCTGGATGATGGCTTCAGCCAAAAACCTTCTCCAGATGCGTCTCGTACGGACCGGCGAGATTTTCGGTCGCCGCGGCGACGTCCGTCGTCTGGACGTCGAGCCAGTGGATGAGGAGCGTGTCGTCCTCGATGTCGAGGACGAGCGAACCCGGCGTCAGGGCGATCGTGTTCGCGAGCGCGAGCCGGCCGATGGGCGACGTTAGCTTCGTGCGGATTTTCACGATGCCGGGCGTTATGGCGATGCGCGGCGAATAGACGATGCGCATCATCATCAGATTGGCTTTCACCAGTTCGACGAGGAAGACGCCCGTATAGGCGAAGAAATGTCGGGCCGCCTGCGGGGTCCACGAGATGCGCCGCCATGTGTCGCTCCGCGCCGCGAAAGTTCTCGCGAGCAGGAAGGTCACGACGAGGCCGAGCGCGGCGACGGGGAGCGCGAGCGACCCGTTCGCAACCGTCCAGACGACGAACAGGATTAGCCAGAGGCTGAGAAAGCCCTGCGATACCGATGACAAAGCCGTCTTGTCAGTCCGCGAATCCACGACGCCGGTCCATAAAATCGCTGCGAAGCCTAGGCCGTGGACATGACCAAATCAATGCGGATGCAGCGCATGCACGGCTACAGCTTTTCGTCCGCCGCCGCATCCTTGCCCGTCAGAAGGGCGGCGATGGTCGGCGCAAGGACGGAGGCCACGATGCCGGCCGCGAATCCATTGTTGTAAAGATTGAGGCCGCCATGCACGACGCCGACGCTCTGCGCGACTGCGGAATGGACGACGCCCGCGACGATGCCCCATCCCCATCCATATCGTCCGGCGATCGGCGCCAGGGTCGTCCCGAACAGCGCGGCGAGCAGCAGGGACGGATCGCTGGCGCTGCCGGGCGTGACAAGCGACGCCAGAAATACGCCGGCCATGATCGGCGTGATATTGCGCGGATGCTTGCCATAGGCCGCGAAGCCGATGATCGTGAAGATCGCGCCGATCGTCGGGCCGTTTAGGTCGCCGCCGACAGCCAGGACATAGGCGATGCCGATGAGGCCGCTCGCGCCCATATTCAGGAGCGTCGGTCCCGGCCCGGTCATCGCGATGAAGTCGCTCGGCGAACGGCCTGGGAGAGCAAGGATGTCCTTCAGTCGCGAAAGCGCGCAGCGATCGACATGCAAGCCGGCGCCGACCAGGCCGAGGCACAGCACCGCAAGGAACGTGGCGAGAAGCGCGTTGTTGCCGGTGGACCAGTGAAAGACGGGGTCCGGCACAAAACCGTATGATTTGTAGACGGCGACGACGACCGTTCCGACGATGCCGGCGGTGAACCCCATATTGTACAGGCTGAAGCCGCCATGCGCGTTGAAGAGCTGGGCGGCTGCGGGCGGCAGGATGAAGCCGATGACGAGCCCCGTCAGCAGACCCAGTGGCACGCTGATCGCGGGCGACAGGGTCGAACTGAACAGGATCTCCGAGAAGATCGGCGCGAGCGCGCAGCCGAAGAAGGCGGTATTGATATGTTTGGCGAAGTCCTCGCCCATGTATCGGGAATAGAGCCAGACGCCGCCGATGATCGGCCAGACGTTCAGAAGGTTCTTGCCGAACAGGGCGAAGCCGAGCACGAGCAGCATCGCCGCCATCGCGCCGCCCCCGATCGCCGCCCCCGACATGCGATAGACGGCGACCGTCACCAGTGTCAGCAGGCCCGCGTTGACGAAGGCCGCGCCGATGCCGCCGATATCGATATAGTCGGTGATCAGCGTATCGCGCGCGAGCAGTATCTTCGGCAGGCCGGATATGACGCCCGCGGGGCCGGAGACGATCAGTCCGAACAGGACGAAGGCCGCCGCCAGCGCTGCCACGACGAGCAGCAACCCGTCGTCGGACAGTTTTGGAAACGCCGCAGAATCCGGCTCCGTCGTGGCGCTCATGTCTGCCCAGACGCGTTCGATGGATCGCGGGACGTCGTCAGCCGGCCTTCCGCTCGTCGCGCAACAGGCCGCCGTGCCGGAGGATGAAGTCGATAACGACATCCAGTCCCTTGCCGCGTGACAGATCCGCGAAGCCGAAGGGGCGTGTGCCCCGCATGCGCGTGGCGTCCGACCGCATCACGTCGAGGTCGACTTGCACGTAGGGCGCGAGATCCGTCTTGTTGATGAGGAGAAAGTCCGACCGCGTGATGCCGGGGCCGCCCTTGCGCGGGATCTCCTCGCCCTGACACACGGAGATTACGTAGATCGACAGGTCGGCGAGATCGGGCGAGAAGGTCGCGGCGAGATTGTCCCCGCCCGATTCGATGAACACGATGTCGAGGTCCGGGAAGGTCCGGTTGAGTTCCGCGATGGCCTGCAGGTTGATCGAGGCATCCTCGCGGATCGCGGTATGGGGGCAGCCGCCGGTCTCAACGCCGACGATCCGGTTTTCAGGCAATGCCTGGCGCTTCACCAGAATCTGGGCGTCTTCCTGGGTGTAGATGTCGTTGGTGACGACCGCGATGGAAAAGTCGTCGCGCAGGGCCTTGCAGAGTTTTTCGGTCAGCGTCGTCTTGCCCGAGCCGACAGGGCCGCCGATGCCGACCCGCAGCGGGCCGTTGCTGGATGTCATTCTGTCAAACTCTCGCGCGGCACATGCCGGTCAGCCCGCGAACCTATGGGTCGCATCGGCCCTTGTCGAGCATCGCTCCGCGACGCCGGATTGAAACAATGACGCATTCGCGGATCGCGCGCGGCGTCATGCGGAAATATTCGCGCTTTCGAGTCGCGGCGGGAAACAGGGGGAACTTCATGGATCATCGTCTTCTCGCGCAGGCCGTGCCGCGTCCGATTCGCGCGCCAGCGATGCCGCCAACCGATCCGGTGCGGCGCCGGGGCTGGTTCGGCACGAACCTCGTCTGGCTCGAGATCGCGGCGCTCGTCGCGCTCATCGTGGTCTGGCCGTCGCCGGCGATCCTGGTCGGCGGGCTGATGGCGATCTGGGGCACGGCCTGCTGGCTCGGCTACGCCGCCGGCGCGAATGAGGCGCGCCGCGGCGTCAACGGCGCGTGACACCCGGAAATCGCGCCATGCGTCATCGTCGTCCCTTGTGGTAAGGGCATCCTGCGGTTCCGGTTTCGCAAGTCCGCGTGATCGGGACGCGTCGGGGGAGGATGGGATGCGCGTGCTGGCCAATGGTTTCGTGGTGCTGGTCGCACTCCTGCACGTCTATTTCCTGATCCTCGAAATGGTCCTCTGGACAAAACCGCTCGGCCTGAAGACCTTCGGCAATACGCAGGCCAAGGCGGATGAGAGCGCCGTGCTGGCCGCGAACCAGGGCCTTTACAACGGCTTTCTCGCGGCGGGCCTGATCTGGGGATTGGTCTATCCGATCCCGAGCTTCGGGCTCGAGATCAAGACCTTCTTTCTGCTCTGCGTGATCGTCGCCGGCCTGTACGGGGCATGGTCGGTCAGCCGCAGGATTCTCTACGTTCAGGCGGCGCCGGCGTTCGTCGCGCTGGCGCTGCTGTGGGTCGCCCGCTGAAATCAGCCCTTGGCGGTCGCGCCGCGTAAAAAATTGACGATGCCGGAAAAATCCTCGCCGGCATGACCGGCCGCCGCGAACAGGGCATAGAGCTGCGCAGCCGCCGCGCCGAGCGGCGTGGACGCACCCGAGGTCGCCGACGCCTCCTGCGAAAGGCGCAGATCCTTCAGCATCAGGCCGGCGGCGAAGCCCGGCTTGTAGCCGTTGTTGGCGGGCGAGGTCGGCACCGGACCCGGCACCGGGCAATAGGTGGTGAGCGACCAGCTCTGGCCCGACGAGGTCGAGGCCACGTCGAACAGGGCCTGCGGCGACAGTTCGAGTTTTTCGGCGAGCACGAAGGCTTCGGCCGTCGCGATCATCGTCACGCCCAGGATCATGTTGTTGCAGATCTTTGCGGCCTGCCCGGCGCCGTTGCCGCCGCAATGGACGATCTTCTTGCCCATCTTCTCGAGGAAGGGCTTTGCCTTCGCGAAGGCCTCGTCCGAGCCGCCGCACATGAAGGTCAGCGTGCCGCCCTGCGCGCCGCCGGTGCCGCCGGAGACCGGCGCGTCGAGCGACAGAAGCTCGACGCCCTGCGCCATGCCATGCGCCGCGCGCGCGCTTTCGACATCGACGGTCGAGGAATCGATGAGCAGCGTGCCTTTCCTCGCCTTGGCGGCGATGCCTTTCCAGACGGCGCGGACATGCGCGCCCGCCGGCAGCATGGTGACGACGACATCGGCCTCGGCGACCGCATCTTCGGCCGAGGCCGCGATCGCCACGCCGCCCTTCGCGGCCTCCTCGCGCGACGCGGCCACGAGATCGTAGCCGTGTACCGTGTGGCCGGCCTTCACCAGATTGGCGGCCATCGGCCCGCCCATGTTGCCAAGCCCGATGAATGCGACCGTCGCCATAGCGTTCTCCCGTTTGGCGAGGCGTTAGCACAAGGCTCCGGGCGCGTCATTCCCGGGTGCTCGCGCGAGTCCGCCGCCAATATGGACAGACAACGGCCGGCGTCGCTATATTCGATCATATATAACCAACAGGCGGTATCGCCGCGCGATGACGCGAAACGCACCGCACGGACCAAGTCGCCCAAGCGGCTTCAAGACCGGTCGAAACCGGTAATCGTCGAACGAAAACATCGGGGAGGACAGCATGTATCATCAGGCAATCGAACAAGTCTCGAAGACCGTGCTCATCCGTGAGCGCTACGACAACTTCATCGGCGGCGCATGGGTGGCGCCGGTCGAGGGGAAATATTTCGATAGTCCGAGCCCGGTGACGGGCAAAACGCTCTGTCACGTCGCACGCTCGACCGCCGCGGACATCGAACTCGCCCTCGACGCGGCCCACAAGGCCAAGGACGCGTGGGGAAAGACGTCGGCGACGGAACGATCCGCGATTCTCCTGAGGATCGCCGATGTGATGGAGAAGAATCTCAGCGTGCTGGCCATGGTCGAGACGCTCGACAACGGCAAGCCGATTCGCGAGACGACATACGCCGATGTGCCGCTGGCGATCGATCATTTCCGGTACTTCGCGGGGGTGATCCGTGCGCAGGAAGGTTCGCTATCGCAGATCGACAACGACACGGTCGCCTACCACTTCCACGAACCGCTCGGCGTAGTAGGCCAGATCATTCCGTGGAACTTTCCGCTTCTGATGGCGACATGGAAACTCGCGCCGGCGCTGGCCGCCGGAAACTGCGTCGTTCTCAAGCCCGCCGAACAGACGCCGGTCAGCATCCTGACCCTGATGGAACTTCTCGGCGACCTCATCCCGGCGGGTGTGGTCAATGTCGTCAACGGTTTCGGCGTCGAGGCCGGAAAGCCTCTGGCGCAGAGCAACCGCATCGCGAAGATCGCTTTCACCGGCGAAACCACGACCGGTCGCCTCATCATGCAATATGCGTCCGAGAACATTATTCCCGTGACGCTCGAGCTCGGCGGCAAATCTCCCAACATCTTCTTCGCCGACGTGATGGACGCCGACGACGATTATTTTGACAAATGTCTCGAAGGCTTCTCGATGTTCGCCCTCAACCAGGGCGAGGTCTGCACCTGCCCGAGCCGCGTTCTGGTCGACGCGAAAATCTACGATAAGTTCATGGAGCGCGCGGTTGCCCGCACCAAGAAGATCAAGCAGGGACATCCTCTCGATCCCTCGACCATGATCGGCGCGCAGGCATCGAACGATCAGATGGAGAAAATCCTCTCCTATCTTGATATCGGCAGGAAAGAGGGCGCCAAGATTGCGACGGGGGGAAACCGCGCGAAGCTCCCGGGAGAACTGGAGCAAGGATATTACATCGAGCCGACGATCTTCGAGGGCAACAACAAGATGCGAATCTTCCAGGAGGAGATTTTCGGCCCTGTCGTTTCGGTGACGAAATTCTCGAGCGAGGAAGAGGCGCTGTCGATCGCCAATGATACGCTCTACGGTCTCGGCGCGGGAGTGTGGACCCGCGACGGCAACCGTGCCTACAGGTTCGGGCGCGCCATCCAGGCCGGCCGCGTCTGGACGAACTGCTACCACCTCTATCCGGCGCATGCCGCCTTCGGCGGCTACAAGCAATCGGGCATCGGCCGCGAGAACCATCTCAAGATGCTGGGCCATTATCAGCAGACGAAGAATCTTCTCGTCAGCTACAGCACCAAGGCGCTGGGCTTCTTCTGAACCTCCAAACGGGCGGGGCGCGGTCGCCCCGCCGCCCTTTTGAGAAGGTTGGGTCATGGTCGAACGCGTGCTTGCGACCCCGGAGGCCGAGGCGATGATCGCGACGGTGCGGGCGCGCCACGGAACGCTCATGTTTCATCAGTCCGGCGGCTGCTGCGATGGAAGCGCGCCGATGTGCTATCCCGCCGGCGAATTTCGCGTCGGCGGTCAGGACATACATCTCGGGCGCATCGCCGGCTGCGACTTCTACATCGGCGCCGCGCAGTTCGAATACTGGCGCCATACGCAATTGATCATCGATGTCGTGCCGGGGCGCGGCAGCGGATTTTCTCTCGAGGCTCCCGAAGGCGTGCGCTTTCTCACGCGCAGCCGCGTCTTCACCGATGACGAAGTTGCGGAGCTGGACGCGGCAGGCCCGCCCGCGCGGGCGGCTTAGCGTCCCGTTTCACTTCCCGTGCGGATGCGCTGACCGATAAGCCTCCAGCAGACGCTGGGAGTCGATCGCCGTGTAAAGCTGCGTCGTCGACAGCGACGCATGGCCGAGCAGCTCCTGAATCGTCCGCAGGTCGCCGCCGCGCCCCAGCAGATGCGTCGCGAAGGAATGGCGCAGCGCATGGGGCGTGGCGTCATCGGGCAGGCCGAGCGCCCCGCGCATGCGCTCGACGGCGAGCTGGATGATGCGCGGCGAGAGCGGCCCGCCGCGCGCGCCCAGGAACAGCGGCCCGTCGGGTCTGCCGGTCCAAGGACAGAGCCGGAGATAATCGGCGACCGCCCGCTGGACCGGTGCGATGACCGGCAGCGTCCGGATCTTGCCGCCCTTGCCGGTCACCGTGACGCTGTCGCGGCGGCCGACCGGCGCCTCGTCGCGGCGGATCGCCAGCGCTTCGGAAATGCGCAGGCCGCAGCCGTAGAGCAGGGCCAGCACGGCGGCGTCCCGCGCCAGAATCCAGGGTTCGCGGTTGTCGCCGGCGCGCGAATCCGTGTCCGTCAGGTCGCTAGCCCCCGCCGGCGTGAGCGCGCGGGGCAGCTTTCGCGGGACCTTTGGCGTCCGGATCGCCGAGAACGCCCCGGTCTTCAGGCCGTCGCGGCGCTCCAGGAAGCGGACGAAGGACCGGATGCCGGCCAGCGACCGCATGAGGGCGCGGTTTCCGACGCCCTGGGTCCGCCGGTCCGCCATAAAGGCCCGAATATCCGGCGGCTGGAGCGTCTCGAACCGTCGCGCGGTGAGGGATTCCCCGTTCGTTTCGGCGAAATGGTCGCCAAACTGGGTGACGTCCCGCAGATAGGCCTCGACCGTATGTCCGGAGAGACGCCGCTCGGCGCTGAGATGCACCGTCCAGGCGTGCAGGTCGGCGGCGAGCGTGTTGGGGGCCATCGGACATCCGCATTGCGATCCGGGGCAGGATCGGAGCCAGTGGTGAATATATCCCTGTCAGGCACGGCAAGTCTTGCCATAAGGCCTGGCTCAAGGTCGCAGGACGCCGCGGGCGGTCCTATATGCGAATCATCTCGCGAAGCCGCTCAGCATGGTTGTTTCCGGGCCGCGAACGCGGTACGAACCGGGAAATCCTACCGCGGCGCGCCCCTGCCCGCTTCAACGCCCGGCTGATCCAGGATCACGGGCCTCATCTGAGATGCAGGGAGACAAGGAGCCCCGGCCCAATGGACTTCCTCAAACCACGGTTGATCCCGATGAATCGCCGCCGTCGCATCTACGAAGGCAAGGCCAAGGTTCTGTACGAAGGCCCCGAGCCCGGAACGCTGATCCAGCATTTCAAGGACGACGCCACCGCCTTCAACGCCAAGAAGCACGAGGTCATCGACGGCAAGGGCGTCCTGAACAACCGCATCTCCGAATATGTGTTCCAGCACCTCAACGACATCGGGGTGCCGACGCATTTCATCCGCCGGCTCAACATGCGCGAGCAGTTGATCCGCGAGGTCGAGATCATCCCGCTCGAGGTCGTGGTGCGCAACGTCGCGGCGGGCTCGCTCGCCACGCGGCTGGGCCTCGAGGAAGGCACGCAACTGCCGCGCTCGATCATCGAATTCTACTACAAGAACGACGCGCTCAACGATCCGATGGTCTCGGAAGAGCACATCACCGCCTTCGGCTGGGCGGCCCCGCAGGAGATCGACGACATCATGGCGCTGGCCATCCGCGTCAATGATTTCCTGTCCGGCCTGTTCCTCGGCGTCGGCATCCGTCTCGTCGACTTCAAGATGGAGACCGGCCGGCTCTGGGAAAACGACATGATGCGCATCGTCGTGGCCGACGAAATCTCTCCGGATTCGTGTCGGCTGTGGGACATCAAGTCGTCCGATAAACTTGACAAGGACCGGTTCCGCCGCGACATGGGCGGCCTCGTCGAGGCCTATACGGAAGTGGCGCGACGGCTCGGCATCATGCCGGAGGAGGCGCAGCAGCGGGCGACCGGCCCGAAGCTGGTGCAATAGGGTTTTCGGGATCGCCGTCATCCCTCGGGAGGAAATGGCGCGGATCCCGGACCAATGTGTCCGGGACGGGATTTGCGATCTTTCGCACATCCGACTAAGCGGGGGCGCAGGCCCCCGTTTTCATTTCAGGAGCATGGCGCAGGTGACGGGTTCGTCCACGAAAGCGCGTGTCGTCGTCACGCTGAAGACCGGCGTGCTCGATCCGCAGGGCAAGGCGATCGAGGGCGCGCTGCGCTCTCTCGGCATCGACGGCGTCGGCTCCGTCCGCCAGGGCAAGGTCTTTGACATCGAGCTTGGCGCCGTTGCGCCGGATGTCGCGAAGAAGACCCTCAGCGAGGCCTGCGAGCGCCTGCTGGCGAATACCGTGATCGAGAATTTTTCGATCGATCTGGCCTAGCCGGAGCCTTCGCCATGCGCGCCGCCGTCATCGTCTTTCCCGGCTCCAATCGCGACGGCGACGTCGCGCGCGCGATCGCGCAGGCGAGCGGCTGTCAGCCCGACAGCGTCTGGCATACCGAGACCGCCCTTCCGGCGGGCACCGATCTGGCGATCCTGCCGGGCGGCTTCAGCTACGGCGATTATCTGCGCTGCGGGGCCATCGCCGGGCGCGCCCCGATCATGGACGCCGTGCGCGCCCATGCCGCGCGCGGCGGGCTCGTGCTGGGCATCTGCAACGGCTTCCAGATTCTCTGCGAAAGCGGGCTGCTGCCCGGCGTGCTGATGCGCAATGCCGACCTGCGCTTCGTCTGCCGCATGCAGCATCTGTCCGTAGAGCGCGCCGACACGGCCTTCACCCGCGCCTATGCCAAGGGACAGGTCATCAAGGTCGCGATCGCCCATGGCGAAGGCAATTACGAAGCCGACGACGAGACGATCGCGCGCCTCGAGGGCGAAGGCCGTGTCGCCTTCCGCTATTGCGACGCGCAGGGCGATACCGGCCGGGACAATCCCAACGGCTCGCGCAACGCCATCGCCGGCATCTATTCCGACAAGCTCAATGTTCTCGGCCTGATGCCGCATCCCGAGAACCTGATCGATCCGCTGATCGGGGGTGTGGACGGCCGGGCCCTGTTCTCGGGCCTCGCCGCCTAGGCCGCCGCGCCGTCTGCCGCAAATCCTCTGCATTCTGGCGGCACAGGGAGCGCGGGCAAATTTCCGGGGGGCGGTTTTTCGTGGAACAGACGCAGCGGCTCGCTTTCGCCGACGTCCTTCGCGGCCTCGCGTCGGTCACCGTGGTGATCGGCCATTTCATCGTTCTGAGCCTGACCGCGCCGGACCATGTCGCCGCCGTCACGGCCGGCGCGCCCGGCGAGAAGGTTGCCTTTCCCGCATGGCTCGACCAGGCGATCGTGATGGCCAACCCGCCCGCGACCGGCGTCGCCGTCTTCTTCCTGATCAGCGGCTTTGTCATCCTCGCGACCGCCGAGCGCAGCGCCCGCGCGCGCGACTTCGCGATCGCTCGGTTCGCGCGCATCTATCCGACGTACTGGCTCGCCATCGGGATCACCACGGCGGTCGTGCTGACCTCGCACCTGGACGGGCTGCGCCGGGACTGGTACGAGGTGCTCGCCAACTTCACGATGCTGCAGAGCCTGTGGAAGGGACGCGACGTCGACGGCGTCTACTGGTCGCTCGGCGTCGAGCTGCTGTTCTACGCCGCGATCGGGCTGCTGCTGGCGCTGCGCAACCCGCTCACCAACCGGGTTTTGCTGGCGCTCACCTTCGGCTGGAGTGCCGTGTCGATCGGCGTACTGGTCGCCCGACGGGCCGCCCCGGACGACCAGCTGATCTTCTTCATCAAGACGCTCACCAACGCCAACTTCGCGTGCTTGTTCCTGGTCGGCAT
>ERZ500994.382-NODE-382-length-14094-cov-5.351877_pt1 | contig 14094 bp, 20 predicted proteins | sample MGYA00248878_ERZ500994 | MGnify/ENA primary metagenome ERZ500994 (study PRJEB25958, sample SAMN03398533) | human skin metagenome | study: EMG produced TPA metagenomics assembly of the Human Skin Microbiome Metagenome (human skin metagenome) data set. | reverse complement strand
TGGTGCCTCAATTGCAGTTGCAAGATTTATAGGCGTGCCTCTGCATGATACCCCGACAGTGGGGAGCAGGCATTGGACTTCGAGAAAGACTACTACGCGGTTTTGGGAGTTCTTCCCTCCATCGAAGCGTCCGCGTTGCGCGCCGTCTATCTGACCATGCAGAAAATCTATCATCCCGACGTGTGTTCGAGCTCAAAGGCCGATGCAGAAGCGCGCATCAAAGTGATAAATGAAGCTTATGCGGTATTGAGCGCCCCCGCCCTTCGCGCGAAATACGACGCCGCGCAAGCGACCAAACGCAAGGCGTCCGGCAGTTCCGCCGAGGACGCCCAAGCTATTAAATCACGACTACCAACGTTCACGCGTTATAAATCTCGTTGGAAAGCAGTGAGCGGCGATTACACACGACCGTCGCGAACATGCCCGCGATGTCACAACATGGTGAGCTATTTCTTGGCTTGGGATAGCGACACCTCATTATCATTTTCTGGGCTTTTTGAAATACCTGTAACTAAAACTTATGCTTATAAATGCTCTATATGCCCGAACCACGAACCGATATCGAATGAATTGGCCAAGGCTATAAAAAGTGGGAAGAAAAAATGGTCCTGATTGAAACCGGTACTATCTTTATCGGGTTCACTGGCGCTTGCATTTGCGCACGCTGCCAGAACAACACACCGTTTCAAGTTAGGCGCGACTATGTGAAGCAATCTCTCGTAGGTCGGGTTCCTCTCTTAAATCAAGTGGGGGATCTGTACCTGATCTGCCCAGTGTGCGAAGCGACCCAACGAATATGCCGCGGCGCGATGATCAATAGGGCGTTTAAAGCAATCTTTTCAGAGAACAAATGGAGTGATCTTCACGCCCTTTTGGAAAGCGGCAAGGAGATCACGAAGCGTTGGGTAGACGAACTGAGACCGAAAGAACGTGCCGTGGCTTTGAAGCGTTTGAACGCAGTGGAGGCCTACCATATTGTACGCTACATAGAGATGACATGAGCAGACAAATAGAAGTGGCAAATTTTTGACTTGTTTGAACGTATTCATCTCAACGGCGGCAACCACACCAGGTGGTAGTGCTGCCGGCCATTTGGGCGAAATGAAATAGGCGCGCGCGCCTGAAGCCTCTTCGAATTCACGCATGGAAAATGGACGGCATCGCGCCGGTGCCGGCAGGCCGGCGAGCCACATTACGAACCGCTCTCACGCGAAGCTTCCTGCCGCACCACCTCCTCGACGACGCCGGCGCGCCCTTCCGGTCACTCGGCGGGAAACCATCGCGCCTGAAAGGCCGTGTCGCCGCGACGCCAATCCCTTTTGCGTACGAAGCCCGCTTTGCGTAGGGCGCGTCCGAGCTCGCCCGGATGGGCGTTGCCGCGCCAGCGGCCCCGCAGCGATGCTTGAAGTGCCGGAAGGGACAGTCCGTCCCGCTGCATGTCGGCCGGAATGGTCGCCAGTAGGCGCGCCAAGCGGTCTTCCAGCGGTGTCAGCCGCTCGCGTGCGGCACCGACCTTGGCGTGCTCCGCATCGAGGCGCTCCTGATCGACAATATTCTGAGCCGCCTTAAGGCTCGCAATGTAGGCGCTCACAACCGGCTCCTTTGTTTGTCTTCTCACGCATGCCGCAACGTACGCTTTCGCCAATTCACGCGGGGCGCTTACACGCCTCCTGTTGTGACCACGGTAGGGGACGGCTGGCCGCCGCCCTGCAGGCCGGCCGTCCGCAGGACGGTAGATTTGTGGCACCATCTAAGTATCTGATTTTGATGCGCTTTGTGCAGCCCGTGGGCTGCAGTTCCGTGGGCGGCATCGCGATGGCCGAAGTCGATGAAAGATCAATCACTTACTGTCGCCCGAGCTATCGCTGCCGCCCACAGGGCTTCGGGCGGCGGGCGGCAGGTCCAGCACCGATCTCACCTGCGGCCCGTGTCCATAGGTCTGCCGCTCGGCATCCGTTGGGGCGCGCAGAAAGAGGTCACCGCGAGCCAACAAGTCCTCGATCGCTGCCCCTACGTCGCGCTTGCTGGCTCCCAGCGGTCCTCGCGTGCCCGACTGCGCCTCGCGAAAGCTTGTCTTGGAGAACTGACCCGCATGCGACCGGACGATGGAGATAATTGTCGCCTGGAGAGACGCTTTCTGCTTCGTGGCGACGGCCGCTGCATTGAGCGTCACAGGTTCCAAAAGGGCGATACTATCAAACGGCACGCGACGGAACCAATGGACCTCACCTTGCGGGCCGAGATTGGCCTTCACGATCGTCAGCGACACATAGCTATGTCGGTCGTCTTCTGAGACGTTGAATGTCCTCGCCTCGTTTTGTCGCATCGTGCTGAGCACCCATGCTCCACGTGCGTGATCAACGAACGCGGTTGAGCCGGCAACCATCGACGCATCTGACTGTTCGGCCGTGTGAGCACTCTTCTGAGTGTGAGCCAAGACGAGCACCGCCGCGCCCGTTTCCACCGCGATGCGGTTTACGATCCGCATCGTTAACGCTGCGTCCTCTCGCGCGTTGAAATCCCCGCCATGAAACAGCCCCATGTGGTCAAGGACGATAAGCCGCGGTTCTTCCATTCCTTTAGCGGCGTCGATGATCTTCTTGGCAATCTCTGTCTCAACCAAGTGACCTTTTTCGGGCACTGTAAGACGCGTCTCGACACCGACCAGAGGAAGAGCCCGCACGCGGTCTTGGACCAGCGCAATCTTCTGGGCGTCAAAATGACGATACCTGGCAATAGCATTCGTGCGGCGCGCGATTTCGCTTACGTCTTCCTCGCCGAGGAAAAGCAAAACGCTACCAGATTTGACATTCCGTGTAACGAAAGCCGATGCCGTTGCGATATCGACCGCAAGTTGCAAACCAAGTTGGGATTTCGAGACGCCGCCGAAGCCTGCAAGAACGGCCGCTTTACCTGGTGAGAGCAAGCCTTCGATAATCCATTCGCGAGGCGGTGGATTGGACATGTCTATCGTGATCCGGCCGGCTTCCAGATCGATCCCGCGACTGATGTCCGCGATCGGCGCGCCTCCCTGGCGCACAAGCGCCTTTGCAATCGTGCGATCGCGATAATCGTCGCGCTCCCATTTGTCGCGATACAGACCGGACGTTCTGATCGCGGTGTCGATCTCTCCCGCACGCAATCCGAGGCGCGCAAACTCTCCGCATAGGGCGAGGTCAGCCGACGAGCGGTCCCCACCATAACTTGAGAGATCACCTTGATACACCGGTCCCCACCGTGGATCATTCCGTACACGCAACAGAACGCCGACGAATGCGAGATTTGCCCCTTTGATATTGGTCGGCATCGAAAGAAATGGTTCGAAAGGACACGGCCCTCGGATGGTCGTCAGGCTTCCGCCATCCGCGCCGTTCGCAGCCGAATAATTCGGCGGAGGAAACAGCTTCAACAGCTCCGGCACATTCATCACGACAGTGAGCCCTCCCCGCGGCCAGTTGTCGTCAAATAGCGCTTCGTCGAATACATCTCGACGCTCCGCCCGGCGATCTTGGTCTTGCGAGAGATGAGCGGCTCGTCGTGCAGGAAGAAGCCGCGAAGGCCAGTTCCAGAAATTGAGATTTCGCGGCGCGGCAAGCCGATCTGCGTCAGGGTGGCATCGACATCGGGGTCCAACACACCGTCAACGATGCAGTTGTCCCAATCGAAACCGTGAAGATAACGGCCGCCGAAACGCGGCTCACCATCGAGCACGAAGCCTACTCCGATGAAGCCACCCTTTTCGTAAGCGGTACGCGCAACATCGAAGCTGCACCATGTGCTCGGATCGCTGTGGCTAGCGGGGCCGCCATTCGACTGGAACGGCGGCTTGGTGATCTTGCCGTCGCGAACCACTGCCTTGGCCAGCACCCAATTTGGAACGGCTTTCAGTTCCGACAGGATGCTGTCGAAGTCAGGCTTGATCCAGGCCCCAGGGCCAGATTGCGGCGATGTGATGCCCAGGTAATGCTCATGCATTGCAGCTATTCCATCGGTTCAACTGGGTTGAAGCCTCTCGTGACTATGTCGGTCATCTTGTCGAAATCTTCGAGATTGAGCCCAACCCGGGCCATCATGCCACTTTCGATGAGCATCCGTGCGAGCGACGAGGCCACCAGCATCTGCTCACGCGGCGTTTTCGCATTCACAAACTGGCGGTCGAAGGGGTGGTCGGAAGACGCCAGCTTTCTCTTCAATGCTGACTTCTTCTGGCGCTCTGCACGACGATGAAAGCTACGCATTTCTCACCTCTCAGGAATTTCAGGATCAGCTAGGTGCCTTCAATCCAAGCGCGTTACCCGATCGACTTGCGGACATCGCCGACACGCCAGCGTGTCGAACTGCCAATGCGAACGGGCTGTGCAAGACGGCCGGCAGAAACGTCGCGCCAGGTGCTGGCACGACTACGACCACGCACGATCTCGACGACGCGAATTTCAACTAATGCATCGTCCGGAAGCAGGCCGAAGCGAGCGACAGATCGCGTAATGCGCTCTTCGATGGCCTGCCGGCGACGCGACCGCGCATCGTTTGACGGCGTTTGCACGTCGCCTGCTGAGTATTCGGCGGTATCGACCTTCGTATCGTCGGTAAGACCGTTCACCGATGCCTCACGGATACGCCTTGTCTCAGGCGATCTACGCGAGGCTCATGCGAATGCAATGGCGGCTGACGAATTTCATTGGCGCGAACTACGTCACAAGGTCTTTTCACGTGATTTGGAGAAACAACAGTGATTTAGGATCAATATTAGAATATTTACAAAATAATGTCAGCCCGCTCCCGTGTTCTCACCGACGTATACCGACCATGCAATCATCATGTTCCGCCGCTGCTCAAGCAGGTCAGTCCGATGATAGGCTGCCTCCGTCGCATCCCGCACCGTATGCGCGAGTGCACGCTCGGCGAGATCGCGCGGATATCCGTTCTCGCTGGCCCAATCGCGGAATGAGGCACGAAACCCGTGAGCCGTAGCTGTACGCCTGGGCTCGCTGCTCCTGGCGTTCTGGTCACGCAGGAATTTCGTCAGCACCATGTCGCTGAGCACGACGGCACGTGGTGACGGAAATATGAGATCGGACTGAGGGGAGCGTTTCCGCTGGCTTTCAAGAATTTCCATCGCGCGATCCGAGAGCGGAACGCGGTGTGCGACGTTCGCCTTCATGCGGCTTGCCGGAATGGCCCAGACCTTCGCGTCCCGATCGACTTCATCCCACGTCGCGCCGCGTGCTTCACCCGATCGCGCTGCGGTCAGGATCAGGAACTCCAACAAAGTCCGCGTGACATTGTGCGGTCCCGCGCGCAGCGTTTCGACGAAGGCCGGCAAATCGCGCCAAGGCATCGCGGGTTGATGTGTAACCCGTTCGCGCGGGCCTGGCTGGTGCGCAAGGAGGTGCGCAACGACATCGACAGGATTGCCCGTGACGAAGCCATGTGCTTGGCACCACCGCATGACGGTATGGCACCGCTGCCGCACCCGTGACGCTGTCTCGGGCATCGTCAACCAGATCGGGCGCAACGCGTCAGCGAAATCATTGACGGTCAAGTCAGCGACCTTGCGGCTACCGATCGCCGGGAAAACGTGATCCCGCAGCGAATTCACCCACTGGTCAGCGTGCTTCGGGTTCTTCCAGCCCGGCTTTTGCTCCTCGTGGACCCGACGAGCCGCCTGCTCGAATGTCAGAGCGCCAGCCTCGGCCTTGTTGGCCGCTCTGGCAGCCTCGCGTTCGTCGATTGGGTCTTTGCCGGCCGCGATCATCTGACGGGCCGCCATGCCCGCCGCTCTCGCGCCTGCGATCCCGACCTCTGGGAAAACGCCCAGCCCGAGGTCGCGCCGGTTGCCCGACACGGGCGAGACGAACCGCAAAATCCATTTGCCGCGCCCCCTCGCGGTGCCGGGCTCAAGCCTTAGTCCGGTGATCGTCCCATCCGCCACGGGCTTGTCACCTGGCGATATTCGGCGGGCCCTCAGATCGGTCAATTGCGGCATCAGCCCCACCTCCAGCCCCACACCGGGAATGAGGTGCTATGATGCAGGTTTGATGTTGCCTGCGTCAAATTGTTTACGTGACAATGCTTTATAGCATGATCGAGACTGAGTGAGGCGGGCTGAGTTCGATTTACGGAAGACACCCCTTCCGCCAGGCGATCGACCACCGCTTATTGCATGACGGCCGATTCCAGGGCCGCCGCGCTCGGGCTGACATCCAGCGTATTCGCGTGGATGCTGTTGTCGCGATAGCTGTAGCCGGTTGCGCCGGCGCTGACGTCGACACCGGCGACCGTATTGCCGAAGACCGTCGAACGACGAAGGAAGACAATCGCCGATGGAAGGATACGGAGACCATACTGGTTCCTGATCATCCGGGAATTGTCGATCACCGCATAGGTGTTTCCCCGGACCTGTATCCCGTTCTGGGAATTGTGCGAGACCGTCGTGTCGCCGATCTCCGCATTGAGCGATCCGGATTGCGGAAACAGGTCGATCCCGGTCTCGTTGCCGTCGATCAGAAGGCGGGTGACGACAAGACTGGACTGTGCGGATTGTCCGCCCGCGTATTGGATGCCCTGTTTGGTATTGCCCGCGATCGTCGTGTCGCTGATCGAAATCCTCGCATTCGCGCTCGGGAAAAGCGCGATGCCAATGTTGGAAAATCCGCGAACGACACAATGGGCGACGGTCAGGGTAGAGCCGGCATTGACGACGATGCCATTGTAACCGACACCCGCGCCTTCGATCGTCAGGCCCTGAAGGTAGATTTTATCGCCGTTGTTCCCGAGGATGGAGATGCCGTTGGTGCCCGGCGACGCCAGCACGCCGGCCATGACTCCATTGGCGATGACCGCGATGCTCTTGTTGATCGTGAACTGGCCGTATCCGGCGGAGTCCTTCACATTGATCTCGCCGCCGGCCGTCGTCTGTTCGTGCGCATATTGCAGCGTCCGGCACGGATTGGCGATCGGCCCGCACCCGGCCTGATCGACGCCGGTTCCGGAGACCCACGTCCGGGCGTTGAGAGCCGATGCCGGGTTCGCGAGCGCGAGGCTCGTGCAGACGCCGGCGGCGAACGCGGACAATATCCTGACCATGTGCCCCCCGTGACGCCGAGAAGCGGCGCGACCGGGAGCTTACATGATAGCGGCGCGCGAACGAGCCCCAGTTCTTATCCGCCCTGGCGATGATTGCGGTTGTGTCGCGGATGTTGCCGGCCGTGCGACCAGATGTGATGCGGCTGCGGCCCGCGCTGGAACCGCTCCCGGTTGGATCGGGCCTGGGTTTTGTCGGACGCGGCGTCGGCCGACGGCGCGGAGAGCAGCGACGCGGCTGCCAGAGCGACGCCGGCGAGGATCAGACGTCCGATCATGGAAGGCCTTCCCGATTGCCGCCGAGCTTTGCCCGGCGTCGTGAACTACGACACCAGCTTCGCGCGCAGACGCGTGAATTCCTCATCGCTGATCGTGCCGGCTGCCTTGAGTTTCTGCAGCTTCTCGATCTCGTCGGCGGCGCTGAACCCGACATATTGCCGGACTTCCTCGCGGGCGGCTTTCGCACGCTCAATGTTTCGTTCGGCCATCCCGCGATGCTGGGTGATCAGGTAGATGATGATCGCGATATAGGAGAAGAGCAGCAGCGCGATGACCCAGGCGGCCTTGCCCCATCCCGAAATGTCGTGACGCCGGAACAGATCACCGTAGATCGTGATCAGCAGCCAGAACCACATGACGAAGAAAAAGATCGCCCAGACGTCCGTCAGAAAATTCGCGAAGGTAAAGCCACCGTCGAACAGCATCGTATTCACTCCAGAAAGATCACATGCCGACGCCGCGCGCGACGCTCTTTCAGAAAATCTCGTTCAATGCGGGCCGTTACGGGTCAGCGGACGGCCTTCCGGCCGGTTTCTGTGACGGTGATGGCGCCGGTATTTCGTTTGCCGGCTGGCCACCTCGATCACCGTCTCGCTTTTCGTCATCGCCGCCGGGGTTGCGTCCGCAGCCGGGCCTGCGGATGCGGATGGTACGCCGATGACGCAAACGAAGGCGACTGCGAGAAGATAACGCATCCCATGCTCCCGTGCGCGCTCATCGGGAGTCGCGCCGCATCGGGGATACCACCCCGCCTTGAGCTAGGCCACTAATTTTTCGATCGGAAAAGGGCCGGGAACATAAAGCCGGTTGCGCGATCCGCATTGACGTTCCGTAGCGGGCGGTATCCCCTGCCCGCTCGATTGCAGGACACGCGATGCACATCTCGAATCAGGGCCTTTTCATTGTTCTCGTCGTCGGCGTCGTCTCGGGCTTTCTTGCCGGGCGGTTCGTGCGGGGCGCGGGCTTCGGACTTGTTGGCGATCTCGCCGTCGGCATCCTTGGCGCCTTCATCGGAAGCTGGTTGTTTCCGCGCATCGGCCTGCATTTGGGCACGGGCATCGTCAGCGCGATCGTCAACGCTACGCTCGGCGCGATCGTGCTCCTGCTGGCGATCCGTCTTGTCGGAGGCCGGCGGTAGCGGCGTTTCCGGCGTCGGCGTGGATATGCCGCAACAGCATTTCCGGTCGTGACGGACTAGTCTGGCAATCTTCTCATTCTGTCGAGATTGTCGTGAGCCTTCTGTCGGTTCGGCACGTCACCACCTATCGCTACAAGCGGCCGGTGCATTTCGGCGAGCACAGGATGATGCTGCGCCCGCGCGACAGCTACGATCAGCGACTGGTCCGTTCGACCCTGACGATCACGCCGAAGCCGTCCAATGTCCGCTGGATTCTCGACGTCTTCGGGAATTGCGTGACGATGGCGTCTTTCGACAGCGCGGCCGACATGCTGCGCATCGAAAGCAATATCACGCTCGACCACACGCCCTTCAACGCGCCGGATTTCCATCTGGACGAGGAGGCCCGCTACTACCCGTTCATCTACAACGCCGGCGAGATGCCCGACCTGTCGCGGACGATCGAGCGTCAATATCTCGATCCCCACGATGAGATCGGCCATTGGGCGCGCCAGTTCGCGCGTGTCGGCCGGCCGACCGAAACCGGTTCGCTGCTCATGACCATGACCCACGCCATCCGCGACGGTTTCGCCTATGCGCGCCGAAACGAGAACGGAACGCAGGCGCCGCTGACCACGCTCGCGTCGCGGCGGGGGACGTGCCGCGATTTCGCGGTGCTGATGATGGAAGCGGTGCGCGCGCTCGGCTTCGCGGCGCGCTTCGTGAGCGGCTACATCTATGTGCCCGATCGCGACAAGCCTGGCCAGTATCTCGGCGGCGGCTCGACCCATGCCTGGGTCCAGGTCTACCTGCCGGGTTCGGGCTGGGTCGAATTCGACCCGACGAATGCGATCGTCGGAAGCCGCGATCTCATCCGGGTCGCCGTCGCGCGCGATTGCCGGCAGGCCCTCCCGATCTCCGGAAGCTATTTCGGCGATGCCGGGGACGACGACGGAATGGAAGTCGACGTGAACGTCTTTTCGGGCGCTCCCGCGCATGGCGAGCACGCCTCCGAATAATTCGCCTATATTTTAGCCGCTTAGCGCCGAAACTTCAGGCTGTGACTCGGCAACCATTCCGATGCGGGGACGTTGGCCGACCATGCCTGCGTGAAACCGTCCGCGCATATGGAGCAAGGTATGCTAATTCGAGCCGGCTACCGGATCACGCTGGAATGTGTCGCGCCGACGGCAGTCAACGCGCTGCTGAATGTTCATCCGGACCGGATGCCCGACCTTCGGACGCCTGATATCGTCTCTGTCACGCCGCCCACGCCTGCGCGCAAATTTCGCGACGCATTCGGCAATGACATGACCCGCGTGCTGCTTCCGGCAGGCGAAACGACGTTTTCGAACGAGTTCCTGATTTTCGACACCGGCGAGCCGGACGAGGTCGCCCCGCATGCGCGCCAGGCCGCGATCGACGAAGTGCCGCATGACGTCCTGCAGTTTCTTCTGCCGAGCCGGTACTGCGACTCGGATGTCCTGGCCGATCTGGCCTGGGCAAACTTTCACGCGGTCGAAGGCTGGGCGCGCGTGCAGGCGATCTGCGATTTCGCACATGAGACGATCCGCTTCGACTACCAGCAAGCGCGCCCGACCCGCTGCGCGAGCGATTCCGTACGCGAAAAGGTTGGGGTGTGTCGGGACTTCGCGCATCTCGCCGTCACGCTCTGCCGCGCGATGAACATTCCGGCGCGTTACTGCACGGGCTATCTGGGCGATATCGGCATCCCGCCGGTCGACTACCCGATGGATTTCAGTGCGTGGTTCGAGGCCTATCTCGGGGGACGCTGGTACACGTTCGATGCCCGGCACAACACGCCGCGCATCGGTCGCATCGTGATGGCGCGGGGCCGTGACGCGGCCGACGTGTCGATCACCCATTCGTTCGGCGGATCGCGTCTGACGGAATTCACGGTGATGACCGACGAAATTCAGGAAGATTCCCACGTCGTGCCGCTCCCGCCGCGCGCGCCTGCGGCGGACGTTCCGCGCTACGCGGCGGCTCGATAGAACGCTACGAAATCAGGGTGTTTTTGCCGGAAACAGGAGGCAGGTCGTCGAGCATGTGGCGACGAGCTTGCCGGCCGGATCGCAGATGCGACCTTCTGCGACCGCCGACTGGCGGCCGACATGGATCGCTTCGCCCGCAGCCGTGATCCTGCCGGTCCTGATCGTCGTCGCGCGCAGATAGTTCACTTTCAGTTCGAGCGTCGTATAGGCGATCCCGGCCGGCAGCGCGGAATGGATCGCGCAGCCCACGGCGGAATCGAGCATGGTGGCGAGAATGCCGCCGTGAACGACGCCGATCGGATTGTAGTGAAATTCAGCCGGCTCGAGGCTGAATACGGCCTTGCCGGGCTCGACGGACTCGAGGCGCGCGCCGAGAAGTTCGATGACCGGCGGTGGCGGAAGTTCGCCGGACAGAAGCTTCGAGAAAAACTCCATTCCGGAAATCTGGCCAGCCTTCGACCCGGTGCTCGACGGATCCTGCCAGGTGACGACGCGCGAGCGCTGGACCGTATCGTTCATCTCAGCCCCCTGCTCCCTGCGCGACCGTCTTCGGCGCCGACCATTGCCGCCCGATCAGCATGACGGCGACAGCGGCGATCAGGCACGCGGCGCCGGCGACCACGAAGGCGGGCATGTAGGAGAGGAATGTCGTCCGGGCGACGCCCCCGAGAAAGGCGGCGACGGCCGAACCGATCTGATGGGCGGCGAAAATCCAGCCGAACACCAGGCCCGCCTTTTCGCGACCGAACGTCTGCGCGGTCAGTCTCACGGTCGGCGGGACGGTGGCGATCCAGTCGAGGCCGTAGAAGACGACGAAGATCGACAGGCCGTAGATCGTGAAGGTCGAATACGGCAGCCAGAGCAGCGAGAGGCCGCGCAGGCCGTAGTACCAGAACAGGAGTTTCCGGTTGTCGTACCGGTCTGACAGATAGCCGGAGACGATCGTGCCGACGAAATCGAAGGCCCCCATCACCGCGAGCATCGACGCGCCCTCGACGGCGGTCATGCCCTGATCGACGCAGAGCGGGATGAAATGCGTCTGGACGAGCCCGAACGTGGACAGGCCGCAGATGAAGAACGTGCCGCCAAGGAGCCAGAAGTTCAGGCTGCGCGACGCCATCGCGAGATTTCGGAAGGCGTTGGCGATGACGTTGCCGGTCTGCGGCGACGGCGGGGCGGGTGCGACGGCGCCGGCAGGCTCGCCGTAAGGCGCAAGACCGACGTCGGACGGGCGATCGCACAGGAACAGGATCGTCAGGACCGCCGCGACAAGGATGCAGGCGACTGACGGCAGGATAGCGGCGCGCCAGCCGACATGTTCGATGAGCCAGGCCGCAAGCGGCAGGAAGGTCAGCTGCCCGGTCGCGGTCGCGGCCGTGAGCATGCCGACGACGAGGCCGCGACGCTCGGTGAACCACCGCGACGACAGGATCGCGCCGAGGACGAGTGCCGTCATGCCGGTCCCGAAACCGATGATCAGGCCCCAGAACATCACAAGCTGCCACAGCGCATTCATCACCAGGCCGCCGAGCAGGCCGACGATGACGAGCGCTTGAGCTGTCAGAACGACCGTGCGGACGCCGTAACGCTCGATGAGCGCCGCCGAGAATGGCGCCATTAGCCCGAACAGGAGCAGCCGGATCGCCAGTGCGCCGGACACCTGCCCCGGATCCCAGCCGAATTCCTTGCCGAAGGGCAGGATGAACGCGCCGGGAAGACCGACCGCGCCCGCCATGCAGAGGCTCGAGAAGAACGTCACGGCAATGATGATCCAGCCATAGTGGATGCCGCGCCGTTGAAGGGCGGAGGCGAGCGACGCTGCGAGCATGGGAAGCCTGCGGATTGAGTTTTAGCGGAAAACTAACTATGATGACGGATGTCATCGTATAACGATGATGTCAATCATCATAAAGCGCGCAATGAAGCTTTCCGTCCAGCAGGTCGCCGAAAACAGGGAGCGTGTTCTCGATACCGCGCTGAAATTGTTCCGCGAACGGGGTTTTGACGGCGTTTCCGTATCGGATCTGATGCGTAGCGCCGGCCTGACGCACGGCGGCTTCTACAATCATTTCGCCTCAAAGGCCGATCTCGCGGCGCAGGCCTGTGCGCGGGCCTTCGCAGGCAGTACGGCCGTCCTGCGCGAGGCGGCCGCCGCGCCTTCCGGACCGGGACGCAAGTTCGGGCTGGCGGGCTATATCTCCCGCTATCTTTCGCGAAGCTGGCGGGACGCGCCCGCCGCCCATTGTCCCATGGTCGCTTTCGGCACGGATGTCGCGCGCGGCGACGAGTCCGTGTCGGCGGCCTATGGCGCGGGCGTGGAAGCCTATATCGCCGGACTTGCGGCGCTGACGGAGGGGGACAATGTCGATCCGGCGAGCGCCCGGCGGCAGGCGATCACGCTGGCGGCAACCCTGACGGGCGCTTTGGCGCTGTCTCGCGCGGTCCGCGCCAGCCACCCCGCCCTGTCGGATGAGATCCTGGCGACGGTGCGGGACGCGCTACTCAGCGCGACGCTCGACGCTTCCGAAGAGAATTGAAGACGGTAGAAAAAGAAAGAGGAGCGACGGTTTGGGGGGAACGCCGCTCCTCTCGCTCCTCAGCGGCTCGCGCCGGCTGGAAGAGGTCAGTCGAGCTTAAGCTCTTTTGTCATTCGTGCAAGGGATTTCCCTCGCGTCAGCCAAGCGCAGCCGCGACTTCGGACGCGAAATCGGGGCCATCGCCCTTATCGACGCCCTCGCCGAGCGCGATGATCGTGAACAGGCCGTACCGCTCCACGATGTGGTGGGCGTGCCACGGTGTACCGCCACGCGTCGACTCGGCCAGGACCGGGCCCATCATCTCGACCGACACCAGCCCGACGACGATCACGGCGGTGACGACGAGCGAGGTGTGCACGAAGATCGCGACGATCCACCCCAGCTGCGCGAGGGTGATCCACAGCGCGTACGTCAGGCAGGCTTTGCGGCGTGGGGGATCCTGCCTGGCGGCCCGCAGCCACTGGGCGACCATCGCCACCCGCATCAAGACGTACGCCAGCACCAGGACGGTGAAGTCGTGGTCGACGAAGGCGGGCTCGATGCCCGCGGCCAGCCCCAGCACGCCCGCCATCTGGACGAAGGTGAGCACCCGGTAGAGCCAGTCGTCGGTGCCGAACGATGTCGCGAACCAGGTGAAGTTCATCCACGCCCACCAGATGGCGAAGAAGATGAAGGCGTACGACACGACCCCGTCGACGATGTGGTTCTCGGTGAGTGCGTGATGGAGCTGGACGGCCGCGATGCTGACCGCGACCACGAAGACCAGATCGAAGAAGAGCTCGAGCGTGCTGGCCGTCCGGCCCGGTTCGGCCGGGTCTCGTAGGCGCATGGTGCTCAGGTGAAAGCGCTCAGACATCGTTGCCCCCGATCGGTCGCTGCGTGTGCACGAGATCATGCCACCGGCGCCGAGGGCATGCGCTCAGGAGTGCGGGTCGGGGTGTCCCACCGCCGACGGCGGTCGGCGTGAGGGGCGCACGCCGTGTGACCTCGGCGATCCGCGCAGGTGACGGGCGGGATGGACCCGTCGTGGCACAGTGAACACGTGCTGCTGCCCACCCTGACC
>ERZ500994.381-NODE-381-length-14110-cov-5.836286_pt1 | contig 14110 bp, 15 predicted proteins | sample MGYA00248878_ERZ500994 | MGnify/ENA primary metagenome ERZ500994 (study PRJEB25958, sample SAMN03398533) | human skin metagenome | study: EMG produced TPA metagenomics assembly of the Human Skin Microbiome Metagenome (human skin metagenome) data set. | reverse complement strand
GCCCGGCTCGCCGGACCAGCGCCCGACCGCGCCGGGCGAGAGCAGCGCGCAGCCGCGGTTCCCCGACCCGACCGGCGTCGACGGACCGACCGACCCCAACCAGCCGCCGGCCGGACCGTCCGGCGATGGGCACCACCAGCCCGGCGTGGGCCCGAAGTAGCCGACCTCTGGAGTACGCCGTGCAGGTCGACCTGCTGCTGACCAACGCTCGCATCCACACCATGTCCGACGCGCAGCCGCATGCCGGATCGCTCGCCGTGCTGAACGGGCGGGTCGTCGCTCTCGATGAGGACGTGCCGGCTGCTCGCGCGGTCGATCTGGGTGGACGCACGGTGGTCCCCGGCTTTCACGACGCGCACAACCACATGGCCATGTCGGGCATGCGGCTGCGCGAGATCGACCTGTCCTCCTCGGCGATCCGCACGCTGGACGAGCTGTACGACGCCGTCAAGCGGGCGGCCGCCGAGATCGGTCCCGGCGAGTGGATCGTCGGCAGCGGCTACGACCAGAACAAGCTCGGCGGCGAGCATCCGGCCCGGGCACGGCTGGATGAGATCGCGCCGCGGCATCTGGTGTGGTTGAAGCACACCAGCGGGCACATGTGCGTGGTCGGCGGCGCCGTACTCGACGCCGCCGACCTCGACGCCGTACCCGAGGGCGGCGTGGTGGTGCGCGACGACGCCGGCGTGCCGACCGGTCTGCTGCTCGAGCAGGCTCAGGAGCTCGTGCAGCGCATGGTGAAGCCGTACTCGACCGGCGTGCTCACCGAGTGCATTGCGGCGGCGTCGCAGCAGTACGCCGCCGAGGGGCTGGTCGCGGTGACCGAGTGCGGGATCGGTGGCGGCTGGGTCGGCAACTCGCCGGTTGAGGCCGCGGCCTACCAGCGCGCGCTGACCGAGGGGCGGTTGCGGCAGCGGGTGACGTTGATGCCGGTCAGCGACGCGCTGCACGAGGTGGAGCGCTCGGAGGACGAAGGTCCGGCGTACGGCATGGACCTCGGGCTGCGCACCGGGTTCGGCGGTGACCGGCTGCGGCTCGGAGCGATGAAGGTGTTTTCCGACGGGTCGCTGATCGGGCACACCGCGGCGATGTTCGAGCCCTTTGCCAACAGTCCGGGCAATGCCGGGTTCCTGCAGGACGACGTCGAGTCCCTGCGCGACATGATCCTCGGCGCGCATCTTGCCGGGTGGCAGGTCGCGACGCACGCGATCGGCGACCGCGCTGTATCGACAGTGATCGATATCTACTCTGAGGTGCTTGCCGAGTACCCGCGCGATGACCATCGGCACCGCATCGAACACTGCGGTGTCTGTCGACCGGACGACGTCGCCCGCATCGCCGCGCTCGGGCTGGTGCCCACGCCGCAAGGGCGGTTCATCACCGAGATCGGCGACGGCATGATCGAAGCGCTCGGCCCGGTACGCACCGCGTGGTGCTATCGCGGGCAGTCGTTCCTTGACGCCGGCGTAACGCTGACCGGCAGCTCGGACCGGCCCGTCGTACTCGGCGCTCCCCTGCTTGGCATCCAGGCGATGGTCACCCGGCGGACCTCCGGCGGGCAGTTGCTCGCGCCCGACGAAGCGGTCTCGGCGTACGACGCACTGCGCGCCTACACGCTCGGGTCGGCGTACGCCTCGTTCCTGGACGACGTCTCGGGCTCGCTGGAGGTCGGCAAGTACGCCGATCTCGTCGTACTCGGCACTGACCCGCTTGCGGCCGATCCCGAGACGATCGCGGAGATCTCGGTCGAGGCGAGCATGCTGGCCGGCGAGCTCACCCACGGCGAGCTGTGACGCACTAGCAGGCGTCGCTGATCAGCTGCCCCCACGTGTCGGGGCCGACGATGCCGTCGGCGAACAGCCCGCGCGATTCCTGGTAGGCGATCACGTTGGACTCCATGGACGAGGAGAACGAGCTTGACGCGACGTCGGTGTAGCCGACGTAGTACAGCAGCGAGGTCATCACGTAGACCGCCTGGCCTGACGAGATCCCCACCGACGGGTTGGTCGAGATCTTCTGGCTCTGCGCGGAGCTGGCCTGGTTGCACGCGTCGACGATGCCGAGTGCGCCGGAGTCCTGCGGCTCGTCGGTCGGCTCGGTCGTCTGCTTGTTGGTCGGCGCGACCGGGGTCTGCGTGGCCTTGCTGGAGCTGGGTGCGGACGACGTGGTGGGGCTCTGCGGGGCGTCGCCCGACGTGTTGGGTGCCGGCTGCGAGCTCGACGTCGGTGCCGACGATGACGATGAGCCCTGCGAGCTCGAACCGGCGCCTGCCTTGGAGTCCGAGGCCGACTTCTTATCGTCTCCGTTGACCACGACGATTACGGCGATCACCACGGCGATCACCGCGGCGGTACAGATGACCCCGGCCAGGATCCACGGTCCAATGCCCTGTGGCTTCTCCTCGGGTGGGAGTCCCGGTGGCGTCGGGTTCGGCGGCGGACCGTCGGCCCACGGTTCGGTCATCGTCCCCCTCCAGGGCGTGCTCAGATGAGCGTTGTCGAACATGACTCTAGGTACAGAGCCTGGCGGCCCCGGGGGTGGTTCCAGTTTCCGGCGATTCGGCCGGGGTTACTTCTGGTAAGGCGCCTTGTACTCCTTGGCCTCCGGTGAGCTGAACAGCTCGCCGACGTTGACCAACCCGGCCGGCACCGACGGATCGACCTTCAGGATGTAGGCCTCGCGGCTGCTGGGCGAACCCGGCGTGGAGAAGTCCAAGGTGCCCGTCAAGACGATCGCCTTCATCGACGAGATGCCGCTGTCACCGGTCGGCAAGATCCTCAAGCGCGAGCTCCGCGCCCGCCGCGACTGACGTGATCTCGACAACCGCTCACTCGCTTAACGCTCGCTCGCTGCTCGATCACCGAAATGGGGCCAGACCCTCGAATTCGGTGGTCGGGCAGGGCGAGGAACGAGCCCGGTTGTCGAGACCACCGAGGGACTAGAGGGTGTCGAGGGCGGCGCGGGTTTGTTCGGTGAGCCAGGCGAGCTCGTCGTCGGTCATCACGAACGGCGGCGAATACTGCAGCGCGCGGCCATCGCCGAGCTTGCGGCTGATGACGCCGTTCTCCATCAGCCGGTCGTACAGGCCCTGGCCTGCCTCGGCCGTATCGACGACGACCGCGCCGACGAGCCCGGTGCCGCTGCGGATCTCCGCGACGTTCGGATGGTCGGCCAGCGACTGCAGCGCCTCGTCGAGCTTCGGCTCCAGCTCCTGCACCCGGTCCAGTAGGCCGTCGGACTCGATCACGTCGAGGTTGGCCATCGCCGCCGCCGCGCAGGTCGCGTGTCCGGAGTAGGTCATGCCGTGCTTGAACCATTCGTTCGAGCCGTCGGCCCAGAACGGCTCGCACACCTTCGGTGAGATGACGACGCCGCCGACCGGAAGGTAGCCGCTGGTAACGCCCTTGGCGAAGGTGATCATGTCGGGCTGCAGATCGAAGCGTTCGGAGGCAAACCAGGGCCCGGTGCGCCCGAACCCGGTGATCACCTCGTCGGCGATGAAGAGTACGCCGTGCTGGCGGCACAGCTCGCGCACCTTGGTGAGGTACTCCTCGCCCGGGAAGATCGCACCGCCAGCGCCGATGATCGGCTCGCAGAAGAACGCCGCGATGAGTTCGGGGCCGGTGTTCATGAAGAGCTTCTCGACCTCGTCGGCGTCCGTGGCCGACGCGCGGATGATGTCGGGGTCGAGTTCGCCGTACCCCTCACGGTTGGGCTGCAGCCAGCCGAGCGCCGTGCCGAAGCCGTGCAGGCCGTGATAGCCGTACTCGCGCGAGATGAGGATACGGCGGTTGGGCTCGCCCGCGGCGGTGAAGTAGCGACGGGCGAGCTTGGCCGCGGTGTCGATCGCATCGCTGCCGCCGGAGGCGAGGAAGACCTTGGCGTCGTCGCCGAGCGGGGCCAGCGAGACGATGCGCTCGCAGAGCGCCTTGGTGACCGGGGTCGCGAAGTTGCCGAACGCGTGGAACGTCTCGAGCTGGCTCATCTGGCGGGTGACCGCGTCGGTGATCCGCTGGTCGCCGTGCCCGATGTTGGCGTACCAGAGCCCTGCGGTGGCGTCGAAGAGCTTGCGTCCGTCGTCGGTCCAGACGTGGCTGCCTTCACCGCGTTCCAGGACAACCTCGTTGTTCTTGACTTGGGACATCAGCGCTTGCGGGTGCCAGAATGCAGTCTCCATGGCCCCAGTCTGCTAGGCCGCTCGGCGTGGGGCAACCGACCCGACCCACGCGCGACGGGACCGGCCACGAGGGCCGGCCCCGTCGTGACGATCAGGTGTTACAGCGGCTCCGGGTCCTCTACGTCCCGGCCCTCCCAGTCCTTGCCTGCCTCGTCGGCGTTCTCCGACGTACTCGCCGTCTGCTCCTTGGCGATGCGCACTGCTTCGTCGTCGGTCAGCTCGTGCTCGTTGTCGTCGATGGGTTCTTGCGACATAGCTCCTCCTGGGCGTCGAAGCGCCGAACCGGGCCGGTCCGGCCTGTCCCATCGATTATCTCCTCAGCTCGCCGGTCTTACCACAAAGCGCAGGTGAGCGCGGGTGCTACGCCGGACGCGGTGGGCCGGCGTCGATCCGAGCGCGCAGTACGTCGTCTTCGTCGGGCTGAGCCATCTGCGACCACGACGAGTCGATGTACCAGGTGTAGCCGCGCTCGGCGAGGTCGGCGGTGTGCGCACGGCACCGGTCCCACTGCTCGAGTGCGAAGGCGCCCTCGGCGACGATGTCGTAATCGCCGGTGTAGCCGAGCTCGTCGCGCAGCGCATTGATCTCGGCAGCCGCCCGGCCCCAGTCCTCGACGGAGAGCTTGTCGGTGTCCGGGCCGACACCGGCGAAGTTGGGCAGCAACCCGTCGCAGCGCGCGGCCCGGGCCATCGACTTGCGGGCTCCGGTAAGCCCGACACACCAGGTCATGATCCGTGGCGTGGCCACCGGCGGACCGGGCTGGAACATCTCGGTCGGGCGCACGCGGAAATGCGTGCCGTCGTACCCGAAACTCGCGCCGTCGGCCCACAGCCCGAAGCAGATGTCGAGGATCTCGTCCATCTTCTCCGCGCGCACCCGCCGCCCCGGATCATCCTCGAACGCCATCCACCCCTCGTGCACCGCACCGAGGCCGCAGGCCAGGATCACCCGCCCTCCGGAGAGCTGGTCGAGCGTGCGGGTGACCGAGGCGAGCTGCCAGGGCAGCCATCGCGGGACCGGGGTGAGCATGGTGCCGAGGCGCAGCGTGGTGGTGGCGCTCGCGGCAGCGGTGAGTCCGATCCAGGCGTCCCAGCCGTAGTGGGTCTCCCAGGAGAAGGCGGCGTCCCAGCCGGCGTCTTCGGCGCGCCGCGCGAGCTCGGCAAAACGGTTGGGTTCGCGGTCGGTGATGACGATGCCGTAGTTCATGACCCCACCCTGCCACCGGCCACCGACATCTCTCGCTGCCCGCGTCAGAGCGTCCGGTGAAACGCGCTCGCTTCGGCGATCCATTCCCGCAGCGTGGCGTCGTCGAGTACGCCGGAGTCCACCGTGATCCAACCGTCGCCCATCGAACGACCCTCACCCATCTCCGCCTGGCTCGCGCCGGGGCGGGTCAACAGGTCGTCGGAGCGGACCGGGTCAACCCGCGCGAGGAGGTCACCGTTGCCGCGGGCGTGCACCAGCATCTTCTTGCCCACCATGAAGGCGATTCCGCCGAACATGCGCACCTCGTTGACCGACGGCTCGTCGGCGAGCTCGGCACGCACCCGCTGGACCAGGTCGTCGTGGTCGGCCTTATCGTTCGTCGCGGCCTTCCGGCTGCCTCGTCTCTTCATCGCCACCTCGCGGTTGTCGCGCCCGAAGCACTGCTGTGTGCCCATCTTGCCCGGTGACCGTCGTGGCCGCATAGGCCGCGGCCCGAGCGTGACCAATGGCCGTGGGTGCCTGGTCGCGGTGCAGCTCGACGAGCAGTACGCCGCCGGGGGTGAGCCAGTCGCGCGCCTCGTCGATGAGCCGGCGCACGTGGTCGAGCCCGTCGCTCCCGCCGCGGTGCGTCGCACGCGGCTCGTGGTCGCGTGCCTCGCTCGGCATCGCATCGAGCGCGCCGTCGGGGACGTACGGCGGCACGGCAGCGATCACGTCGACCTGGCCGCGCAGGTCTGCCGGGAGCGGGTGCAGGCTCTCACCCACGTGCACGTCGCCATCTGGCAGGTTGCGGGCGGCGTACTCGGCTGCCGCCGGGTCGTACTCGACCGCGTGTACCCGGGCACCCGCGGCATGGCTCACGGCGGCGGCGAGCGGCGCGACGCCGGCGTACGCCTCGACGAAGACATCTCCTGGCTTGACTGCTGAGATTACTTGCGCGGCAAGGAAAAGCGAGCGCTGCCGTGGGATGAACGCGCCCGGACCGACGTGTAGTCGCACGTCGCCGAAGTCGACCCAGCCGACGATGTGCTCAAGCGGCTCACCGGCGACGCGCCGCGCGACGGCGCTCTCGAGCTCGTCGACGGCGTACTGCTGGTCGAGCAGGATTCGCGCCTCGTCCTCGGCGAACACGCACCCAGCGGCACGCAGTCGTGCGGCCAGGTCGGTCACTCGCCGGTGGACCCGTCGATCGCCTCGCGCATGATGTCGGCATGCCCGGCGTGCCGCGCGGTCTCTTCGACCAGGTGCACCACGATCCAGCGCAGGCTCGCCCGCGTCTCGTCGGTGCGGGCCTTGGCCGCGAGCTCGTCGAGCTGATGACTCGCGACCACTGCGTCGGAGGCGGCACACTCGGCGCGGTATGCCGCGATGACGTCAGCGCCGGTCCGCTCGGGGCCAACCTTCCACTCCCCGTCGGGATCTTCATCGCTCCAGTCGAACTCGACATCCCGCCCGAGGAAGACGTGTTGGAACCACCACCGCTCCACGTCGGCCAGGTGGTTGACCATCCCGAGCAGCGACATCGTGCTCACGGTCGGCGTACTGCGCAGCTCTTCCTCGCTCAGGCCGTCGCACTTGCGCACGACGCTCTCACGCAGAAACCCCAAGAACCCCAGCAAAGTTTCGCGCTCGTCGCCTTGGTACGGCGGCTCTGGACGATTGTCAGTCATCGGTTCGCCTCGCTGTCAGAACTGGCTGTTGCCAGCGTCCACGGCCATCGCCAGGCTCGTCACGAACCGCGACTCGTCGGAGGCGAGGAAGAGCACGGCGTTCGAGATGTCGATCGACTCGGTGATCTCAACCGGGAGCAGGTTCATCATCATCGGGCCGACCCGCGGGTTGGTGGCAACGAGCTCCTGGAAGGCCGCTCCTGCGGCCTCGGCATCCCCGCCGGCGCCTCCCATCGGGGTGTCCACGCCCGTGGGGTGCACCGAGTTGACCCGGATGTTGTGCTGGGCGAGCTCAGTCGCGAACCCGCGCATGATGCCCACCACCCCGTGCTTCGCGGCGACGTAGGCGCTGAGGAAAGGGAGGCCCTTCAGGCCCGCCGCAGAGCTGATGAGGATGATGGATCCCCCGCCGCCCGCGACAAGATGCGGCGCGGCGAGCTGCACCGTGTTCCACACGCCGGTGAGGTTCGTGCCGATCGTCTGGGACCAGACCTCGACGGAGGTCTGGTCCCACGGCGCGACCACGCAGATGCCCGCGTTTGCCACGACAATGTCGAGCCTGCCGAGCTGTGCGACCCCGTCGTCGATCGCCTGCTTCACGCCGTCGCGGTCGCGTACGTCGACTTGGCTGGCGATGATGCGGCGATCGAGCGCCTCGACCTGGCGCACCGTCTCGGCCAGATCCTCCGGTGTCGCCGAAGGGTAAGCGACGTTGGGAATGTCCTCGCACAGGTCGATCGCGATGATGTCGGCACCCTCCTGTGCCAGCCGGACCGCATGAGAGCGCCCTTGGCCGCGCGCCGCTCCGGTGATGAACGCGACCTTGCCGTCTACTCGTCCCATTGGTCGACCTCCTAGATCAGTCCTCGTCGTTCGAGCAGCGGCTCGACCTTCGGGTCGCGGCCGCGGAACTGGCGGTAGGACTCCATCGGGTCGCGGCTGCGTCCGCGCGAGAGCAGCTCGTCGCGGAAGCGGTCGCCGTTCTCGCGGCGCAACCCACCGTTCTCGGTGAACCAGGCGACGGTGTCCGCATCGAGCACCTCACTCCAGATGTAGGAGTAGTAGCGCGCGTCGTACCCGCCGCCGAAGGCATGGTTGAAGTACGCCGTACCGTAGCGCGGGGGCACCGCTGGGTTGTCCAGGCCGATCCGGTTCAGCGCCTCGGCCTGGAACTGCGCGAGATCGTCGATGGGGTCGGTGGTCTTGTGCAGCTCCTGGTCGAGCAGCGCGGCCGCGAGATATGCCGAAGTCTCGTAGCCCTCTCCCCACTGTGCCGACTCGCGCAACCGTTCGACGACCGCCGGGTCGAGAGGCTCACCGGTCTCGTGGTGTACGGCGTAGTTGGCGATCACCTCCGGCCACTCGATCCACATTTCGTTGACCTGGCTGGGAAACTCTACGAAGTCGCGCGGCACCGACGTACCCGACACGTGCCCGTAGCGGCAGTCCGACAGCAGCCCGTGGATCGCGTGCCCGAACTCGTGAAACATGGTGCGAACCTCGTCGAGGGTCAGCAGCGTCGGTTCGCCGTCGGCGGGCTTGGGCACGTTGAGGTTGTTGCACACCACCGGAAGGGTCTGATCGTAGCCGGACTGGTCGACGAAGTTGTTCATCCACGCGCCGCCGCGTTTGGCATCGCGGGTGTAGACGTCGTGCAGGAAGAGACCGAGCGAGGAACCGTCCTTGTCCTTGACTTCGAAAACGCGCACATCCGGGCTATATCCGCGAAGATCGGTGCGTTCCTCGAAGGTCATGCCGTAGACGGCATTGGCCGCGAAGAACACGCCGTCCCGTAGCACGCGGTCGTACTCGAAGTAGGGACGCAGCGCCGAGGCGTCGACGGCGTACCGTTCGGCGCGGACTTTGTCGGAGTAGTACGCCCAGTCCCAGGCGGCGATCTCGAACGGCTCGGCGCCGGCCTCCTGCTGCTCGCGGTCGGCGAGCTGCTGCAGCAGCTGCTTCTCGCGCTCGGCGTTGCGTGCCGCGGGAGCGGCCATCGGGTAGATGCGGTCTTCGATCGCCTCGACGGTGCCGGCCGACGCGTCGGCGACGGCGTACGCCGCGTGGTGCGGGTAGCCGAGCAGCTTTGCCCGCTCGGCGCGCAGGCGCAGGATGCGCTGCACCGTCTGGGTGGTGTCGTGCTCGTTGCCGCGGCTCCCCCGCGCGACCGACGCCTCGAACAGCCGGCGCCGCGACTCGCGGTTGGTCAAAGATGCCAGGTATGGCTGCGTTGTCGGCAGGACCAACGTCACGAGGTACCCGTCGAGGCCACGGTCAGACGCCGCGCGGGCGCAGGCCGAAAGCTCCGCGTCGCTGAGCCCGTCGAGCTCCTCGGCGGTCTCGAAGAGTACGGCGCTGTCGTTGGTGTCGGCCTGCAGTCTTGCGCGGAACTCCGCTTGCGCCGCAGCGATATCGCGGTTCAGCTCGCGCAGCCGGTCCTGGTCTTCGGGCGTCAGTTCGGCGCCGGCGAGCCGGAACTCCGTGTAGTAACGCTCGGTGAGGTTGCGGTCCTCATCCTCCAGCTGGTCGCGGTCGGCGTACACCTCCGCGATGCGCCGATACAGCACCGGGTCGAGGGTGATCGCGTCCTCATGGGCGCTCAGCCGCGGTACGACGTCGGCCTCGAGCTCGCGCAGGCCTTCGGTGGCGTCGGAGGAGATGAGCGCGAAGAAGACATTTGCCGTGCGCCGCAGCACATCGCCACTGGTCTCGAGTGCGAGCACGGTGTTCTCGAACGTCGCCGGCGCATCGGTGTCGGTGATGGCGCGGACTTCCTCCCGCTGGCGGCTCATGCCGTCATCGAGCGCGGCTTCGAGCTCGGGAACGTCGATCGCGGCGAAGTCGGGCAGTTGGAACGGCAGCGTGCTGGGCTGCAAGAGCGGATTGGCCATGCCCCGACGCTACTGACTCGCCCCTCGCACTCGTCCCCGGCCTCATTTGGTGGTCGAGCAGCGAAGGCGCCCAGCGCCTGAGCGTCGTCGAGACCTCCGCCACGCCGGTCACGATGTCGGCGTACCCCAGTAGGCTCGAAAGCGTGAGCAGCAAGATCAAGATCGGTGCCCATGTCCGCGACGGTGACCCGCTGGAGGCCGCCGCCGAGCGCGGTGCGGAGGTCGTGCAGTTCTTCCTGTCCGACCCGCAGGCGTGGAAGACGCCCGTCGAACGCGACGACGCCGCCGAGATCGCCGACTCAGACGTCGAGGTGTTCATCCACGGGCCCTACCGGCTCAACCTGGCGAGCACCAACAACCGCATCCGGATCCCGAGCCGCAAGCTGATGCGCGAGCACGCGACCGCGGCGGCGACGGTGGGCGCGACCGGCCTGATCGTGCATGGGGGGCACGTCACCAAGGACGACGACCCGGCGGTCGGGGTCGACAACTGGCGCAAGGCTTTTGCCGAGGCGCACGAGAAGTACGGCGGTTTCGACACCCCGATCCTGATCGAGAACACCGCCGGCGGTGACAACTCGATGGCCCGCACGCTCGACGAGCTCGCTCGGCTGTGGGACGCGATCGGCGACTACAACCCCGGGTTCTGTCTCGACACGTGTCACGCGTACGCCGGCGGCATCGACCTGAGCACGGTCGTCGACCGGGTCATGGCGATCACCGGCCGGATCGACCTGGTGCACTGCAACGACTCGCGTGACGAGTTCGACTCGCGGCGCGACCGGCACGCGACGATCGGCAAGGGCACGATCGACCCGCAGCTGCTGATCGACGTCGTACGCGCAGCTGGGGCTCCCGTCGTGGTCGAGACGCCGGGCGATCATCAGGCCGACGACATCGCGCTGCTGCGCGGCGGGCTGTAACGGAACGCGCATGGCAGCACCGAGCGAGATCGGCAGAAGCGCACGGGTTGCGGAGTACGAAGCACGCTTCCGCCGATTCCTCGACGAGGATGTCGCCGAGCTCGAAGCCGACCTTGCCGCCAAGAATGTCGGGACTCCCGCCATACCCCAGCTCGACGACGCGGGGCGGATGCATCCAGAAGTCTGGGAAGCGCGCCGCGAAGTGCAGCGGCGGGCAGGCGCGGCAGGTCTCTACGCGCCGCACAACTCGGTCGCGGCCGGCGGCGGCGGATTCTCGCGCACCGAGATGCACCACGTCGAGGAGTTCGTCTATCGCAACTCGGGGCTGGGGCTCGGGTTGGCCGCGCTCGCGTGGACCGAAGGTCCGAACCCGGCGATCGAGCACTGCTCGGACGCGGCGCGCGATATGTACCTGGCTCCGCTGGTCCGCGGCGAGATCACGGCAGCGTTCGCCAACACCGAACCGGACGTCGGATCGGACGTGCTCGGGATGTCGACCTGGGCGACCGCGGACGGAGACGACTGGGTCCTCAACGGGCGCAAGGCGTGGATCACTAACGCGCACTACGCCGACGTACTCCAGGTCGTCGCGGTGACGAAACCGGGCGCCGGAACCAAGTCCCTGTCGATGTTCCTGGTCGATGCCGACGCGCCCGGCGTCACCCGGGGACCGGACATGCCGACCATGATGAACGACGGCCTGACCGGGGGCCTGGCCTTCGACGATGTGCGCATCCCGGCCGACAACGTCGTCGGCGAGATCGGTGACGGGTTCGCGATGGCGATGTCGTGGATCAACTGGCGACGCATGTGCCGCGGCGGGATGGACGCCGGTTGGGGCGCCTGGCTGCTCGATCGGGCGCTCACCCACGCCACGAAGCGTCGGTCCGGTGGCGCACCGCTCTCTGACCTGCAGTCGGTGCAACACCTACTTGCCGCCATGGATGCCGACATCTACCAGGCTCGGGCGACGTCGCTGGTCGCGCAGGCCCGCCTCGACGATCTTGGTCCGTTCGCGATTCCCCTGCATCCCGACGCCCCGCGGCTGATCAGCCTCATCAAGATCATCAACGACGAGGCGTTCTACCGCGTCGCCGACAACGCCGTCCAGCTCCATGGCGCACGCGGGCTCGGTCTCGGCTCGCCAGAGGAGAAGCTCTTTCGCGTGGCCCGCAACCTTCGCATTCCCGCGGGAACGACGCAGATCCAGCGCAACGCGATCGCCCACGGCCTGATCCGCGGCGAAACACGCAAGGCATGAGCGCACGCCGTCGACGGTCGCTCGCGTGCGTGACGGGCCGGTTCCAGCCGGTGCACCGTCAGCACACGGAGCTTTTCGCCCGGGCCGCGAGCTCGGCCGACCAGCTGATCGTGGCGGTCACGAACCCCGATCCTGGGGCCCGGCAGCCGACCGCGCAGTCTGCCCATCGACACCTCGACTCGGCAAACCCGTTCACCTACTTCGAGCGCGTGCAGCTGCTCGAGGCCGCCCTCACCGAGTCGGCACTGCCGGCGACGATCGTCCCGTTCGACCTCACCCGTCCGGAACATTGGCATGACTATGTCCCGGCGTCCGCCGTACAGTTCGTGCGCGCCTACAGCGACTGGGAGCGCGAGAAGGCCCGGATGCTCACCGGCGGCGGCTACCGGGTCGAGCTCATCGACGGTGATCCGGCGATGAAGATCAGCGCCACCGATGTCCGCGCGGCGATTGCTGCCGGGGCGAGTACGACGGAACTGCTCACGCCAGCGGTGGCCGAGGCACTTGAGCGTCTCCTGTCCCAAAGGTCGCCATGAGACCGGCCGGGTACGGCGAGAGCCAACCACGGCTCGACGACGAGCGGCTGCCGATCGTGCTTCTGGTGCTGGACGGGCTCGGCGACCGTCCCGTCCCCGAGCTAGGCGAGCGCACTCCGGCGGAGGCAGCCTCGACGCCACGACTCGACGCCCTCGCGGCGCGAGGTGCCAACGGGTGGCATGTGCCCTTCGGATGGGGACCCGCGCCGAGCTCGGAAGTCTCGCACTGGTCGATGTTCGGCTTCGGCGATGTGCCGTTCCCCGGACGCGCCGTCCTGGAAGGGTTAGGCGCCGGACTCGACGTACCGACGGGCCGCCCCGTACTCCACGCCGCGTTGCGCACGTCCCGCCGCGACGGCGACCGGCTGTGGATCACCGGTCGGGCCGCTGCCAGTGACGGTGGCGATGCGCGGCTGCTGGTCGACGAGCTGCAGTCCGTCCTCGCCGAGGCGGGCTTGCGGCTGCTGTCGCTCGGCGGCGGCGAGTCGCTGCTGGTGTCCGAGCATCACGAGTACGCCGATGTCACCGACTCCGACCCCTTCTTCGAGACGTTCCACCCGTGCCTGCGTCCGCTGCCGACCACCGCCAACGGCACCGAGATCGCCGCCGTACTCGAGCAAGCCTTGCATCGCGCGCGCGGGCACCTGCTGCAGAGCGAGGTCAACGCGCGGCGCCGGGAAAGCGGGCTCCCCGCCCTGGACGTCCTCACCACCAAGTGGGCCGGCGTACGACGCTCGGTCCCGTCCTTCGCCGAGCACAACGGGATTGCCGGGGCCGCGGTGACCAGCACCCGGTTCTACCGCGGCCTCGCGACGCTGCTGGACATGCCGCAGACCGCCATCCGCCCCGTCCCCGACCTCGCTGAGGACATCGCCACGCGCCTGACGGCCGCCACCGAGCTGGTCGACGCCGGGGCGCAGTTCGTCCACGTGCACACCAAGGCCACCGACGAGGCCGGGCACACCAAGGACCCCTACGCCAAGCGCGATGTCCTCGAGCGCATCGACCAGGGGCTGGCGGGGCTGGAGGCTCTCGCCGAACGCGCGGTCATCGCGGTCACCGGTGACCACGCCACGCCGTCGGTGCACGGCGTACTGCACACCGGAGATCCCACGCCACTGACGGTGGTCGGGCCGGGTGCGCGTCGCGACGAGGTCACCGCGTTCGGCGAGTGGCCCGCACGCAACGGTTGGCTCGGCAAGGTCCGCGCCGCGGAGCTGCTTCCGTTGCTGTTGAGCTGCGCCAACCGACCGGTCTTTCTCGGTCATCGGATCACGCCGCGATGGGTCCCCGCGCTCGCGGACACGCCCGAGCCCCTGCGCTTCGAGCGGTAGTGACGCCGTACCCCCGTTGGTATACCCACCTGCGGTGGAATACGTACCGCTATTGGCCGGCTGAGTCACGTGGTCGTTGCAAAACTTCCGATTGAAGGAGTGTTGCAATGAC
>ERZ500994.380-NODE-380-length-14118-cov-10.029012_pt1 | contig 14118 bp, 12 predicted proteins | sample MGYA00248878_ERZ500994 | MGnify/ENA primary metagenome ERZ500994 (study PRJEB25958, sample SAMN03398533) | human skin metagenome | study: EMG produced TPA metagenomics assembly of the Human Skin Microbiome Metagenome (human skin metagenome) data set. | reverse complement strand
CAACGGTCGCCTCGTCGGCGAGTACGAGACCGCGACGCTGGACCGGCTGTCGTTGATCTCGGCGATGCTCGGCCACGAGCTCGCCGTCCTCGACGAGATCGCCGACAACGCAGGCTCACCGGTCAGCGACGACGTCGTGCTCAGCGCCCAGGGACTCGGCCGGGAGCCGGCGCTGCACCCGATCGATCTCTACATCCACCGCGGCGAAGTCGTCGGGCTGGCCGGGCTGTCGCTGAGGGCGGGGTTGGCATGACGCACCGCCTCGGCTCCTGGACACCTCCCGACGACGCGGCCACCGTCCTCGCGCTGCGCGGCGTGCACGCCGGCTATCCCGGGGCTCCGGGCGTCCTCGACTGCGTCAGCCTGACGATCGGCACCGGTCGACGGATCGCGATCCTCGGGGCCAACGGCTCGGGCAAGACGACGCTGCTGCGCCTGCTGTCCGGTGCTCACGAGCCGGCCGAGGGCGCGGTCGTCTCGGGCGGTGAGGTGCTGCGGCACACCCGGCGCGGCCTGACCGCCCACCGGCAGCGGGTGCAGCTGGTCATGCAGGACCCGGACGACCAGCTCTTCAGCGCCGACGTGCGCAGCGACATCGCCTACGGGCCGACCAACCTGGGGCTGCCTGCTGAGGAGATCGCGGACCGGGTCGACGAGGCGCTCGCGGTGCTCTCGCTCGAGGCGATCGCCGACCGTCCGGTGCACCGGCTCTCCTTCGGTCAGCGCAAGCGGGTCGCCGTGGCCGGTGCGCTCGCGATGCACCCCAGGGTGCTGCTGCTCGACGAGCCGACGGCGGGGCTCGACCCGGCCGGTGTCGAGGAGATGCTCGCCGCCGTCGCGGCGCTCGAGGCGCACGGCACGACGGTGGTGCTGTCGACCCACGACGTCGACCTCGCCTGGCGCTGGGCCGATGAGGTCGCCCTGGTGGTCGACCACCTCGTCCACCAGGGCGAGGTGACCGACGCACTCACCGACGTCGACCTCGTCGAGGCTGCGCGGCTGCGCCCGCCGTGGTCAGTGCAGCTGCTGCGCGAGATGGGGATCGAACCGGCCGCGGCCGGCTGGCCCCGCACGCCCGGCGAGGTGGCGGGGTGCCTCACCCGCCTCGAGATTTCCGGGTGACCCGATAATCGGTGAAGATGGTGGTGGGTCCCGGCGGGGGTTCTGACTTTCCGAGAATCTGACGCCTGGTGGTTGTCTTTCGCAGGACGTGTCGGCTGTCTGCCGGGGCCTGGTCCGGTGTGAGTTCCGGAGCGATGGGCCGAGCCGGGCGGGGTTGTGACTTGATAGGAACCTGCCGCGATCGTGCTGGCTCATCACCGTAGTGTCCGCCCGGCTCGGTGAAGTCATCCTCCACGTAGGTGAAGGAGACAGATCGCATGTCCAGCATGACAACACCAGCCGTGGCCGTGCAAGAGGCCTTCGGGGGCGTCGATACCCACAAGGCCACCCACCACGGCGCCGTGATCGATCAGGGCGGGCAGGTCGTGGCCGAGCAGGAGTTCGCCACCACCAGCGCCGGCTGCCACGCGTTGGTGGCCTGGCTGGGGCAGTGGCCCGTCACTCGGGTCGGGGTCGAGCAGACCGGCACCTACGGCGCTGCGCTGGCCCGGGAGCTGACCGAGGCCGGGTGCATCGTCATCGACGTCAACCGGCCCGAGGTCTGGGTGCGCGCCGCCCACGGCAAGTCCGACCCGATCGACGCGGTCATGGCCGCCGACGCGGTGCGCACCGGCCGGGCCGCGGTCATCGCCAAGGACCGCCGCGGGGTGATCGAGTCAGTCCGATACCTGCACACCACCCGCGGCAGCGCGGTGCAGCAGCGCGCCACGCTGCTGACCCAGATCGGGGACCTGGCGATCACCGCCCCGGCCGGCCTGCGCGACCGGTTGGGCACCCGCAACCGGGACATCGTCGCCGCCAGCCTGCGGCTGCGCCCCGACCGTGACCGGTTGGCCGAGCCCGAGCAAGCCGCGAAGATCGCGCTGCGCAACACGGCCGAACGCATCCACGACCTCGACACCCAGATCCACGCCCTGGACGAGGACCTGAGCATCCTGCTGGGCCAGATCGCGCCCCGACTGCTCGAACGACCCTTCGTGGGCGTCAACACCGCCGCGCAACTCCTGATCACCGCCGGGCAGAACATCGACCGGATCGGCTCCGAAGCCAAGTTCGCGCGCCTGACCGGCGTCGCACCGATCCCCGCCTCGTCCGGGCAGACACACCGCATGCGTCTGCACCGCGGCGGGGACCGGGCAGCCAACGCCGCGATCCACCTCGTGGCCATCGGACGCCTGGGCCGCCACCAACCCGCCATCGACTACGCCGCCCGACGCACCCAAGAAGGCCTGTCCAAGAAGGACATCATCCGCGCCATGAAACGCCTCATCGCCAGAGAGCTCTACGGCGCGCTCAAAGCCGACCTACGCGCACTTGACGCGACATAGGAACGTCCCCGGCTTGGCATGAGTACCGGACTCTTGCGAAGTCGGGGTTTCTCTTGCTGAGCGGCCGCTTCAGCCCTCGCGGGCCGCCAGCACCTGCTCGCGCAGGATGTCGGCGTGGCCGGCGTGCTGGGCGAGCTCGCGCAGCACGTGCACGAGGACCCAGCGAAGGGGGAGCGGCCCCCGGCGGTTGCCGGTCACCACGTCGTCGCGATGGTCATGGCGTCGGTGTCCATCACGCGGCACCTCCCGTGCAGTGCGGGTGCGCCTTGACGGCGAACGTGTGGGTGGTGTTGTCGATGTCGACGGTGATGGTGAGGGTGGAGGGCGAGGAACCCGCGTCGACCACGAACTCCCAGCCGTCGGCCGTGCGGGTCGGGTGGGTGAGGACCAGGGCGAGCTTGCCGTTGCCAAGGGTGACCTCGACAGGCACGACGGCGGTCGGCTCGGGGGTGATGGCGAGCACCACGCGGTAGCCGTGCTTGGGCCAGCCACCGGGAACGTCCGACGCGCCCGGGCACTTGTCGGCCCATCCGGTCACGCGGGTCAGTGGCGGGCTGGACGCCGCCACGGACGGTGCGGCGGCGGCGACCATCAGGACGGGGGCAGCCCATGCGGCGCCCTTGGCGAGGTTGCGGCGGTCGATGTTGGTCATGCGAGTGCCTCTCGGTTCTGTCCTGCCATGTCGAGCAGGAGCTCTTTCAGTGTAGGGCGCGGTCGGCGATCGTTGCTCGGCTGTCGTTGCAGGCCAGGCGATGCGCCGCGACCACGGAGGCGATCGTGTCCTCGGCGGTCAGCGCGAAGGACTCGTCGGGTGACGCGGGGATGCCGATCTCGGCGCGGGTGCGACCGCGGACCCCTTCGTCGAACCACACCCGCTCGACGAAGGTCACGTGCTTGAGCAGCCCGAGCAGGGTCGTGCGCGAGGGCACGAGGCCGCGGCGCGCCTCGTCCTCGGTCAGGTCGTCGAGGCACCGGCCGAGCGCCGCCCGGTGCTCGTCGACGAACTCGAGCAGCTGCTCGCGGGGAGGCGCGGCGAAGGAGACCTCGCGCTCGAAGGGGTGCGGGTTCACCCCTCGACCGTAGCCCCGGCTCAGCCCTCGGCGTAGATCTCGGCGGCGCCGTCGACCTCGCCCGCCCGCCGCGGCTCCGGGCCGACGACCTCGAAGAGCATCGCGGTGAACTGGCCGTCGCGCTCGACCCGCTCGCGCCGCAGCCGCAGCCGCCGGGGGAGCAGGGGAGCGCCCGCTCCCAGGACGACGGGCGTCTGGTGGACCCACACCTTGTCGAGCAGCCCCGCGTCGGCGAACTGCCCGGCGAGGTCACCGCCCCCGACGATCCACACGTCCTTGCCCGCGGCCGCCTCGGTCGCCGCGGCGTGCAGCCCGCGCACGTCACCCGCGTGCGCCTGCACCCCTTCGGGCAGGTCGAGGTCGCGGTGGGTGACGATCCACGACGGCTGCTCGTAGGGCCAGGCGAAGTCCTGCCCGTCGTGCGTCATCTCCCGGTGCACCCACGCATAGGTGTTGGCCCCGCACACGACGGCCCCGACCGTCGGGATGAACTGGTCGAAGTCGAGGCTGTCCCCGTCGCCGTACCTCCCGCCGGGGTCCTTGTCGTGGGCCGGCGTCGCGAAGAGCCACGACAGGCTTTCCTCGTCGTCGGCGATGTAGCCGTCCAGACTCGTCGCGGTGCAGTAGATCGTCGCCATCGACCCAGCGTGGCAGGCGCCACCGACAGCCGTCAGCGGATCCAGGCGATGCGGCTGAGGTCCAGGCGGGCGGTGCGCCCAGGGCGCACGGTGAGGGTCACCTCGACGCGCCGCGCCCCGGTGAGGTCGGCGCTCCGCGGGGCGGCGAAGGGGGTGATACTCCGCCCCGGGCGCAGCGAGAAGGTCCGCCGCCGGTGGCTCTGCACGTCCCGTCGCGAGGGCGCCCAGGTCCACGTGGCGGAGCGGCCCGACGCGGCGCCGGGGAAGGTGACGGTGACCGCCGCGACGTCGGCGAGGGAGTCGACCTCGAGCTCGAGGCGCACGCCCTGCACCGGGTCGACGTCGGCGAGGGAGAGGGCGAGCCCTCCGGTGGCTCGGCGCCACGGGAGCGGCGAGCCCGCCGCGGTGACGGTGGCGGTGGCGCTCCCTTCGTCAGGGGTCGGTGGGGTGACCTCGACGGCGGCCCGCGAGGAGCTCACGGCGGAGACGTCGAGCGAGCCCAGCGGCACGTTGTCGAACCGCGTGGGCTGCGGCGGGGTGGCCGGCGGCGCCTCGTCGCGCGTGACCTCGGGGTGCCGGCTGCCGGCGGCGAGGAGCTGCTCGACGCGGGCGGTGCGCCGCTGCGACCCGCCCGGGTGGCCCGCGACGACGAGGACCCAGCGGTCGGCGAGCGGCTCGACATGCAGGGCCTCGAGCCCGGCCCGCTTGAGCATCGACTGGAGTCGCTCGGCGGTGAAGATCGACAGGTGGCCCCAGACCTGCTCGAGCCGGCCGAGCAGGGGCACGGTGAAGAGCAGGTCGGCGTCCTCGGGCAACGCCCGGCCGAGGGTCTCAAGAGCGAGCTCGGGGTCGGGGACGTGCTCGACCACCTCGGAGCAGATGACGAGCGAGGCGTCCTCGAGGTCACCGCGCTCGAGGGTGTAGAGGTCCTTCTCGACGATCGAGCGGACCCGGGTCTCGTGGCCGAGCGCGTCGAGCAGCCGTCCGGTGCGCCGCACGCAGCTGGCCTCGAGGTCCATGGCCCGGTACGACGCGGCACCGGCCGCCAGGGCGCGCGCGGCGACGAACCCGGCGCCGCACCCCACCTCGACGAGCTCCTCGCCGGGCAGGACGACGTCGGCGATCCGCTCGAGCCGGGCCCGGTTGTAGGCGTCCTCCTGGACGCGGCGCACCTTGTCGCTCACGACGTCGCTGCCGACCTCGGGCGGCGCGTAGTCGCGGCGGCCGCGTTCGAGCTCGCTGGCGACCCGGTCGGCGAGCGGGGCGCGGGGGCCCTCGGTACGGCGGACGAGGTCCCAGTCAGGGCTGGTGGGCATCGTGGAGGCGCTCACGGCTGGCACGCTAGCAGCGGTTCCCGCCCGGGTTAGGCTGCCTCGGCCCTGCCCGAGACCCCGAGGACACCCACGATGAACCGCGTCCCCCGCATCCTGTGGACCGTCGCCACCGCGAGGCGCCGCGGGCCCGTCGCCCCCGGCGAGGTCGCCGTGCTGCCGCTGCGGGTGCTGCCCAACGACATCGACTTCGCGTGGCACATGAACAACGGCGTCTACTTCACGATGGCCGACCTCGGACGCATCGACCTGGTGATCCGCTCCGGGTGGGGTCTGGCGCAGGTGCGCAAGCGGGTGGCGCCGGTCGTCATGCAGGAGACGATGACCTTCCGCAGCTCGCTGCAGCCGCTGCAGGCCTACGAGCTGCACACCGTGATCGCCGGCTGGGACCGCGTCAGCGTCTTCTTCGAGCAGCGTTTCGTCGTGGACGGTCAGGTGAGCGCGCAGGCGCTGGTGCGCATGCGCTTCCTCCAGCGCGGCAAGGGCGTCGACACCGACCGGCTGTGGCCGATGCTCGGGATGACGCCGCCGCCCAGCCACGTGCCGGACTGGGCGAAGGGGTGGGGAGACGGCACCCGGTTGCCGTCGCCGCGCGAGGACGCACCGGCAGGACCGCCGCCCTTCTGGGGGTGAGCACAAGAGGTCGTCCTGGTGCATCTCGTGGCGTTGACCGCGCCAGATCGCCCTCAGTGCGACCTCTTGTGCACGGCAGTCAGTCCACCGAGCGCGGGGTCCACACCCGACCGTCGTCGGTGACCCGGGTCGTCGAGGCACCGACGACGACGAGGCAGCCCATGTCGACGGCCTCGACGTCGAGCTCGCCGAGGGTCGTCACCCACGACGACTCCTCGTCGCGGCCGACGTGGCGCGCGACGACGACGACGCGGTCCGGGCCGACCGCGTCGACGAGCAGGTCACGGGCGGCGCCGAGGGTGTCCGGGCGGGAGCGGGAGCGCGGGTTGTAGAGGGCGATCGAGATGTCGTTCGTCGCGAGCGCGGTCAGCCGTGCGGCGAGGACGTCCCACGGCTTGAGGTTGTCGCTGAGGTTGACCAGGGCGTGGTCGCCGCCGAGGACGGCGCCGACGAGGGCGCTCGCCGCGTGCGCGGCGGTGACGCCCGGCACGACCTCGACCGGCACGTCGGCGTAGCCGGGGTCGTCGGACAGGGCCGCTTCGCGCGACTCGAAGAGCGCCGTCGCCATGCCGAAAACCCCAGCGTCACCACCCGAGACGAGCGCGACGTCCGCCCCCTCGCGGGCCAGGTCGAGCGCCAGGCGCCCGCGGTCGAGCTCGACGGAGTTGCCGGAGGCGTGGCGGGTCAGGCCCTCGCGCTGCGGCACCCGCGCGACGTAGGGCGCGTAGCCGACGACGTGGTCGACCCGGGCGAGCACCTCGCTCGCCTGCGGCGTCAGCCAGTGGTCCGGCCCCGGCCCGAGACCGACGACGTGGACGGTGCCGACGGACGCAGGGGAGGGCTCGCCCCCTTCGTCGGAGGTGCCCGCCGTCAGTCGTGCGAAGTCCGCGGCCCGCCCGGCGGCATCGTCCCGCAGCCCCTCGCCGGGGACGACGACGAGCGACATGTAGGGCACCCGGCCCTCGTCGACCTCGGCAGCCGGCATGACGAGCTCGCCCGGGTAGGACGCGCGCTCGACGTAGACGGCACGCTCGAGCATCCCTGCCTGGCGCAGGGCCTCGCGGACCCCGGCGAAGGTGCGGCCGAGCTTCATGATGATTGCCGCGTCGGTGTCGGCCAGGCGCCGGGCGAGCTCGGGGACGGGCAGGGTGCCCGGCAGGACGGTGAGGGTGTCCTCGTGGCGGCACAGGCCGGTCGCGACCGCGGCGGTGGCGGCGGACAGCGAGGTGATCCCGGGGACGACCTCGGTGGGGTAGCGCGGACTCAGCCGGTCATGGACGTACATGAAGGAGCCGAAGAAGAGCGGGTCGCCGATGGCGAGGACGACGACGCTGCGGCCGGCAGCAAGGTGGGCCTCGAGCCGGGCGCAGCACTCGTCGTAGAAGTCCGCGAGGGCCCCGTAGTAGCCGCGAGGGTGGTCGGTGAAGCCGGTCGTCACCGGGTAGCGCAGCTCTTCCTCGATGGCGCCATCGGGGATGAGGTCGGCGGCGATGGAGCGCGCGAGCGACTGCTTGCCGGCGCCCGCGTGGTAGGCGATGACGTCGGCGTCACGGATGAGCCGGGCGGCCTTGAGAGTAATGAGCTCGGGGTCACCGGGGCCGATGCCGACGCCGTAGAAGCGGCCCGTGGTCGTGGGGCTGGCGGCGGTGCTCATGCCAGCTCGTCCCGGTGCGCGAGCGCGTTGAGCGCGGCGGCGGCCATCGCGGACCCACCGCGGCGGCCGTGGACGACGAGCCACGGGACCGGGCCGCCGGGCAGGTCGTGCTCGGCGAGGGCGACCTTGGACTCGGCGGACCCGACGAAGCCGACGGGCATCCCGATGATCGCGGCCGGACGCGGGGCGCCGTCGTGGAGCAGCTCGAGCAGGTGGAAGAGGGCCGTCGGGGCGTTGCCGATCGCGACGACGGCACCCTCGAGGCGCTCGCCCCAGAGGGAGACGGCGGCGGCCGCGCGGGTCGTGCCCCACTGGGCGGCGAGGTCGGGCACCTGCGGCTCGCGCAGGGTGCAGACCACGTCGTTGTCGGCGGGCAGGCGGCGGCGGGTGACGCCCTGCGCGAGCATGTTGCTGTCGGTGAGGATCGGCGCCCCGGCGACGAGCGCGGCGTGGGCGGCAGCGGCGACCTCGGGGTGGCCGGCGATCTCGCTCGTGATGCCGACGTCACCAGCGGCGTGGATGATCCGCACGGCAGCACCGTGGAGGTCGGCGGGCAGACCGCTGAGGTCGGCCTCGTCGCGGATCATCCCGAAGGAGCGGCGGTAGATCTCCTGCCCGTCGGTGACGTAGTCGTACCGGCGAGGCGGTTGGCGAAGGGGGTTCATCGAGCCTTCTCGTGTTGTGCCGCAACGACATCCGCTGCGCTGGTGGGGTTGAGGGCGGTCGCGTGGGCGCGGGCGGGGTGGCCGCACGAGCGCTCGCAGCCGATGACGTGCACGGCCGGTCCGGTGACGTCGACGAAGGGGGCGGCCTCCGCGGCGAGGTCGCGCGTGCGGGTCGTCGTCCGCGCGCACGAGGGAGCCCCGGCGCAGGCGGTGAGGACGGTCCAGGGGGAGTCGGCGGTCGTGGCGAAGCCGGCCGCCGCGAGCTCTGCGGCTCGCCCCGCCCCGCCCGGCACGACGACCGAGCGCCACGGTGTGATGCGGAGCGTCCCCTCGAGCTCCTCCACCATGTCCGGCGTCAGCAGCCCCAACGGCACGAGCGCCACGAGGTCGTCCCCCACCGGCCCCGGCGCCGGCGGGTCGCCCGCCACCACGTCGAAGGGAGCACCCCCCGGCAACAGGTCGGCCCGGGCCTCGTCGGGCAGGTCACGCAGGTTCCAGGTGCGGGCGTCTGTCCGGGCGGCGAGGAAGCGACGGGCGACGTCGAGCGCGGCCTCGGCCGCCTCGTCGCGGGGGAGGGTGACCGCGCGACCGTCGGCGACGACCTGTGCGGTGCCCCCTTCGCCCGGCTCGGCCACCACCGCGACGTCCCACGGCTCGGCGAGCACGGGTCCGCCGAGGGAGGCGACGGCGAGCAGGAAGCGCCCCGGCAGCCCGGCCAGACCGGGGTCCGCGAGCAGCCCCTCGTCGAGGGCGGCCACGAGGTCGTCGAGTCCGGCATGTGGATCGGCGACGATGTTGCGCGCCTTGTCGTGCGGCCCGGAGGGGACCAGTCCGAGGTCGTCGATCGCCGTGATGAACTCATGGGGGAGCGGGTCCGGCAGGCCGCGCAGCTGCAGGCTGCCCCGCGAGGTGAGCGTGATGTCCGGGTTGCCGAACCGGCTTGCGAGAGAGGAGATCTCGCGCAGCGTGGAGGCGTCCACTCGACCACCGGGGATGCGCAGGCGCACCATCGCCCCGTCCGCCGAGACGAAGGGGGTGAGCAGCCCCGGGCAGCGGTCGGCGCCGCTGCGGGAGGGCGTCGGTGTGCTCACGGCAGGGCAGCCTACGCGGCCCCGGTAGGCTGCCGGACAACCGATCAGCGCGGAACCCGGTGCAAGTCCGGGACGGTCCCGCCACTGTGAGCGAAGCCCCCTTTCGCGAGTCAGACACGCACTGCCGGCCGGCCTGCACGAGACCGTGCGGGTCCCTCCCTTCGACCGCGGGGCGCGGACCCCCGCCAAGGAGCCAGACGTGACCACCGTCGCCCTGCTGTCCACCTCCGACACCGACCTGCTGAGCGCGCGCAGCGCCGGTGCGGACTACGTCGTCGGCAACCCTGCCCGCCTCACCGACGAGCAGATCGCCGAGCGCGTCGCCGGCGCCGACATCGTCGTCGTGCGTTACCTCGGATCCCCGCAGGGGCTGTGGGAGGGCTTCGCGGACCTGCGTGCGGCGAGCGCTCCGCTCGTCGTCCTCGGCGGCACCCAGGAGCCCGACGCGGCCCTCATGGAGCTGTCGACGGTCCCGCCCGGCACCGCGGCCGAAGCCCACCGCTATCTGGCCGAAGGGGGACCGGCCAACCTCGCGCAGCTGCACGCCTTCCTCGGCGACACCCTCCTGCTCACCGGCGAGGGCTTCGAGGCGCCGCAGGTGCTGCCCCAGTGGGGCGTCCTCGACCGCGAGGACCCGGCCACGCTGCCCGACGGCCGCACCCGTCCCCGCGTCGGCGTCCTCATCTACCGGGCCCAGTACGCCGCCGGCAACACCGACTACGCGCATGCGCTCGCCGACGCGATCGACGCGGCCGGCGGCCAGGGCGTCGTCATCCACTCCGCCTCGCTGCGCGACGCCCCCGACGGTCTGCTCGAGCACCTCGGCACCCTCGACGCGCTCGTCACGACGGTCCTCGCGGCCGGCGGCACCAAGCCCGCCACCGCCGGCGCCGGCGAGGACGACGAGGCCTGGGACGTGGCAAAGCTCGCCGCCCTCGACATCCCGATCCTCCAGGGCCTGTGCCTCACCTGGGGCCGCGCCGACTGGGAGGAGTCCGACGATGGCATGAGCCCGCTCGACGTCGCGACCCAGGTCGCCGTCCCCGAGTTCGACGGCCGCCTCATCACGGTCGCCTTCTCCTTCAAGGAGTTCGACGACGAGGGCCTGCCGCACTACGTCGCCGACCCCGAGCGCGCCGCCCGCGTCGCCGGCATCGCGGTCAACCACGCGCGCCTGCGCTCGACGCCCGTCGCCGAGCGCAAGATCGCCGTCGTCCTCTCGGCCTACCCGACGAAGCACTCCCGCCTGGGCAATGCCGTCGGCCTCGACACCCCGGTCTCGACGATCCGCCTGCTGCGCTCGATGCGCGAGGCAGGCTACGACCTCGGTGACGGCTTCGTCGGGATGGACCCGCTCCCTCCGGTCGAGGGCGAGGCCGCCGACACGACCTCGGGCAATGCCCTCATCCACGAGCTCATCGCCGCCGGTGGGCAGGACGAGGAGTGGCTCACCCAGGAGCAGGTCGAGGGCGCGCACGTGCGCATCCCGGCCGCGCGCTACCGGGAGTGGTTCGACGCCTTCCCCGCCGACCTGCGCGAGGCGATGACCGAGCACTGGGGCGAGGCGCCCGGCGAGGTCTTCGTCCGGGACGTGGGTCGAGGTGCGACGGAGGAGCCTCGAGACCAGGAGATCGTCACCGCAGCCCTGGTCCGCGGCAACGTCGCGCTCCTCGTCCAGCCGCCCCGCGGCTTCGGCGAGAACCCCATCGCGATCTACCACGACCCCGACCTGCCGCCGACGCACCACTACCTCGCGACCTATCGCTGGATCGAGGAGGAGTTCGGCGCGCACGCCGTCGTCCACGTCGGCAAGCACGGCAACCTCGAGTGGCTCTCCGGCAAGAACCTCGCGATGTCCGCCTCCTGCGGCACCGACGCGGCCCTGGGCAACCTGCCGCTCGTCTACCCCTTCCTCGTCAACGACCCCGGCGAGGGCACGCAGGCCAAGCGCCGCGCCCACGCGACGATCGTCGACCACCTCGTCCCGCCGATGGCCCGCGCCGAGTCCTACGGCGACATCTCCCGCCTCGAACAGCTCCTCGACGAGTACGGCAACGTCTCGGTCATGGACCCGGCCAAGGCGCCGGCCCTGCGTGGCGAGATCTGGCAGCTGCTGCACGCCGCGCAGATGCACGTCGACCTCGGTCTCGGCGACGACGTCGACCTCGACGACGCCGACGGCTTCGACGACCTCGTCATGCACGTCGACGGCTGGCTCTGCGAGATCAAGGACGTCCAGATCCGCGACGGCCTGCACGTCCTCGGCCAGGCGCCGCAGGGCGAGGAGCTCGTCAATCTCGTGCTCGCCGTCCTGCGCGCCGCGCAGGTCTTCTCCGGCCAGGTCGGGTCCGTCCCGGGTCTGCGGGCTGCGCTCGGTCTCGAGGAGGACGCCTCCACTACCGAGACCGATGCGGTCGAAGGGAGAGCCCGTCACCTCGTCGAGGCCCTCGCCGCAGCGGACTGGTCCGCCTCTGCCGCGGGCGATCTCGTCGCGCAGCACGAGCCGCAGCTCGACCCGGCCGCGGCCGCCGAGGTCACCCGGGTGCTGGAGTTCGCCGCGACCCAGGTCGTGCCGCGGCTCGCCGCGACCGAGCGCGAGCTGCCGATGGTGCTGCACGCCCTCGACGGCGGCTACATCCCTGCGGGGCCGAGCGGGTCCCCCCTTCGCGGCCTCGTCAACGTGCTGCCCACCGGGCGCAACTTCTACTCCGTCGACCCCAAGGCGATCCCCTCGCGGCTGGCCTACCAGACCGGCACGGCGATGGCCGAGTCGCTGCTCGCCCGCTACCGCGAGGAGACCGGCGAGCTGCCGACCTCGGTCGGCCTGTCGATGTGGGGCACGTCGGCGATGCGCACCTCGGGCGACGACATCGGCGAGGTGCTCGCCCTGCTCGGCGTGACGCCGGTGTGGGACGAGCAGTCCCGCCGCGTCACCGGGCTCGAGCCGATCCCGCTCGCCGAGCTCGGCCGCCCGCGCATCGACGTCACCGTGCGCATCTCGGGCTTCTTCCGCGATGCCTTCCCGCACGTCATCGCCCTCATCGACGACGCCGTCGCGCTCGTCGCCGGCCTCGACGAGGCCCCCGAGGACAACCACGTGCGCGCCCACACGGTCGCCGACCTCGCCGAGCACGGTGACGAGCGCCGTTCTCGCACACGGATCTTCGGCTCCAAGCCCGGCTCCTACGGCGCAGGCATCCTCCAGGTCGTCGAGTCGGGCAACTGGCGCAGCGACGACGACCTCGCGCAGGTCTACACCGCATGGGGCGGCTACGCCTACGGGCGCGACCTCGACGGCGCACCGGCGGCGGAGGACATGGAGCGCACCTACCGCCGGATCCAGGTGGCCGCGAAGAACGTCGACAACCGCGAGTCCGACATCCTCGACAGCGACGACTACTTCCAGTACCACGGCGGCATGGTCGCCACCGTCCGCGCGCTCACCGGGGCCGAGCCCAAGGCCTATGTCGGCGACTCGACCTCGCCCGACGCGGTGCGCACCCGCACGCTGCAGGAGGAGACCAACCGCGTCTTCCGCTCGCGCGTCGTCAACCCGCGGTGGATCTCGGCGATGCAGCGCCACGGCTACAAGGGCGCCTTCGAGCTCGCGGCGACCGTCGACTACCTCTTCGGCTTCGACGCGACGGCCGGCGTCGTCCACGACTGGATGTACGACCGGATCGCGCAGGACTACGTCCTCGACGAGACCAACCAGGAGTTCATGCGCCGGGCCAACCCGTGGGCCCTGCGTGGCATCGTCGAAAAGCTCACCGAGGCTGCCGACCGCGGCCTGTGGGAGGAGCCGGACCCCGAGGTCGTGCGCGCGATGCAGCAGGTCTACCTCGACATCGAGGGCGACCTCGAGGACGACGAGTGAGCGCGGGGCAGGGCGAGGGCAGGAGCCTCGACGGCGCCCGGTACGCCCGCCCGGTCCCGACGATCGGTGACACGAGCAGCGCGGCGCAGCGGCGCGAGGACCCCTCCGGCTGGGCCATGGGCGAGGCCGTCACCGAGGCCCTCGCCTCCGTCGTCGCCGGCCGGCGCGACATCCGGCGCTACCGGCCGGACGCCGTGCCCGAGGAGCTCATCACAGCCGTCCTCGAGGCCGGGCACCGGGCGCCGAGCGTCGGCCACTCGCAGCCCTGGCGCTTCATCGTCGTCACCGACCCCGCGACCCGTGACCGGGCCGCCGCGATGGCCGACAGGGCGCGGGTCGACCAGGCCGCGCACCTCGCCTCGGAGCGGGCCGCGCGCATGCTCGACCTCAAGCTCGAGGGCCTGCGTGAGGCCCCCGTCGGCGTCGTCGTCGCCTGCGATCGGCGCACCCCGGCGACCGGCGTGCTCGGGAGGGCGACCTTCCCCGACGCCGACCTGTGGTCGTGCGCGACGGCCATCGAGAACATGTGGCTCACCGCCCGCGCCCACGGCCTCGGCATGGGATGGGTGACGCTCTTCGACCCCGACGAGCTCGCCGACCTGCTCGGCCTGCCCGAGGGCGTCGTCACGCTCGGCTGGCTCTGCCTCGGTTGGCCCGACGAGCGCCCGCCGTCGCCGGGTCTCGAGCGCGCCGCCTGGTCGAAGAAGAC
>ERZ500994.379-NODE-379-length-14125-cov-7.128145_pt1 | contig 14125 bp, 15 predicted proteins | sample MGYA00248878_ERZ500994 | MGnify/ENA primary metagenome ERZ500994 (study PRJEB25958, sample SAMN03398533) | human skin metagenome | study: EMG produced TPA metagenomics assembly of the Human Skin Microbiome Metagenome (human skin metagenome) data set. | reverse complement strand
TACTCTCAGGCGAGTGGGAACCACCCACTTTTGCATCCACGGGTTGAGCCAGCCGCGCGTTATCGGTGCAGAACCCACCGCGCGTCACCGCAGCGTGCCTCGCCTGCCCCAACGACACCACCACTTCACACGGATCTTACGTCGCGTCGCCGTGACCCAACTAGCTGTCCATGACCAAGTCATGACTGGGATACGGGCACCTAGTTGGGTCGCGACCCACCCGGGCCAGGTCCCTAGCTCAGGTGGTGCACCTCCTGCAGGCGGTAGACCGGCGTGTCGATGCCCTCGTAACGCGCCTTGAGCTGCAGCGCGAGGTAGAGCGAGTAATGGCGGGACTGATGCAGGTTGCCGCCGTGGAACCACAGACCTTCTTGCTGGGTGGGCTTCCACATGTTGCGCTGCTCGCCTTCCCACGGGCCTGGGTCCTTCGTGGTGTCTGAGCCCAGGCCCCACACCTTCCCGACCTTGTCGGCGACCTCCTGGCTGATGAGATCGGCCGCCCATCCGTTCATCGAGCCGTAGCCGGTCGCGTAGACCACGAGGTCGGCCGGCAGCTCAGTGCCGTCGGCGAGTACGACGAAGTCTTCGGTCAAGCGGTCGACCTGACCCTTAGCGAGCTTGACGTCGCCGTTGGCGACGAGGTCGGCGGCGCCGACGTCGATGTAGTAACCGGAGCCGCGGCGCAGATACTTCATGAATAGTCCGGATCCATCGTCACCCCAGTCGAGGTCGAACCCGGCGGCCGTCATCCGGCCGTAGAAGTCCTTGTCACGCTCGGCCATCTGCTCGTAGAGCGGGATCTGGAACTCGTGCATGATCCGGTACGGCAGCGATGCGAAGACCAGATCCGCTTTCTCGGTGGTCATTCCCGACTCGACAGCGCGTTCGGAGTAGAGATCGCCGAGGCCGATGTCCATCAGGCTCTCGCTCTTGACGATGTGCGTGCTGGAACGCTGCACCATCGTCACATCGGCCCCGTGCTCCCACAACGCTCCGCAGATGTCGAAGGCCGAGTTGTTGCTGCCGATGACGACGACCTTCTTGCCGGCGTACTCGTCGGGTCCGGGGTGCTGCGACGAGTGCTGCTGGTCGCCCTTGAAGACGTCTTGCCCTGGCAGCACTGGGATGTTGGGCTTGCCGGACATGCCCGTCGCGAGCACAACCTGCTTCGGGTGCAGCGTCATCGGCGTGCCGTCCCGCTCGATCTGCACCGTCCACTCGCCGGCCTCGGCGTCGTACGACGCGCCCTTGGCGACGGTCTTGGACCAGTAGGGCACCTCCATCACCTGCGTGTAGAACTCCAGCCAGTCACCGACCTTGTCCTTCGGTGCAAAAACCGGCCAGTTGTCGGGAAACTTCAGGTACGGCAGGTGGTCATACCAGACCGGGTCATGCAGGCACAGCGACTTGTAGCGCGAGCGCCACTGGTCACCCGGGCGGTCGTGCTTGTCGATGACGACGGACGGTACGCCGAGCTGGCGCAGCCGGGCGCCGAGGGCGATACCGCCCTGACCGCCGCCGATGACCAGCACGTACGGCTGCTCGGTTGCGCCGAGGTTCGCCTCCTCCTCCTGACGCTTTTCCAGCCATGTCTTGCGTTCGCGGTTGATGCCGTGTTCGGCGCCCTTGGGCCGGCGCACTCCCTTGGGCTCCTCGTGTCCCTTGAGCTCGTTCAGTGCGGTGAGGAAGGTCCACGCCTTGGGCGATCCGTCTTCGTCGACGAGCCGCACGAGACCCCGGCCGCGCCCGACCGCGGTCTCGAAGGTGAACCAGGCAGTCGTCACGCCTTCATCGGTGGTGGCCGGCTCGGACAGCTCGAACTTCTCCGGTCGCGCGCCGGTCTCAGAGAGCAGGTCGCGCACGCCGTCCGGGTTCTCCACGGTCGTGATGTTCCAGCTCATCGCGATGAGGTCGCGCCAGAAGCTGGTCGCGGCAAACAGGTTGCTGGCCGCGTCAACGTCGCCGGCGGCGAGTGCCGACTCCAGCGCGCCGAACCATCCGGTGGCGAGCTCGTTGGCGTCGACGGTGGTGGGTCGTTCATCTACCTGCGTCATGGGTGCTCCCTCCAAGGGTTGTCCGGTCCAGATCACCGCATCGGGGCCGCTGCGCGAAGCGTTGCAACGTGTTGCATGTGGCAGCGCTCACAACTGTTGCCTATGCTCGGTGTCGTCCAGGGAGCGGCGCATGCACAAGCAACTTCCCGTCTTCGATACGCCCGAGGTGCGGGCGGTCCAGCCGGGCACCGACCTGTCGTCCTACGTCAGGTCGCTTCATCGGGTCTATGACCAGGCCTTTAGCGGGCAGCGGACGAGTACGCCGCCGCGGCCGGTCGTCGCCCGTTCGTGGGCGCGCATGCTCGAGCTGGGACTGGTGCCCGACGGTGGCAACGAGCGGGTGCTGCTGAACGCTGCAGAGCTCGAGTCCCGGCGCGATGGATCGCCGATGGCGCTGGTGATGCCCGAGCTGCGCAAGGTGCTTGGGGCGATCGCCGACGCCTCGCAGTTTCTGCTGGTGGTGACGGACGCCGACGGGGTGATCCTGTGGAGCGAGGGCGCGACCGCGGTGCGCGCGCAGGCCGAACGCCTGGGGTTCATCGCGGGGATGCGGTGGACCGAACAGGTCGTCGGCACCAACGCGATCGGCACGGCGCTGGCCGAGGCGGCGCCGGTGCAGCTGTTTGCCGCCGAACACTTCGAGCAGACGCAACACCCCTGGTATTGCACAGCGGAACCCGTGCACGATCCGCGGTCGGGCGAGCTGCTGGGGGTGGTCGACGTGAGCGGGCCCGCGCTGACGCTGCACCCCGCGATCGGGGCGCTGGTCAACACGGCCGTGCGGCTGGCGACCGCCCAGATCGAGTCCGACTTCCAGGCGCGGCTGGATCGACTGCGCCGGGCGAACGCCGCGCTGACCGGCGTACAGTCCGGCGCGTACCTGCTCGTCGACGAGGACGGCTGGGTCGCCGACGCCGGCGGATTCACTGCGCCAGAGCGGATCGAGGCCCCGCGCGCCGGGCGAGCCGTCGCGGTTCCGGGGCTCGGCCTGTGTACGGCGGATCCGGTTGACGGCGGGTGGTTGGTGCATCCGAACTCGGCGGCGACCCCGATCGTCGGTCGGCTCGACCTGACCGAGACGCCGGTGCTAGAGCTGCGCTCGGACGAAGCGCCGTGGCGGATTGCGCTGACGGCTCGGCACGGTGAGCTGCTCGGGCTGATCGCTCGCGCCTCGCCCGGCGGGCTGACCGCGAGCGCGCTGTCGACCTCGTTGTACGGCGATGCCGCGCATCAGGTGAGTGTGCGCGCCGAGATCTCCCGGTTGCGACGTACCGTCGGAGCACTGATCACCACCAACCCCTACCGTCTCGCCGACGGCGTCCACCTCCACGTCATCGACTAACCACCCCTATTGGTGGTTGAGCAGGTGCGAGGAACGAGCACCGTCCGTCGAAACCACCGCCGCCGGCCGGATGACTTATCCTGGAACACCTGCCCACCGACCCCAGGAGCATCCCGTCATGTCCCGCGCCCTGCGCTACGCCGCCCTCGGCGACAGCTTCACCGAGGGCGTCGGCGACGTGCGCAAAGACGGGTCGGTGCGCGGCTGGGCCGACCTCGTGGCGAAGCGGATCGCGAAGACCGAGCCCCTCGACTACCTCAACCTGGCCGTCCGCGGGCGGCAGCTCGCGCCGATCGCGACCGATCAGCTCGACGCCGCACTTGCGCTGTCACCCGACGTCCTGACGTTCTGCGGCGGCGGCAACGACCTGCTCGCGATCCGCCCGAACCTTGCCGCCCTGCGCGCCACCACGGAGTCGGTGATCGTACGCACCCAGCGGGCCGGCGTACGCCTGGTGATGCTGAGCAACGCCGACCCGACCGCGCATTTGCCGATGGGCAGGGCGATCCGGCGCAACGCGCTTGCGCTGCACGACATGGTGTGCGAGCTGGTCGACGAGTACGGCGTCGAGCTCGTCGATACGTTCGTCGATGCCGAGCTGCGGCGGGCGGCGTACTGGTCTGCGGACCGCATTCATCTCAACCGCCGCGGGCACCGGCGGGTCGCGGCGAGTGTGCTCGCGCATCTCGGATACCGCGCACCGGCCAAATGGACCACCTCGGCGCCCGGACCCGACCCGGTCCCCAGCCGCTTCGACGCGGCCGCGTTCGGGGCGCGCCAGCTGCCGCTGGTGGCGCGAGATCGCCTGCTACGCAGTGCATCCGGCGATGACCGGCGCCCGAAGCACGCCGACTGGCAACGGCTCCCGGTGGCGGGCTAGCGCGATCCCCATTCCCACGGCGGACGGGTCAGCAGTCCCTGTCCGGACACCATCGTCTCGCTGAGGTCTTTGACCAGCTCGATCTCGACCGCGGGTTCGTCGCCTTCGGTCTCGTCGAGAGGGACGGCGTCCAGCCGGTCGATGAACGGCCGCGAGTGCGACACGACGATGACCTGGCCGTGCGTGGCCGCGGCGGTCACCAGCGACGCGAGCGGCCCGAGCAGGTCGGGGTGCAGCGATGTCTCGGGCTCGTTGAGCACCAGCAGCGGCGGCGGGTCGATGGTCAGCAACGCGGTGGCCCACATGATGAACCGCAGTGTGCCGTCGCTGAGCTCCGCGGCGCGCAGCGGGCGCAGCATGCCGCGTTGCTGCAGCCGCAGGTCGAGCGCGCCGTCGTACTCCCCGACTCCAAGCGTCGCACCGTCAAAGGCATCGGCGACGACGGCTTCGAGGTCGCCCCACCCTTCTTCGATGATCGTCTGGACGGCGGCGGCGAGGTCGGCGCCGTCGTCGGCAAGCACCGGCGTACGCGTTCCGACGTGCATCTGGCGCGCGGGAGCGTGGGCATCAACGCGAAACCCGTCATGGAAGCGCCAGCTGCGGATCTGCTCGCGGACCTCGCTGAGCTCGGGCGTCGCGTGCGGATCGGCGTACTCGGCCAGCACGCTGCGGTACGACGGAAGGTCCCTGCTCAGCTGGCTCCAGCCATCGTCGTCGCGGACCTCGACGACGGATCGTTTGCGCCGCACCAGTGTCGTTGCCGGGCGCATGACGGGGCCGCTGAAGACGAGCTCCCGCTTGATCTCGGGGTCGCGCGTGAACAGGGTCTTGCGCTGCTGCGGCAGTCCGAGGTCGACCAGATAGCCGAACTCGTCGGAGCCGAAGCCGAGCTGTACGGCGACCGGCCCCTTTCGGACGGTCCCCTGCACGGGTGCGCCGCGGCGGGCGGCTTGCAGCGACTCCGGTCCGGCCCATAGCGCCGAGGAGAGCCCGCCCTCGCGGGCCAGCGAGCCGATGACCTGGCCCTGCCCGCACTCGGCGAGCAACCGCAGCGCGCGGTAGAGCGACGACTTGCCGGTGCCGTTGGCGCCGCTGATCACGGTGAGCGGCGCGAGCGGTACGACGACGGAGCGCAGTGACCGGTATCCGGCGACGGCGAGGGTTCGCAACATGGCCGCCATGCTAGGCAGCCAGCCCGACACGTGAGGCGCGAGACGTCATGATCAGAAGGGCCTACAGGGTGCGAGCGCGAGCCGCGTTAGGGATTCATGATCGCCTCGATGGAGGCGATCTTCATATACATGCGTCGCTGATCAGTTCGGCAGTCCCGGAAACCGAAGTTCGCATAGAAACTCGCGGCGTCATCATCGATCGGGTCGACAATGACGAGTCGGCCCGCAGCGGTCGCTGCCGCGGTGAGGATGCGTTCGAGCGCGTCCAGGAGCAGTTGGACACCGAGTCCGCGGCCCTGGAGAACGTGGTCGACGGCGAGCCGACTGAGTAGAAAGCTCGGGATGACCGAGTTGCCGCCCGCTGCTCTACTGGGAACATCGGCCGCCGTGACCTGGGTCGGTGCGATCGAGTAGTAGGCGAGCACGACGTCGTCGTCCGGTTTCGTCCACACATAGGTGCGCGCGGTGTCCTGCTGTTGGGCACGAAGAGCATTGCGCTGCAGCCATTCGTTGAGTTGCGGCTTTCCGCAGTCAAACGCCGACGTGTCGTGCGTTCGCCGCAGCTCGGTTGAGCTGTAGGACGTCACCGCCGCTGATACTTCCGTTCTTTCGCGGCTTCAGCAGCAAGGGTCGGTAGTTCATCAGCCGTATCGAGCGACGAGATCAACGACTCGAAGAGTTCAGCCGACATCAACGTCGTATCGGCGCGACCAGTGACTCGATCCGCTTCTTGACGCGCAGCCAGTATCACGAACGATGAGACCGACAAGCCGCTGATCTTTGCGGCCGCCGCGATAACCTCTTCGTCGCCGGGATCGACACGAGCTTCAATCCGACGTGACTTTGTTGCCATGACACCGCCCCCCTTCCCTGTCCCAATGTACGGAACTTGTACGGAATTGGCAAAGTGGTGGGCCCGCGTCGGCACGCAACCCGCAGACGAGCTGGATCACCCAGGTCCCGCAGCACCCGCAGTGCGAGTTTTGGAACGTCACCCTCGGTATGCGAGGCTTACGTTCCAAAACCGCAGGTCGACCCGTAGATGGACCATCTCCCGGTCGAACGAAAGGGTCAATATGCCAGCCACCGAAGTAACACTCAACGATCGCGATTCTGAGTTCGTCGATGGGCTGGTCGGCGACAACCGCTTCAAGTCCCGCAGTCAGGTCGTCGAGGCCGCGCTCGTGCTGCTGCGCGCCGAGATCGCCGAGAACGGGTACCTCTTCGTCGCGCCTGAGTCGGACGAGTCTTCGTAACCGCCCGGCCGCGACGTACTCCCGGCTACCAGTCGGCGCCGGTGCACTCCTTCTTGTCCGCCGACTCGACCTGCAGGGTCGCGTGCGCGATACCGAACTTCTCCTTGAGCGCATCCGCCGAAGCGGTGAGAACATCCGGCCCGCTGTCGAGTGCCGCGACGAGATGGGCGGTAGCCACGTCCATACCGGAGGTCAGGGTCCACACGTGCAGGTCGTGCACCTCGACGACGCCGGGAACCGATTCCAGGGTCTGGAGGATCTCGGACGGTTCCATGCCCGCCGGCGCGTGCTGGCCAAGGACACGTAGCACGTCACGCGCGAGGATCAGCGCGCGGACGGCGACGAAGATCGCAATGAACAGAGCGATCCCGGTGTCCCACCAGACGTTGCCGGTCCACGAGACCAGCAGACCGGCCGCGATCACGCCGACCGAACCGAGCGTGTCGGCTAGTACCTCAAGGTAGGCACCCTTGAGGTTGAGGCTCTCCTGTGCTCCGGAGCGCAGCAGGAACATCGAGATGATGTTGATGACGAGTCCCAGGGCGCCGACGATCAGCATCGTGCCGGACGCGACCTCGGGGGCGCTGCCGATTCGGCTGATCGCCTCGATCGCGATGTAGGTGCTGACGCCGAGCATGACGAGTACGGCGAACCCCGAGGCAAAGATCTCTGCGCGGTAGCGCCCATATGTACGCCGACCGCTCGTGTCTGGCTTCGCGGCCAGCCGAGTGGCGATCAGCGCCGCGCCAAGGGTCGTGACGTCGGCAGCCATATGACCGGCGTCCGACAGCAGCGCTAGCGAATTGGAGATCAGGCCGGCGACCAGCTCGACTCCGAAAAAGCCGCCGACAAGGACGAACGCGACCATGAGCCGCCAGCGATGCCGACCGGCGGCAGAGCCCGAAATGTCGTGCGAATGTCCAGCGCCCACCTGCGAACCTCCTCGATATATGCATACATGCTAATACGTGCATTCATAGGTACGCAATGGGGCCATGTGCGCAACGGGCGGTCGCGGAGTGACTTCGGACTCCAGCTGTTCGCTTTCGCCCAATTTCTTGTACCCTCGTACCAAATCATAATTAGTACGCTCGTACCAGAATTTATCTGAAGGGAATTGTGCACCATGGCTTGGATCGTGCTGTTGGTATCGGGGATGTTGGAGACGGTGTGGGCGCTGGCGTTGAAGCAGTCCCAGGGCTTCAGTCGCCTGTGGCCGTCGGTCATCTTTCTAATCTCTGCCGTCGCGAGCCTCGGGGGCCTTGCGTGGGCGTTGAAGTCGCTGCCGGTCGGTACGGCGTACGCGATCTGGACCGGGACCGGCGCCGTACTCACCGCGATCGTCGGCATCGTGTGGCTCAAGGAGTCCGCGTCGGTGCTGAAGCTCCTGTCGATCGTGCTGATCATCGCGGGCATCGTCGGTCTGCGGCTCGCAGGCAGCGAATGACGACGGCGAAGGGCGAGCGGCGGCGTACGGCGATCATCGCCGCCGCTGCTCGCCTCGCCCTGGACGACGGTCCCGCCGCGGTGACTCATCGACGGGTCGCGGATGCCGCCGCCGTGCCGCTCGCCGCGACGACGTACTACTTCTCTTCCCGCGATGATCTACTTGCGGCCGCCGGCACGAAGATCGTCTCGGGCTGGGCGATGGCGGCGGAGCGCGTGGCAGCGCACCCCGGTGACGATTTGATCGATGACCTGATTCGGGCGCTGCTCCCCCGCCGCGTTGGGAATGTGCGCGGGCACTACGAGCACCTTGTTGCTGCCGGGCGCATTCCGGCCCTGGCGCGGGCGTACCGAGACGGCCGGCGACGCCTTGAGGACGCGGTCGGGCTGATCCTCTCGGCGCACGGCAGCTCGCTGGATCCTGGGCTTGCGATAGCGGTGGTCGACGGAGCCGTGGTGTCGGCGCTCAGCGAAGACCGCCCGGTGAGAGTCGAAGTCCGCCAAATGCTGGACTTAGCCTTGCGCTGACTGCTTGAGCGCGACCTGCGGTGCGTTTCGTAGCGATAATCGCCAATTATCGCTACAAAGTGCACCGCAGATCGAGGTTGTCGAGATAGCCAACCGCTCGGCGATTTGCATATGTCGAGTTTCGATATATGGTTCGGGCATGACCCGCTCCCTTCCCGAGTCGTCGTTCCTGATCTTGACCGCGCTTGCTAGCGGTCCACTCCACGGGTACGCGATCACCACCGAGACGCAACGAATGTCCGATGGCGACGTCGTACTCCGCGCCGGAACCCTCTACACCGCACTGGATCGGCTGTCCAACGACGGCCTGGTCGAGATCGACCGAGAAGAGGTCGTCGACTCGCGCCTCCGCCGCTATTACCGGCTCACCGCCGCCGGCGTGACCGCCCTGACAGAGGCGAGCCAGGCGCGCGCGGCACTCGCGCGTACCGCACAACAGCGACTCAAAGCGCTGCGCGTGAGTGGCGCGACCTCATGACGACGAACGCCGAGCGCTACCGGGGGTGGCTGTGGACGTATCCATCTGAGTGGCGGGCCGCCAACGAAGACGCGGCGGTCGGCGTACTCGCCGAGGCAGCCGCCGACGGCAGCGCGCCAGGATGGCGCGACTGGTGGAGCCTAGCTATAGCTGGGATGCGCACCAATGTGAGGCAGTACGGCGGCGGCGCGTGGGTGCGCTCGCGTACCGCGGGCCGGACGTTGCGTGACGCTGCCCGGATTGCGGCCGTGCCGGCCGTGGTCATCGCGATCGCGCTGCTGATCGTCGACCTCGCGGCGGGTCTCCGCGGCGTCCAGTACCGGACGAGCTGGAACTCCGCGCTCACCGTGATTGAGTGGGTGCCAGCGCAGGGTGGCGCGCCCGCAGACCTGTCGCCCATCGGTGCGACGGTGCTGATTTTTGCGGTCGGCGGGTTGCTGGCCGCGTTCACCGGCGCCAGACGGTTAGCCGCGCTCTGCTGTTGCGTCGGCGCGTCGGTCGGGGTGCTAGCGATGCTCGCGCGGTTCTTTGCCGACCAGTTGAGCGGACCGAGCGACGCCGCGCCGGGATACGGAACAACCTTGGCGGCGTCGGTTCTGCTTGCTGCCGGAGCATTCTTCACGCTCGACCGGCGTGCCGCGAAGGCCACCCATCTGCTGTTTGGGGTCGGCGTGCTGGCTGCGCTCGCCCTCGACCGGGGGTTGTTCGGTGGGTCGTTGGACATTGGCGTCCTCACCATCGCTCCGCTTCCCATCGGCGCACCGGTCACGAGCCTCGTTCTCAGTTTCGCCAGCGCGTGGTTCATTGCCGCATCGAAGAACCGGGGACTCGCCGTGGCGGCGATAGGGCTTCTGGTCTTTCCGGTGTGGTTCGGATTGTCGAGCGTTGTCACGTCGCTTGACGACACCGTCGTCGTACGCCAGTTACTCGAGACGGCGCTGCTGGTCGTGAGTGTCTTGGCGATCTTCATCGCGTTGCCACGAACGCGTCGCACGTCGAGCGAAAGCGTCCGGTCGTGAACATCAAGTCAGTTGCGCCCTTGGTCGCCAGGTTTGCGATCGTATCGATCGTCTCGCTCGCCGTGGCCGCGCTCGTCCTCGTCGTGGTCCGCCCGCAGCTGATCACCTCAATCTCGAGCTACGCAGACGAAACCGTCATTGTCGAGACGATCACCTCCGCGCCGACCATGTCTACCGTGTCGGCGATCGCGATCATCGCGTCCTCCGTGCTCGCCCTCCTCGTCCTGGGTGGCATGCGGTGGCCGAGCGTCATCGCCGGCGCGATCGCGACCGTTTGCTGGGGCGTTGCGATCAGTAGCACCCCAACGTCCCCGGACAGCTGGAACGAGCCCGGCGGAATCATCTCGTGGTGCTGGCTGGCGCTGACGCTGCTCGCCAGTGCAGCGACAGTCGTACGCGCACCTGACCGGAGTCTCCGCGACACGCTTGTCGGCGTCGTACTCGGCGTGGCGGTCGCGCAGTCGTTCGGCTACTTCGACGACTTCGCGCCTGCCGCCGTCGTCGCCTGGATCCCAGGAGGTCTGGCCGGCGCGTTACTCCTCATGATCGCCGCACTGGTTATCGCCCGCACGTCGGAAAAGCCCGCCGCCGTCATCGCCCTCGTTCCCCTCGCGATCGTCTGGACGATCGTGATGACCGACCGCGGAACGCCGCCCGGTCCAATATCGCTCATCAACACGCTTGGGTTTGCCGCGCTGCTCGGCGTCCTCGTCGTACTCGCCGTCGCCGGCATCGGATGGGCCCTCGGCTCACGCCGACGCCGGCCGGTTGCGCCCTGATCTCGGTCGCGCGCCGACCGAACGGTTCACCCACGAAGTCCATGACGCGGTCTCACGGCAGCGCAGTTAAATAGTCCGCAGGCACTTGCCACAGACCTGCATCCACCCGCGCGGGAGGGTTCGTCTAGATGACGATCGCATCGGGATCACCCTCGGCGCGACAGCGATAGACGTAGGTCCCCTTGATACCCCGGGTCATGAGCGTCGAGTAGATGTTGCGGATGTAGCGAAGGAGATCGGCGTCTGTCGTGACTCGTCCGCGCATCGGATTGTTTCGCTTCCCCGCGCTGTCGCGGTACCGGTTCCGATCGACGTACAGCCGTCCTGACTGCGCGTCTCGACGAATGTCCTCACCGATAATCACGCCGGCGTAATTGAGGTCATAGCCTTGGACCGTATGGATCGAACCGACCTCGTCTCGCGACGTGCGCGAATTGATCCAGTCCACCTGCTTCACGTTCCAGCGCAGCCGCACGTCCCCAACTTCGATATCGAACGCCGTTTTGTCCCTCCGGCTTCTCCAATCCCAGGCGTACCCGGCAACCAGACGTGAAAGGCCGACTTCTCCTTCACGATCCCTAATTGCCTGCACCATCTCTTCGAGGTCATCGAAGACGCGGAAGTCGTAGGTGCCGAAGTCCGGGATCGTCTCGGGTGGATCATCTGAGAAGCAGCTCCGCACGAAGTCGATGTACTGACTTCCTCCTTCCACTCGCATCTGCGAATGCAAGGGATACCAGCGGTTACCGGCTTTGGCGTGATCGATGACCGGCTCGAAATCCTGCGGATTCATATCAGCCGGTCGAACGCTCTGTCCGGTGTCCAACAGCAGGATTGTGTGGCGAGCTTTCGCTCGGATCCAGTCGAGCTGCGTCTTTGACTCGTCCGGCCCGCCGAACAGAGCGGCGGTAATCTCCTTGAACTTCTTGGTGAGGGTGCCATGCGGCTGCGCCGCCAACTGGTTGAGGCGATGCGCTTCGTCAACGATAAGCACATCCCACTGGTCGGACGATTCGCCGACGTCGAACGGCGAGAGAACTGCCGTTTCTCTTAGGGCTGGAGTCTTGCTGAAGACTCGCCTAACGGATCCGCGTAGCGATTGTTGCGGGATGACCAGCCCGATGCGAAGCCCGTCGAACAGTTCGCGCACGTCCTCTACGAAGAACTCGGCGAAGAACGAGTCTGGGTCGATGTCTTCGTTGGGCTCGTACTCGGCGATATCACGTAGGAGTTTCACTAGGTAGATCCCCACGACAGTCTTGCCGGTGCCGGGGACACCATCCACGATCGACAAACTGTCGTGGCCCGCTGCGAGATCCTCGACCAATCCTTCAAGGATCGACTCGACGGCCGCAGCCTGATCGGTATTCAGCGCCTTAAACGGCGACAGCTTGAACAAGTCGCTGTTCTCGATCGCTGGAATCGTCCGTTCAAACAAGCCGGCCTGACGTAGCTCGTCGAATACCTGCTTGAACACCTGTTGGTAGTCGTCGCGGCGGTAGTAGTCCGCGTTCGTGATTCCGTCATTTCGGTTGAGCACGGCGAGTCGCCCATCGCCGGCGAACCACCGAATCAGGGTCGACTCGAGATCCAAGCACACAGACTTGTTGAAGGTCTCGTCTACGACTATTCGGATTTCCCGCAGGGAGCCCGCCTTCTCCGCGTTCGCAAGGTGGTGGCTCATCCGCGTAGCGACATTCTGCGACTCGCCAACGTACACCTTGTCTTCTCCATGAAGAACATAGGTGACCGGCCAGTTCCAAAACCGATCATTCTGCTTGTCCATGCCCCCTATGTCGTCGCGGTCGAACCGAAGGAACTCGATGCTAAAGCCGGTCATATTTCGTGCTCCGCGACCTCGAACGTTCGACTGGATATTTCTCTCGAGTACGTCGCAACTTCTCTCGAATGATGACCGTTGGGTCAACCTGCAAGCGATCGGCCAGGAGCAAGCAGTAGGTCATGACATCAGCAAGTTCGTCCGCGACCCGCGCGTGGTCGGCTTCTGGACTCCATTGAAAGCACTCCAGGAGTTCCCCGGACTCGATCGCGATGGACTTGGCCAAATTCTCGAGAGTGTGGAACTGTTGCCAGTCGCGATCGGCCACGAAACTTCGTAGCTCCGGGAGTATGTCGTCGCTGGTCATGGACATGAACCTAGCATCGAGTGCACGCGAGGATCGGTAGTCCGATCGCACTCCGTTTCAAAGACACTGCCGTCAAGCCGGCCCGTTACCGCGGATGTCCCGGTCGTCTGCTATCGAAAGCACCGCGTAACTGTTGCTGACCCAATGCTGATTCAGGTTGTCAGCGAACTCGATTTGCTTGAGCTGATATCGGTCGCTTTTCATGTAAGGCCGAAGCGTCCCCTTCTGACCTTCGACAGGCGCGGGAAAATCCCACTCAAACTTCTCGTCGCCACCGATGTGACGCACGTAGTAGAAACCCGGAGGGAGGATCGCCAGCGTGATCGCTCGCGCTCTAATGCCATGAATGAGCACGCTTACGGTCACGTCGTGAAAGGTCGAGCCGGAAGTATTTGAAATGACGACCCCATAACTCTGCCGCGCGTCACCAATGAAGTGAATAGCGACCCACGCAGTCAACTTGCTCGCTTGCGCCTTCGCCTCGCGCTGCTCTTCCGCTCGACGTCGCTCACGTTCATTGAAGTACTGCAACGCGGCCACGACGACTGCAAACGTCGTGATCCACCCAGGAAGATCGCCCGCCCAATTCGGCCAGTTCAAGTGAGCCCCCAATGTTTCGAAGTTTGCCCGGCTCAGGACATCGGTCCGTCAAACCAGGCGTCGCAGGTGACGGTTGCTCCCTGCGTCTTCATCATTTCAACCAGTCGACGATGAAGTCACTAAGGCGGCCGCGACGTCGGCGCAGGGATTGACCAGGCGCTGTGCGGCCCCCTGAGCACAACGGGTATAGAACGCGTCTGACCACATCGAAAAGCCCGCATCGTACGGTGACGATGCGGGCTGACCTTGTGTTTTGGGTGGAGCCGCCTGTCGGAATCGAACCGACGACCTATTCATTACGAGTGAATCGCTCTACCGACTGAGCTAAGGCGGCGTGCCGGGCGGAGAGCGCTTGCGCGAAGAGCGAAGCGCCGGTGACCAGCGTGGTGAGTCTACGGTAGGGCCCCCGTGCTACCCAACTTGA
>ERZ500994.378-NODE-378-length-14146-cov-12.047690_pt1 | contig 14146 bp, 15 predicted proteins | sample MGYA00248878_ERZ500994 | MGnify/ENA primary metagenome ERZ500994 (study PRJEB25958, sample SAMN03398533) | human skin metagenome | study: EMG produced TPA metagenomics assembly of the Human Skin Microbiome Metagenome (human skin metagenome) data set. | reverse complement strand
GAGCTCCTCCCCCGCGCGGGCGATGTCGGCGCGCAGCTCCTCCTCGTCGGCGCGGGCCCGGGCCGCCTGCTCGCGCAGCGCCTCCGGGTCACGGCCGCTCGTCGTCTCGACCTCCTCGTCCTGCCCGAGCAGGCGCACCCGCTCGGCGGCGAGGGAGGCGGTGGCGGTCAGCTTGTCGGTGAGCGAGGCCAGTCGGACGGCCCGCTGCTGGGCGGCGGTGAGCTCGGCAGCCGCCGAGGCACCGGCCTCCTCGTGCGCGGTGATCCGGGTGCGGGCGGCGAGCACCGCGGCCTCGAGCGACTTGCGTCGCTCGAGCATCGCCTGCTCGTCGGCGACCTCCTGCTGCAGGGCCGAGGTCATCCGCACGAGGTCGTCGGCGAGGAGTCGGTGGCGGGCGTCCCGGGCATCGGCCTGGATGACGGCGGCCTTGCGGGCGGTCTCGGCCTGACGGCCGAGCGGTCCGAGCTGGCGGCGGATCTCGGTCGTCAGGTCGGCGACGCGCGAGAGGTTGGCCTCCATCCCCTCGAGCTTGCGGATCGCCTTTTCCTTGCGCTTGCGGTGCTTGAGGACGCCGGCGGCCTCCTCGATGAAGCCGCGGCGCTCCTCGGGCGTGGCCCGCAGGACGGCGTCGAGCTGGCCCTGCCCGACGATGACGTGCATCTCGCGGCCGATGCCGGAGTCGGAGAGCAGCTCCTGGATGTCGAGCAGCCGGCAGGAGGTGCCGTTGATCGCGTACTCCGAGCCGCCGTTGCGGAACATCGTGCGACTGATCGTCACCTCGGTGTAGTCGATCGGCAGCGCACCGTCGGTGTTGTCGATCGTCATCGTCACCTCGGCGCGGCCGAGGGCGGCGCGGCCGGTCGTGCCGGCGAAGATGACGTCCTCCATCTTGCCGCCGCGCAGCGACTTCGCCCCCTGCTCGCCCATGACCCACGCGAGGGCGTCGACGACATTGGACTTCCCCGAGCCGTTGGGCCCGACGATGCACGTGATGCCCGGCTCGAGCCGCAGGTGGGTCGCCGAGGCGAACGACTTGAAGCCCTTGAGGGTGAGGCTCTTGACGTACACGAGCGGGGCGCTCCTCGGGCAGACGGTGGTCGGGTTGGGGCGGGTGTGGGTCGGCCAGTGCGGGCCACTCTACTTTCCGGCCGCATCACACCCAGGGAAAGCGCGCGCGGTGGTTGACTCGCCCAGGTGAACCTCACCATCTCCCCGGCCGACTGGGACGACCCTCGGCTCCCGGCCTTCCTCTCCGAGCACCTGCGCGAGTTGGAGCCCACAGCCCCTCCAGAAAGCCGTCACGCCCTGGACCTCTCGGGGTTGCAGACCGGTGGGGTGCGCGTGTGGATCGGGCACCTCGGCAGCGCGCTCGCCGGGACGGTAGCCCTCGCGCCGCTGACGCCCGGGCACGAGGAGCTGAAGAGCATGCGCACCGCACCCGACCTGCGCGGTCACGGGGTCGCCGGTGCGCTCCTGCAGCACGCCCTCGCCGACGCGCGGGCGCGCGAGGTCACCCGGGTCTCCCTCGAGACGGGGAGCATGGACTTCTTCGCCCCGGCGCGTGCGCTGTACGGGCGGCACGGATTCGGCCCGTGCCCTCCCTTCGGGAGGTACCGGGAGGACCCCAACAGCGTCTTCATGACGCTTGAGCTGGCCGTCAGGCGGTGAGGATGATCGGATCGCCGTCGGTGATGGCGATCGTGTGCTCGCTGTGCGCCCCGCGGGAGCCGTCGACGCTGCGCAGCGTCCAGCCGTCGGGGTCGGTGTAGATCTCGTCGGTGCCGGCCATGAACCACGGCTCGATGGCGATGACGAGCCCGGGACGAAGGGGGATGCCCCGGCCCGCGCGCCCGTCGTTGGACACGTGCGGGTCGCCGTGCATCTCCCGGCCGACACCGTGGCCGCCGAACTGCGTGTTGATCGTGTAGCCCTCGGCCCGCGCGACGGCGGCGACGGCGGCGCTGATGTCGCCCATCTTGTTGCCGCCGCGGGCCTGCGCGATGCCCGCGGCCAGGGCGCGCTCGGTCGTGTCGATGATCCGCAGGTCCTCCGGGTCGGCGGTGCCGACGACGAAGGACTTCGCGGCGTCGCACACCCAGCCGTCGACGGAGACGGCGAAGTCGACCGACAGCAGGTCGCCGTCGCGCAGCCGGTAGTCGTGCGGCAGCCCGTGCAGCACGGCGTCGTTGACCGACGTGCACAGCACCCTGCCGAAGGGGCTGGCCCCGAAGGAAGGGTGGTAGTCGATGTAGCAGGAGGTCCCGCCCGCGGCGTCGATCATGCGGTGGGCGAGGGCGTCGAGCTCGAGGAGGTTGACGCCGACGTCCGCGGCGTCGGTGAGCGCCGCGAGCACGTCGCGCACGAGGCGACCGGCCGGGCGCATCGCCTCGACCTCGTCAGTGGTCTTCAGCTCGATCATCGGGTCTCCCCCTCGGCCGCCTGCTGGTGGGCGATCTGCTCGTGGTGGTGGATGACCTCCGCGATGACGAAGTTGAGGAACTTCTCCGCGAAGACCGGGTCGAGGCCGGCGTCGTCGGCGAGCGCGCGCAGTCGCGCGATCTGCCGCTCCTCCCGGGCCGGGTCGGCCGGCGGCAGGTCGATGCGCGCCTTGAGCACCCCGACGCTCTGCGTCGCCTTGAAGCGCTCGGCGAGCAGGTGGATCAGGGCGGCGTCGATGTTGTCGATGGACTGGCGCAGCCGCAGCAGCTCGGGGTGTGTCTCGCTCACCCGCTCAAGGTTAGGTCACCGGTCACGGGCACCCGGGCGACCGTCTCACTTCTCGACGAAGCCGGCGATGCCGCCCTTCGCGCTCTGCTCCTGGCGGACCACCGAGGTGACGTGTCCGGGGCGGCGCGTGGTCGACGGGTCCTCCCGCAGCAACCGGTCCAGGCCGTCGAGGGACGAAGGGGGGCCCTCCGCCACGACCTCGACACGGCCGTCGGCGGTGTTGCGGGCGTGGCCGACGAGGCCCAGCTCGAGGGCCCGGGACCTCGTCCACCAACGGAATCCGACCCCCTGGACCCGGCCGCGGACGAACCACGTGGCGCGCTGCGTGCTGCTCATGGCGGCGAAACTACCCGCCCCTCGGTGCGCCTCCACCACCCCGGGCCCGCGAGTGCCTAGCGTCGGGACCGTGGGTCAGCCTCCTGCCACCGTCACCGCCACGTCCGCGCCTGACGAGCTCGCCCCCGCCGTCACGACGACGGCCGAGGGGCGACCTCTGCGTGGGCACCTGGCCGGTCTCGACGGCCTGCGCGCCCTCGCGATCGTCGCCGTCGTCGTCTTCCACCTCGACCCGCAGTGGCTGCCCGGCGGCTTCCTCGGCGTCGACATCTTCTTCGTCATCTCCGGCTTCCTCATCACCACGCTGCTCGTGCGCGAGCTCCGTGAGCGGGGCCGGGTCGACCTGCGCGGCTTCTGGACCCGCCGGGCCCGCCGGCTGCTGCCGGCCCTACTCGTCGTCGTGCCCGCCGCGATCCTCATCGCGCGCACCGTCGAGGCCGACCTGCTCGTCGGGGTGCGCCGGCAGGCGCTCGGCGCGCTGACCTTCTCGACGAACTGGCTCGAGATCGCGAACGGGTCCAACTACTTCGCCGCGACCTCGCCGCAGCTCTTCATGAACTTCTGGTCGCTCGCCGTCGAGGAGCAGTTCTATCTCTTCTGGCCGCTCGCGGTCCTCGGGCTCATGTCGCTGCACCGGCGCACCGGCCTGGCCGAGGGCACCATGGCCGGGATCGTCGGCGCGATCGGCCTCACCTCGGCCCTGCTCATGGCGATCACCTATGACCCGGCCAACCCGACGCGCGCCTACTACGGCACCGACACCCACCTCGTCGGGCTCATGCTCGGCGCCGGTCTGGCCCTGCTGTGGACCGGGCCCGGACGCGCCTTCACGACCACCCGGGCCTGGCGCGAGCGCCGGCCGTGGTTCGTCGGCACCGCGGCGGTCACGGTCGCGGCCCTGCTCGTCCTCGCGGGCGAGGAGCACGTGTGGACCTTCCGCCTCGGCATCCCGCTGATCTCGCTGGCCACCGCCGTGCTCCTGCTCGGCGCCGTCGACCGCCCCGGCAGGCTGCGCAGCACCCTCGAGCTGCCCCCGCTGACGTGGATCGGCCAGCGGTCCTACGGCATCTACCTGTGGCACTGGCCGGTCATCCTGATCATCGCCCAGGACATCCCGACGAGCGCCGGCACCGCCCCCTTCGTCTGGACCCGCGTGTGGGCCGTCGTCGTCACGCTGGCCCTGGCCGACCTGTCCTTCCGCTTCGTCGAGACGCCGGTGCGGCGGCTGGGCTTCCGCGAGGCGGGCCGACGCATCGTCGGGGCCTTCGCCCACCTGCGCTCGGTGCGCACTCGCCGGGTGGTGCTCGGCACCGGTGTCGTCGCGGCCCTCGTCCTCACGCTCGTGCTCGTCACGGCCCCCGACCGCACGTCGACCCAGCAGACGATCGAGGCCAACCAGGCCAAGGCGGCCGCGCCGCGCAAGACCGAGCCCGCCCCGACCTTCGCCGGGACCAAGAGCTTCACCATGCCGAAGGGAGACGAGATCGACGTCTTCGGAGACTCGATGGTCGTCGGCTCGGTCCCGGCGCTCGAGTACTACTTCCCCGGCATCCAGATCGACGCCCGCTCCAACCGGCAGTGGTCGGCCGGCCTGGCCGCCGTCGAGTCGGCGGGCCCCTCGCTGCGCCGCGCCGTCGTCCTCGCCTTCGGCACCAACGCCGGCACCGACCCGGAGACCATCGAGGAGACGCTGGCCGCGATCGGCGACGAGCGGATGGTCGTCATCGTCAACCTCCACGCCGACCGGCTCTCGCGGATCGACGAGGACAACGCCGCCCTCAAGCGCATCGCCGACAAGCACCCCAACGTCGCCCTCGCCGACTGGGACAAGGCCGTGACCGCCGAGGACCTGCAGTCCGACGGCATCCACCCGTCGCTCGGCGGTGCCCACACCTACGCCGCGACGATCCGTCAGGCCTTCGCCGACCTCTCCGAGAAGCACACCGGCACCAAGGTCTGGCTCAAGGACCTCCCCCGCCCCTGATCTCTCTGCAAGACCCTAGGGTCTTGCAGGGTTGTCTGGGTCGAACTTCGCAAAACCCTAGGGTCTTGCGGAGTTGAGCTGGGGCGAAGGGGGGTCAGCCCCGGGGCGCGCGCGGCCGCACCTGGCAGCGGGGGCAGCTCGTCGAGCTGCGGTTCATGAACTGCTCACGGCGCATCGTCGTGCCGCAGCGCGGGCAGGGGCGCCCCTCCTGCCCGTAGGCCGACAGCGACCGGTCGAAGTAGCCCGAGGCGCCGTTGACGTTGACGTAGAGCGCGTCGAAGCTCGTGCCGCCCTGGTCGAGCGCCTGCGCCATGACGTCGCGGGCGTGGTCGAGCAGGCGGGCGATGGCCGGCTTGGTCAGGGACGACGCCAGTCGCTCCCCGTGGATCCGGGCCCGCCACAGCGCCTCGTCGGCGTAGATGTTGCCGATGCCCGACACGACGGTCTGGTTGAGCAGCACCCGCTTGATGCCGCTGCGACGCTGCTTGATGTCTCGCACGACGGCGTCACGGTCATAGCCCGGGTCGAAGGGGTCGAGCGCGATGTGGGAGACGCTGCTCGGCACGCCGTCGACGAGGTCGGCCACGGCGAAGCCCCCGAAGGTGCGCTGGTCGACGAAGCGCAGCTCGTGTCCCCCGTCGGTGAAGACGAGGCGGCCGTGCGTGTGCTTGGCCAGCGGGTCCGCCGGGTCGGTGACGAGCATCTGCCCGCTCATGCCGAGGTGGACGATCAGCCCCTCGTCGGGCACGGCGTCAGGGGTGTCGGCCAGGGCGAGCCACAGGTACTTTCCCCGGCGGTGGGCGCCGGTGACCGCGCGTCCGGCGAGGCGGTCCTCGAGGTCGCGGGGGCCCGGCACGTGGCGGCGGGCCACCCGCTCACCCGTGAGGACGACGTGATCGAGGGTGCGACCGCTGACGTGGTCGGCCAGGCCCCGCCGGACGACCTCGACCTCGGGCAGCTCCGGCACGTCAGGCCGGCTGGTCGGTGACCGGCGCGTCAGCGACCGACTCGGCACCGGCAGTGAGGGCCGCGTAGGCGTCGGCCGCAGCCTTCTGCTCCGCGTCCTTCTTCGTCCGACCGACGCCGCGACCACGGATCTCGTCGGCGATGACGGCGGCCGCGGTGAAGGTCTTGTCGTGGTCCGGGCCCTCGTCGCTCGTGCGGTAGTACACCGCGCCGAGGTCCTGGGCCGCGGCGACCTCCTGCAGCGAGGTCTTCCAGTCCAGCCCGGCACCGAGGGTCGCCGAGCGCCGCATCAGCGGGTCGAGCAGCGAGTGGACGAGCCGGCTCGCGGCGTCGAGACCGCCCGGCTTGGCCGTCGAGAGGTAGACGGCCCCGATGACCGCCTCGACGGTGTCGGCGAGGATCGAGTTCTTGTCCCTCCCGCCGGTGCTCTCCTCGCCGCGCCCGAGCATGACGAAGTCACCCAGGCCGATCGTGCGCCCGACGTCCGCGAGGGCACGCATGTTGACCACCGCGGCACGCAGCTTCGCCAGCTCGCCCTCGGTGAGGTCGGGGTGGGCGTCGTGCAGGTGGTCGGTGACGACGAGCCCGAGCACCGAGTCCCCGAGGAACTCCAAGCGCTCGTTGTGCGGCAGTCCGCCGTTCTCGTGGGAGTACGACCGGTGGGTGAGGGCACGCGTGAGCAGCGGCTCGTCGACGGGCTCCCCGGTCACCTCGGTGAGGTATCGGGAGAGCTCCTCGACGGGCCGCTGCTCCGGTGAGGTCCTGTCGCTCATTGCGACAGGTGGCTCAGGCCTGGTGCTCGGTGCGGTCCGCGGTCGCGTAGTAGCGACCCTTGTAGGTACCGCAGCTCGGGCAGGCCTGGTGGGCCGGCGCGGGCGACTTGCACTGCGGGCAGGTCGACAGCGCGGTGGGCGTCGCCTTCCAGTTCGCCCGACGGCTACGGGTGTTGGAGCGCGACATCTTCCGCTTCGGGACGGCCACGTCAGTTCCTCTTCTCTTCGTTGTCCTCATCCCCCGACGGGGTGGCCAGAGGCGCAAGCGCCTCGAGTGCCGCCCACCGGGGGTCGATCAGCTCGTGGTGGTGCTCCGGGTCGTCCTCGAGCCTGGCTCCGCACTCGGAGCACAGACCCGGACAGTCGTCCCGGCACACCGGTTGGAACGGCAGGTTCGGCAGAACCGCGTCCCGCAGCACCGGCTCGAGATCGATCATGTCGTCCTCGATCCGGTGCTCTTCCTCCTCGTCGGCCTCCGCGTCCACCTCGCGGTGGTGCTTCGCCCGATCGGGCCAGACGAACAGCTCCTGGAACGAGCTGTCGACCGGCAGGTCGATCTCGTCCAGGCACCGCACGCAGGCGCCCGTCGCCGTGGCAGAGACCGTCCCGCTCACCAGCACGCCCTCGTGCACGGACTCCATCCGCGCCTGCAGGTCCATGGGCTGGCCCTGCGGGACGGACAGCACATCCGTGCCGAAGTCGGCGGGTGCGTCGGCCTGGAGAGACACTTCGTGCATCGACCCGGGTCGGCGGCCCACATCCTTGGCATCGAGCACCAGGGGCGAGGCGGGGGCGTTGCGGTTCATGGCTCCAGTCTCCGACAGAACGGTCCACGACACGACGACGTAGACCGACGCACCAGACTACCGGCGATCCCCCCTTCGTCCCAAACCGGCGAGGCTTCGAGGCTCGTTCCTCGCACCTCAGCCACCGGAACGGGGCTCAGGGCCGGGGCAGACGCTCCACGAGGGCGTCGCGCACCTCGTCGGAGACGAGACCGGTGACGTCGCCACCGAAGCGCGCGACCTCCTTGACCAGCGAGGAGGAGACGTGCTCGTGGCGCGGGTCTCCGGGGATGAAGAGGGTCTCGACACCCGTGAGGTGCCGGTTCATCAGCGCCATCGGCCACTCGTAGGAAAAATCGGTCTCCCCGCGAAGGCCCTTGAGCAGCACCTGGGCGTCGAGCTCGGTGCACACGTCGACGACGAGCCGGTTGGCGAAGGCCTGCACCCGCACGTTGTCGAGGTGGGCCACCTGCGCCTCGATGAGGGCGACCCGCTCGTCGACGGTGAAGGTTCCCTGCTTCGCGGGGTTGTGCAGGATCGCCACGACGACCTCGTCGAAGAGCGTGGCGGCCCGGCGGAAGACGTCGACGTGGCCGACGGTCACCGGGTCGTAGGAGCCCGGGCAGACGGCGCGCGTCATGACGGCTGGTCGTCGTTGGGCAGGAGCCCGTCCTCGTAGGCCTGCTTCACCAGTGACTCGACCTGCTCGAGCGAGCCGGCGCCGTCCTCGAGCAGCTCGTTGCGTCGGGCGGCCCAGTCGGCACCCAGCTGCTGGCGCAGCTCCTCGGAGGCATCCTCGCGAGCCGGGTTGAGGATGGTCTGCTCCTCCTCGCCGATGTGGTGGTTGAGCACCTCAGCGACCGCCTCCACGGCGTCGTCGAACTTCTGGGTGTCGGTGCCCTTGGCCTGCAGCAGGTGGAGCAGCGCCTCGTTGGTCGCGGCGTGCTCCTTCTCCCCGTGGTGCTCCTCCTCGCCCTCGATGACATCGCGTCGGACGAGCTTGGGGTAGACGACCTGCTCCTCGGCCTCGCTGTGCGCGATGAGAAGCGCGGCGAATGCGCTGCGGGCCCCGTCGCGGTCGGCGCTGACATCACGCATGTCGCGCATGAGTTCCTCGAAGAGGCGGTGGTCGTCGGCGATGAGGTCGGTGATGTCCCCAGCGGCCGGGCGCGGGATCGTGTAGTCGCTCATGGCCCCATTCCTACCGGATGCACGGGCCCGCGGCGGGATGCGGGGCGCTCAGATCTGGTAGTCGGGGGCGACCCGGGTCGCGAACCACAGGGTCGTCTCGCCGTAGGACTTCGACCCCTCGGCGACGATCCCGTCGGGCCAGGTCGGCTCCGGCGAGCGCGACGAGCGCTCGATGACGATGACCGGCTCCTGCGCGAGCCACTGGTGGGCGAGCAGCATCTCGAGGACCGCGCCGAGCGACTCCTCGGTGACGTCGTAGGGCGGGTCGGCGAGGACGAGGTCATACATCAGAGACGCCGGCCGGTCGAGCGCCTGCTCGACGGTGCTCGACTGCAGGCGGGCTCCCGCGACGCCGAGGTCGGAGATGTTGGCACGGATCGTCGCGGACGCCCCGCGGTCGGACTCGACGAGCAGCACGCTCGCGGCGCCGCGGCTGGCGGCCTCGAGGCCGAGGGCCCCGGAGCCGGCGTAGAGGTCCATCACGTGCGCCCCGTCGATGACGTCACGCGCCTCGAGCGAGGAAAACAGGGCCTCCCGCACGCGGTCGGTCGTGGGCCGGGTGCCGTCGCCCGTGGGCGTGCGCAGCCGTCGGCCGCCCGCCTCTCCGCTGATGATCCGAGTCACGCCACCATGATGCGCCATGCCCGGCGGCGGCGACCAACCGGCGCTCGGGACGAAGGGGGTCGAGTCACCCCTTGTCGAGGAAGGCGGCCTCCTCCGCGCCGGCCCAGTCGTCGACGCGGGCGCGCAGGTGCGGGTGGTCGGCGAGCTCGGGGTCGTCCGCGAGGAGGGCCTGCGCGTCCTCGCGGGCCTCCTCGATGATCGCCTCGTCGCGCACGACCGACAGGTGGCGCAGGTGGTTGCGCGTGCCGTGCTGCGCGCGGCCGAGGACGTCGCCCTCGTGCCGCTGCTCGAGGTCAAGGCGCGCCAGCTCGAAACCGTCGGTGCTCCCGGCGACCGAGGTGAGCCGCTCCCCCGCCGTCTCGCTCTCGGTGGCGGTGAGGAGCAGGCACACCCCGGGGTGACCACCGCGGCCGACGCGGCCGCGCAGCTGGTGCAGCTGCGAGACGCCGAAGCGGTCGGCGTCGAGGATGACCATCGCCGAGGCATTGGGCACGTCGACGCCGACCTCGATGACCGTCGTCGAGACGAGCACGTCGATCTGGCCGGCGGTGAAGCGGGCCATGACCGCGTCCTTGTCGTCGGGCGACATCCGGCCGTGGAGCATCTCCAGGCGCAGCCCCGACAGGGCCGGGTGCTCGGCCAGCGTGACGATGACCTCCTCGACCGCCGCGAGCGGCCGCTCGGGCCGCTCCTGCTCCTCGACGCGCTCGCCGTCGGCCTCGTCGTCGACCGGCTCGTCGGGGGCGACGAGATCGACCCCGTCGAGGTCGTCGGGAGCGTCGCCGCCGATGCGCGGGCAGACGACGTAGGCCTGCCGACCGGCGGCGACCTCCTCGGCGACCCGCTGCCACGTGCGGTCGACCCATCCCGGCGCCTGCACCGGCACGACGTGGGTCGTGATCGGCTGCCTGCCGCGCGGCAGCTCGCGCAGCGTCGAGGTCTCCATGTCGCCGAAGACGGTCATCGCGACCGTGCGCGGGATCGGGGTCGCGGTCATGACGAGCAGGTGCGGCGGCGTGCGGCCCTTGGCCCGGAGGGCGTCGCGCTGCTCGACCCCGAAGCGGTGCTGCTCGTCGACGACGACGAGCGCGAGGTCGGCGAAGGTCACCTTGTCCTCGAGCAGGGCGTGGGTGCCGATGACGATGCCGGCGTCGCCGGAGGCGATCTCGAGCAGCGCCTCGCGGCGTCGGGCGGCCGACATCGACCCGGTGAGGAGGGTGACGCGGGTGGCGTGCTCCGCTCCGCCGAGCATGCCGCCCTCGGCCAGGTCACCGAGCATCCCGTGGATCGACGCGACGTGCTGGGCGGCGAGGACCTCGGTCGGGGCGAGCAGGGCCGCCTGCCCCCCGGAGTCGACGGCGGCGAGCATCGCCCGCAGCGCGACGACCGTCTTGCCGGAGCCGACCTCTCCCTGGAGCAGCCGGTGCATCTGCGTCGGGCGGGCCATCTCGCCGAGGATCTCGTGGCTGACCTGCTGCTGGCCGGCCGTCAGCTCGAAGGGCAGACGGGCATCGAAGTCGCTGAGCAGACCGCCCTCGCGCGGGCTGCGGCTCGTCGTCGCGACGGCCGCGGCCTCGATGCGGCGCTGCCCGAGCAGGCACTGCAGGACGAGGGCCTCCTCGTAGCGCAGGTGGCGGCGGGCCGCGTCGACGTCGGCGTGGTCGCGAGGTGCGTGCAGGGCACGAAGGGCGCCGCCCCGGTCGAGCAGCCCGCGGCGGCTGCGCAGGGACTGCGGGACGGTGTCGACGACGCCGTCGAGCTGGCCGAGGACGAGCCGCACGCAGCGGGTGATCGTCCACGGGTGCACGCCGGGCACGTGGCGGTAGATCGGGATGAGGCCGGTGTGGTCGGCATCGCCGAGCTCGCCGAGGGCGGCGGCTTCCTCGAGGGTGGCGTAGCCCGGGTGGGCGAGCTGGGTCTCCCCGCGGAACTGCGAGACCGTCCCGGCGAAGAGCAGCTCGCGCCCGGCCACGAGCTTGTGCTCGTGGCCACGGGCGTCGAAGAAGGTCACCCGCATGCGCGAGCGCCCGTCGGTGATCGTCGCCTCGAGCATCCGACCGCGCCGCTTGGCCATCGGGCGGGTGCGCGCCGACTCGACCCGCGCGACGGCGACGAGGAAGTCGCCGACCCGGGGGTTGCCGAGGTCGACGTCGGCCGTGCGGTAGCGGCGCGGGGCGAAGGCGAGCAGGTCACCGACGGTCTCGATGTCGCGGTGCTTCGCGAGCTTGCTCGCCGCCTGCCCGCCGAGCAGGCCCTTGAGCCGGGTCTCCTCGGTCGCCACTACTCGGCCCCGAGAAGCAGCAGGTAGTGCGGCTGCCCGCCCTCGACGACCTGGACCTCGATGCCCTCGCGGCGCTCCTCGATCCACTCGACGAGGCGGTCGACGAGCCCATCGGGCGCGTCGGCGCCGACGACGAGGGTGATCAGCTCGGTGCCCGGGCCGACGATGCCCCCGAGCACCTCGCGAGCCACCTCGTCGAGGTCGGACCCGACGATCGTGATGTCGCCGTCGACGACGCCGAGCACGTCGTCGACGGCACACATGCCACCGCTCGTCAGGCCCGCCTTGACCGCGATGGTCAGCGCGCCGTGACGGGTGGCCGCCGCGGCATGGGTCATCGCGAGGACGTTGTGGTGCGTCGGCAGCGTCGGGTCGTGGACCGCGAGGGCGGCCAGCCCCTGCACCGCGGTCGTCGAGCCGATGACGTGCACCCGCCGTCCCTCCTGCTCGGCGGCGTGGGCGGCCGCGTCAGCGGCCATGCGGGTGTCGCGGTCGTTGGGCAGGAGGATGACCTCCTGCGTACCCGCGGTGCGCACGGCGGCGACGATCTCGCCGGCCGAGGCACGGTGGCCGGGGCCCGAGGCGACGGCGACCGCGCCGGCCTCCTCGACGACGCGGGCGATGCCCGGCCCGGCGGCGCAGGCGACGATCGAGACCCCCAGCCGGGGCGCTCGGTCGACGGTCTCGAGGAGGGTCACCGCCACCCGCTGGGGCGTCGCGTGGACCAGGCCGGCCTCGAGCGCCGCGCCGATGTCGTCGGTGTGCACGTGCACGTTGGTCACGTCCCAGGCGGTCGAGACGACGACGCTGTCGCCGATCTCGTCGAGGCGGCGGCGCAGCGCGGCCACCCCTACCTCGGGCACGTCGTGGACGAGGTACATCACCTCGTAGGCCGGCCCGTCGTACCCGGCGCGATCGGCGCCGTGGGAGCCCGCCGTCGCGGTGGTGGGCGTCGACCAGTCGGGCCGGCGCTCCAGCGAGGGGTTGAGCGTGAAGTCGTCGACCGCGTAGCGCGAGGGTGCGCTCTGCTCGTGGACGACCTGGTCGAGGGCCTCGACGAAGAGCAGGTAGCCGGCCGCCCCGGCGTCGACCACCCCGGCGTCGGCGAGGACCTGGAGCTGCTCGGGCGTGCGGGCGAGGGCCGCGCGCGCCGCGTCGACGGCGGCACGGGTGACGTCGCCGAGCCGGCCTCCGGATGCGATGACCCGCTCGACCTCGTCGGCGGTGGCGTCGGCCACGGACAGGATCGTGCCCTCCTGCGGGCGCACGACGCTCTCCCGGGCCCGACGCGCACCCTGCCGCACCGCCCGGCCGACCGCGGCGACATCGACCTCGTCGAGCTCCTCGGAGGAGACGACCTCGCTCACCCCCCGCACGAGCTGGCTGAGGATGACCCCGGAGTTGCCGCGCGCCGACAGCAGCGCCGAGCGGGAGAGCACCGCGGCCTCCAGGGAGAGCGGGGCCGCGCCGACGACGCCCATGGCCTCCTGCTCGCGCATCGCACCGGCGAGGGCCTCGTCGAGGGTGAGGTACATGTTGGTGCCCGTGTCACCGTCGGGTACGGGGTAGACGTTGAGCGCATCGATCTCGGCCCGGCGCGCGGCGAGGGCCGCGCGGGTCATGACGACCCACCGGCGGACAGAGTCGGTGTCGAGGACCTCCAGCACGTCGGTCACGTTAGTGGAGAGGTGCGTCAGGGCGGGCCCGTGCGGCACGATGTCGTGGCCTCCGGGCCGCCTGCCGACACCGTTTTGGCTCCGCGGTCCCACCTCGGCTACTCTGTACCGGTTGCCCGGTGACGGGTCCCCCTTCGTGGTGGACAGCCCGGGCGCGACACTCACTGACTGACGAACACAGGAGATACCCGTGGCTGCCAACTGCGACGTCTGCGGCAAGGGACCGTCCTTCGGACACTCCATCTCGCACTCGCACCGCCGCACCAAGCGTCGCTGGAACCCGAACATCCAGCGCGTTCGGGCCAAGGTGGGCGACGCCGGGGTGACCCCGAAGCGTCTCAATGTCTGCACCTCGTGCCTCAAGGCCGGCAAGGTCCAGCGCTGACCCCAGGCTGACGACATCGCCGCCGCTCCCCTTCGGGGGACGGCGGCTTTTTCGTACCCTCCCTCCCCGGACGAAGGGGGTCTCACGCCCGGAAGTGGTCCCAGCCGGTGACGGTGGGCTCGGTGCCGTCGACGAGGACCGCCGGCTCGCCGGCGGCGCAGGCGCCGAGGACCTGCCAGCCTGCGGGCACGTCGCCGGGGGCGAAGGTCGCGACGAGCGAGTGCTCCTCTCCCCCGGACAGCACCTGGCGCAGTGCCTCGGCGGCGCCGAGGGCCGCGGTGAGCGGGCCGGCGGCGTGCTCGGCCAGCGCCTCGCCCGACAGCTCGACGCGCAGCCCGCTGGCCCGGGCGACCCGGCCGAGGGCACGCACGAGCCCGTCGGAGAGGGCGGTCATCCAGGTCGCCCCCGCGGCGGGTGC
>ERZ500994.377-NODE-377-length-14161-cov-12.667092_pt1 | contig 14161 bp, 14 predicted proteins | sample MGYA00248878_ERZ500994 | MGnify/ENA primary metagenome ERZ500994 (study PRJEB25958, sample SAMN03398533) | human skin metagenome | study: EMG produced TPA metagenomics assembly of the Human Skin Microbiome Metagenome (human skin metagenome) data set. | reverse complement strand
GCAGCGTGAGGACCGCGCCGGTGGCGGCGAGCGCGACGAGCAGCACGCCGGCGGGGTCGAGGGTGGCACCCGGCTGCCGCTCGGTGGGCAGCCAGCGCCAGGCGACGGGCACGAGCGCGAGCGTCACGAGCGGGATCGCGACGACCGGTCGCCAGCCGAAGGGGTCGACGAGCGCCGAGCCGATGACCGGCCCGAGCGCGTTGACCGTGCCGCCCACCCCGGCATAGGTGGCCAGTGCCCGGGCTCGCGCGTCGCCGGCGAAGAGCGCCTGCACGGCCGCGAGGGTGAGCGCGGGGATCGCCGAGGCGCCCAGTCCCTGGAGGGTGCGGGTCGCGATGAGCGCCGGCAGGCTGTCGACGAGCGCGCCGGCGCAGGCCGCGGCGACCATGATGCCGAGCCCGACGAGCAGCGGCAGCCTGATGCCGAGCAGGTCGCCGAGCCGACCGCAGATCGCGCTGCCGACAGCCAGGGCGAGGGAGTAGCAGCTGACGACGAGGGCCGCCCGGCCCGCGGTGAGCTCGAGGTCGTCGGCGAGGGTGGGCAGGGCGACGGCGACGGCCGCGCTGCCCATGCCGGTGACCCCGAAGAGGACCGCGATCGCGCTGGCCACGGCGCCCCGGTGTGCGGTGGCGGGTGCGGTGCCGATGTCGACCCCTTCGTCGGCTTGTATCTGAATCCGAGTTCAAGTATACCTGTGAGGACCGCGGACGACCAGAGCCGACCGACCAGAGGATGCGCACCATGACGACGACGTCGGATGCCGCAGCGGACGAGACCGCTTGTGCCGCAGCGCTGCTCATCGACTTCGGGGGAGTGCTCACCGTCCCCCTCCGCACCGCCTTCGGTGCGCTCTCCACCGACATCGGGCTCGACCCGGACGCCGGTCTGCGCCTCCTCGCCACCCACGAGGGCGCCCGCACCGCGCTGGGTGAGCACGAGGTCGGCCGCCTCGACGACGAGGGCTTCGAGGACGCCTTCGCCGCCGCCCTCACCGAGGCCGGCGGCCACCCCGAGCCGCGCGGCCTGCTCGCCCGCCTCGCCGAGCACATGGACCTCGACGAGCCGATGATCGACCTCGTGCGCGAGGTCCGCGCCGCCGGCGTGCCCGTCGCGCTCGTCTCCAACTCCCTGGGCCGCGACTGCTACGCCCGCGTCGACCTCGACGAGCTCTTCGACGTGACGGTCATCTCCGGCCAGGTCGGGGTGCGCAAGCCCTCCCGGCAGATCTACCGCATCGCCTGCGAGCGGCTCGGGGTCGACCCCGAGCAGTGCGTGCTCGTCGACGACCTCGAGCACAACCTCGTCGGGGCCGCCCGCCTCGACATCCGCGGCATCCACCACCGCACCGCCGACGAGACCATCCCGCGCGTGCGGGCCGCCCTCGGCCTGCCGACGCAGACCGCAGCGTGACCCCCTTCGCCCCTGAACCACTCACCAAAGGACCCCACGATGTTCGACCTCAGTGACCGCGGCCAGGACTACCGCGACCGCCTGCTCGCCTTCATGGACGAGCACGTCTACCCCGCCGAGAGCGTCTACCGCGAGCAGATGCGCGCCTCCGGCGACGCCAACCACCACCCGCAGGTCCTCGAGGACCTCAAGGCCGAGGCGCGCAGCCGGGGCCTGTGGAACCTCTTCCACCCGCACCCCGAGTGGGGGCCCGGGCTGACCAACCTCGAGTACGCCCACCTCGCCGAGATCACCGGGCGTAGCATCGAGATCGCCCCCGAGGCGATCAACTGCAATGCCCCCGACACCGGCAACATGGAGGTGCTCACGCTCTTCGGCACCGACGAGCACAAGGAGCGCTACCTCAAGCCGCTGCTCGCGGGCGAGATCGCCTCGGCCTTCGCGATGACCGAGCCGGCCGTCGCCAGCTCCGACGCGACCAATGTCGAGACCCGGATGGTCCGCGACGGCGACGAGTACGTCATCACCGGCCGCAAGTGGTGGACCTCCAACGCCCTGCACAAGAACTGCAAGGTCCTCATCGTCATGGGCAAGACCGACCCCGACGCCCCGACCCACCGTCAGCAGTCGATGATGGTCGTCCCGATCGACGCCCCGGGCGTGAAGATCCTGCGCGGCCTGCCCGTCTTCGGCTACTGGGACCGCGAGGGTCACGCCGAGGTCGAGTTCGACCACGTGCGCGTGCCGCGCGAGGCGCTGCTCGCGGGCGAGGGCGACGGCTTCATGATCAGCCAGGCCCGCCTGGGCCCCGGCCGCATCCACCACTGCATGCGCGCCATCGGCGTCGCCGAGCGCGCCCTCGACCTGATGATCGACCGCGCCCAGTCGCGGGTGACCTTCGGTGAGCCGATCGCCAACCGGGCCAACATCATGGACTGGGTCGCCGAGGCGCGGATCGAGATCGAGATGGCCCGCCTGCTGACGCTCAAGGCCGCGCACATGATGGACACGGTGGGCAACAAGGTCGCCCGCACGGAGATCGCCGCCATCAAGGTGGCCGCGCCGCAGGTGGCGCTGAAGGTCCTCGACCGGGCGATCCAGGTCCACGGCGGCGGTGGCGTGAGCGACGACTTCCCGCTCGCCCAGTGGTACGCCCACATGCGCACCCTCCGCCTGGCCGACGGGCCCGACGAGGTGCACAAGATGACCATCGCCCGCCGCGAGTACCGCCGCCGCAGCCCGGAGTGGGGCAAGAAGTGACCGAGGGGCTGCGCGAGGACGCGCTGACCGGCTGGCTCGTCGGTCTCGGGGTCGGCCTGCAGGCGCCCCTGACCTACGAGCGCGTCGGCCTGGGCCAGTCCAACCTCACCTATCTCGTCACCGATGCGAAGGGGGAGCGGCTGGTCCTGCGTCGGCCGCCCCTCGGTGTGCTGCTCGCCTCGGCCCACGACGTGGCCCGCGAGCACCGGATCCTCTCGGCGCTGCAGGGCACGGACGTCCCGCTGCCGCGGGTGCTCGGGCTGTGCGAGGAGCCGAGCATCACCGACGTGCCGGTCCTCGCCGTGTCCCACGTCGAGGGCACGGTCGTCGACGAGCGGCCCGACGCCGAGGCGCTCGCGCCGGCGGCCCGGCATGCGATCGGGCTCGCGCTCGTCGACACCCTTGGCCGGATCCACGGCGTCGACCTGACCGCGGTCGGGCTCGACGACCTGGCGAGCCACAAGCCCTATGCCGCCCGCCAGCTCAAGCGCTGGTCCGGGCAGTGGGAGCTCTCCCGCACCCGGGAGCTGCCGGCGCTGGAGCAGCTCACCGAGCGCCTGCGGGCGCTCGAGCCGGAGTCGGGGGAGGTCGTGCTCGTCCACGGCGACAGCCACCTGCGCAATGTCATCGTCGACCCCGACGACGCGTCGGTCCGGGCGATCCTCGACTGGGAGCTGTGCACCCTCGGCGACCCGCTCGCGGACCTCGGCACGGTCCTCGCCTACTGGCCGCAGCCGGGCGACCCGCCGACGATGCGCTTCGACGCCTCGATGGTCGAGGGCTTCGCCACGCGGGAGGAGCTCGTCGAGCGCTACGTCGCGGCCACCGGGCGCGACGTCACCCACGTGCCCTTCTGGCACGGCCTGGGGCTGTGGAAGCTCGCGATCATCCTCGAGGGAGTGCGTCGCCGACAGCTCGACGACCCGCGCAACCTCACCGCGATGGGCCGCATCCCCGCCGAGGCGGTCGACGAGCTCGTCGCGTGTGCGCACGCCGTCCTCGACGCGGACTAGGGTGTCCGCCATGCCCAGCGACACCGACTCCGCCGTCCCCGAGGTCCCCGACCTCGTCGACGCCGCCAAGCTCGGGACGCTGCCCCAGACCCCCCGGGGCAAGCGCACCCGGGACGCCCTGATCGCCGCCGCGCGCACCGTCTTCGAGCGTGACGGCTACGTCGACTCGCGGCTCGTCGACATCGCGGCGGAGGCGAAGTGCTCGATCGGCAGCTTCTACACGTGGTTCGACAGCAAGGACGAGGTCCTGGCCGCCGTCCTCCACGAGGCGCAGAGCGACATGCTCCACCCCGGCACCAGCCGGATCGAGGCGACCGACGACCCGATCGCGATCATCGCCGCGAGCAACCGCGCCTACTTCGAGGCCTTCCGCCGCAATGCGAAGCTCAACGCCCTGCTCCAGCAGGTCGCGGCGGTCGACCCGCGCTTCCGCGACATGCGCCGCGCGCGCAGCGAGGCCTTCGTCGCCCGCAACTCGCGGGCGATCCGCGACCTGCAGGAGCGCGGCCTGGCCGACCGTGACGTCGACCCCGAGCTCGCGGCGATGGCCCTGTCGGGCATGGTCGCCCGCCTCGCCTACGACATCTTCGTCATCGGCGGGGCGGGGACGGGCGGGGGCGGCGTCGCGGCCGCGGCCCCCCCCCGCCCCTTTTCCGCCGGGGGGGGGGGGGGGGGGGGGGGGGCGGTCGCCGCGACCGCGACCCGCCTGTGGACCAATGCGCTCGGCCTGACCGAGCCGGTCCTGCGCGCCGACTGACGCGCAGGACCGACCGGCCTCATCGGGCGACGTTGACCCCACCGTCGACGGTCAGCGTGCTGCCGACGACGTAGTCGCCGGCGTCGGAGGCGAGGTAGACCGCGGCGGCGGCCATGTCCTCGTCGCGGCCGATCCGGCCGGAGGGGATCTGCGCGGCGGTCTCGGCCTCCTGGTCGCGGGCCTCCTTGTTCATCGACGAGGCGAAGGCGCCCGGCGCGATGGCGCTGACGACGATGCCCTCCGGGGCGAGCCGCACGGCCATCCGCTTCGTCAGGTGCACGACGCCCGCCTTGCTCGCGTGGTAGCTGTAGGTCTCTAGCGGGTTGAGGGAGAGCCCGTCGATCGAGGCGATGTTGATGACCTTGGCCAGGTGCCCGCTGCGCTCACGGCCCGCGAGCAGCAGCGGCTTGGCGGCCTGGGTGAGGAAGAAGGGCGCCTTGACGTTGAGGTCCATGACCTTGTCCCAGCCGCTCTCGGGGAACTCGTCGAAGCCCGCTCCCCACGCCGCGCCGGCGTTGTTGACGAGGACGTCGAGGTGGTCCTCGTGCTCGCCGAAGGCCTCGAGCAGCGCACCGATCCCGGCGGTCGTCGAGACGTCGCAGGGCAGGGCGACGCAGCGCCCTTCGCCGTACTGCTGCGACAGCTCGGCGGCGGTGGCCCGGCAGGCCTCCTCCTTGCGGGCGGTGATGTAGACCGTGGCGCCCTGCGCGAGCAGGCCCTCGGTGATCATCCGGCCGATGCCGCGGCTGCCGCCGGTGACGAGGGCGATGCGGCCCTCGAGGGAGAAGAGTGCGGTGAGGTCCATGCTGGTCCTGACGCTCGAAGGGGGGTTGTCCCGTCGACCGTAGCGTGACCTGAATCAGGGTTCAACAGTAGTTGAAGCCGGATTCACGTTGTGACAGGCTGGCGCCACACCGGCACGTCGACCACAGGAGCTCACATGTCCCGGACCTCGCAGGAGATCCGCCTCGCCGCCCGTCCGCAGGGCCGCCCCGATGCGAGCACCTGGGAGCTCGCCACGACCGAGGTCGCCGAGCCGGGACCGGGGGAGTTCCTGGTCGAGCTCGAGCAGATCTCCCTCGACCCCGCGATGCGCGGCTGGCTCAACGACGTGCGCTCCTACCTGCCGCCGGTGAAGATCGGTGCCGTCATGCGGGCCTTCGGCGCGGGAACCGTCATCGCCTCGCAGCACGACGACTTCGCCGTCGGTGACGTCGTGAGCGGCACCTTCGGGGTGCGCGAGTATGCGATCTCGGACGGCACGGGGGTCGCCCACCTCGACCTCGACGTCGCCCCGATGAGCACCTGGCTCGGTGCCCTCGGGATGCCGGGCATGACCGCGTGGTTCGGGCTCGAGGACGTCGGCCGGGCCCAGCCCGGTGACACCGTCCTCGTCTCCGCCGCGGCCGGTGCCGTCGGGTCCACCGTCGCGCAGCTCGCCAAGGCCAAGGGGTGCCGGGTCATCGGCGTCGCCGGCGGTCCGGACAAGGTCGCCTGGCTGCGCGAGCTCGGCCTCGACGAGGTCATCGACCGTCGGGACGGCGACCTGCTGCGCCAGGTGCGCCGGGCAGCGCCCGACGGCGTCGACGTCTACTTCGACAACGTCGGCGGCGAGCTGCTCGACGCCGCCCTGGCCAACCTCGCCCACGGCGCGCGCATCGCCATCTGCGGCGCGATCTCGACCTACAACGACGAGACCCTCGCCGAGGGGCCGCGGCGCTACATGGCCCTGCTCGTCTTCCGCGCGAGCATGCACGGCTTCCTCGTCATGGACTACGAGGACCGCTATGGCGAGGCGATCGCGGGCATCGGCGAGCTCATCCGCGACGGGCGCCTCGTGGCGACAGAGACGATCCTCGAGGGCGGCGTCGCCGCCTTCCCCGATGCCCTCCTCGGCCTCTTCGACGGGGTCAACACCGGCAAGCTGCTGCTCAAGGTCTGAGGTCTCGAGGCTCGTCCCTCGCACCTCGACCACCGAAAGGATTTCTTATGCGCGCCATCCACATCTCCTCCCTCGAGGGGCCGCAGGCCGTCGAGGTCGTCGACGTCCCCGCCCCGGCCGACCCGCGTCTGGTGACGATCGAGGTCAGGGCCGCCGGCGTGGCCTTCCCCGAGCTGCTCCAGACCCGCGGGCTCTACCAGATGAAGCCCGACCTCCCCTTCGTCCCGGGGGCCGAGGTGGCCGGTGTCGTCACGGCCGCACCCGAGGGCAGCGGCTTCGCGCCCGGTGACCGCGTCGCGGCGCTGTCGATGCTCGGTGGCTTCGCCGAGGTCGTCCAGGCCCAGCCCGACCTGACCTTCCACCTGCCCGACGAGGTCGGCTTCGAGTCCGGCGCCGCCTTCACCTTCAACTACTCGACCGTCTACTTCGCGCTGCTCGAGCGCGGCCACCTCGCCGAGGGCGAGACCGTCCTCGTGCACGGCGCCGCCGGCGGCATCGGCACCGCCGCGATCCAGATGGCCAAGGCCTTCGGCGCCGGCAAGGTCATCGGGGTCGTCTCCACCGAGGCGAAGGGGGAGATCGCCCGGGCGGCGGGTGCGGACGAGGTCGTCCTCGCCGACGGCTTCCTCGACGCGGTGGGCAAGGCGAGCGTCGACGTCGTCGTCGACCCGGTCGGCGGCGACCGCTTCACCGACTCGCTGCGCTCGCTGCGCGAGCACGGCCGCCTGCTCGTCATCGGCTTCACCGCCGGCAGCATCCCGGAGGTCAAGGTCAACCGGCTGCTGCTCAACAACATCAGCGTCGTCGGGGTCGGCTGGGGCGCCTATGCGATGTCCCGCCCCGGCCACATCGGCACCGAGTGGGAGGCGATGCTCCCGCACCTGCGCAGCGGCGCCCTCGACCCGGTGCTCGGCACGACCTACCCGCTCGAGCAGGCCGCCGAGGCGATCGCCTCCCTCGAGACGCGACAGGTCACCGGCAAGGTGCTGCTGCTCCCATGACGACGGTGGCGGCACCCCCTTCGGCCCAGGAGGTCCTCGCCCTCCCGGCGGCGGTCGTCGAGACGGCCCCGCCGGAGTGGGAGGACGTCAACGGGCACGTCAACGTCGCCCGCTACTACGACCTGCACCTGCGCGGCGCCGAGGCGGCACTGCGGGCGCTCGGGGTCGACGACGCCTACCGGGCCGAGACCGGGTGGAGCGTCTTCAGCGTCGAGCAGCACCTGCGCTTCCTCGGCGAGGTGCACGTCGGCCACGAGGTGAGCGTCCACCTGCGCTGGGTGGCCCGTGGCGACAAGGTCATGCACGCGATCTCCTTCGTCGTCGACCGCACCACCGGGCGGGTGGCCAACTCGCTCGAGGTCCTCGAGGCGCACGTCGACCTGACGACCCGCCGGGCATGCGCGTGGGCCCCCACGATCGCCGAGCGGATCGACGAGCTCGTGGAGGCCCACACGGCGCTGCCGTGGCCTGCCCCGACGTGCGGGGCCATCGGCATCAGGCGCTGAAGCGGCCGATCGACTCGGCGACGAGGATCGGCTTGTCGATGCCGTCGGCCTCGACGGTGAGGGTCGTGACGACCTTGACCGCGCCCGGGCCGGTCTCCTCGACGGAGGCCAGCTCGGCGCGCAGGCGGATCCGCGAGCCCACCGGCAGCGGGTGGATGAAGCGGACCTTGTCGTAGCCGTAGTTGAGGCTGTGGGCGAAGCCGTCGAAGGCCATGAGCTCCTCGAGGAAGGCCGGCGTGCGAGAGAGGCTGTAGAGCCCGTGCGCAATCGTCGAGCCGAAGGGGGAGTCCGCCGCCCGCTGCGGGTCGACGTGGATCCACTGGTGGTCGCCGGTGAGGTCGGCGAAGGCGTCGATCTTCGCCTGGTCGACGACATGCCACTGCGTCGGGCCGAGCTCGGTGCCGACGAGGTCCTTGAGGTCCTGCACGGACGTGGGGCGGTACTGCGCGGTCTGGGTCACGGTGAGCTCCTTCGGTCACGGTCTTGTCCCTCGAACCTAGTTGAACTTGAACCCGGCTTCAAGTAGCGTCACGGGCATCCGGCAGTCGAGACCACAGGAGCTCTCACATGACCACTGACCAGCAGCGCGTCGCCGTCGTCACGGGCGCAGCCCGGGGCATCGGTGCGGGCGTCGCCCACCGCCTGGCCGCCGACGGGATGGCCGTTGCCGTCCTCGACCTCGACGAGTCGGCCTGCGTGCCCGTCGTCGAGGAGATCACCGCCGACGGGGGCCGTGCCCTGGCCGTCGGGGCCGATGTCTCCGACGAGGAGCAGGTGGCCGCGGCGGTGCAGCGCATCGCCGACGAGCTCGGTCCGCCGACGGTCCTGGTCAACAACGCCGGCATCATCCGCGACAACCTCATCTTCAAGATGTCGGTCGCCGACTGGGATGCGGTCATGGCGGTGCACCTGCGCGGGGCCTTCCTCATGACCCGCGCCTGCCAGACGCACATGACGGCCCAGCGCCACGGCCGCATCGTCAACCTCTCCTCGACCTCCGCCCAGGGCAACCGTGGCCAGGTCAACTACTCGGCAGCCAAGGCCGGCATGCAGGGCTTCACCAAGACCCTGGCCATCGAGCTCGGCAGGTTCGGCGTGACGGCCAATGCCATCGCCCCGGGCTTCATCGAGACCGAGATGACCGCCGAGACGGCCGAGCGCATCGGGATCTCCTTCGAGGACCTCAAGGCGCAGGCGAGCGCGGCCGCACCGGTCGCCCGCACGGGCACCCCGGCCGACATCGCCCATGCGGCGTCCTTCTTCGCGAGCGAGGGGGCCGGCTTCACCACCGGTCAGGTCCTCTACGTCGCCGGCGGGCCGTGCGACTGATGGGCGCCCCGATGCAGCTCCAGGACAAGGTCGCGGTCGTCACCGGCGCCGCCGGCGGCATCGGTGCCGCCATCGCGCAGGCCCTCGTCGACGCGGGTGCGCACGTCGTCGTCTCCGACCTCGACGAGGCCCGCGTGGTCGCGACGGCCGAGCGGCTCGGTGCGATCGCCGTCGCCGGCGACGCCTCGAGCGAGGAGGTCATCGCCGCGATGATCGCGGCCGCCGAGCAGGCCCACGGCCCGGTCGACCTCTTCTTCGCCAATGCCGGCATCGGCGACGGCCTCGGCCTCTCGGCCAGCGACGCCCAGTGGCAGGCCGCGCTCGACATCAACCTCCTCGCGCACGTGCGTGCCGCCCGTCAGCTCGTGCCCGGCTGGGTCGAGCGCGGCACCGGCTACTTCGTCTCGACCGCCTCTGCCGCAGGGCTGCTCACGCAGATCGGCTCGGCGACCTATTCCGTCACCAAGCACGGCGCCGTCGCCTTCGCCGAGTGGCTCGCCGTGACCTACGGCGACGACGGCATCGGCGTCAGCTGCCTGTGCCCCATGGGTGTCGACACCGACCTGCTGCGCAGCGGCATGACCTCCGGCGACGACGAAGGGGGTCGGGTCGCCGCGGCCGCGGTCACCGGGGCCGGTGAGGTGCTCGCCCCGAGCGACGTCGCCGACCAGGTGCTGGCCGCTGTCACCGAGGGGCGCTTCCTCATCACCCCGCACGAGGACGTGCGCGAGTTCCTCCGGCGCAAGGTCGACGACCACGACCGGTGGATCGGCGGCATGCAGCGCTACCAGCACCACCTGAGGGAGAGCACGCGATGACCGGCACCGCCGAGCTGATGTGGCGCTGGGCCGACACGACGCCCGACGCCCCCGCCCTGCGCGAGGGCGAGCGCTCGTGGACCTTTGACGAGCTGCGCACGGGCATCCGCGGCGCGATGGAGGAGCTGACCCGCCGGGGCGTGCGTCCCGGCGACCGGGTCCTCGTCGTCGTCCCGACGAGCGCCGAGTTCGTCCTGACCTACCACGCCCTCCTCGCCCTCGGGGCGACCGCCGTGACGGTCAACCCGCTGTGCACCCAGCGCGAGCTGACCCACTTCGTCCAGGACGCCGGCTGCTCCTTCGCCATCGGCTGGCACGAGGGGGCACAGGCGCTCACCGCGACCGCGCAGGAGGGTGGGCTCGACGCCTGGGTCCTCGAGCCGGGGTGCGTGCCGCAGCCCGAGGGCACGCCCGAGCCGGCGTCGGTCGGCACCGACGACCCGGCCGTGCTGCTCTACACCTCGGGCACGACGGGAGCCCCCAAGGGCGCGATCCTCACCCACGGCAACCTCCTCGGCTGCGGTGCCTCGCTCGCCGAGGCGCTCGACCTCGGGCCTCGGGAGAGCATGGGCACGGCCCTGCCGCTCTTCCACGTCTTCGGCCAGTCGTCGGTGATGTTCACCGTCTACACGGCCGGCGGTTGCCTGTCGCTGCAGCGGCCCTTCGACCCGGCGGGCCTGCTGCGCATGGCCGCCGACCAGCAGCTCACCTCGGTCGCCGGGGTCCCGACGATGTGGAATGCCATGCTCCACGCCGACACCGACGTGACCCCGCAGGACCTGACCTCCCTTCGCCTGGCGTGCTCGGGGGGCGCGGCGCTGCCGCTCGAGGTGGCCAAGGCCTTCCGCGACCGCTTCGGCGCGGTCGTCCTCGACGGCTACGGCCTGAGCGAGACCGCGGGGGCGGCGACCTTCAACCGGTCCGACCTCCCGCGCAAGGAGATGAGCGTCGGCCGGGCCCTGCCCGGCGGTGCGCTCGCGATCTTCGACGACGACCGCAACCAGCTGCCGCCCGGCGAGACCGGTGAGGTGGCCATCGCCGGTCCCTACGTCATGAGTGGCTACTGGCAGCGGCCCGAGGCGACCGCCGCGGTCTTCGAGGGGGAGTGGTTCCTCACCGGCGACATCGGTCGCATGGACGAGGACGGCGACCTGTGGATCGTCGACCGCAAGAAGGACCTCGTGATCCGCGGTGGGTACAACGTCTACCCCCGCGAGATCGAGGAGGTCCTCTACGGCCACCCCGACATCCGCGAGGCCGCGGTCGTCGGCGTGCCCGACGAGCGGCTCGGCGAGGAGATCGCCGCCGTCGTCACCCCGCAGCCCGGTGCGCACATCGAGCCGGGAGCGCTGCGGGCCTGGCTCGAGGAGCGACTGGCGGCCTACAAGGTGCCGCGGATCTACCAGCTCGTCGAGGAGCTGCCCAAGGGCGCCACCGGCAAGATCCTCAAGCGGGCCCTCGACCGCCCGACGATCGCCACCTCCGGTGAGCGGCCCGCCCGGGCCACCACCCCCACCACCTGACCGAAGGGAGCGACCCGTGGACTTCGCGCTGGACGCCCGCACCCTCGAGCTGCGCGAGCAGCTCACCGCCTTCATGGACGAGCACGTCTACCCGATCGAGGCGACCTACCAGGAGCAGCTCGACGCCGCCCCCGACGTGTGGGCACCGCCGCCGATCATCGAGCCGGCCAAGGAGGCCGCCCGCAGCCAGGGGCTGTGGAACCTCTTCCTCCCCGGCGAGGACGGCGCCGGCCTGACCAACCTGCAGTACGCCCCGCTGTGCGAGGTGCTCGGCCGCAGCCTGCACATCGCCCCCGTGGCGACGAACTGCGCGGCGCCCGACACCGGCAACATGGAGGTGCTGCACATGTTCGGCACCCCCGAGCAGCAGGAGCAGTGGCTCACCCCGCTGCTCGCCGGCGAGATCCGCTCGGCCTTCGCCATGACCGAGCCGCGGGTCGCCAGCTCCGACGCGACCAACATCGAGACCGCGATCGTGCGCGATGGCGACGAATACGTCATCACCGGCCGCAAGTGGTACATCTCCGGCGCGATGAACCCCAACGCCAAGGTCTTCATCCTCATGGGCAAGACCGACCCGTCGGCCGACCGCCACCGGCAGCAGTCGATGATCCTCGTGCCGCGCGACACCCCGGGCGTCGAGGTGCGGCGGGGGATGAAGGTCCTCGGCTACGACGACCGCGACCACGGCGGCCACGCCGAGATCGACTTCCACGACGTGCGCGTGCCGGTGAGCAACCTCATCGGCGAGGAGGGCTCCGGCTTCGCCATCGCCCAGGCCCGCCTCGGCCCCGGCCGCATCCACCACTGCATGCGCCTCATCGGCATCGCCGAGCGCTCCCTCGAGCTCATGGTCGAGCGGGCCGCGAGCCGGGTCGCCTTCGGCAAGCCGCTGTCCGACCAGGGCGTCATCCGTGACTGGATCGCCGAGTCCCGGGTGCGCATCGAGCAGCTGCGGCTGCTCACCCTCAAGGCCGCCTGGCTCATGGACACCGTGGGCAACAAGGGCGCCCACACCGAGATCCAGGCGATCAAGATCGCCGCCCCGGCGACCGTCGAGTGGATCGTCGACAAGGCGGTCCAGGTCCACGGTGCCGGCGGCCTGAGCCAGGACTTCCCCGTCGCCGAGTGGTATGCGCAGGTGCGCACGCTGCGCTTCGCCGACGGCCCCGACGAGGTGCACAAGAATGCCCTCGCCCGTCACGAGATCCGGAGGATGACCAGCCGTGCCTGATCTGCAGCAGCGGGTCGAGGAGCTCCTCGCGAGCCACGACCCCAAGAAGACGCCTCCTCCAGAATTTCTCGGTGCGCAGTTCGACGCCGGGCTGGCGTGGGTGCACTTCCCCGAGGGGCGCGGCGGGCTCGGCCTGCCCCGTGGCCGCCAGCTCGAGGTCGACGCCCTGCTCGAGGCGGCGGGCGCACCCCGGCCCGACGTCGCCCGCAACAGCATCGGCCTGGGCATGGCCGCCCCGACGATCCTCGCCTTCGGCACGCCGCAGATGCAGGAGCGCTACCTGCGCCCGCTCTTCGCGTGCACCGAGATCTGGTGCCAGCTCTTCAGCGAGCCGGGCGCCGGCTCCGACCTCGCCGGGGTCGCCACGCGCGCGGTGCCCGACGGTGACGAGTGGGTCGTCGACGGGCAGAAGGTGTGGACCTCCGGTGCGCACAACGCCGACCTGGCGATCCTGCTCGCGCGCACCGACACCTCGGTGCCCAAGCACGCGGGGATGACCTACTTCGTCGTCGACATGCGCGACCCGGGCATCGAGGTGCGCCCGCTGCGACAGATCACCGGCGAGGCGGAGTTCAACGAGGTCTTCCTCACCGGTGTCCGCGTCCACGACCGCGAGCGGGTCGGCAAGGTCGGCGAGGGCTGGCGGGTCGCGACGACGACGCTCAACAACGAGCGCGTCGCCATCGGCGCCGGCAGCGAGCGCGAGGCCGGCCAGATCGGGCTGGTCACCGAGCGCTGGCGCAGCGACCCGTCGGTGCGCACCCCGGGCCACCACGCCGAGCTCATGCAGTGGTGGGTCGAGACCGAGGTGACCCGGCTCGCCGGTGAGCGGCTGCGGCAGGGCCTCGAGGCCGGGCAGCCCGGCCCGGAGAGCTCGGCGATGAAGCTCGCCTTCGCGCAGCAGGCGCAGCAGGTGAGCGGCTTCGCCCTCGAGCTCGCCCCGGAGGAGGGGCTCGAGTACCACGACTGGACCATGGTCCGCCCCCGGGGTGGCTCCTTCCTCGGCCACGGCCCCGGCTTCCGCTACCTGCGCGCCAAGGGCAACTCCATCGAGGGCGGGACGAGCGAGATCATGCGCAATGTCATCGCCGAGCGGGTGCTCGGCCTGCCCCCCGACCACCGCCCCGACAAGGGCGTCGCCTTCAAGGACGTGCCGCGATGACCGACCTGCTCTACTCCGATGTCGAGGAGTCGCTGCGCGGCAGCGTGCGCTCGACCCTCCAGCGCGTCCTCGACGACGGCCTGGCGGCCCGGCTCTACGACGAGCCGGACACCGACGTCGGCGGCATCTGGCGCGCCCTGGCCGAGCAGCTCGGCCTCGCCGGTCTGCTCGTGCCCGAGTCCCTCGGCGGCGCCGGTGCCGGCGCC
>ERZ500994.376-NODE-376-length-14193-cov-7.052695_pt1 | contig 14193 bp, 13 predicted proteins | sample MGYA00248878_ERZ500994 | MGnify/ENA primary metagenome ERZ500994 (study PRJEB25958, sample SAMN03398533) | human skin metagenome | study: EMG produced TPA metagenomics assembly of the Human Skin Microbiome Metagenome (human skin metagenome) data set. | reverse complement strand
CTGCCGCGCGACACTGCCGACTCACATGATCCCGCAGCAGATCTGCGCAATGCCGACGCTTCCATTGAACGCGAATGGAAAGGTCCTGAAACGGGCTGTGCGTGAGATGTTTCTTGCGGACACTGCGTTGTCTGCGGCAACGATCCCCTCGACTGCCCCGTCGCTGATGAAGGGCCACGACTCGTAATGCCATCCGCCGAATCGGGCGTTGCCGACCTGCGTGCGTTCGCGCAGTCGCGGATCTTCTTCGGTCATCAATCGGTCGGCAGCAATATCCTTGACGGTATTACCGGCTTGTACGCCGCCGCAGAGACCAGCGGGCCGCTTGTCGTAGAGAGTGCCGACGCGACCGGGAGCGGTCCCTCGTTGGTGCACACACACGTGGGGACCAACGCAGATCCCTACAGCAAGATCGACGATTTCGCGGCCATGACCGATGGGCTCGACGCAGACTGGTCAGGTTTCTTGGTACTCAAGCTTTGCTTCGCAGATGTACACGCTGCGACGGACATCGACGCCGTTCTTTCCAGATATACCGACCATCTCTCCGAGACAGCGCGTCGACTGCCGCGCGCGACCATCATGCCGACGACCGTCCCCATCACCGTCGACCGGGGTTGGAAGGGCAAGCTCAACACGTTGCGAAGGCGTGACGTGCACTTTCGTCCGGCCGACAACGTCGCCCGGCATCGCTACAACGAGTCGATCCGGTTGCGATACCGGAGCACGGGGCGATTGTTCGACATCGCCCAAGCCCAAGCGGGCGAGTACGGCGGTGCGGCCAGGCTACGCCGTAGCGCGGGCCTGCCTTACGCAGTACTGCGAGCGGACTTCGCCTCCGACGCCGGGCACCTCAACACGTTGGGAGCCCGGGCGGTTGCCAGCGAGTTCATCCGGGTGATCGCCGCTAACTCGCCGCGGCAATGAGCACGCGTGCTATCTCGATGACTAGCGACAGCTCGATCGTGCGTGGTGTAGGGATCGATATCGTCGAAGTAGAGCGGTTCCGACGGCTGCTTGCGACCGCGGGCACTCGGTTCGCGGCACGGTGGTTCACTGACGCGGAACGTGCCGACTGCGATGCGGCGTGCGATCCTGCGGCGGCGTACGCCGAACGATTCGCCCTCAAGGAAGCAGCATTGAAGTCGATGCCCGTCGCTCCCCAGAATGCATCAGTGCCGTGGCTGACCATCGCGACGGCACCTCGCGTGCAGGAGGGGACGTGGTCAGTGACGATTGGCTGCTCGCTGACTGCCCATCCGATGGAGATCTACGGCATTGCAGCGCTTTCCGGCCCGTTCGCAGCGGCAGTTGCGATTGCTTTCGGCGACTCACGGTCGTAGTAGCTCACTTGTCGCCGTCCAGTTGGCGGATCTCAGGGACCTCCTCGATCAACATCGGCGGTGCATGTAGGTAGGCCGTCGCTCGACGCTTCTGCTCTATGTCGGCGATCACGCGCTCAACCTGCGGCACCGTGAGGCCTGTGGCGTCGGCGATTCGGCTCGGGTCCCACCCGTTATTGACGCCGTACAAGCACACATCCATTAGCTGATACGGCAACGAGAAGTAGAACTCTTCCTGTGACTGCGGCATCGAATAGGTGTCGGTCGTAGGCTGGCGCATACGGATGCCTGCCGGAACTTCCAGGAACTCCGCGAGTGCGTAGACCTGCGTTTTGTACAGATGCGCGACCGGTTTGAAGTCCGCGGCACCATCACCTAGTTTGACGAAGAAGCCTTGGTCGTACTCGAGCCGGTTCGGCGTCCCCGCGACAACATAGTTAAGACGGTCAGCGTGGTAGTACTCGAGCATCTTGCGCGTGCGCTGCTTGAAGTTCGACGCTGCCAGAATCTCCAGATACGCTGCTGCCGTCAGTCGTGCGCGCCGTTGAGCGCCGTCCGGCGCCTCCGCGACCACCCAAAACAACCGAAGTGACGCCGACTTAGTGATATTGGGAAGCACGATCTTGGACTTCCATCCTGGCCCATACTCCGGGATGACCATTCGGATCGCATCGTCGCGTCGCTGATAACATCCCGTGGCGCGCAGCACGGGGGTGATGTCTTCGACGACCGAATCGACCCCCAGGGCGTTCGTGAGCTCCGTGCTCAAGGCGAGCGACTCGTCGGAGGACTCGCGCTCGGGCAGCTGGAGCGCGAGCACCCGCTCCCGCCCAAGGGCGCGCACACAGAGCGCGGCGACGACACTGGAATCTATGCCGCCGGAGACCGCGACGACGACTCCCTTGCGTTTTGCCGCCGCGACGTACTGCCGGATTCGCCGAATGATCCGGGTAGTTTCTGTCGCCTCATCGAGCCGCAGACCGGCGAGCTCACGTCCGCTCATTGGGCATCTTCCTCAGATCGGTCGATCGCTACGTCGAGTTTGTTCGGGTCGGCGGGCGGTGCCGTCCAATCAGTCACGAACTGGTGATGCAGTAGCTGCAGGGTGAGTACCGCCATTGCACGCATGTCATCAGTGTTGCTCAGCGGTCTATCTGAGCGCAGGCACTTCTGGATGACGGCACGCGCGACCTCGGGGCGGAAGACTCCGGCCTCTTCAATCGCTCGCGAAGAGGTGAGCTCGTCGACCCACGCCGGGGTGTTGCTGGCGAACAGCCCCGATGCATCCGGAGCCCGGTAGGGCTGTTTGGATCGATCTATGATGGCCCGCGGTATGAGATCTGCGAATGCTCGTTTGAGTAGGTGCTTCTCGTCCAGCCCGAGGAGTTTTTGCCGTGCCGGGAACCTGGCGGCGATATCAAAGACGTGATGGTCTAGGAACGGAAATCGACCCTCGACAGCGTTGGCCATGAGCATTCGATCGCCTTGCGACGACAGCAGGTAACCGCTCAGCAACGTCCGGAGCTCCAACCACTGTGCCTGCGAGAGCGGATCCCAGTGCGCCGACTCCGAGGGCATGGCCGCGAGCAGGGTGTCTGCTGCGGCGGGCATTGGGGCAGTGGCGTAGTCCGTCGTCAGCATGGATTTTAGTGCCGAGGTCGCGCCCCAGCGTGGGCGGTGCGACATGGCAGGATCGTCAGGATCAAGATCTATTCCGAAGAAGCTTCGCGCGAACGCCGGCGCATGGTTCGGGGAGCGAAACATCCAGGGATAGAGCAATCCGATCGCCCTCGCTCGCTGTGCAGACTGCCGGTTGCGAGCGATGAACCGCCGGACCTTCGCTTCGCGAAAAATGTCGTATCCAGCGAGCACCTCGTCTGCGCCTTCGCCGGTGACGACGACCTTGTAGCCCGCCTGACGAACTAACCGCGACAGCAGCAACATCGGAACCGGAGCCGAGCGCAGGAATGCGCTCTCGGCGTGCCACACTGCGCTGGGGAGCGCCTCGGCGATGTCGCGTTCACTCACCACAACGTCCTCGTGAGGACCCCGAAGCCCCGCGCGAGCGAGCCGTTGGAACGTACCTTCGTCGTACTCTTCCTTGGCGAAGCGTAGCGAGAATGTATGGACATCCCGATCGGCGTACCTGGCAATGGTGCTTGCGGTGACGGCGGAGTCCAGGCCGCCCGAAAGGTACGCCCCGACCGGGACGTCACTGCGGGCGAACCGCAACTTGGTCGCCTCCACTACCGACGCTCGGAGATGCTCGGCATTTTCGGCTGCATCCTGGTCAGGCTCGTCGTGGCGCTCCGGGAACCGCGGTCTCCAGTATTCGACGAGCGATTCGCGCTCCCCTCGAAACGTGACACAACAACCCGGCGGCACCTGATGAACACCGTCAAACGGGGTGTCCGGCGCGACCGTGGACCAGAACGTCAGCAGCTGGTCGACGCCGACGGGATCGAGCGCGCGACGCACCCCCGGATCGCAAAAGAGCGCCTTGACCTCAGATGCAAACAGAACCCGACCGCTTGACTTTGTGTAGAAAAGAGGATGGATCCCGTAACGGTCACGCGAGAGAACGAGCTCGCTGGCTCGCCGATCCCAGATCGCGGCCGCCCACTGCCCGTTGAATCGGCCGAAGCACTCGGTTCCCCATTCTTCCCACGCGTGGACGATGACCTCGGTGTCGCATCGTGTCCGGAATCGGTGACCTAGGGCCGTGAGCTGCTCAGCAAGCTCGATGTAGTTGAAGATCTCGCCGTTGAAGGTGACCCACACGCGCTCATCTTCGCCGCACATCGGCTGACTGCCGCCAGCTTCGTCGATGATGGCCAACCGAACGTGTCCCAGCGCGACGCGGGCATCGCGGTAATAGCCGCCCCCGTCGGGTCCGCGGTGGCGCAGCGAGCGCATCATCCGTAGGACGAGATCAACCGCGGCGGCGGAGCGGACGTCGAAGACCCCGCAGATTCCGCACATCAATGCTCCCGACTGAGGGCGTCGAGAACAGCGTGAACTCCGGATCGCATGGCCAGCGAATCGTCGGCGAGAACCTCGTCGGCAATCGTGATGTCGAGCGCGTCCTCCAGGTAGATTGCGGTGGTGACTGCGGCCGCCTCACGATCCGCGGCAGCGCGCCGCAGCGCGGCAGTCTCGGTGATCATCCGGACTCGATCAGCCTTGTCCATCAGATCCTCGCAGCTGCCGCTATATTTGGGATGTATCGCGCAAACGCGTTCCACATGATCGCATTAGAGCACACGATTACGGGACCTGCGCCAGACATGTCCGTCAGCAGCACAGCGTGAGGGGGTTCGGGTCGTGAACCAGGTACGTGAACGCATTAAGTTGTTCATTCTGAACAACTTTCTGTTCGACGACACGTCGCGGATGCCCGACCCGACGGACTCGTTGATCGGCACCAGCGTGATGGACTCGACCGGTGTTCTTGAGCTCATCGAGTTTCTCGAGAGCACATTCTCCGTCCAAGTCGAAGACGATGAGACGACCCCGGAGAACCTCGATTCTATTGAGAACCTGGTCCGTTTCGTTACTCGGAAGGTCGAAGACGGGGTCCGGCATGATCCGGTGGTGACCGAGTGACCGGCCTTCATTGGGACGGACCGCTCGCGCTGGACTTTTCTAGGATCTACCCGTCACTCGGGCCAGGCGGCCGACGACGCCCCTTCAAGGTCTTCGGGTTCGTCTTGACGAATTCGGAGTTCCACTGTGTCGCGTGCTATCGACTTGGCCAGTACGCCGACCGCGTGGCGTCGCGATCGGCGTCGGTAGGTGCCGTGCTGCGGATCGTCCACAGGATCTGGAACCGGTTCATCACGCATAGCCACCACTGCGAAGTCACCGGGCAGGCGAGAATTGGTCCTGGATTTCTGATCATGCATCGCACGGGGATCTTGATCGGTCCGGCGACCATAGGCAAGAACCTCGTGCTGCACCACAACGTGACGATCGGCCAACGAGTCGCCGGCGGCGACCACGGCGTGCCTTGCATCGGTGACAATGTCTGGATCGGGCCGGGCGCGACGATCACCGGAGCAATCACAATCGGCGACGGGGCAACCATCTCGGCCGGTACCGTGCTGTCTCGTAGCGTGCCTCCGCGTGCGCTTGTCGGCGGCGTGCCCGGGCGGATCATGGCTCTGGACTATGACAACTCGGCGATGCTCGGCCGTGTGGTCCCCTAGTGAAATGTCGGTAGCGAGGTGAGCGATCGAGGGCCGCGCTCTGTGACCGGGGGTCTACCGACTGTCAACGTTGCTGGAACGCCGGTGCACCTTCTTGGGCAGAGGGAGGCTGTGTCGTTAATCTCCGGTGCGGCTCGACGACCGGGCCGGCGACCGCTCGCAGTGGCGTCCATCAATCTCGATCACATCCACCACTTCGGCCGGCAATCTTTCTCCAGGACGTCGGGCGGCGACGTGGAATGGCTGAACCTCATCGACGGAGCACCCATCGCGAGGCACGCAGCGCGCCGACGAAAACAGGTTGTCCCGAAGCTATCCGGCAGCGATCTCATCGAGCCGATCCTTGAGGAGGCTTCGGCACATCGGCTGTCGGTCGGACTAATCGGCGGTGCGCCGCACACCGTCGAGCCATTTGCCAGCGCGGTGCGTGAGCGCTGGCCAGGAGTCCGGATCGCAGGTCACTGGACACCCCCGAGGGAGGTGTTGACCGATCCCGAGCAGTCCGCCGCGATTGCCTCGAAGGTTCACGATGCCCAAGTCGACATCTTGCTTGTATGCCTAGGAAAGCCGCGTCAGGAGGAGTGGATTCGCGCGCACGGTGCGGCGAGCGGTGCCCGAGTGCTGCTGGCTTTCGGGGCGGTTGTCGACTTTGTCGCCGGGGGCGCGCGGCGCGCTCCAGCCTGGGCTTCGCGCGCTGGATTGGAGTGGGCTTGGCGCCTCGCGCGCGAGCCACGGCGACTCGCTCGTCGTTACCTCGTGCACGGTCCGCCAGCGTATCTGAGGCTGCGCCGCTCGAAATAGCGAATCCGCTCCCAGACGAAGTGGGGTCGAATAGGCTGTGCGCGATCCGTATCGTCGCAACTTCCCTCCAGCGATTAACGCGGATGCATTCGTAATGGCGGTGGGCGCAACCTAGATCCCGAAAGGGCTGGCAAACGGTGAAGATTCCTGGCGTGCTTGGCAAAGCGGTCCGTGTCGCCCGCGACGACGGGGGGCGGCTGCTCGGAATGCGGGCGGTTCGCTTCGCCGCAAATCGGCTAAACGTCGCTGCGCTCGACGACAACATCTATGACGCCGACGTAGCGGATTCGGCAACCCTCGAGTTGTCCCTGCCGGACCGCAGACCACGCCGCGGCACGCCATTGAATATCGGGTGGATCGTCGTGCCGCCGGCTCGAGGCTCCGGTGGCCACACCACCCTGTTTCGGATGATTGAGGGTCTAGAAACTGCAGGGCACCGTTGCACGATTCTCATCCATGACCGGCATCGCGGCGATCTACGCGAGCAAGAGCAGGTGATCCGCGAGTGGTGGCCGCGTATTCGCGCAAGCGTGAGCAGCGCGGCTGACGCGATCGTCGGATTCGATGCGTGTGTGGCGTCATCCTGGGAGACTGCTCACGTGCTGGCTTGCCGAGCGACGGCGCCGATGCGACGACTGTACTTCGTGCAGGACTACGAGCCGTACTTCTACCCGCGCGGTGGTGTCTATGCCACCGCCGAAGACACGTATCGGTTTGGGTTCCGCAACATTGCGCTCGGTCAGATGGTTGCCGGAGCGTTGAATCGAGAGGTCGGCGTGGATGCCGACGTCACGCAGTTTGGGTGCGACACCGATGTGTACCGACCACTGCCTAACCTGCGGCGTACCGGCGTCGTACTTTACTCAAGACCCGACACACCGCGGAGGGGATTCTGGCTTGCCTGCGCCGCGCTCGCGAGATTTCACGCGATGCATCCTGAGGTGCCGATCCATCTGTATGGAGCGCGGGTCGCCGGACTACCATTTCCGGCCACGTCCCATGGCCGTCTCACTCCCATGGAGCTCAACGAGCTCTACAACCGATGCATAGCTGGCATTGCGTTATCGTTCACCAACATTTCACTGGTGGCGGCCGAAATGTTGGCCGCCGGCACTATCCCGGTGGTGAACGACTCCTCGGATGCCCGTGCCGACCTCCGGAGCTCTTACGTCGAATGGGCGCACCCGACCCCAACGGCGCTCGCCACAGCGCTGAGTAGAGCCGTCGCGCGTGAGGGTCGAGAGGAGCGCGCTCGGTTGGGGGCGCGATCTGTTGCGGGGCTTAGTTGGCGGATCGCCCAACGCGACGTTGTCGGGATCGTCGAAGACGAAGTTTACGGATGCCAGGTATAGCTACGATCTTTGCGGGGATGAGTAAAATGCGAATCGCTGGTCGTGCGACGGGCGGCTATCCAGGATCTCCCTGAGAGTCCTAGCGAAGCGGGCGGTCCCAGGTGCGACGCGGTCGAGTTTGCAAGTCCGCTTGCCTGGAACGGGACGAGGTGCATAGACTCCGTGGTGCGTTGCCAGTCCGGGGGGAGTGGCAATCTTGCATCGTCGGGGGACGGTGTGAATAACAGACAACTCGGGGGAGTTAATTGTCTGTCCACCAAATTGGGGTGCGCGAAAGCGCTCCCGAGGCGCGGGGGCGCCTTCAAACTAGGTCACGGACGACCCGTCGAAGCCTGGGCGGTCGCCCACCGCGGCGGGTCATAACTCGGGGCGTCGACCCGGGCATCGGCCAGCTGGGCCTTCGTGAGGCGGAGGTGCGGACGCGGCGCCACGCGCCTTGGACGACGGCCTACGCCGTAACGCTCGTAGCGATTGACTTTGCGATCGCGTCCGGCATTCTTGCCGCGCTCCACGCCACGTTTGCGATCAGCCCTGAGCTGGCTTCGGTGTGGGTGGTGGTCGCGTCGGTCTCGTGGCCGACAATCATTGCCTTCCTGGGCGGTTATAGCCGCAACGAGGTCGGTGTGGGCACCAACGATATCGGCGCGGTGCTGCGCGCGGTGGCGTACTTGATCGCGAGTGCCGCCACGGTTGCTGCGACACATGCCGCGAGCGGAATCGTCCAACTCGTGGTTGTATCGGCGCCGATAATGGCAATCGCCTCTCTCGTTGCGCGGCTCGTCGCCCGGCGACTGGTACACCGCCGCCAGTACGCAGGAGCATTACTGCGCAACGTGATCGTGGTGGGCTCGATTGATGGCGTTCGCCACTTGGTCGAGGTTCTCGAACGAGAACCATACTGCGGTCTTCGTGCCGTTGGCGTGTGCGTGCCACGGGTAGATGTACCAGAGGGCCGGCGACTCGGCCTGAACGTCCTCGGTGATCTGCAGGATGTCGCAAGCACCGCGATGCTGGCGCAGTGTCACGGGATCGCGGTCACGTCAGGACATTCCCCGGAGTTTTTGCGTCGATTGTCGTGGTCGTTGGAGACTCTGAATATCGATCTCTACGTGCACCCCGGATTCGTCGAGATTGCCGGCCCGCGATTACACCTTCGACCGTATGTGGGGCTCCCGTTGCTACGTGTCGAGCAACCTCACTTCACCGGGTGGCGACGCGTGGTCAAGCGGATGACCGACGTCGCGTTCAGCGCTAGCGTCCTTCTGGTCGCCGCGCCAGTGTTGGCGGTGATCGCGGCGTTCATCAAGCTGGGAGACCGGGGCCCGGTCTTCTTCACGCAGACTCGCGTAGGACTCGACGGTGACGATTTCACCGTGTACAAGTTCCGCACAATGGTTCGTGATGCCGAATCGCTTGCCGCGCAGTTGGCATCGCGCAACGAGGTTGAGGGCGGCGTACTGTTTAAGCTGCACGACGACCCGCGGGTTACCCGGGTCGGGCGGTGGCTTCGTAAGTACTCGCTCGACGAGCTGCCGCAGCTTTTCAATGTGCTGCGCGGCGACATGTCACTTGTCGGCCCGCGGCCGCCGCTGCCGTCCGAAGTCGACCAGTATCCGGCTGACGTTCATCGCCGGCTGCTGGTGAAGCCTGGCCTCACCGGTCTCTGGCAGGTCAGCGGGCGCTCCCTGCTGACCTGGGACGAGTCGGTGCGCCTTGACCTGAGGTACGTCGAGAACTGGTGCCTCAGTATGGATCTGCTGCTGCTGTGGAAGACGGTGGGAGCAGTGCTAGCCAAACGGGGCGCCTTTTGAGCCCCCCACAAACGGCGTAGCCCGTTTGGGAGAAGGCGTCCGGATCCGGTGTTGGAGGACCCGGGTCCGGACGCTGGACCCTCTTAGATATGTGGTCGGGGTGGCGGGAACCGTCGGCCCTCGTGCCTCGGGCCTCCTCCCGAATCCCAGCGATCCATTCAAAGAGAATGGCCCCCACTCGTACCTTGTGGGAGCCATTCTCATTGGTCGGGGTGGCGGGATTCGAACCCACGGCCTCTTCGTCCCGAACGAAGCGCGCTACCAAGCTGCGCCACACCCCGGCGCATCTTGCGAACTCTGCAAGTTCGCAAGCAACCGCAATAGTTTACCTGGCCCGCGAACGGATCGGACTGTCGGGTGATGCAGTCAACGTGAGCAGCGTGGCCTCGGGCCGACAGGCAAACCGAACCGGGGCGTACGGCGACGTGCCAAGGCCCGCGCACACGTGCACCGTCGAGCGGTTGCCCGCTTCGGTGTCCCACGTAGAGACCCACCGCGCCCGCGACGGGTCCAGATCGCAGTTGCTGACCAGCGCACCGTAAAACGGGATCCGCACCTGTCCGCCGTGCGTGTGCCCGGCCAGCAGCAGCTCGTAGCCGTCGTCGGTGAACGGCGAGAGCAGCCGCGGCTCGGGCGAGTGCATGACCCCGATCCGCACCGCGGCCGAGGGGTCGGCCGGTCCCGCGATCCGCTCGTAATGATCGTGATTGGTGTGCGGATCGTTGACGCCGCCGAAGGCGATCCGAACGCCGTCCACCTCGAGCGAATCACGCCGGTTGTTGAGGTCGAGCCAGCCGCGCTCGGTGAACTTCCTGGCGAGGGGGCCGAGATCGATCCGCGATCCACCGCGCACTGCGGTCGTGCGGGTGAAGTAGCGCGTCGGGCTCTTCGGCACCGACTTGAAGTGATCGTTGTTGCCCCACACAAACACGCCGGGGAAGTCCAACAACGGCTCGTGCGCGCGAATCACATTGTCGAAGACCGCCTCGTCGCCGCCGAGATGATCACCGGTCGAAACGACGAAGTCGGGCCCCAGCGCAGCGAGCGAGCGGATCCACTCGACCTTGCGGCGCTGCTTCATCGTGAGGTGTACGTCGGAGATGTGCAGCACCCGCAGCGGGCGAGCACCGCGGGGCAGTACCTCGACTTCGAAACGTCGCAGCGTGAAGGCGTTGCGTTCGATCAGCGCGCCGTACGCGAGCGCGGCAATCCCAGCGCCGAACACACTGGCACCGGCCCGCCAGCTGCGAGAGCCGGACAGGCTAGCTAATCCGCTCAATCGTCGCCGCCGTTGCCGCCGCCGTTACCGTTGCCGCCGCCATTGCCGTTGCCATTCCCGACGCCGTTGCCGTTGCCGCCGCCTTCGCCACCACCGCCGTTGACGTTGGGGTCGGCAGGCGCCGCAGCTGACGGGGAGGCAGCCGCGACACAGCCGGTCGCGGGGTCCTGGCCATTGACGCACGGTTGCCCAGCCGGCGCTGGCGGAATGCAGCCGGTCGCGGGGTCCTGTCCTGCCGCACATACCGTGCCGGCGGGATTCTGCGCGACACACCCGGTCGCGGGATCCTGGCCGGGCTGGCACGGCTGACCCGCGGGAGCCTTGCCGGACGACAGCGAGTAGGTGACGGTGCTACCCGGGCTCACGCTGCTACCGGCCGGTGGGTTCTGCACCGCGACCGTGCCGGCGGGAAGCGTCGAGTCGACCGGCGTACCGGAGTCCTGACCGCTATGGCCAGATTGCTCGAGCATCGCCTGGCAGTTGCTCGGCGACTGTCCGACGCAGTCAACACTCAGCACAGAGGTCTTGCCGGCGGCCACCTGCTGGTTTGCCGGCGGGAACGACGAGGCGCCGACGGACGGCAGGATGTTCTGCATCGCCAGCTTCCACATCTGAGCTGGGTATCCGCCACCGAAGCCGCCATCGCCGCCACCGCCGGGCGACGGCATGGTCTCGTTTGAGGTCGGGCTGAACGCATAGACCGCCGCGAGGATGTCCGGCGTCCAGCCGACGAATGTGTAGGACCGGTTGTCCTGCGCCGTACCGGTTTTGCCGGCGATCTGATAGCCATTAATGTAGGCCCGCTTGCCGGTTTGCCCGCTGTTGCCGGGCATGACGTCCTTGAGCAGGATCTGGTTGAGGGTGTCCGCGACACCCTGCGAGACGACGTTGGCCGTGCAGTTGGACCCCGGGGTGAACCACGGCTGACCGGTGGCCGGGTTGATCGCCGGCTGTCCGTCTGGACCGGTGATCGCGGCGATCGGTGTCGGCTCACATTTCGTGCCGCGGTTGGCGATCGTGTTGTACGCCGTCGCCAGGCGCAGCGGGCTGACCCCATCGGGTCCGAGCGTGAAGGACGCGCGGTCCTCGGCGGCGATTGTGTCGCGCATCGTCGTGTCGCCCGGCGACCACAGCCCCATGTTGTAGGCCATGTCGGCGATCGGCTTCATCGAGCCGATGTAGTCCTCCAGCGCCACGAAGTAGGTGTTAGAGGACATGTAGAGCGCGGCATCCAGCGGCATCCGGTCCGGATAGCCCTCGCTCGCATTGGACACCGCGTAGTTGACGCCTTGCCGTTTCATGATCTGCGAGGTGTACGGCGCTTTCGCGGTGAGCTCGAACTTCCAGCCGGTGCCCTGCGAGAGAGCCACGGTCGCGGGAAAGAGCTTGTTGGTCGAGCCGTTACCGTCGGACGCGGGCAGTACGGCGAAGTTGTTGTTGGTCTGCGCCGGATCGTTCGGATCATTGCCGTAGCGCTTGTTGACCCCGAGCGCGAGCACGTTGCCGGAGTCGACGTCCAGGATCGGCATGGCGGCGATGCGCTGGTCGCCCAAGCCGAAGATCGAGGCATTGCGGCCGAGGGCGGCGCTGGCGCCGAGGATTCCGTCGGTCGCGGCTACCTGGTACGCCGGGTTGAGCGTCGTCTGGATCGTGAGGCCGCCGTTCTTGAGCGTCGCCTCAGGGATGCCGAGATTCTGGGTCAGGTACTGCCACACGTAGTCGCAGAAGAACCCGCCGTAGTTCGCGGTGTCGGCGCACGAGCGCGACGGCTTACCGGTCCCAGACAGCGTGATCGGCGTGGCGACCGCGGCCTGGTACTGCTCCTCGCTGATCTCGCCTTGGTCGGCCATCAGTTTCAGGACGATGTCCCGGCGGTCCTTGGCGGCCTCGGGGCTGTGCGTCGGGTTGAACTTGGTCGGGTTCTGCACAAGACCGGCCAGCAGCGCGGCCTGGTCGATCGTCAGGTTGACCGGCTCGACGCCGAAGTAGGTCAGGGACGCGGCGCGTACGCCGTACGCGCCGTTGCCCATGTTCATCAGGTTCAGGTACTTCTCCAGGATCTGCTCCTTGGAAAAGTCCTTCTCTAACTGCAGGGCGATCTTTGCCTCACGCAGCTTGCGTCCGAGGCTCTGCTCGGTGGCCGCGTCCCGCTCGGCCTGGCTATCGGCCTGATAGAGCAGCGTGTTCTTGACGAGCTGCTGAGTGATCGTCGATGCGCCCTGGGACACACCGCCGGTGACCGCGTTCTGGACCGCGGCGCGGAACATGCCCTGCGTGTCCACACCCGCGTGCTCGTAGAACCGTTTGTCTTCGACCGCGACGATCGCCTTCGGCATCCACTCGCCCATCTGATCCAGCGGGATCGGCAGGCGGTAGTAGTTGTAGTAGTTCACGATCGGCGAGCCGTCGGCGGCCACCACGCTGCTCACCAGCTGCGGCGCCTCGGCGGTGAACTCCGGGTCGACCTTGTTGACGATGTCGGCGGTGCTTTTGGCCGCCTGACCCGCGCCGCCGAAGGCGGGAAACAGCATCGCGGCAAGCACGAGGCCGCCAGCCGCGATGGCGGCGACCAGCTTGACGAGCGACGTGACCTTGCCCAGGGCAGAACTTGACACCCGAACAGTCTACGGACTTGTGGTCAGATGCGGGTAAATCGTGGCCCACCTCGCTGCGGAGCGGGCGGGGACGGCCGTCGGAAACTTTCTGAAACTTTTCTCCGAAATCGCGTCATGACACGCGGGGTCGCGCGTTAGTCCTGCAGAACGACAGATCAGCCGGGCCGTATCCACCGGTACGGCGGCTGGTTAAAGCAGGTCGCGAACGTGAAGGAGGCCGACATGGCGAGCACCATCGTGTTCACCGATGCACCACGGAGCTCAATGTCTGAGTGGGCATCAAGGGCGCGCTGCATGGGAACCGACCCAGAGGAACTCTTCGTCCAGGGTGCTGCGCAGCACCAAGCCAAGAAGATCTGCTCCGGATGCCCGGTGCAGTTGGAGTGCCTTGCCGACGCTTTGGACAACAAGACCGAGTTCGGCGTATGGGGTGGCGCTACGGAGCGTGAGCGCCGCGCGATGTTGCGACGCAACCCGGACGTTCGATCGTGGCGCGCCTTGCTGTTGAGCAAGGTCGAGGAGGCACGCGGCGCGTAATGCGTTCGGCCGGTACGCCGGCCGACGGGGGAAGCCGTTGGGCCATCCCACGGGACCCGGGAGGGTGGGGCCCCGCGGGATGGCCCAGTTTTGGGCCCCGGCTCACTGGTTCGTGGGGGACAGTGTGCCGGGGCCGGCGCCTCCCCGCGGCGCCCACGACGCGACCTGCGGTGGAATACGTACCGCTAAGTCGCGGCGGTCTCAACCCGTGGATGCAAATCTGCTGGTTGAGAGGGTTTTTTTGTGG
>ERZ500994.375-NODE-375-length-14211-cov-13.328906_pt1 | contig 14211 bp, 8 predicted proteins | sample MGYA00248878_ERZ500994 | MGnify/ENA primary metagenome ERZ500994 (study PRJEB25958, sample SAMN03398533) | human skin metagenome | study: EMG produced TPA metagenomics assembly of the Human Skin Microbiome Metagenome (human skin metagenome) data set. | reverse complement strand
TTGACTACGGCACACGCCCTTTTCGCCAAGTCCATCATACCACCTCAGCGGTGGCGCTCGTGGGAGGCGGCTGTAATTATCCTAAATCACTGGCACACATCCTAAATTCGTGGCACACATTTAGTAAAAATATCCTAAATTCATGGCACAAAAAAGCAGAGGTATATTGATATGTCTCTCTTTTTTGACAATAAAGATTTACCAAGAACTGAATGCAGCAATAGCCTTTCTTTAAAAACCTATTTTAAAGAATGCCCTAACTTTGTTATGGATGATGAATATGTAGTTACTTGGTATGATTCAAATTACATTGAAATGAGTCCTAACAAGAGCAATATCGGAATTGAAGTAACTTTTTTGAACATTAGTAAAAATAATCATTTTAAATATGATAAGGAATTAAAAAAATATATTACCAGTTCTGATAGGCTTATAAAATTATTACTACCTATTAATTTATTACATAAAACACCTATTGGAAGTATTTGGAAAGGTGGTACTTCAATCGAAACCTTTGAGTTTAAAGAATTTGACATCAAGATTGCTGATAGAACTAATAATAAAGCATCTGCTAATTTTGAAATCTATTCTCTTTGTAAAAGCAATAAAGCAGCTAATGTATTATATGCTGTTAATAAAGACATTAAATCCACGCCTGAGCGAAAAAATGAAGCTCAGCTTTATGCCGATAATTTCCCCGTTCAACTTAACACTTTTGATTATTTGCCCACTTTAAAGTATGACAATAATCCAACTATCAATGTTAAGTTCAATAATAAAACCTATGTAATTCATCCAATTACGTTGTTTATTAGTCATTATGGTTATTCAATGGATTTCAAAAGATATTTATCTGCATATTCATACCAAACCCTATCCGATTTGCTTGAAATCGAAAGAAACTTAAATGACCAAATAATTAAAATACCTTATCGATTCTCTCTCAAAGACGCGATCATAATTTATGAGTGGAAACATAACGAATTCACTAAGAATATAATCCAACATCTTTCTAACAGTATAAATCTTAATAAAGCACAGAATGCGGAAGGTTCAAATGAAAATTGGCGTGTTGCAATAAAGTTTTGGCATGAACAGGAAATTTTGATCAGAATGAAAGGAATTGAATTTCCTAATGGAAACATACTGTGTACTTCAATTACAGGTATGAGCCAGCCTCAGGGTAATGATATCGATGTAATGATTCGACCTAGTAAAAGTAAGATATTTTCTGAACTTAGTCAAATAGAACAAAATGCAATTAATAATCAGCAACCGAGTATTAGAGTCATTAATCGCCCTCAAAATATTGAGCCAATTAGTATTATTAAAAGTCCTGTAAACAACCTGACTGTAGCAACGCTAGTTGAAAGATTTTTAATCTTAGGTAATCAAAGAAATATTAATAAGGTCACTAAACAACCATCTGATATTGATCCGCACACTAGAACATTAACCATACCTCAACCTGACACTATCGACTACGCAGTAGGTGAAAAACAAGGCGCAACAGGTCAAACAGGCTTAGCTAATTGTTTTCTAGATACTGATATTATCAATGAAAGATCAAGATTTGATCGGATATGGCAGCACGCCAAAGAATTCAATAACAACAAGAATGTTTGGTGGTTTACTTATAGATTAGGCTTTAACTCTACAAACAACTACCACGTAATGTCTTTAAAAGATGCTCATAAAGTAGGATTTGCTGATCATACAGTTTATAGACCCGAATTTGTGATGTTGATAAAACTTATCCACGATAACAAGATATATTACTTACTTGAATTTGGCGGTCAATCACAAGGTATTGTTTGCAAAGCTAATGGGCATAACAATTTTACAGATGAAAATGGTAACTTTCTAAAAATTTTAGCTGAAATTATTACCTTTAATGGCATAATTCCTTTAGATTATGCAAAAAATTATCAAGGTAAATTAGCTACTTTCAAACATCCTGCATCGAATAATAGTAATTGGGTTGGTAACGCTCTAAAAGCTATCAATAAATAAGTCATGTATGTATAAATGATCGGTGGATGCAATCTTATTGTTTTGATAAAATAATTTTAAATTTAATAAAAATAAACTACAGCAATGCTTAAGAGTATATAAACATGAGTAATAGAATTTCTCGTAATGAAGTTGATGATGTAAATCAAAAGATATTGCAAGCCGTAAGTGATACTAGTAATACTGTCAGTAGCCTTGTTAAGAGTTCATTTTATTTTAAAGGTCGCAAATCAATTGAAATAGCAGAGAAAGTAATAAGAGCTTTATCAGGGGAAAATGATTTAATTTTAGATCCTTTTCTTGGCGGTGGTTCATTCTTAATTGCCGCATTAGATTCAGATAGATATATTGATACAATTGAGCTTGATAATTACACTTACTATGCTTTAGAAATGCAATTTAAAAAATATAACCATAAATTATTGCTAGAATATTTTGAAAAAATTAAGAAAACCGTTAAAAAAGATATTTTTTATTTGTATAGAACAGAGTGCTGTGGTGAGAAAAATTTTATATCTAAAACTTTTTTTGACCCTGAGCCTTTAGAATATTTTAATCCTACTGAAAACAGAGATACAAAACAAGGCAATATTCACTTAGTTGAAGCTTGTAAAAAGTGTGGTAAAAAAAGAAAGTTTTTTGACAATTATGATTTGCAGGTGATAAACGAATCTGAAAAACTAGATACCAGTAGATTTCCAAAAGATAGGATGATGGAAAACAGTAGAATAAATATTACTACTTCAACAGGAGCAGATGTATACGTAAAAAGATTTACAAAGAGAAACCAGTATGCTTTATTAAAAATTCAAGATGAAATTTCAAGTCTACCCGATTGTATAGAAAAACAAATGCTACAACATGTTCTTGTTACTATTTTAGCTAGAGCAAAGGTAGTTATGTATGGTAGTTCTACAGATGACTTATATCACATAATTTTACATAGTGCACAAGATGAGAATGTATGGTTGCTTTTCGAGGAAAGGTTTAATAAGTTTATCAGCTTCAAGGAAGCTTATGCAAACTATTTAGTGGATGATCTTGCTAATAATGGTAGATATAGTATTAAGTTAGGCGACTATTATTATCACTTAAAAAATATAAAAGAAAAATATGACTTAGTTTACAGTGATTTTCCCTATACCGATCAGGTTCCTTATCTTGAAAGAAACCAACTTTTTAGAATTTGGTTGGAACGATTTATGGATAAGGATAGATTTTCCCTTAGTGAAAATATGCTTGAGCAAGAAATAGTGGTTTCCAATGCCGTTCTACGTCCCAATAAAAAGTTGAAAAATTACTATGCTGATCTAGATAAAATGTTCAACACTTTATCTAGAGTTGTAAAAGAGGATAGCTATTTAGTGTTTACTATTAAATTAGGTACAACCTCGTATTTTAAGGCATACGCTGAAATCATTAATTTGGCTAGAAAGAACGGCTTGGAGTATGTTACTAGAATAGGATTGGGTAAAAATGATCCAACAATGAGAAAGCAATCAGCTTACAAAAAAACATTGTTAAAAGAGCAGATTGTAGTATTTAAAAAATTAAATTTTAACAATTTATACTATTTTGTAGGTGATGAGAACTATGAATACAAGATTATCGAATGGGTATATAACGAAGTAAAAGATGGTGACGAAAAAAATCTGACTGAATTGGTAAATCTTGTTAAAAATAATTTAATTTTACAGGGGTATATACCTAGCTCTGAAGGATTTATTAAAATAAAGAATATTATTCAAAATAATTTCTTTATTGAAAAAAGCATGGTATACATGGATTCCGATAGACTTTATTTGACCGTTGAGGATAGTGATACTCTATTTATGAAGCTGTACAATGTATTGCCAATTTATATTAAAGAATTATTAGATAAGCAAGGTAGTTTCGTTCTAGAGGATCTATACTTAAAGCTTACTAGCATTTTGTGCGAATCTGACGATACCACTGTGTTACAAATATTAGAGGATCAAAGGCATGTTAAACAAATAGATGAAATGTTAAGCATCTATTGTGATGTTGAAAATGAGAGATATGTTGTTAAAAAGCTAATTAACGAATATCACGAGGGCAAACTCGATATTTCATCTATGACAGGTGTAGAGTTTGAAAAATTGATAGAAAAGGTCTTGGTTAAAGAAGGTTTTACCAATACTTATATCAAAGGTGGAGCGGGTGATAGAGGTGTAGATATAACTGCTACTAAAATGGAAAATAGTCTAATGAAAGGGGTCTATTTTATTCAATGTAAGCGTTGGATAGCGAATGTAGGATCAGAACCAATGCAAAGACTATTTTCTGAAAGAGAATATCATAAAGCACAAGGTGCTATATGTATTACTAGTTCTGACTTCACAAATGAGGGAATACAAGTGGCTAAACAGCATAATATACAAATGTGGGATGGAAAAAAGGTGCTTTCATTATTAAATAAATATTTTCCTGACCAATATTATAATGCTTGGCTACTTAACGAAAAATAGTTCAAATCTTATTCCTATTAAATATGTAAAATCCCACTTTACTTTAAAGTGGGATTTTATATTTAAATATCTATTGACCACTTAGCTGTTTTAGCATCCCATTTGAGATTTTTTTCAAATATATCAACCAATGATTTATATTTTTTGGCTAAATTAGTCAACCAACCGTTTTGTATTAATACAGTCATCAAGCCCATGTCATACAATTCAGGGGTACTCAAATTTCCTTTAAGCATTATCATATGACGTGCTTCAGCTATCAAATTTTTTTCAATTACATCTATAGTTTCCTTACCCTGTGAAAACTCAATGGGTCTTTTCATATTATTAAAAAATAATATAGAATCTCCGTTTAAGGATTTTTTAGGACTAATAATATTTTTTAAGGTCATACTTTTTTTAATGTGAGTTTGACCTATAAACTCAAATCCTGCCCTATAAAGTAACCCTATTAATCTATCCCAAACCATTAAGTCGCTATCATGAAAATAAAGACACAGTAACTTATCTTTTTTAAGTTTCTGACCGCACATTATAAAGACATCCTCTAAAGATTTATAATATAAATCTTTAGTCTTATTTCTATTTTTGGCAGATGATACTACAATTTCATCTTTTAAATTATAGTCTAGTCCAACAATAGGCTTATAGAGTTGCATGTACTCAGAATAGAGAACCTGCTCAAGATATGGCGGATCTGTAATGATTAAATCTACACTATTATCAGGTAAATCATGGTTCGTAATATTTTGACTACCTTTTTGCAAAAGAAAAGCTTTATTGTCAGATAGATTATCGAAACTGTAGACCAAATCACTATTTTCATATTGATTGCTAATGACTTTACAAGCACTTATAAACTTCTTAATCTTATGTTGTAATAAACTAAAAACATTTTTCTCAACACAATCTTGTTTAGGAATCCATAGTAACCATTGTGAATTTGACCGTACATCAGTGATTTTGCATTGATGTAACATGGAATTAATTACGTATTTAATTAGATTCTGACTGCTTTGCTCATAAACTTGACTAAGTTCAAGAATGATATCGAGGGCTTTAAGATTCCTATTGGTAAATATATCCGCTATGGTATCATTTTCTAGTACAGCAACTTTAGAGTTTTTCAATAACCTGTAATTATAATCTACATATTTGTAGTCATACTTGGCATACATTGCAGATTCAACTTGATTAAAAATCTGTTCATCCACTACTATCTTATTACCACAGTCACAAATTACATTTATTTGATTAATTTGTATATTATTAATATTTCTTACTGGTTTGTCGAAAATAACTTTATCAATCAGTGCATTTTTTTGGCAATTAGGACAGACTATCTGATATAAACTCTGAAACTGCTCAATTTTTCTAGATAAGTCCTCTAAATCATCAATTGCCTTTTGATTCTTTGCATCCGTTAAAATGGTTTTAGTTATAAACAAGGGCATTTCATTGATATCACAACCAATGGCTTTTCTATCAATTCCTTTCTTAACTGCTTCTAACACTGTCACACCTGAACCCAAAAAGGGATCAAATATCAAGTCCCCTTTATTTGTAAGATTATCTATTAAATAATCAGTAATATTAAAAGCTTTTTGTGACCAATATAAATGGGTGTTATAAACAGGGTTTTTATTAGTTGGCTGAATCTTTGAGATAGCATGATTTACATTCGAAATATCTATCAAATTCTTGCGTGCTGCATTATTGTGCCCTTTACAGATAATCAAATACTCTATAACAAGTTTTGCTTCACTATTACGATGATTTGCATGTGTATATTCAAGTTCCTTCACTTCTATATTTTCAGCTTCAAAAACATTAGAGCACAATTCAATTAATTCCTGAATTGAAATTGTATAACGAGTAGTTTGCTGATTTTTAGTATTACGTGGATATGCATATGACAAAATCAAAGTTTTCTCATATTTTTTTGCAACTTGTACTAAATCTAGTAATTGCTTTTTGGCACTACCTCTTTGACTTAATGGCGACTGAAAACGACCTTCAGTGTAAAGTCCTTTAGTGAATCCTTTACTCGTTAAAGTAGGTTCAGGAAAATCATAATTTACTGCAATATTTAGTAGATGATAATATCTTGAATATTGCATATCCGTATAAGGAGGATCAGCATAAATGACATCCACACTTTTTATCAAACTCTCATTCAGTAATATATTTTCTAAAGTTTCATTATAGACCTGATGATTTTTGAGGGTAATTTGAGATTTAGAGCTTTCTATCAACTCATTTAACTTTCTTAAGAAAAAATCTTTGACACTCTTTATTCTCGTATTAAACCCACGTGTTGAGTTAGTTTTGAAGTTTAATGGTTGTGCCATATGCCCATCACGAGAATAGACATTCTCTTTTATAGCATAAAAAAGACAAGCAAAGAGCACATCTTTTAATTGACTATTGCAGTCTTTAATCGCTTTGATAATTGCATCTATTTCAATAGCCTGCTTAATACCGAAATATGATCCTGCATAATAGCGTGTAAATAAATTATATTTGTTAGCATTTCTCATAACTGATGGAACAAATTTATTTGGACTATTCCAAACAGTTTCATATTCAGTATAGAGCTTAATAATATTATCTAAATCTTTATTATTTAAGAAAACCATTTCATTTTTGATAGATAGCTCAAGTTTCTCATCTTTCACAATTTCATTGAAATTACGTTCTATAACTTTTACAAAACTTTGAATATCAAAATTCGTAAAAAAGGGAAAAGCTGAAAGAGCTTTACTAATTGTAGTCGCATAAATTTCAGCATCATTAGAAATAACATCATATTTATCTAATAAAGCAGAACTTACAGCACCAGAACCACAAAATATGTCGAGTATTTTACCATCGTTCATATTTTGTTCAGAAATATTATCGGCTATAAATTCTATTATATTACCTTTACCACCTTGATAGTTAATAAACCCAGTATTATTCATATTTTCACTCTCAAAATTTCACTTGCTTATAGTAGCATTACCAATGTTTCTGAGCAACATGAAACTAAATCTTATACGATATTTCGCATCGCATTTACAATAAAAAACATTTTAGAATTATGAAAGAAATAAAAATGAGGGGTTTTTGAGCGTTTATTTTGATACTAAAAACTATTAGTTATGAGGATAAATTGGAATAGAATATGATTTTGTTAAGTATTCTATAGTTATCATATCTTTTAACTTAGCGGAAGTTATGGGGCAATTTTTTATTATATGCATATCAAGCATTAGACTATGAAAATATACTAATGCCATTTGAATCCATTTCAGTTGATTTTCACTAGACAATGGTGTCGGTAGCTGAGCTAAAGTCATTAGTTCATTTTCAGCATCTTTCCTTTTAATCTTTGCAATTAACTTTTTATTTGGTGATTTAGCTATCAAATTAATTTGATGCTGATTTCTTAAAAAGACGATAAATGAGCTTAAACTATTTAACTGCCCACTTTTATGCTGTAAATATTTGTCTATTTGCGCTTGGGAAGGCGTAGAATCGTTTTTGAGTAGATACTGGTGATATATATCAATTACAGGCTGTAAGCTTAATCTGACAGATTTAAAAGCGGTTCCTTTTTGCATTTGTCTTTCTATCAAGTAATCATAATAATTTTGAATAATAAGAGGTGTGTCTGCACCTAATTTTGCAAGAAGTTTTTCAATACGAGATTCCTCAGCAACCCGATCTTTGATATTTTCATCAATAACTATTTGCTGGGTGTCAACTAGCCAGCGTAGAACCGTAAGGTTGTGTCTTAATCCTTCGGGTTTAAACGCTTTAACTAATGACTCATAAGAAGGGATCTTGCCCCACAAACCATCACAGCGTACAAAGAAATCAATAAAGTCATTATGCTTGATATTGGCTTTAACTAAGCCTTTATTTCGACCAAACCATTCAACAAAATCAGCATAACTATCCTTCATACTTTGTGTTTCAAAAATATGCTGATTTAACTTCACTTCATGAGAAATTTTGCTTGACCAGTAGCAATCCCAACAGCGCTCACCCACGCCAGCCCACATAGTATTGTGGCAACTAGGACAAGGAATTTGACCTTGATTGTGGCACTTTTGACACATTTTTCCGTTAGCTGTATCTATGAGTTTGCGATAGCGCTTACAGCAGGGACAGGTATTATGCGTGTACTTGTGATAGCAATTTTCACAAACTACCTCATCATGAGGGATATTTTTATATCGTGAAACGTTTGATTTTTCCTCACCACATTCAAAACAAACTTTTTTGGGTTTAAAGTAATTTTGATTGCAGACTTGGCAAACACGCCCATAGATAGTATTGGTGCCGTTTTTGACAGCATCTTTCCCACAACGAATACAAGGCTGATGGCGCATACAAGTAGGACAAATAAGTTTAGTTTCATCTAAATGAAAGCGATATTGTTCACCACAGCTAACGCATGGACGTTTTTTAAAAAACTGTTTATAGCAATTTACGCAGTAAGCTTTATCTTTATAACGCCTATGAACTTTGATATCTGATTTTTTGCAAATATCGCACATAGAATGGTTACTGCTAGTTAAAGGAACGAATACGTTGTTGTTCATAAGCATCTTTCATTTCCATTTTACGTTGTAACCTTTTCCACGCCTTTTGTACTGATTGCAAGGATTTAGGGTTAATATCATTTGAATTTGATGGATTTTTTTTCCTACTATTATTGGGTAGGTTTGAATAAACAGGCATGAATGCTTTAGGTATCTTAGTTCTTTCAGACCAATTAAAACTATTTTGCGTGATGTTCAAATTGCTACAAACATTTAACCAATCATCTAGTGATTTTTCATAAAGCAAGTAAGCATAGGTCATGAATTTAATGCGTTCATGATTTGATAAATAATCAAATGCTAAACCTGTACTACTATCAGTTAATTCAGGACGAGAATTATCTTGTATTTGTATATCAATCCCCATTTCTTGCATTAATCTATAGAACATATAATTTGGGTTTTGTGTTTTTGCAGTTCTACGTGCAATATTGATTAAAAATAAGATAAATTCAAACCATTCATGAACTTCAATCGATTTATCGAATACGTTTGCTGAATTTGTTCTCAAATGCTGCAAGGCTAATTCTTGTAATGAATAGGCTTCATCAACAATTATCATGTTTCTACAATATTCATCAATAATTCTAGAATCGCAGTGATGACAACGATTAATAAAGCGTGATTGAGCCTGAATTAAATTCGGTTGATAAGGCATGCCGCAAACTGTGCATTTTGAAAGCATACTTACACCATGCTGCTCACAGTAAACATTCCAACTCATACGCCAATGTATTTTAAGATGCGCTTTTTCATCATCCACCATACAGAGGGGACAATAGTAGTAACCCAATCTAGATCGGGTATTTCGCTTAGATAGTGGCAAAGTCCATGTATTACTCACATTCTGACTTTTAGCTAATGAACCCATTTGGTTACTGATATAGGTTAAATTTTGAGTATCGAAAAGAGTTTGATCAGTATCGGATAAAATTGCCATTTCGCTATGAATGGCATCATCAGTGGTGTTAAAACCCTTATCAACATCGTAAGTCCAAAGTCGATAATCTGACCAGTAGAATTGCGTCAAAACCAAAGGATCACATCCTTGATTTAATGCTGCTCTTACAAGCCACGATGTAATACTTTCATCGTTTAATAAGGGAGTTTTGACAGCTAAAGGCTTTAGCCAATAAGCTGACGTAAGCCTTTTGTTGGTTTGAGCCATGCGTGATCTCGAATAATATCCAAAGTTATGTGTTCCTCGCCTGTTTCAATAGCTTTTCTTGCACAAGTGGTAACTAAGCGATGTATATTGCCTAAATTACCTTCTGAAATTGTATGTATCTGTGTAGCTAATTCTGCCTTTAGTAAATTGGATGGCTCTTTTAATGGCAGAGTTGCCTCCATCCTGTATAGTAATTTTTGAAATTCAGAATCAAGTTTCCAAACAGGTAGTTGAAGGACATCAAATCGGCTGGCGTGTTGTGGGTCAGTATGTAAAACACGAACAGCATCTTTTGTTCCAACCCCGATGATTGGTATTTGCAACTCATTGCATAGTAGTTTAATTGCATTCATTACTTGGCTTTGCTGTCTAGCAGTGCCTGTTAACAACGAATGAAACTCATCAATAACAAGCATTTTGACGTGAAATTCACGAAACAAATGAATTGCTTGATATCGAAGTTTTGCTGATGAATCGCTGTTTTTATAAGGAACAGCAAAGCGTTCAATTAACGAAATATATAACTCTTTTTCATTTGCGGTCGGTGGAGATTCAGCCGTAATAATAGGTTTGACAGCATTTTGATTCTCATCAATAAAAGGCTCACCATTTAACTTAACAAACCGTCTTATTAGTGTTGTTTTTCCATTATTTGAATCACCAATCAACAGCAGATTTGGCATTCTATCTCGCTTTGGCGCATTTAATAGTTCGTTTAACCTTTCAAAAGTTTTGTCTGCAACAGCGTAACTTACCCAACGAGGCTCTTGTAAAAAACTAATTCGGGTAGCTTTATCAGCAAAAACTAGATGTCTAAACTTCTCATGTATATGACTGTGCGGTGCTTCATTATCCATACTATCCCCCTATTAATTAAGGCTAATCTATCTCACCCATATCAAATTTAAATATATCTGTTAATAAACCACTTTCTACAACCACAGGTTTTTGGCTACTTTTAGTTTCATTAGTAGCTGCTTTTGGCTTTGCACTCTTGATTGGTTCACTAGGTTTTATATCTATTAATTGATTTGATATTTCCTCTTGGACACCTATTGTTTTATCAATCATGGTTTTATTAACCTGCTTAATTAATTTCTCATGCGATTTTTGTCGCTGTTGCTGGCGTCTAGCTTTTTTAGTGCTTTGAGTAGAACTCTCGACAATTTCGCGCATTTCTGTAATAGCTTCGTATACTTGATGATCGTTTAAATACTTATCACCTTTCTGCTTAATCGATTTTCTAGCCTGTTGTAGTTCCCACAAGCTAATAGCAGGAATGTTTCGGTTGGCAAGACAAACTTTGAAATATTCTTTAATAATTGGATCGTAAAACCAAACCTGACTGATATCACGAGGGTCACGCTTAAAAATGTAAGTTTCTTTTTTTCCGTTATTTCCTGTTTTATTAATAAAAGCATTTAGACACGTATCGTAATAACGTAATCCATCAATCGTTACACCAAAATGCTGCACAGTTCTTTCAAAAATTGGCATGAAGTCTAGTAACAATGTCTTACTATCTTGAGGGTATGCAGGAATTCCGATACCTTCTTGGTGGTCGTTACCAAAGATACCTAGTTTCCACTGTGCCATTGGGCTTGTACCTAAAGCACTATGCTTACGTTTGTTATAGACTTTAACAATAAACGTAAGTAGCCATTTTTCAAATTCATCTAACGTAAGGGCAGCTTCTTTTTCAGAGTTATAACCCTCACGTTTTTGAATATTTGAGAAAGTTGTTCCATGAATATTGTGTACTTCTTTCATAAAAGTACCTATCAAACGTTCAATATGACCACCATATTGAGGACGAGCAACAGGTCTGAACTCAAGCTGGATGTTGTTTATCTGACAAGCTTTGGCAAATGTTTTCGATTGAAAATCCGACCCATTATCAACGTGAATCTTATGGGGATATCCAAATACCGCCCAATCAGCATCATCTAAACCAAATTGATGTAACAAATCATCTTTAGGCAAAATACTTCTAGCGACACACATTGCAACAGAAGTTGCGGAAGGTTCATCTAAAGACAGATAATAGCCTGTGATAACTCGGCTATATACATCAATTGCCAACGTTAAGTAAGGTCGCCCAATCGGTTTGCGGTGCTGACTATCAACTAAAATTAAATCCACAGGCGTATGGTCAATTTGAACAACGCTTAACGGTGAATTAGCATTAGGAAATTGATTTGGCGTTGGAGTGAAACGATTCTTAGCAAGTTCACGTTTGCCACGTCTCTGCAAAGCTTCTTTTTCATCAATTTTTTTGATTCTTAACTTAATTGCATTACGACTTGGCTGCTCAACACCTTCTTTATAACAAATTCGATAAACCTCACGACAGGTTTGCTCAATGGTTGGTCTAACCTTTGTTAAATAGAAGTTCTCGATAATTCTCTGAATAACTTCCTCTTGTTTTTTATCCAGTCTAGAATTTCCTTCCACCCAGCCTGATTTTCTATCAATTAAACCTATTAGGGAGTTAGTTGTTTGATAAGCATTCAACCATCGGTAAAGGCTGCGGAAAGGGACATTAATTTCTTTTGCTCTTTCTCGCACACTTACACTTTTAGATTCTAATAATGGTTTAATAGCGTCATATTTTTCTTGAGCTTTCTTTAATTGTTCATCAGAAATTTCACTTAAATCAGTTTTGATGTATTCATCATTAGTTGGAACATTTTGTAAGTCAGTTAGTTTAACAATTTCAGTCTTTAGGGTAGATAAATTACGAACGTATAACTCATCGCTATCAGCAAGAAATTCAAGCATCTCACATTCTTGCTGAGTATCCTTTAAAAGATAGACGTTTCCTTTTTGTAAAATGATTTTGTCATTTTTCGGCATACTATTAACCTCAATTAAATTCTTTGGGATTCAAGCAAACGACTAATTTTTCGTCTATCGGTTCAAACAAATCGAATCTTATTTTTTTGGTGTACATCATAAAATACAGCAGTCTTTTCAAATGGTCTTTTTCAATTTTGCCACTTAAAACATCAATAACATTACCAATGGTCGGATTTGAAAACGAACTAACAGTTTCTAAAACTAATTCAACTTCACTTTCTTTGTAGCTAATCCGAAAGTATTTAGATAAAAATACTATGTTTTGAAAAGCTAAGTGATGAATCCGTGTCTCATCAAAAATACGAAACTGATAGCCATGCTCTTTGCAATAGCTAAGCATCGCTTTCCATTTAACTGACCACTCACGCCAATTTTCTTGCCATAATTCTTTAGGCTTCACTTCAACTATCAATGGTTTCTTATCTGTACTTTTATCAAATTCGATATAGAAATCAGGTGTATAGGGGTATGTTCTATTATTTTTTTCAAATTTAATGGTTACAGGCTGCGGCACAATCTCTATAACATTCTCTAAAAAAGTAAAATAAATTAAAAAATCTCTTTCTAGCGTTGATTCGTATTGAATACTATTTCCCTTATAGGGAATTCGACCAGAAACACTAATTCTAGTGGGTTTAATTTTCCTAGATTGCTTCATATTTTTCCAGTTAAATCAGTTACTTAATTCAATTTTAAGATTGTGTCATGTTATTAGGACATCCTATAAGATTGTGCCACAAATTTCAATACATTTGTGCCACGAATTTAGGTTATTCAAGTGTAAAAAAAAGGGTTTTTGACCCTATTTTGTGACACGAATTTCGGATAATTACAGCGGCTCATCGCCCAAACCCGGTGAAATCACGCTCGCCAATCGGGGGGTGTTATTTTTGGATGAGATTCCAGAGTTTGATCGCAAGGTGCTTGAGGTACTCAGACAGCCCATCGAGAACAAAGAAATTGTCATCAGCCGTGCCAACTCTCAAGTGCGATTTCCCGCCAATTTTCAGCTAGTAGCAGCGATGAATCCCTGCCCCTGTGGCTACTATGGGGATAAATCAGGTCGCTGCCAGTGCCGACCTGAGCAAAT
>ERZ500994.374-NODE-374-length-14219-cov-5.892897_pt1 | contig 14219 bp, 14 predicted proteins | sample MGYA00248878_ERZ500994 | MGnify/ENA primary metagenome ERZ500994 (study PRJEB25958, sample SAMN03398533) | human skin metagenome | study: EMG produced TPA metagenomics assembly of the Human Skin Microbiome Metagenome (human skin metagenome) data set. | reverse complement strand
CAGCCCATTTGCGCTGCTTGATGGCGCGGACGCCAAGCGCGAGATGGGCGAGGCCATTGTTGGGATCGCGCGCGATCAGCCGCTCGGCGAGCGAGAACGCGTCAGGCATGTTGCCGTTGGCGACGGACGCGACGAAGGCGCGTTCCAGCAATTCGGGATTCTTCGGGTCGGCGCGCAGCGCCTCGCGGAAGAAGGTCGAGGCCGCGAGCGTATCCCGCTCGGCGCCGGCGACGAGGGCGGCGAGATAATTGCCAGACGGACTTTCCCCCACCTCGAAGGGCGTGGGCACCGCGAGATTTTCCCGCGCCCGCGCCTGGGCGGGAACGACCGTCAGCAGGGTCAGCGCGCCGCCAAGCGCAAGGCCGGCGATCGCCAGCCGCGGGAGAAAAGAACCGGCACGACCGAGCAGACGCGAGCTATCGAGAGGCACGAAAGATCCTTCAGCGGAATCGACCGGAACGCGATGCCCGCAGGGCAGGCAACTCGCAGGCCAACATGGCTCGAACATGGCTGGTTTGCGGCGGAGCGGCAAGGACGAGAGCACAGTCCGGAGCAAAAAGCACGATCCCGGCCGTCGGCATCTCGAAAAGCGGTAGCGGCGGGCCCATCTTTCGGGCAAAGGGATCGCCCATGGCCAAGCCAATCGTCGTGACTCTCCCGCATTCGCTCGGCGCGCAGGAAGCGCAGCGCCGGCTCGAGGCAGGCCTCGGGCGGCTCGAGCGCGAGTTCCAGCCGGTCCTCTCCTCAACCAATGTGGACTGGAAGGCCAATCACGCCGAACTCGCCGTGGGCGCGATGGGGCAGCATGTCCGCGCCGGCATCGACGTGTTCGACGATCTCGTCCGCGTCGAAGTGCAACTGCCGTGGATCCTGTCGCGGCTGCAGAACAAGGTCGCGGAATTCCTCGAGCGGCAGGGCCACCGGGCGCTCGAGATCGCGAACAAGCCGGGCAACTGACCGCCCTTCCGGGCCCGCGGCCGCGGGCGTAGACTGTCGCCGATGAGCGATCACCCGCGCCACCCTTCGCACGATCACGACCACGAGGAAGGCTCCGCGCTGCCGGAAACCGCCTTGCGGGTGCGCGCTTTGGAAAGCGTGCTGGTGGAGAAGGGGCTGGTCGATCCCGCCGCGCTCGACCGCATCGTCGAGACCTACGAGCACAAGATCGGCCCGCGCAACGGCGCGCAGGTCGTCGCCCGCGCCTGGGTCGATCCCGCTTTTCGCGCGAGACTGCTGGAAGACGGCAGCGCGGCGATCGCCGAACTCGGGTTCGGCGGCCGGGGCGGCGAGCACCTGGCGGTCGTCGCCAATGCGCCGGGGCTTCACAACCTCGTCGTCTGCACGCTGTGCTCCTGCTATCCGTGGCCGGTGCTCGGCCTGCCGCCGGTCTGGTACAAATCCGCGCCCTACCGCTCGCGCGCGGTGATGGACCCGCGCGGCGTCCTGCGGGATTTCGGGATCGAGCTTCCGGAGGCGACAAAAATCCGCGTGTGGGATTCGACCTCGGAGATGCGCTACATGGTCCTGCCCGAGCGGCCAGCCGGCACGGAGACGCTGGACGAGGCGGCGCTCGCGGCGCTCGTTACCCGCGACAGCATGATCGGCACGGGTTTTCCGGACTCGCCGCGATGAACGGCGGACAGGACCTCTTTCCCGCTGCGCGCCTATGAACGGCGCGCAGGATCTGGGCGGCGCGATGGGGTTCGGCCCCGTCCTGCCCGAGCCGGACGAGCCGGTGTTCCACGGCGCGTGGGAAGGCCGCGTGCTCGCCAATGTCATAGCGGCGACCGCGCTCGGCCGGTGGACCGGCGACGCCAGCCGGTTCGCCCGCGAATCGCTGCCGCCGCCGCGCTATCTGACGAGCAGCTACTACGAGATCTGGTTCGCGGCGCTGGAGAAGGTTCTCCACGCGAGCGGGCTGGTCACGGACGCGGAAATGGCGGCCGGCCGCTCGCTGCACGACACGCCGAAGCCCGAGCGCATTTTCACGGCGGATGTCGTCGACGCTGCCCTCGCGCGTGGCTGGCCCTCCGCCCGTCCGGCGACGTCACAGCCGCTCTTCGCGGTCGGCGACCGGGTGCGCGTAAAAAACCTGCATCCGGCCGGCCATACGCGCCTGCCCGGCTACACCCGCAACCATGTCGGCACGGTCGAGATCGTGCGCGGCTGCTTCGTCTATCCCGACACCAACGCCCATGCGCAGGGCGAGCAGCCGCAATGGTGCTATTGCGTGCGCTTCGACGCCCACGAATTGTGGGGCGACGCCGGCGATCCGACGGTCATCGTCTCGTTCGACGCCTTCGAGCCCTATCTCGACCATGCCTGACGAGGACGAAGCGGTCTTCGCAGAACCGTGGGAGGCGCAGGTCTTTGCCCTCGCCACCGCACTGCAGGATCGCGGGCTCTTCACGGCCGGGGAATGGGCGCAGACGCTCGGTGCGGAAATCGCCCGCGACCCGTGTGCGCCCTACTACGAATCCTGGCTCGCGGCGCTGGAGCGCATGGTCGTCGCCAAGGGCGCGACCGACGGCGCTGCGCTGCTGCGCCTCAAGGACGCATGGGACCGCGCCGCGCGCGCGACGCCGCACGGCCGGCCGATCGAACTCGGCGCGGACGAGCGCTTGTAGTCGGGCTTGCGGGGCAACATCTGCCCGTCGTTCCCGCGCAAGCCGGAATCCATGCGCGAACGACCATCTCATTCGTCGCACCCGACCTGGATGCCCGCCTGCGCGGGCATGACAGATCGGGGTGGTTTCAGGCGGTCGCCATCATCCTCGAAATTTCACGGCCATTCGGCGGCGGGAAAGAACGGCGCGAGGAAGACCGGCGGCTTGAACGGCTTCCAGACATCGAACGGCTGGGCCAGCCGGTCGGCGATCGCCCATAGCGCCGGCGGGTGGAAGCCGATGCCGAGATGGGTCGTCCGCACAGCTATATTCTCCGTGTGCGGCGTCCGCTGCTCGAGGCAGGCGCGCCAGGAGACGATGCCGTCGCCCTTCGTGTAGATCGCGGTGGCCGGCACCGGGATCGGCGCAGCGAGGGCCTGCGCGCGCTCGGGCGGCACGGGCGGCAGTTCCTTGCCCGTCGCCAGTTTCCACAGGGCGGGGGCGTTGCTCGCGGAGACATCGCCGAAAGGGCTGCCGAGCGTCACGACCAGCCGCACGTCGTCCGGCGCGCGCCGCGCCGCCTCGCGCGCGAGAATGCCGCCCCGACTCCAGCCGACGAGGCTGACCTTTCGCCCGGATTTGTCCCGCAGACGCGCGATGTGATCATGGATCGCGCCCAGGTCGAGGTCGGGCGCGCGATGATTGCGGTCGAGACCCCAGCCGTGAACGTCGTAGCCGAGCGCCGAAAGATAGGAGCGAAGCGGCATGGTCGAGCGATCGTCCGCGCCGAGACCTGGCAGGACGAGCACGCTTTGCGGTTCGCCGCGCGGCGCGGTCATCAGCACTGGCATCGACGGCAGGAAGCCGGCGACGTCGAACAGGCCGCGCCCCTCGAGCGCCATGGTCAGCCGCGACGGCGGCTGGATGCGGCCCCGCGCGTTCATGCCGGCACGGGCTCGCGCGCCGTCTGGTCGACCGCGTGGCAATGATCGAGAATGAGACCGGCGAGAACGGGCACGAGGCCGGGGGGCAGATCGTGCCCCATGCCCGGGACGATCTCGAGCTTCGCGCCGGGAATGTTCGCAGCGGTGTCCTTGCCGCCCGCGACCGGCACGAGCGGGTCGTCCGCCCCATGGATGACCAGCGTCGGAACCTTGATCGCGCGAAGCCGGTCGACGCGCGATCCGTCGGCCATGATGGCGAGCATCTGCCGGCCGATCCCGACCGGATAATAGGCGCGGGCGAGCGAGGCTTCCATCCGTTGTCGCAGGTGATCGTCCGGCACCGGGTACCCCGGGCTGCCGATGACACGATAGATGTCCATCATCTGCGCGATGATCTTGTCGCGTTCGCCCGGCGCCGGCCGCTTGGCGAGCAGGGCGTTGCGAGCGTCGCGCGTCGCCTGCGGCAGGCCGCGCGCGCCGCTCGTCGACATGATGGAGACAAGGCTGCGCGTGCGGGCCGGATATTTCGAGGCGATGATCTGCGCGATCATGCCCCCCATCGACGCGCCGACGATATGCGCATTCTCGAGGCCGAGGACGTCCATCAGGCCGACGGCGTCGCCCGCCATGTCGTAGAGCGAATAGGGAGCGTCGATGGAAAGGCCGAGCATCGACTTGAAGAACGCCCACTTCACGTTGACCGACCCGGCGCGGTCGAATTTCGACGACAGGCCGACGTCGCGGTTGTCGAAGCGCACGACGCGGTAGCCGCCGGCGGCGAGCGCATCGCAGAACGGATCGGACCAGGCGATCATCTGCGTGCCCAGACCCATGATGAGCAGGATCGCGGGCGCGCCCGCGGGCCCGCGCATGTCGTAGGCGATCTTCACTCCTTTGACGTCGGCAATCGGCATTGTTTCCCTCGGACGCCGGAAAGGCGGTCGGCCAGACTGCCGGCCTTCGCGCCGCGACGCAAGTTGCGATGCGGCAAAGATGTTCGCGGGGAGATGTCGCGAGGACGGGCCACCACGCCGCGCGGAAACGCGCTATGGGATGGACGGGACGCCAGTTCGAACAAGCGGAGGAAACGAATGCAATACGGCAAGCTGGGCGCGACCGGCCTCGATGTCTCGCGCCTATGCCTCGGCTGCATGACGTTCGGCGATCCGGGGCGCGGCAACCATGCATGGACGCTGGACGAGGCGGCGAGCCGGCCGATCATCCGAAAGGCCGTCGAGGCCGGGATCAATTTCTTCGACACCGCCAATGTCTATTCGGACGGCTCGTCGGAAGAGATCGTCGGACGCGCCCTGAAGGATTTTTCACGCCGCGACGAGATCGTCATCGCCACCAAGGTTCATGGCCGCATGCATCCCGGCCCCAATGGCGCGGGCCTGTCCCGCAAGGCGATCATGGCGGCGATCGACGCCAGCCTGCGACGTTTCGGCGCCGATTATGTCGATCTCTACCAGATCCACCGGTTCGACTACGACACGCTGATCGAGGAAACGCTCGAAGCGCTGCACGATGTCGTGAAGGCCGGAAAGGCCCGCTATATCGGCGCATCCTCGATGCATGCGTGGCAGTTCGCGACCATGCTTCATGCGGCGGAGGCGAACGGATGGACGCGTTTCGTCTCGATGCAGGACTACGTCAATCTTCTCTACCGCGAGGAAGAGCGCGAGATGCTCCCGCTCTGCGCCGCCGAAGGGATCGGCGTGATCCCGTGGAGCCCGCTCGCGCGCGGCCGGCTGACCCGCCCCTGGAGCGAGGACGCGACCGAGCGCACCCGCACCGACGCCTTCGGGAAGACCCTGTATGCGAAGACCGCCGAGGCCGACGCCAGGGTCGTCGCGCAGGTCGCGGCGGTGGCGCAGGCGCGCGGCGCATCGATGGCGCAGGTGGCGCTGGCCTGGGTGCTGGCGCGGCCGCAGGTGACGGCGCCGATCGTTGGCGCTTCGAAACCCGGCCATCTCGACGACGCCCTCGCGGCGCTCGATCTCACGCTGACCGAGGACGAGATCAAGCGGCTTGAGCAGGACTACATGCCGCACAATGTCGTTGGCTACCAGTGAGCCGATCGGGCGCAGGGATGTTGACGCGATGCAGGACACGGTTGCGCGGAGGCTGATGCTTCCGCGCGATACGGACGGCGCGTCGCTTCCGGCGGAAAGGGAGTCGTATGAAGAACCCCGGATCACCGGAACGCATTTCACGGCATATCCTGCCGACCGCCGGCACGATGGTCGGTGTCTGCACGACGCTCGTCGGTCTGGTGAAAATTGCCGAAGATCACATCGGCCCGTCGCGGGTCGACGAATTTGCCGCGCTCTGCGGCATCGTCTTCCTTGCGAGCGCGATCTGTTCGTATCTGTCGTTCAGGGGTGGATTTCTGGCCGACTACGAGACGCATCTGGAGCGCGCCGCCGATGTCCTGTTTCTGCTGGGGCTTGTCGCCGTCTCGGCGATCTCGGGACTATTCGCCTACGAACTGATCTAGACTGCTCCCGGCCCGCGAGTCGCGATGAAGGTACAGGCGGCGGATGGAAGATCGACGCGCTGCACCAAGAATCTGACCCCCTGGCAGCTCCTGGGATTTGGAAAAGAGGCCACTTCGGATTTTGAATCGCCAGCTAACGTTTAAGACAAGCCGCATTCTGCAACCGATCGCTTCACGCTACCTTCCGAATGACCGGCGGCTTCCACGATCCGTCAAGTATTCCTTCCTTCCCCCAATAAGCGCGGATGTAGAGCGAGAAGGCGCCGTCAGGGGCCGGCAACCAGTTGGCTTCCTTGTCTCCCCCGGGAGACTTCGCGCCGGCGTAGATCGTCAGCGATCCGTCGGGGTTCCGTTTGAGGCTCTTGTTCTTGGTGCCGAGCGAATAGCGCTTCAGATCGTTGGCATGGAAGAGGTGTTTGTCATTGTAGAGCGTCAACGACCAGAAGCCGTTCACCGGCGGCTCCTGCCCGGCGGCGAAAGTGATCTCGTAATTTCCGCCGCCCGAAAGCTGTCCGCCATCGCCATCGAAGTCCGTGTAGAAATACTGCGTCTCATCCGGACGGTTGTCGAACATGTTGGATTTCGCCGTGCCGGTGCGGTTGAAATAGTCGATGCCCCATTGCGCATTGTTGGTTGAGCGGTTCCATCCATTACCGGCAGGGCGACCGTTGTACTTCCATTGGAAGAACGGCTTGATCACCTGCTCTTCGGTCTCGACGGCCGTGTCCACAAGAAGCTTCTTGATCGCCGGATCTTTCGCAGCCGCGCCGAGAAGGGCGCGAAACTGCACATAAAGCGCCTCTTCACCGGGCAAGGGGTCCGCCGCCGCAAGCGCGTCGCCGAATTGATCGAAGAATTTTTCCGGCACCACCCATTTGGTTTCGCCGCCATCGCTATCGCCGCCAGAGGGGGGAGCGGGAATATTGGGAAGTTTCGCCCACTCGATCGTCTTGGCCTTGCCTGTGAAATCCTTCAACGGATAGAAGACGATCTGATTGAGGGGCGACTGGATCGACTTCTTGTCTTCCGGCGTATCGTCTTGGAAGATGCGGGGGATCGCATTGGCGAGCGACGTCGGGCAGCGGATGATCTCCGTGATGCCAGCGGGCTTGCGGCCTTTCCACTTCGGTCCCACCAGAAGATAGAAGCCCGGCTTCGATTTGTAGGGCTTGCCGAGCCGCCCAAACTGGTCGGTGCGGGCGTCATACATGGCATAGACCCAGAAGCGGTTTCCGAAATCGGGCACCTGCGCGACGACAGGTTCTTCGTCGAGGTCGAAAAACCCAAGACCGTAGACGACATCCTGATTGGGACAGGTGACGAATGTTTCCGACGGCTCGATGTAGTCGTGCAGCATGCCGACCTGGCCACGTGGCGCGACCGGGAGAATGCCGCCGAGCAGGCCGGGTTGCGGAGCTTGCGTGATTCGCGCCTTGCGGTTGATCATGTTCACGATCGGCCAACCCCAGACGTAGGCCGTTTGTGCCATAGTACGCGCATATCCCGGATTCATGATCACGCCTTCGGCCGGCTGGGTCACACTCGGCGCAGCCGCATGCTCCGTCGGCTTTGCATCAGCCGGCGCGCTTGTCGCGATAGAGAGCGCTGCGGTGGCAACGGGTACAGCCGCGCCGGAACTGAACACGATGTATGAAGCCGCGGTGAGACCGCCCTTCATGGCGTTCCGCCGCGAGGTTTGCGAAGCATCGTGAGATTTCATCGGGGTGCCTCAATAGCTGGGTCTGGAAGGGCATCGCATCATGGGAAGGTCAGTGTGAGCTTGGCCCAGGTTTGCCGGAAGCGTGGCTGTCTTCTTCGAGCCGGTACGAAGAGCAAGAACCGATCTCCAGTGTGCTTGCGTCATTCAGTCAGGTTGCAGTTTGGGCGTTTTGTATTTTCCCTCCACCACCGGCGCGCCTGGCATGTAAACGCGGAACGCGGTCCAGAACGGCGCAGTCGGAATGATCAGTTCATTTGCGTGCTTGCCTTTGCCAAAGGCGTCTTCCGGAACGAAGTAGACGTCGAATGTCTTCCCGTCAGGGTTCAGTTTCAGTTCTTTGTTGCTGATCGTCGAACCTTTGTCGGTCTTGAGATACTGATCGTCGCCGTACACTGTTATCGAATAGAATCCCAGCTTCGAATCTACCTGATTCGGGACGACATAAGTCGCTTTGTATGTTTTTCTCATCTGCACATCATGTTTGTCCGTAAGGTAGACAGCGTCCTTGTCGGGTAGCAGCCCTGTGGCGATTGCTACGCCACGATTGCGTGCTTCCAGAGAAACGGGATGGGCCAGCGTGCCCATTGTTCCCTTTACACCCTTCTCCTGGGCTTCGGAGACGTAGATGCCGCGGATTTTGTTGAAAGACGTCATGTCCCAATTTGTGACGTGAAATGGCTTTGGTTTGTATCCATTTAGATATTCGATCTTCAGTTCATCCTGATACTGATTGACCTTCTTGACGTCTTCCGGATCCTTGTCGTTTATCTGCATTCGTACATTGGCATAAAAGAAATCGGTAGACTTGGAGGCCGGGATCACATAGCGGCCCGGGCCGTAAAACACCTTGTATGTCACGTGGTCGTGGTTCATCACGTGTAATGACATATACCGGCCATCGTTCTTGGGCAGCGTGATGGCCACGTCGCCACCGCCGTCGAGCACAGCGAACGAATAGACTGTGTCGCGATTCATCAATGGCGCAGGCTGCTCGGAGAGCGCCATTGTCTTGCGATGATGGTGCCACGTGTTATTGGCGCCTTGTTCGACCTCTTTTTGCATCGCCAAGTCTGTCATCGCCCGTGCGAAATTCTGCTTGGTGACCGTCACAGTATGATCCTGGGCAACGGTCGGGCCTCCGAACAGCGCACACGACAGGGTCAGCGTGGACAGGAACAGCGCGGCTCTCATGCATTCGCCCTTTCGATATAGACAAGACGCTCTTGCGCTAGGATAGCAGCGGCGACGCGGTGTTTCTTGCCGCCTCAATTCGTCTTAACGACATCGTCGGGCTTCCACGTCTGATCGAAGAACTCGACGCCGCTCCCGTAAAGTCGCAAGGCGATCAGAAAGCTTCGTCCTCCGACGGTCTGGATGAAGTTCGCATCCGGCGCGCCAGCGGGCTTCGCGGGTCCGAACCACAGGTCGACCGAGCCGTCGCCGTTGGTCGCCACCTTGTTGAAGCCGTTGATCGACGGCATGAGTTGCGGCGTCTCGACCATCGTGCCGTCGGTAAAATTATAGGCGGTGACGGCCCAGAACAGCGCGGCCGGCGGATTGGGCGGCAGATGCAGCTTATACGTGTTTGATCCGTTCAGGAAATCGCCCTTCGCGTCTCGATACGCGATCGGATATTTCGAGCCAGCTCCGATCGTGCGCATGACCATCGCCGGAGCGGACGAGTAAGCAGCCTGGAAGTATGTCGATCGCTGGTCGAAGTCGAGATAGCTGTCCTGGAACCATTCGGAAGTGGCGCCGGCCCAGGCATTTTCCCAATGCCTGTCAGTATAGTAGAGGTTCCGCCCGTCAGGTCGGCCGAGCTGGCGCATCGCAACGATCATTCGCGGCGCGGTTTCAACGGCTTTTTTCAGCAAATCCTGCTGCTTCGGCGTCGGATTGAACGGCTGCCCCTTGACGATGCCGATCGAGGCCAGCACGCCGCGCGATTCCGGACTGATCGACGAAACGGGTTCGTAATCGACGAGCGCCTTGAGCTTGGCCCAGTATGCGTTGTCGACCGGATACATCATGTTGATGCGTTTGCCGCTCCCGTTGGGGAACTGCATCGGTTTGACGTCCTTCTCCATCGCCCATAGCGGATAGATGCGGGTTTGTTCGGCCAGCGCGACCGCCGGCTTCGGATCAGGTCCGCTGTCGCCCTTGGCCATGATCGTGCGGAAAAACAGAAAGACGTTATAGGTCGGCGATGTGAAGGTGAAATAGCCTTTCGGTATCTCTCCATCGTATCCCGGCGGCAGCAGAAGATAGAGACCGCCGCGCGCCCGATCCGGGCCGATCGCGCCGACATCGGTGATGGTCCGCTGAAAGAAGTCGGTGAACATGCCGATCACGTCGCGTGGGGCGGCCACGACGAGCGGACCCGTTTCCTTCAGATCGAGATAGCTCATCGAATAGATGACATCCGCATTGGGCGTGGTGACCCAGGTGCGTGAGTCCATGCGGTCCTTCCAGATCGGAAGGACGTTGTAGCCCTTTCCGAACGCAGCCTCCGAACCGTCACGCATGCCGATGACGTTCAGGGCCGGCAGCATGGCGATGTAGGCTTGGATCGCGCGCTGATAGAAAAGTTCGTCGCGCAGGGATTCGGCCTCCTGCTGCGAAAGCCAGTTGCCCTTGTTGATCTGCTCGACGAGCGGGGTGGCCGTTTGCGCCCAGCCGGTAGCCGGCGATGCAAGCGCTGCGGCCAAAATGGCGAAAGCGACGCTGCAACGGAGAGAATGCCTCATGCGAAGACCTCGTTTTATGGCAGGGACTTTTCTTCGGACACGGTGGCGGGTTTGCTGACCTTGTTCGCTCCGGCATGGACAAGTCACGTTTCATCAATCGTGGCTTTTATACTGCGTTACGAATCCGGGCTCTCTGGTCTGATTGGAACCCTCTCTTCGTGCAGGGCCTCGCGGGCATTGGACCTGTTGTGCCGACTTTAAGGTCGTACCTTGCTGCGAACTATGCAAATACTGCCAATCTTCCGTTGATGCTGATCTTGGCCTTGGCCTTGGTGACGGACCTGGTACGGAGCACTGGGGATGGGTAGCCGGTTTCCGATAGGCGGATCACAATCGGCGACCACGCCCGATGCAGACGCGTGGAGCCCGTATCGGGCCGCCGGTATCGAAGACCTTCAGGAGGCCGTTCTCGGGGCAGGCTTGCGAGCGACGCAAATGTCGCGCGGGCCGCTCAACGCCAGTCTTGCGTTTTCAAGCAGCGGAGGGGTCGTTCATAGCAGCGGTTACATCGGCAGCCGTGTCGAGTTGACAGGAAGCCTGTCCGACAGCCTCGTGACTCTCGGTCTTGGAGTCGTTCTTCGTCCGGGAACACGTCATTGGCTTCGCGAAGTCGATTCCGGCGATATGGGAATCTTTCTGCCGGGCGACGAACATGACTCGCTCTATGTCCCTGGCTCGATATACGCGTGCGTGAGCGCCCCCGTCGAACAAATTCAGGAACGGGCCGCATTTTTCGATCTGTCTTTCGATCCGTTCGCTCTCGGCGGAACAGGCGTGTATGGGCAACGCCTGAATCCCGAGCTTCTGGCGAGCTTTCAAGATAGATATTCCCGATTTCACGCCGGTTGGTGCAGCAACCCGGCATACTTCGATCAGTGCGGGCTCCAGCTTCTGGATGCCATGATCCTTCATATGGGAAGGGAGCCCCGTTCGCAGGTCGGTTCGAGAAATCCACGAGGCCAGGAGAGAGTCGTGGCCCGCGCACGCGCTTTTATTCATGACAACCTGAACCAGTCCCTGTCCGTCGAAAAGATCGCGAAAGCAGCTTCCGCATCGCAGCGGACATTGCATCGCGCCTTTCTCTCAGTGCTGGGAGAGACGCCTTATTCCTACACGTTGAAGGTTCGACTGCATCGCATCCGAAATAGTCTGATTTCGGATGACGAGATCTTGTGGACCGTCACCGCCGCTGCGAATCGATGGGGCGTCGCCGAGCTCGGGCGCTTTGCAGGACGGTATGAGAAGCTGTTCGGCGAATTGCCGTCGCAGACGCATATGCGAAATCGCTCGCGGGTCAGCGGAAAATTTGCAAAAGCGATACGGGAGGGGCTTTATAACACTTTATAACATTTGATCGACAGCGATGGATTTTAGAAATTCGTCGATCTAGCTGTTTTCGTTTGTGTTTTGGTGGAGCCAGACGGAATCGAACCGACGACCTCTTCAATGCCATTGAAGCGCTCTCCCAACTGAGCTATGGCCCCACGTTTTTTTTCGCGGCGACATTGGGACGTCGCCGCGGGCCGCGTCAGCGCCGCGAACCGGGCGCTCTATAGGCGAAAGGGCGCGCCGCGACAAGCCCGCGTCCGCCCTCCCCCGATCCTTGCCGTCACGGCTCCTCGTCGGTCTCGATGTCGCCGTCGATCAGGCCCGCGACATCGTCGCCGTCCTCTTCCTCTTCCTCGAGGAAGGTGTCGGCCGTCGAATCGTCGTCCTCGACCTCGACATCGTCGTCCACGACGACCGCATCCTCTGGCGCGTCCGCATCCTCCAGCGGCACGAGATCGGCGGATTCGGAATCCTTTTCCTCGTCATCGGCGACGGCGGCGGCGCGCGGCGCGGCACGTGCGACGGTCGCCTGATACACCGCGCCGCACTTCGGGCAGATGATCGGAGAGCGGTTCATGTCGAAGAATTTCGTCCCGCACGACTGGCACTGTCGCTTGGTCCCCATGTCGGGTTTGGCCACGTAACGTCCCTTCGGATTTTTGGGGGCTGTCGCGCCCGCCCCTCGTGTTCGTCGGCGGCTGTTAGTGGCCGCCAAAGGGGCTGTCAAATGGGATTTCATCCATCCGGCCAAGCTCTTTCCACATGAGGCAAAAAGGCGATAGGCATGCGCTCCCGTCCGCCTTCCGACCAATGACGATCTTGACCCTTCCGACCTCGAACCACCACGCCGCCGAACCGCAAAGGCGCACAGCGCAACGCGGCGGCGCGCTCGCCGGCCGCATCCGCGTGCCGGGCGACAAGTCGATCTCGCCCCGCGCCTTCATCCTCGGCCTGCTGAGCCTCGGCGAGACGCGCGTGACCGGCGTGCTGGAGGGCGAGGACGTGTTGCGCACGGCGGACGCCTGCCGGGCGCTTGGCGCGCGGATCGAACGCCACGGCGTCGGGCACTGGTCGATTCGCGGCGCGGGTCTCGGCTCGCTGCTCGCGCCCCGCGAAACGCTCGACTTCGGCAATGCCGGCACCGGGTCGCGGCTGATGATGGGCGTCGTCGGCGGCCATCCGATCGTCGCGCGATTCGACGGCGACGCCTCGCTGCGCAAGCGGCCGATGCGCCGCATCCTCGATCCGCTGGTGCTGATGGGCGCCCGTGTGCGCGAACAGGCCGAGGGCGGCCGCTGCCCGATCGTCCTCGAAGGCTCCGCCGAGCCGGTGCCGATCGAATATCGCACGCCGGTGGCCTCGGCGCAGATCAAGTCGGCGGTGCTGCTCGCAGGCCTCAATTCGCCCGGCCGCACGACGGTGATCGAAGCGGAGGCGAGCCGCGACCACACCGAAAAGATGCTGCGCGCCTTCGGCGCGACGATTCGGTCCGAAGAGACCGCCGAAGGCGGACGGAAGATCGTGCTGGAGGGGCGGCCAAAACTTCAGCCCGCGCCGATCGCCGTGCCGGCCGACCCGTCGTCCGCCGCCTTCGCGATGGTGGCGGCGCTGGTGACGCCGGGCTCAGACATCATCGTCGAAGGCGTGATGACCAATGGATTGCGCACCGGCCTGATCACGACCTTGCGCGAGATGGGCGGGTCGATCGAGACGCTCGACGCGCGTGTCGAAGGCGGCGAGGAAGTGGCGGATTTTAGCGTAAAAGCGTCGGAGCTGCGCGGCGTCGACGTGCCGGCCGCCCGCGCGCCGACGATGATCGACGAATATCCCGTTCTCGCCGTCGCAGCTTCATTCGCCCATGGCGAGACGATCATGCGGGGCCTGCACGAATTGCGGGTGAAGGAGTCCGATCGTCTGGCGGCCGTGGCGGATGGTCTCGTCGCGAACGGCGTCGATTGCGCGATCCACGCCGACGATCTGCATGTGCGCGGCGGCGCCGGCGCGGTGAAGGGCGGCGGTCTCGTCGCCACGCATCTCGACCACCGCATCGCGATGAGCTTCCTCGCCATGGGCCTCGCGTCGCGCGAACCGGTCACGGTCGACGACGATGCGATGATCGCGACGAGCTATCCGGATTTCCTCGCGCAGATGCGCGCGCTCGGCGCGCAATTCTCGTGATCCAGTTCTCATGATCATCGCGATCGACGGGCCGGCGGCGTCCGGCAAGGGCACGATCGCGCGCCGGCTCGATACCCTGGGCGCGATCACGCGCGGACAGCGCCAGACCGGCGGCCAGGGCCTGTTCCGGTCCGAGGACAATCTGGAATCCTGCTACGCCCGCGACGCGCTGCGCCAACTCTATCTCCTGATCGT
>ERZ500994.372-NODE-372-length-14278-cov-5.463053_pt1 | contig 14278 bp, 15 predicted proteins | sample MGYA00248878_ERZ500994 | MGnify/ENA primary metagenome ERZ500994 (study PRJEB25958, sample SAMN03398533) | human skin metagenome | study: EMG produced TPA metagenomics assembly of the Human Skin Microbiome Metagenome (human skin metagenome) data set. | reverse complement strand
TGGCGAGAACCGTGCCGTCAACCGGATCCCAGTTCACGCGTGCGCTCTTGCGCCGCACGAGGCCGGCGTCGTGGAAATCGATGAACAGGCGCTGCTGGTGCTTGTAATAGGACGGATCGCAGGTCGCGAATTCGCGCGCCCAGTCGAGCGACAGGCCCATGGTCTTGAGCTGCGCGCGCATCGCGTCGATGTTGGCGTAGGTCCAGGTCGCCGGATGCGTCTTGTTCTGGATCGCGGCATTCTCGGCCGGCATGCCGAAGGCGTCCCAGCCCATCGGATGCATCACATCGAAGCCGCGCGCGCGCTTGTAGCGGGCGACCACGTCGCCCATCGTGTAATTGCGCACATGCCCCATGTGGATGCGCCCCGACGGATAGGGGAACATCTCGAGCACATAGTATTTCGCACGGTTCGTCTCGCTCGCGCGCTCAAAGATCTTCCGCTCCGCCCAGATTTTCTGCCAGCGGGGCTCGGAGACTTTTGGATTGTACCGTTCGGGGCGCATCGTATGGTTTTGCCGGGGGAATTTGCGGCCTTAAGAGCCCGATTTGACCCCTTGGGTCAATGGCGGGACTGTCGGCCACAAACCAAGAGGTCATCGGTGTGTCCACGCCACTGGCATTGCGCGAAACACTCGCGATTCTGAATGACATGCAGCGGAGCGGCGTGATCGGCCAATATGCGATCTGCGGCGCGGTCGCGGCGTTCCGGTACATCGAGCCGGCCGTGACGCAGGATCTCGATATTTCTGTCTCACTGCCGCGGAGCGAAGGTCGGATCGTCACCTTCGAACCGATCCTGACATTTCTGAAGCAAGCGGGTCTTCTGGCCGAATGGCGCGCCGAAGGTCTGGTCATGGGTTTCTGGCCAGTTCAGTTCCTCATGGCCGACGATCCGCTCGACCGGGAAGCGCTTGCCGAAGCGCAGACAATTCTGTTCGACGGCGTTTCCACCCGTGTCTGGCGGGTGGAGCATCTGATGGCGAAATGCATTCAGGTCGGACGCCCCAAGGACCTTCTCCGTCTGGAGCAGTTCCTTGATGAACCATTCGAGCAGGCGGTGTTCTGTGCTATCCTCGCCCGCTTCGGATTGTCCGAGCGGTGGGTCGCCTATTGCCGGCGTTTCGATCGCGAGAATTTCTGTGACCGAAATGTCCTTGATCCTGACGCCTGAACAGATATTTGCCGCGAAACAGGCCGCCAGGCGGCGCTTTCAGGCTATGTCCTACGAAGACAGGATACGGGTTGTCGAACGCATGAGGCGCGAGCTCGCGCCGATGATGCGATTGCGTGAAACCCGATCTTCGCTGCCCCGGCAGGGGCGCGAGTGACCGATTCCGATCTCGACCGCTACCACGCGCTGCGCATGGCGCTCGCGCGGACATGCGAGGATTGCAACCGCGATCCGGCCGGCGTCACGCTGACCTGCGTGACCAAGACCGTCGAGGCGGCGCGGCTGCGGCCGCTCATCCTCGCCGGCCAGCGCGGGTTCGGCGAGAACCGCGTGCAGGAAGCGCAGGGCAAATGGCCGGGCCTGCGCGCCGGCACGTCCGACATCGAGCTGCACCTGATCGGCCCGCTCCAGAGCAACAAGGCGCGCGAGGCGGTCGCTTTGTTCGACGTGATCGAGACCGTCGACCGGCCGAAGATCGCGGAAGCCCTGGCGCATGAGGTGCAGCGTGCGGGCCGATCGCCGAAATTCTACGTGCAGGTGAATGTCGGCGAGGAGCCGCAGAAGGCGGGCGTCGCGCCGACCGAGGCCGACGCCTTCATCGCGCAATGCAGGGGCGAATACGGCCTGCCGATCGAAGGCGTGATGTGCATTCCGCCCGAAGGGCAGCAGGCCTCGCCCTATTTCGCGCTGACCCGCATGATCGCCGAGCGCAATGGGCTGAAGGTGCTGTCGATGGGCATGAGCGGCGACTGGGAACTGGCGGTGCAGTTAGGCGCGACGCATGTGCGCGTCGGGTCCGCGATTTTCGGCGCGAGGCCGAAGGTGGAATGAAATCACGCCAACGGCGCGTCAGGGTCTTCGGAGGAACGCGCTCGTGAACGCGTGGCGCAGCCAGGTGGGCTGATATTTCATCCATTGGGTCGCGATCTCGTTCGCCATGCCCGGAACATGGACGGCCTTGCCCGCCATCAAGGCCCGGTATCCTTCGCGGGCCACCGTTCTGGCGTCCATGATCATCGCGCTCGGCATCTTGCTGAGGCTCGTGCCCTCGATCAATGCCGTTTCGGTAGCACCCGGACACAGCGTCGTGACGGTGACCTTCGTGCTCCTGAGTTCCTGATGCAGCGCATCGCCGAACGACAGAACGTAGGATTTCGATGCGGCGTAGATGGCGAAATCCGGGAGCGGCGAAAAAGCGGCGACAGAGGCGACGTTGAGAATGCGCCCTTCGCCGCGTTCGAGCATCGGGCCGAGGAACAGGCGCGTCAGCGCCGTCAGGGCGACGACATTGACCTGCACGAGGCGAACTTCGTCCTCGACCGGCAGTTCGCCGAAACGGCCTTCCAGCAGCAGGCCTGCATTGTTGACGAGAACGTCGATCCGAAGGCCGGCTTCCGCGACTGCGTCGAAGACGGCTTGAGGCGCCGACGGTTCCGCCAGATCGGCCGCGATGACTTTTGCCGCGACACCGTGTTCGGCGGCGATCCGGTCCGCAAGCTCCTGCAACTTGTCGCGGCGGCGCGCGACCAGCACCAGATCGAATCCGTTGGCGGCCAGTTCGCGCGCCAGTTCGAGCCCGATGCCGCCCGAGGCGCCGGTCACCAGCGCATGGCCCTGCTTCTTCGTCATGGCGTCTCATCCCGAGTTTTCGTTGCGGTTTTTCCTGCAGCGAACCTCCAACGGATCGTCCTGTCAAAAAGAAAAGGCCGGATCGTGCGATCCGGCCTTCCGAAGGTAAGAGGCGAAACCCTCAGTACCGGTAGTGATCCGGCTTGTACGGGCCCTGCGACGGCAGGCCAAGATAGTCGGCCTGCTTGTCCGAGAGCTTCGTCAGCTTCACGCCGATCTTGTCGAGATGCAGCGAGGCGACCTTCTCGTCGAGGAATTTCGGCAGCGTGTAGACTTCAGCCTTGTACTGGCCCTGCTTCGTCCAGAGCTCGATCTGCGCGAGCGTCTGGTTGGTGAAGGAGGCCGACATCACGAAGGACGGGTGGCCCGTCGCATTGCCGAGGTTCACGAGACGGCCTTCCGAGAGAAGGATCACGCGATTGCCGTTCGGGAATTCGATCTCGTCGACCTGCGGCTTCACGTTCTGCCACTTGAAGTTCTTCAGGCCCGCGACCTGGATCTCCGAGTCGAAGTGGCCGATGTTGCAGACGATGGCGCGGTCCTTCATGGCGCGCATGTGGTCGACGGTGATGACGTCGACATTGCCGGTCGCGGTGACGAAGATGTCGGCGCGCTTGGCGGCGTCTTCCATCGTCGTGACTTCATAGCCTTCCATCGCCGCCTGCAGCGCGCAGATCGGATCGATCTCGGAGACCATCACGCGGCAGCCGGCGTTGCGCAGCGAGGCGGCAGAGCCTTTGCCGACATCGCCGAAGCCCGCGACCATCGCGACCTTGCCGGCCATCATCACGTCGGTGCCGCGACGGATGCCGTCAACAAGCGACTCTTTACAGCCATAGAGGTTGTCGAACTTCGACTTCGTGACGGAGTCGTTGACGTTGATCGCCGGCCACAGGAGCTTGCCGGCCTTCTGCATCTCGTAGAGGCGATGCACGCCGGTCGTCGTTTCTTCGGTGACGCCCTTGATGGCCTTCGCATTGCGCTCGTAGAAGCCGGGATCGCTCTTGAGGCGCGCCTTGATCGAGGCGAAGAGCACTTCCTCTTCCTCGTTGCCGGGCTTGTCGAGGAAAGCGGTGTCGCCCTTCTCCGCGCGCAGGCCGAGATGGATGAGGGCGGTGGCGTCGCCGCCGTCGTCGAGGATCATGTTCGGCGTGCCGCCGTCGGCCCATTCGAAGATGCGGTGGGTGTATTCCCAGTAGTCGACGAGGCTCTCGCCCTTGATCGCGAAGACCGGCGTGCCGGCGGCAGCGATTGCGGCGGCGGCATGGTCCTGCGTCGAATAGATGTTGCAGGACGCCCAGCGGACGTCGGCGCCGAGCGCCTTCAGCGTCTCGATCAGCACGGCGGTCTGGATCGTCATGTGCAGCGAGCCGGCGACGCGCGCGCCCTTCAGCGGCTGCGACGCGCCATATTCGGCGCGGGTCATCATCAGGCCGGGCATTTCCGTCTCGGCGATGGCGATTTCCTTGCGGCCCCAGTCGGCGAGGCCGATGTCGGCGACGACGTAGTCGGGCTCGGATGCAGTCTTGCGGGCAGCGGCGGTGGCCATGAAGGATCCTCTCTGGTGGAATTGGCGCGGCTTGTATCAAGGGTCACGCCGGAAGACAATAAAGATATAAGGATTTCTTTATGTCGCTTTCGGGGCGAGCAGCGGGGCTACGATCGCCGCAAGCCGCGCGGCATAGGCGGCGGCGCTGAAGGTCGCCTCGTAGAGCTTTCGCGTATCGCTGGCGGCTCGCTCCGCTGCGTCCGGTCGGCCGGACGATGCGGCGGCGTCGCGAAGGGCGGCGGCGAAGGCGTCGGCATCGGTCGCAAGGGTCACGTTGCGCAGGTGCGCCGGGTCGAAGTGCATGCCCCGGAAGGCCAGCGGCGAGGCGATCAGCGGCAGGCCCGACGCCATCGCCTCGACCGTCTTGATCGACAGCCCGGTCCCGGCGGTGGTTGGCAGCAGGGCGAGGCGCGCGCCCGCATAGAGCGCGCCCAGTTCGTCCACGCGGCCGATGAACAGGGTTTTGTTGCGATCGTAGAGCGCGCGGTCGGCGGATTTCACGCCGGCGTCGATGTTGCCGGCGATCCGGACAGACGGGTTTCCCGCGCGGGGCAGAACCTCGCGAAGGAACCAGAGCATGCTTTCGAGATTGGCGGCGTTCCAGCTCGAGACGACGAGGATGTCGGGACCGCCGGGGCCGGTCGGCACGTCAGGCACCGGTGGGTAGAGCAGGTGGTGGGCCATGTCCGGCAGGAGGTCCCGAAAATTCCGCTCCTCGTCGGCATTGAGATGCAGCAGGGCGCGCGCGCCGCGCATCTCGGCGAGTTCCCGAGCAAGCATCCCCTCGCGCGTGGCGCGGGGCGGCAGGATGGGCCGGCCGTCGTTGATGATGTCGAACTGGGCGGCTTGCAGGTCATGGGTGTCCATGACCAGCGGCCTGTTGCCGGCCAGACGTCGCGCCACAGGCATGCAGAAGAAATGATTGCAGTGGATGAGATCGATGGCGAGGTCGGCGAGACCTGCCGAGAGGTCCGACGCGGCGGACGCTCCGGCGCGCATGGCGGCCTGATCGCCATGGAGAAACGGGACGATCGTTTCCCGCAGGAACCGCGGGCTCAGCGCCTTCCACGCCGGCACGCCGGCGAAGAAGCGGGACTGGGCGTCGAGTTCCGGCGTATCGGCGGCGTACCGGCGCGCGAGCGGGCCGGACGTGCCGAAACCGGGGAAATCGCTGTTGGCGACAGTGACGACAGTCGCCCCGAGCGCCCTGTAGGCCTCGATCTGGCCGAGCACGACCGAATAGGTGCCGCAGGAATGCCAGGCCGGATGGACGATGGCGACGGTTTTGCCTGCGAGGGGAGCATCGCTCCCTCCCCCTGAAAGGGGGAGGGTTGGGGTGGGGGTGAGGCCTCGGACCCCACCCGGCCTTGGGCCACCCTCCCCATGAAGCGGAGGGATGCGGCCGGCATCGCCGATCCTCATTTTGTAACCAGCGGCAGCACGATGCTCGCGAGATTGCGGGCATAGGCCGCCTTGCTGAACAGCATTTCATAGGCCCGGCGGGTGTCGCTGCCGGCGATCTCCCCGGCCGTGGGCGCATGCGGCTGGGCGACTGCCGCCTGCAAGGCCGCCGCGAAGGTGTCCGCGTCCGGCGCAACAGTCACGTTCCGCAGCGCCTCCGGATCGAGCACCATGCCCCGGAAGGCGAGTGGGGAGGCGATCAGCGGCAGCCCGGTCGACAGCGCCTCGACCGCCTTGATGGAAATGCCGGTGCCCGCGATCGTCGGCAGCAGCACGAGGCGCGCCTTGCGATAGACCGCCGCGAGATCGTCCACGCGGCCGGCGAACAGAGCGCGATGGGCGTCATACAGCGCCGAATCCTTCGACCGCACGCCGGAATCGACATTGCCGGCGATGACGACCCCCGGATGTCCGGCACGTGGAAGCACCTCGCGCAAGAACCACAGGATGCTTTCGACATTCGCGGGATTGTTGCTGGCGACGATGAGGATCGTATCGCCGTCCGGCGCGCCCTTCATGTCGCGGACGGCAGGGTAAAGGAGGTGATGCGGCGCGCCGGGCATCCGGTTGACGAAGAAATCCCGTTCCTCGGCATTGATGTGCAGGAGCCCGGCGGCGGGCCGCATGGCTTCGATCTCCTGCGCCAGCATCGCCTCGAAGCCGACGCGGGGCGGGAGGACGAAACGGGAGACGTCGTTGATGAGGTCGAACTGTCGCGCCTGCACGTCGATCGTGTCGATGACGATCGGCGCGCCTTTCGCCACGCGATGGGCGACCGGCATGCAGAAGAAATGGTTGCAATGGACGAGATCGACGCGCGCCGCCTCGGCCTCCGGCGACAGGGCCGAGCGTTCCGCGAACCCCTGCCGCATGGCCGCGCCGTCGCCGCGCCAGTAGGGAATCACCACGTCCCGGAAGAATTTTGGCCGCAGGAATCGCGCGTAGGACACGCCCGCGAAGGAGCGCGGCGTCGATTCCATCTCGGGCGTCAGCCGCCGGTATTCGCCCCACCAGGAGGAGCCCGGCGAATAGCCCGGCTGGTCGTTGCAGGCGACGGTGATGACATCAGCGCCGAGCGCCCGGTAGGCCTCGGCCTGCCCGACATAGACCTCATAGGCCCCGCAGGAATGCCAGGCCGGATGGACGACGGCGACGGTACGGCCGGCGAGGGGGCGGTCGTCGGGCAGGTCCGGACGGAGGGGCAGGGTCAAACCTATTGTCTCGACAGGCGCGTCTGTGAGAGAGGGGTGCGGCGCGCGGGAACCGGGCGCGCCCTTGATAGAGCCCGACGGGGCAGGTGGGAACCGTTGCCACTCCATTCTTCTTCAAAGCGGCGTCTGAAGGCCGAATCGTGACCGAGCCAGCCTCGTCCGCACCCCGCCGCGGCATAGCGATCGTCGCCAACGACAAGATCGGTGACTGGCTGCTGCCCTTCCTCGAGAGCTGGAAGCGGACCAACGCGTCCGTGCCGCTATATCTCATCCCTTACGACGACAATCTCGACCTCACGCGCCGCGCCGCGAAGGCCTATGGCGTGACGATCGTGGAGGAGGAGCCGAAGGCGATCGACCGGCTCGCCGCCGACCTCTATCCGCTGTTTCCCGGCTATCGCCGCCGGCTGCGCAAGCTCTGCGCGCTAGCGCTGCCGCTCGACGAAGTGATCTACATCGACGTCGACATCGTGCTGTTTCGCGACATGACGCCGCTGTTCGGCCATCTGAAGAAGGGCGAAACGGACTTCATCGTGGCGAGCCCGAGCTTCGAATATGTCTACAACAAGAAGAAGGACGATCACGATTTCCTGAAGAACGCCCTGCTGTTCAACGACGGATTCTTTCTCACGTCGAACAAGGTCCTCGATCTCGACATGTTCATCCGCACGATCGAGCGCGATGCAAAGCTGTTCCACTCCGTCCGCAAGCGCGGCATGCTGTTCGCGCAGCCGGTCGTGAATTTCGTCTGCCACCGCAACAATCTGGCGATCCGCATCGTCACCGACGTCGTGCCGACCGCCTCGCACGAGACCTTCTACAAGGCCACGGGCGTGACATGGAAGGACGGCGCGCCGCTCGACCAGGCGGGCCGCGAAATCTATTTCTGCCACTGGGCGGGCGGCGGAAAGAGCCTGCCGACGAACGGCCCCTTCGACGCCGCCTGGAAGGATTTCGCCGCGGGCGCGCGCCAACGCCTTCGGCTATAACGGGCGCGGATGCCAAAACTTCTGTTCCTCTATCTGGCGCGCCGCGTGTTCATCACGGCGATCGTGGTGCAGGTGGCGCTCACCATCCCGGTCGTGCTGACGGCGTTGTTCCATCAGCTGCCGCCGGCGGCGTTGCGCGGCGGGCTGGTGTGGCCGGCCTTCGTCGGAACGATGCCGACGGTGTCCTATATCGCGCTGCCGATGGCGATCGGCGTTGCCGCCGCGCTCGAATTCTCGCGCATGTCCTCGGAAGGCATGATGGCCGTGCTCTATTCGCTGCGGCTGTCGATCTGGGCGATCTGCTTGCCGGCGCTGGCCTGCGCTGCGGTGTTCACGGTCGTCGGCTATCTGATCTCGTGCTGGATCGCGCCCGCCAACATCGGGACGATGCACGACGTCATCAACGTCATCCGCAACACGCTGAACCACCGGATGCTTGAGGCAGGCCAGTTCTACACATTCGCGGATGCGCAGCGGACGATCTATCTCGAGCGCTGGGAGACGCCCGATATCGCGACCGGCGTGTTCATCCGGCAGTTTTCCGCCGAGAAGGATCAGGAGGAAACGATCAACGCGGCGCGCGCGGAATTCCGGCGCAACGAATCGAGCGTCGTGATGATCCTGTCGAACGGATCGATCCAGAGCCGTTCGCCCAACAGCGACCGCGTGCGGGTCGCGCATTTCGATGAATATGCGATCTCGCTGCCGATGCAGGGCACGAAAGGCCTGCCGCCGCGCGCGTGGAAGGGCGTGTTCGAACTGCCGTTCTTCGAATTCATCGCCTACGGAAAGCTTGCCGTCTGGGACAAGCGCATCTTCGCCGAATGGGTATCGGAGGCGACGAAGCGCCTCGTGATTCCGTTTCTTGCTCTGTCGCATACGCTGCTGGGAATCGGGCTCGTCGTGACGGTCGCCAGCGCAACGGGCCGTCGCGCGACAGCCGCCACGGCCGTGATCGCCGCGATCCCCATCGCGCATGTCGCCGTGCTGATCGCGGCGGAGACGCTCGTGCGTCTCAACGCGAAGCTCTGGGTTCTGATCGTCGCGATGGTGCTGGCCGAGTGCATTTGCGGCTTCTGGCTGATCCAGCGCCAGCAGGGCGGTCTCGCGCTCTGGCGTCGCCGGTCTTCGCCCGCGGAGCGCCTCGCGCCGGCCGAATAGCGTCGGAGCCCGCTTACGAGAGAATGCCCACCGCCCGCGAGGCGACGACCGCGATCGTCACGAGGGACGACAGCGACTCCGTCATCATCAGGAGTTTTGCGCGATGGGTCAGCGGAAACGTATCGGCGGGCGAGAAGGCGGTCGCGTTGGTGAAGGCCAGAAAGAGATAGTCGATGAAGCCCGCCGAGAAATCGCGCGGCCCGTGCGCCAGTGTCTGCTGCGTGAACAGGAAATCCGCGCGTTCGGTGGCGTGGGTCCGGAAGGCGGGACCGCCGCCATCGAGGTTCCAGAACCAGAGCGCGAAGACGATGACATTCGTCACCCAGATGTTCACGGCGTCGATCAGCAGCGTCGGCCCGTTTCCGGCGTGGCCGCCGATCATCGCGCGAATGAGGCCGTAAAGGGCAAGCAGATTCGCGACGGTCACGATGCCCGTCAGGACGAGAAGCGCACGGCGTATCTGGCGACGCCAGCGGGCGACTCCCAGTCGATGATCGTCCGTGGATGCCCTGGCGGCGCGATCGACGGTCCAGACGGTTGCGACCGAGAGAGGAACGAGCAGGAGAAGCTCGAGACTCGGCATCATCCACCGCGGCACGATCGTCACGTCGTTGACGAACAGAATCTGCAGGGCGACGACCATGAGGATCGCGCCGCGCGTCAGCCACAGGTCCGAGAGATGGATGCCGTAGGGATGCGGCGGCCGGCGTGGGGTCGTCGCGCGGTCGGCGTGCGACATCAGCGCGGACGGTCCATGTGCTGCAAGGCCGTTCGCATCGGATCGCTCGACAGCCTCAGAAGGCCCGATTGCGGCCCGCTGTATTCGAGAATCAGAAGGAGGGGCGAGGCGATGGCAAGAGCCGAAAACACGATCACGACAAAGACAAGCGAGTCGCGCGGGGCGGTCAGCGCGTAGATGCCGAACGTGATCGCGAGCCAGGCCGTCAGGATGACGAGGAACGGCCAGGAGATCGTGGAGCCGGCGGACAGGATCAGCACCCAGCGTCGCTGGATCGTATCCGCGACGCGATTTCGGAGCCGTTCCGCGATCTGCTGCTGAAACTGTCCGGTCGGCGCGAGCTTTTGTATCCGGACGTCGATGTCGGAGATGATATCGCCAAGCCCGATCGCCTCGATGCCGTGCGCGGTGCTGCCCGAGAAACGTGGATAGGTTCCCGACGGGAGCGGTTCGTCGGGCCATGTGTCGGCGATCGCGGCGGCGGTATAGGCGCGGAGCATCTTGCGGATCTCCTCGACCTCCGGGCCGTAAACGCGCAGACGATGGTCGAGCTCGATCAGATCGGCGGAATAGGCGCTGAGATCCTTGCTGTAGGAATCGAAGCGGCTTTTCGCCGATGTGACGAGAAGGCCGAGAACCAGCGCCGTGAACGTGACCAGCATCGCCATGAGCACGCGGACGCTGTCGAATGTCTGCGTGGAGATGTGCCGCTCGTGCAGCCGACGCTGTGTTGCAAGGCCAGCGCCCGCGCTGCCCAGGAGGATGAAGAACAGCAGGATCGTGAGAAAGAGATTCGACAACAAGCAGACCGGCGATCGAGACGATCGATGCTAGCGTGTTTCCTGATCGTGTGAAATCAGGCGATCGACCCGCGCCTGAACCCGACGGCCTGCCGCAGAAAACCGGCCGGCGCGCCGATCAGCGATGCGATGTACACGACGCTCGCTGCCAGGATGATCGAGGGGCCCGAGGCGAGCCCGGTGTGGAAGGACACCAGCAATCCCGCAAGGCCGCAGACGGCGCCGATGCCCGCCGCGCAGATCATTATGGCGGGCACGGTGCGCGCCCAGAGCTGCGCGGTGACGGCCGGAAGCATCATCATGCCGACCGCCATCAGCGTGCCGAGCGCCTGAAATCCAGCCACGAGATTGAGCACCACCAGCGCTAGGAAAACCGCGTGGCAGGCCGAACCACGTCCGCCGACGGCGCGCAGGAACGCCGGATCGAAACATTCGACGATCAGCGGCCGGTAGATCGCGGCAAGCGCGATGAGCGTCACCGTCGTGATCGCGCCGATCAGAATGAGCGCCTGCGCATCGATGGCGAGGATCGTGCCGAACAGCACGTGCAGCAGATCGATATTCGAGCCGCGGCTCGAAATGATGAGGACGCCGAGCGCGAGCGATGTGAGATAGAAGCTTGCGAGGCTCGCGTCCTCGCGGAGCACGGATACGCGGCTGACGAAGCCGGCGAGCAGCGCGACGCCCAGGCCCGCGACGATGCCGCCGATGCTCATCGCCGTGAGCGACAGTCCGCCGGCCGCGATGAAGCCGATGGCCGCGCCTGGCAGCACGGCATGGCTCATCGCATCGCCGGTGAGACTCATGCGGCGCAGCACGAGCAGCACGCCGACCGGCCCGGAGCCAAGGCTCAGCGCCAGCGATGCGACCAGCGCACGCCGCATGAAGCCATAGTCGGCGAGCGGCGCGATGACGGCGTCGTACAGGGTCATGCGCTGCGTCGGAAATCCATGCGCTGGAAATCCGTGGCGTCCCACTGACCGGCGAGACGGCGCGCGCGGTCGATATTGACGGGCGTGAGAACCGAGCCCGTCGGCCCCCAGGCGACCGCCTCACGCGCCAGCAGAAGCGTCTGCGGGAAATGCTCCCGGATCTGCGCGAGATCGTGCAGGACGGCGATGACGGTCCGGCCCTCGTCGCGCCAGCGGCCGACCAGCGCCAGCAATTCGCCGGTGGTCCGCTCGTCGACGCCTGCGAAGGGCTCGTCGAGAAGGATGACGTCCGCGTCCTGCAGCAGGAGGCGGGCGAAGAGGATGCGCTGGAACTGGCCCGAGGACAGCGTGCCGATGCTGCGCGTTTCGAAGCCGCTCAGTCCGACCGTCGCGAGCGCCTCCGCGAGCCTGCGCCGGTGTTCGGGACCGGCCGCGCGGAACGCGCCGATCTTCCGCCACAGGCCGGGCAGGACCACATCCGCGACCGTCACAGGGAACCGCCGGTCGATCTCCGCGATCTGAGGCAGGCATGCGATCCTGCCGGGCGCGACATGGCGCTCGATGACGCCGCCCGACAGCGGAATCTCACCCGTGATCGCCTTCAGCAGCGTCGTCTTGCCGGCGCCGTTGGGACCGGTGATGGCGGTCAGCGAGCCGGCCGCAAAGGCGCCGGACAGGGCCTCGACAGCCGGCCGACGGCCGTATCCGGCCGTCACATCGCGGAGCGCAAGGGCGGGTTGCAGGCTCACGGGAGCGCATTCGCCCAGGCGACGGCGAGCCAGAGCAAGGCGCTCAGGGCGGCTGCCGCCACCATGCGCTGCCACGCCGCGCGCGCCAGAAGCGAAGACCCAGGGACCAAGGCAAGAGACCCGTAAATGTTACGATATAACATCTACGCCCGACAGTCGTCGCTGACAAGCAGAGACGAGCCACTCAGCTAATGCGACTGCCGCTCCTGCCGCGTCGGGGTCTCCGGGAACCGGGTGACGAGGCGGTTTTTTTGCCAGACCTCCAGCGCAAGCCCGGGATAGCGCGTCTTCCGGGCGAGGGTCAGCGCATCCTCATCGTCGCTGGCCTGGATGAGCGAGCGGAAGCTTTGCCCGCTCCGCTCCTTGAAGCGCAATTCGTAATTGCCGGTCATGTCGAACAGGGCCATGGCGCGGATCCCGGCTTCGTTAAAGAAGGCTTCCGGTAATTCCCGGCGGCGGATCAAGTTGCATTGAGGGTCATGACGAAACGATGTGGCACGGCGTGAAAACATTCCGGCAAATATGTCGTTGTTTTTCGCGACTCAGTCGCGCGGCGTGACGCGCCGCATCGTGAGATTGATCCGGCCGCCGTGGGGCAGCAGCGTCGACGTGTTGGCCTCGATGCGATCGACGCCGTGAAAGATCAGACGCGCCGGCCCGTCGATGACGAGCGCATCGCCTGACGACAGTTTGAACGAGCGCGTCGGATCGCGGCGCGACGTCCCGCCATGGCGGAACAGGCAGCGATCGCCGAGCGACAGGGAGAGAATAGGCGCGTCGAACGTCTCTTCGTCGCGGTCTTGATGGAGGCCCATGCGTGCGGCGGCGTCATAAAAATTCACGAGACAGGCCTGTGGCGGCGGCGCGTTTTCGCACAGCTCGGCCCAGGCGTGGGTCACGATGCGCGGCATTGCCGGCCAGGGCGCGCCGGTCGCCGGATGCGTCGCCTGATAGCGATAGCCCTCGCGGTCCGACACCCAGCCGAGCGGGCCGCAATTGGTCATGCGAACGGAAAAGGCCTTTCCCGTTCGCGGCATTACGGGGGTGAACAGGGGCGCGGCCGCAACGATGGCGCGCAGGTCTTCGAGCAGCGCGCGTTGCGCATCCGCGTCGAGATAGTCCGGGTAATAAACGAGGCCGGGGACGATCTCGATCAATGGGTCATGCCGTGAGGATCGTCTTGCTCTCGACAGTGGAATCCGCGTTGAGCTTGTAGACGAGGGGGACGCCGGTCGCGAGTTCGACGGAGGGGATGGTGTCCGGACTCAGGCCGTCGAGCACCATCACCAGCGCGCGCAGCGAATTGCCATGCGCCGCGACGAGCACGTTCTCGCCGCGCAGCACGTGCGGGAGAATCTTCTGGCAGTAATAGGGCAGCGTGCGCGCAACCGTATCCTTCAGGCTTTCGCCGCCCGGCGGCGAGATGTCGTAGGAGCGCCGCCAGATGTGGACCTGCTCTTCGCCCCATTTCTTGCGGGCCTCGTCCTTGTTGAGGCCCGACAGATCGCCGTAGTCGCGCTCGTTGAGCGCCTGATCCTCGGTCGTCGGCGCCGTCTGCTTCATCTCCGCGAGCGCAAGCTTCAGCGTGTTCTGCGCGCGCACCAGCGCCGAGGTGAAGGCGATGTCGAACTTCAGGCCGCGCGCCTTGAGCTTTTCACCGGCGCTTTTGGCTTCCGCATGGCCCTTTTCGGTGAGGTCGACGTCGCGCCAGCCCGTGAAGAGGTTCTGCAAATTCCATTCGCTCTGGCCGTGGCGGACGAGTACGAGAGTTCCGGACATCAGATTTCCCCGTTGGTTTGCGCGTTCAGGCGAGGCCGAGAACGTCGCGCATGGAATAGAGGCCCGGCTTGCGGCCGTGGGCCCAGAGGGCAGCCTTGATCGCCCG
>ERZ500994.371-NODE-371-length-14281-cov-5.373049_pt1 | contig 14281 bp, 12 predicted proteins | sample MGYA00248878_ERZ500994 | MGnify/ENA primary metagenome ERZ500994 (study PRJEB25958, sample SAMN03398533) | human skin metagenome | study: EMG produced TPA metagenomics assembly of the Human Skin Microbiome Metagenome (human skin metagenome) data set. | reverse complement strand
TCGCCGTCGATCGCGGCGTGTTCGGCGCGCCCTCGTTCTTCGTCGGCGACGAGTTGTTCTTTGGCAAGGACCGGCTTCGCGACGTGGAAGAGGAAATTGTCGCGCAGAAGGCCGCCTGAGCCGCACGTCTCACAAGTTCCATAAAAGAACGAAATGCCGGGAGTAACGTCTCATGCAGCCGGTGGGCGATTTGGAAAGTCTCGACCATTCGGCGGTCGAAGCGATGACGGCGTCGGATGTTCTCGCCGACCTTCCGCAACGTATTCACGCCGTCTACGAACGGTTCCTGCGCGAAATACCAGATCATCCGGCGTTCGTTGAAGACAAACGCGTCTGGTCCTACCGCCAGTTTTCCGATGCGGTGGATGCGGTCGCCCATGATCTGAAGAAGCTTGGCATACGCGCCGGCGATCGCGTCATGATGGCTGCCGAGAACTGCGTCGCCGTCAGCGCCTTCGTTCTCGCTGCCAGCAGGCTCGACGCCTGGGCCATCGTCGCCAATCCGCGCCTGTCGCCGCGAGAGCTCGATCAGATTGCCGATCATAGCGGTGCGCGGCGGCGGTTGTTTGCATCCGGAATATCGCGGGAGGCCGCCGATCACGCGGCGCGTGTGGGCGCATTGCCAGGCGCGCTCGGGCCCTTCAGCGATATCGGCATCGGCGTGCTCAACGAGGAGACGGTCCCGGAACCCGTCCATGCAGAGGGCGCGCGGCAGGTCGCCGTGCTGATCTACACATCCGGCACGACGGGCATGCCGAAAGGCGTGATGCTCAGCCACGAAAACCTGCTGTTCAGCGCGAAAATCTCGGGCCTCATGCGGGGCCTCACGCCGGCGGACCGGATCTACGGCGTGCTGCCGATGTCCCACATTGTCGGTCTTTCGATCGTTCTCGTCTCGACGCTGATGTTCGGCGCGACAATCGTCATCGTTCCGAAATACGATCCCGCGCATCTCGCGGATGCGATCGCCTCCGGAAACGCCTCGGTCGTATATGGCGTCCCCGCGACTTATCAGCGGCTTCTCGCGCTCGTGTCGCCGGACGGAAAGGGTTCGCTCGATCGCGGGATCCTGCGCAGCGTCCATGTCGCCGGTGCGCCGCTGGACCTCACGCTCAAGCACCGCACGGAAGACCTGCTGGGCCTGCCGCTGCTGAACGGCTTTGGCATCACGGAATGTTCGCCGGGCATCTCCGGCGCGCGGCAGAGCGCGCCGCGCAGCGATGATTCCGTCGGCCCGATCGTTCCGGGCGTCGAGATACGCGTGATGACGCCCGACAACGCCGAGGCGAAGCATGGCGAGGTCGGGGAACTGCATGTGCGCGGGCCCAACGTCATGCTCGGCTATTATCGCGCGGCGGACCTGACGGCGAAGGCCGTGGTCGACGGCTGGTTTGTCACGGGCGATCTCGTGCGGTTCGACGGACACAATCTGTTCATCGTCGGCCGCGTGAAAGAGATGATCATCCGGTCCGGCTTCAATGTCTATCCGGCCGAGATCGAAGCGGTGATCAACGCGCATCCAGCGGTGCTTCAGTCCGCCGTGGTCGGGCGCGCGGTCGAAGGCAACGAGGAAATTGTCGCCTTCGTCCAGCTCGTCCCCGGCATCGACGCGACAGCGGACGACCTGCACGAATTCATCCGGCCGCAACTCACCGCCTACAAGCGACCCGGCGAAATCCGGGTGCTGGACAGCTTCCCGGCGGGCTCGACGGGAAAAATCCTGAAGCATCGTCTGAAGGAACAGGCGCAGACCGCCTGAACGATCTGCCGGCCGCAACCGCCACAAGGAGAGATCATGGAAAAGCGCAACGCCACGGCTGTCGTCATCGGCGCGGGCGATTTCATCGGCGCCGAGATCGCGAAGAAATTCGCATCCGAAGGGTTCACGGTCGTCGCCGGTCGTCGCAACGGTGAGAAACTCGCGCCGCTCGTGGAAGAGGTGAAAGCCGCCGGCGGCACGATCCACGGCCATTCGCTCGACGCGCGAAAGGAAGACGACATCGCGTCCTTCTTCAAGGAGGCCGAAAGCCATGCGCCGATCGAGGTCGCGATCTTCAACATCGGCGCGAACGTCAACTTCCCCATTCTCGACACGACCGAGCGCGTGTTCCGGAAAGTGTGGGAGATGGCCTGCTATTCGGGCTTCCTCGCCGGTCGTGAAGCGGCGCGTTACATGGTCCCGCGCGCGAAGGGGCACATCTTCTTCACCGGCGCGACGGCGTCGCGTCGCGGCGGTCCGGGTTATGCCGCCTTCGCCGCCGCGAAATTCGGCCTGCGCGGAGCTGCCGAGTCCATTGCCCGAGAGCTGTGGCCGCAGAACATCCATGTCGCGCATCTCATCATTGACTCGGGCGTGGACACCGCCTTCGTGCGCGGCCGCATCCGCGATGCCGAAGGCCAGGAGGCGCTCGACAACATCGATCCGAACCGCCTGATGCCGCCATCCGCCGTCGCGGAGAGCTATTGGCAGCTCTACACGCAGCCGCGCAGCGCATGGGTGTTCGAACAGGAAATCCGCCCCTTCGGCGAGAAGTGGTGAGCCTTGCAACCTAACGAGGGATGGAACAGGTGAGGAAAACTCTTTTCGCGGCATCGGCGCTCGTGTGGAGCATTGCGGCGGCATTCGCGGCGGACAATACGCCGGGCGTTACGGCGACGTCGGTAAAGATCGGCGGGACGTTTCCGTTCAGCGGGCCGGCGTCGGCGCTCGGCAATACCGGCAAGGGCCTCGTTGCCTATGTCAATGCGATCAACGATCGCGGCGGCGTCGGCGGACGCAAGATCGACTATATCGCGCTGGACGACGCCTACAGTCCGCCGAAGGCGGTCGAACAGGGCCGTAAACTCGTCGAGCAGGACGAGGTCGCCTTCATGTTCGGGGTTCTCGGCACGCCGACCAACGCCGCGACCGTCAAATATTTCCAGACGAAGAAGGTGCCGGACGCCTTCATCATGACAGGCGGCTCGCGGTTCGCGGTCGCCGCCGATTTTCCCTATGTGACGACCGGCCTTCCCAGCTACGCGACGGAAGCGCAGATTTTCGCGAAATATGTTCGCGCGACGAAGCCTGACGGCAAAGTGGGTATCCTCTACCAGAATGACGATCTCGGAAAGGATTTCGTCAGCGGCTTCAAGATCGTCTACGGCGCGGATTTCGCGAAACAAGTCGTCACGGCGTCCTACGAGACGTCGGACCCGACAGTCGATTCCCAGATTCTCAATCTGAAGGCGGCCGGCGTCGACGTCCTGATGATCGGCGGAACGCCGAAATTCGCCGCGCAGGCGATCCGCAAGACGGCCGAGATCGGATGGAAGCCGCTGCAGATTCTCAACATCGTGTCGAGTTCGATCAGCGCGACCATCAAGCCAGCCGGGTCCGAGAACGCGGTCGGCGTCGTGACGTCGGCCTTCTACAAGGATCCGGGAGACCCGCGTTGGGCGAACGACCCCGCCGTGAAGGACTACAAGGCGTGGATGGAGAAATATCTGCCTGGTGCGGACCTCTACGACATCAATTACATCACCGGATACAATCAGGGCGGACTTCTCGAACAGCTGCTCAAGCAGGCCGGCGACGATCTGTCCCGCGAGAACATCAACAAGCAGGCCCATTCATTCAAGGACTTCGTCCTGCCGATGGTGCTTCCGGGCATCAAGGTCACGACCAGCCCGACGCGCAATGCGGCGTTCGCGCAGCTTCAGCTGCAACGCTGGAACGGCGAGAAATGGGAATTGTTCGGCGACGTCATCGGCGGCGAATAAGACCGATGGGGATCGGCTTCGATCCCGTCATCGACCGCAGCTCGATGGCGCGGGCTTGCCGGCGAAGCGGTCATCGATCCAGCTCACCGCTGCGTTCGAAGCCTTGAACGCGACGAAGCCGTGCCCTGCGTTGGGCACGGTCAGCTTCGCGACGGCGCTGCCGTTGGCACACAGACGGCGCATGTAGTCGCGTGTCACGCGCGGCAGAACGAGCGTGTCGGCGCTGCCCTGCGCCAGGAAGACCGGAATATGCCGGGGCAGGGGACCGGGCGTATTCTGTGCGAGCAGGGACGCCCAGGGCTGCGCCTGCGCGAAATTGTCGACGCGCAGGAAGCCGGCATCGAGCCCCTTCGATGTCCGCCGCCTAACGATGAAATCGTAAATCGACTCGAGACATTCGTTGGCGAGCGCATCGACGACGGGTATGGCGGACGGATCGAGGACCGCGTCCATTGGCGCATTATAGATGCGCGCCCAGGACCACAGCGTCATGGCTGTCAGGTTCTTGCCGCCGGACGTATCCATGTCGGCCTTCATCAGCGTCGCGAGTTCGGTCGCGGGCGCGGCCGCCGCGACGCCGATCAGCCGAAGCTCGGGCGCGTAGCCCGACGCCATCAGACCGGTGAAAAGCGCGGCCTGTCCGCCTTGCGAGTGGCCCCAGACCGCGAAGCGCGCATCGTCCCCGACGCCGGGAATGGCGTGCGCCGCGCGAACGGAGTCGAGGACCGCGCGCCCCTCGCTTTCGCCGACGAGATAGGGATGGACCTGATCCGTCCCGAGACCGGGATAGTCCGTGGCGGCGACCGCATAGCCTCTGGCCAACAGAAGCCTGAGCCCCGCGATCATCTGGAAACGCTTGCGGGCGAGCGAGGGCGCGCAGCGTGGCACGACGCCGGTCGTCGGATGCGCCCAGGCGACGACGGGCCGCCCGCCCGCGGGGGGCGGCCCTGACGGAACGATGACCATGCCGGAAACGGAAATCGTCTCGCCGTGCAACCCGGTCGAGCGATAGATGACGCGCCAGGCGACGGCGCCATCTGGCGCGCCGGGCAGGGGCCGCGATTCGATCACTGACCCGGGACCGCCGGGAAACAGCGTCTGCCCGGACGCGCTTTGTGTGATCGGGACCGCCGGGACAATTCCGGCAATGACCAGTTGGCCAACGACACGCGCGATCCGCGAACGCCGGAATGCGAAAGAGAAAGACTTCATCGTCTCACGATGGCTGGAGGCCACGGGGCGATCCTTCCTGTCTCACGCGACGGAATGCGGCAAGCCATTCCGTCCGAACCGGCAAACAGGGGCGACGGACATAGTTGCGTCTTTGCAACATCGGCTTCCTTTCCCGCGCCGGTCGATCCTGCCTTCCCCTTCGTCAAGAAAACGCCGTGGTTCGGGTTGTATTACCGTTAGGTAAGTTAATGTCCTAACGGTAGTTCGATGTCTGGCGCCATCGAGTCGGCGCCGGGGCCTGCGTACAGGGGAGCCAAACGGTGAGCAGGTCGCGACTTCCTTCGAGCCGTATCAAGCTCAGCCGCCAAGTCCTGCTGTACGATCTCGCCTGCGCTTTCGTGGCGCCGATCGCCGCCTATTTCATCCGTGACCCCAACGTCCTCGACTTCTACGAGACCACCTCGCTTCTGATCTACGCGCTGGTCTCGGTAGTCATCTCGGGCGTGTCCTTCCGGGCATACCGGATCGCCCAGGGCATTCCGAAGTTCCTGTCGTTCCATGACGTCGTCGAAATCGCGAAGGCCTCCGCCATTTCTGTCGCGGCGATCTCTGCGGTGCTGTTTTCATTCACGCGTCTCGACGACGTTCCGCGATCGGTTCCGATCATCCACTTCCTTGTCCTGACCGGCTTGCTGGTCGGCGGACGTCTCATGCGCCGGTCGCTGGGCCAGCGTCAGGATCTCGGAGCGGCGCGCCATCCGACCGTCGAGCAGGAGGAGGCCGTCCTGCTCGTCGGCGTAAATCGCCTGGCGTGGTTCTACGTTCGCATTCTCGACACGTTCGCGCTGGGGCATCGCCGGGTGGTCGGACTGCTCGATACGAACAAGGGTCTCGTCGGCCGCTCGCTGTTCGGACATTTCGTTCTCGGCACGCCTCAGAACGCGGGCATGCTGATCGACGATTTTGCCTCGCATGGCATCCCGGTCGCGGCCTTCGTCATCTGCGAACGGAAGCAGGAGCGCGCGGCCGCCCTCCGGCGGATGATCGAGGAGAGCGTCGGGGATCGCGGCATCGCCATCGAGATGCTCGCGCGGGAGCTTGGGGTCGACGAAGAGGACGATATCGAATTCGCCGCCGGATCGGAGCATGTCGAGACGCAGCCCGCCTCGCCGCCGATGCCATCCTACTTCCGGGTGCGTCGGGCCATCGACGCGACGCTGAGCGGGGCCGCGATCGTGATGCTTCTGCCGGCCTTTGCCGTCGTCGCCGCCAGCGTCTATCTCGCGCTCGATGCGCCGGTCATCTTCTGGCAGCGCCGGGTCGGCCGGAACGGACGGCCGATCTACGTCTACAAGTTCCGCTCGATGCGAAATCCCGTCGATTCGTCGGGTCGGGTGCTCAGCGACGCCGAACGCGTCTCGAAGTTCGGCGCGTTCCTGCGGGCCACCCGCCTCGACGAACTGCCCCAGCTCTTCAATGTGCTGCGCGGCGACATGGCGATCATCGGCCCGCGCCCGCTGCTGCCGGTCGACCAGCCGAACCAGGCGGACATGCGTCTCTCGGTTCCTCCGGGCATTACGGGCTGGGCCCAAATTCACGGCGGCAAGCTGATCAGCGTGGACGAGAAAAACGCGCTCGACGAATTCTATGTCCGCAACGCCTCGTTCCGGCTCGACGCCGCGATCGTGATGAAGACGGTCAAGACGGTGCTCTTCGGCGATCGCCGCGACGCCGCGCTCGAAAAGGCGCTTGACCTCGGGGCGGTGGGGCAGGACCTTGCTCCACCGGATTTTGCTGCGGAGGAACGTCGCGTCGCCTGACGCCTCAATTCTCCGGTCTTGCGCGTTCCGGCCACTGCCTTAACCGCTTTTCTGGGGACCGGTTATGAAGCGCCTGGCTGTATTTTTCCTGATGTTCGTGGTTCTCGCTGCGCCCGCTTACGCGCAGGCGCCGACCAAGATTTTCCTGGCCTCGACCGGAAACGACGCAAACGACGGCAGCCGGACATCTCCGAAACGGAGCTTCCAGTCCGCCCATGATGCCATTGCCGACGGCGGCAACATTGTCGTTCTCGACACCGCCGGATATGGGTCGCTTTCAATCAGCAAAAGCGTGGCCATTACGGTGCCCCCTGGCGTATCGGGTTTCTCGACCGGCAGCGGCATCACGGTCCACACCGGATCATCGTCTCTCGTCACCTTGAATGGCCTGATCGTTGAAGGTCCGGGGCCGCAGAACGGCACGACCGGCATTAACATTTCGTCCGTGGGCACGATGATCGTCGAAAATTGTCTCGTCCGGAATTTCGGCTATGGCATCTCGCTGGCCGCCACGGCAAACAGCCGTTTGGTCGTGCGGGGCGGCAGTATCGAGAATTCGATCTCGGGCATCAGCTCCATATCTTATGCTTCAGGTGTGACTGCGGAAGTCGTCGCGAGCGACGTGGCGGTCGATGGAGCGTCGGTATCCGCGTTCTACGTCAACGCATCGGTTTCGACATCGACGGCGAGGCTCTTTGCAACCCGCTGCAGCGTCACGAACAGCGCTGCGGCTTTTCGCACCGACAGCAGCGCGTCGACACTGATTGCGAACGAATGCACCGTGAGCGGTTCAAGCTACGTGTATTTCAAACCCGCAAACACCGGTACGTTTTTTACCCGCAACAACAATACCTACTATAACAACGTAAGTCTCATCAATGGCGCTAACACCGTGAGCTCTTACTCACCGCAATGACAGTTTGCCGAGACTGAGCGGCCGACTTCCGTTTCCGGGAAAAATACTCTAACACGCGGGCTCATCGCTTACGCCGTCTTGTCCCGGCGAGTGAGCAGGAGAGACCATGATTTCCGTCACGTTTCCCGACGGCGCGTCGCGCGCCTATGAGCCCGGCGTCTCCGGCCTCGATATCGCCAAATCCATTTCGCCTTCGCTCGCCAAACGCACCGTCGCCATGGTCGTCGACGACGTCCTCACGGACCTTGCCGACCCGATCGCGCGCGACGCCCGCGTGGAATTCGTCTCGCGCGACGATTCCCGCGCGCTCGAACTCATCCGCCACGACGCAGCGCATGTGCTGGCGGAAGCCGTGCAGGCGCTGTGGCCCGGCACGCAGGTGACGATCGGGCCGGTCATCGAGAACGGCTTCTATTACGATTTCTTCCGCAACGAGCCGTTCACGCCCGAGGATTTCCCGGCGATCGAGAAGAAGATGCGCGAGATCATCGCGCGCGACAAACCCTTCACCAAGGAGGTCTGGAGCCGCGCCGACGCGATCTCGCATTTCGAGAAGGCGGGCGAGGCGTTCAAAGTCGAACTGGTCGATGCAATCCCAGCCGACCAGGACCTGAAGATCTACAAACAGGGCGAGTGGCTCGACCTGTGCCGCGGCCCGCACATGACGTCGACGGGCAAGATCGGTAGCGCGTTCAAGCTTATGAAGGTCGCGGGCGCGTACTGGCGCGGCGATTCCAATCGCCCGATGCTGTCGCGCATCTATGCGACGGCCTTCGCGAAGCAGGAGGAACTGGACGCCTATCTGCACCGGCTGGAGGAAGCAGAGCGCCGCGATCACCGCCGTCTCGGCCGCGAGATGGACCTGTTCCATTTCCAGGAGGAGGGGCCGGGCACGGTCTTCTGGCATCCGAAAGGCTGGACGCTGTTCCAGACGCTGGTCGCCTACATGCGCCGCCGTCTGGCGGGCGACTACCAGGAGGTCAACGCGCCGCAGATGCTCGACAAGCACCTGTGGGAGATTTCCGGCCATTGGGGCTGGTACAAGGAAAACATGTTCATGGCGCGCCCCGCCGGCGACGAGGCCGAGGGCGAGGACGAGCGCGTCTATGCCATCAAGCCGATGAACTGCCCCGGCCATGTGATGATCTTCAAGCACGGTCTGCGCTCGTATCGCGAGCTGACGATGCGGCTGGCTGAATTCGGCATGGTCCACCGCTATGAGCCGTCGGGCGCGATCCACGGCATCATGCGCGTGCGCGCCTTCACGCAGGACGACGCCCATATCTTCTGCACCGAGGACCAGCTCGCCGCCGAATGCCTCAAGATCAACGATCTGATCCTGTCGGTCTATCGTGACTTCGGCTTCGACAAGGTCGTCGTAAAGCTCTCGACGCGGCCCGAGAAGCGCGTCGGCACGGACGCGATGTGGGACCATGCCGAAAGCGTGATGCGGCGCGTGCTGGAGGAGATCAAGGCGCAGCACGGCGACGTGGTGACGACGGCGGTCAATCCGGGCGAAGGCGCGTTCTACGGCCCGAAATTCGAATATACGCTGCGCGACGCCATCGGCCGCGAATGGCAGTGCGGCACGACGCAGGTGGACTTCAACCTGCCAGGCCGGTTCGGCGCCTTCTACATCGCGCCGAACAGCGAGAAGACGACGCCGGTCATGGTCCATCGCGCGATCTGCGGCTCGCTCGAGCGGTTCATCGGCATCCTGATCGAGCACCATGCCGGTCATCTGCCGCTCTGGCTGTCGCCGGTGCAGGTGCTCGTCGCCACCATCACTCAGGAGGCCGACGACTACGCGATGGAACTCGTCGCGGCGGCCCGCAAGAGGGGGCTGCGCGCCGAGGTCGATCTGCGCAACGAGAAGATCAACTACAAGGTGCGCGAGCACTCGCTGGCGAAAGTGCCCGTCATGCTCGTCGTCGGCCGCAAGGAAGCGGCGGAGCGGACGGTCTCGATGCGCCGCCTCGGCTCGCAGGCCCAACAGTCGGGCGGTATGGACGCGATCCTCGACGCGCTGGTCGTTGAGGCGACGCCGCCCGATCTGCGGCCGGCAGAGGCGCTGATGGCCGCGGAATAGCCTGGGGCAAGGCTCCCAATCCTCGCCGTATTCCCACGCCATAGCCCACGGATGAAGCAGCGTTTCCCCACGCGGCGCGATCGGGTGCGCCGCGCCGCGTCCGTGATTGCGGCCGTCCTGCTGTCGGCCGCAAGCGCCTTTGCGCAGGCCCCCGCGCCGGCTCCGACGCCTGCTCCTTCCGCCGTGCCGCCCGTCGTGCCCGGTCCGACGCCGGCCGCGCCCACCCCCGCGCCATCGGCCCAGCGGCCGCTGCCATCGGCGTCCGAGCCCGGTCGCAGTTCGATCTACCTGTCGGCTGTCTATGCAGCAGGGGACACCCAGCCGATCCTCGGCGGCCTGAAATGGCGCGTCTATCGCGAGCAGGCCGAGGCCGACGGATCGCACCAGCTCGTCGCCGAATCGAGCGAGGCCTCGCCGCTCCTCATCCTGCCCGACGGATCCTACGTCGTGCATGTCGCTTTCGGTCTTGCCGGCGCGACGCGCCGCATCGACCTGCGCGGACAGAGCGCGAGCGAGCGCGTGGTCCTCAACGCCGGAGCCCTGCGCATTCTGCCGATGCTGGGGGATACGGCCCTGCCGCCGCAACGTGTCTCGATCTCGGTCTTCGTGCCCGACCGTAATAATCCGGAAGGCCGGCTCGTCGCCGCCAACATGCGTCCCGGCGATCTGATCGGTCTGCCGGAGGGGCCGTACCATGTGGTCTCGACCCTTGCCGATACCGGCTCAGGTACGACGGGCGGTGTGAGCATTCCGACCAATTCGATCGTCGCCGCCGACCTGCGCGTGCAGGCGGGCAAGGTCGTCGAGACGACGCTGCGGCATCGCGCGGCGCTGATGACGCTGAAACTCGTGAAGAACGCGGGCGGCGAGGCGCTCGCCAATACGGCCTTCACCGTGCTCACGCCCGGTGGCGACGTCATCCGCGAGCTGATCGGCGCGTTCCCGTCCCTCGTCCTGGCCGAGGGCGAATATGTCGCCATCGCGCGCAACGACGGAAAAACGTATCAGTCGGTCTTCCAGGTCAGTTCGACTCTCGACCGCGACGTGGAGATCAGGGCAAAATAAGTGACGCTGTCGCGAGGCAAACGGATGCAGACCTTCTTCGTCGAGATCAAATGCGCGCTCGGCCGCACCTATGCGGTCGCAAGCGCTCTCGCGGAGGCCGAGATCGCCTCGGAAATCTATTCGATCGCCGGCGACTACGACATCCTCGCGAAGTTCTATCTGCCCGCCGAGGTCGATATCGGTCATTTCGTCGGCGAGAAGGTGCAGCCGATCCCGGGCATCGTCGACACCAAGACGATCATCACGTTCAAGGCGTTCTGATCGTGTCGTGGCGGCTCCGTGTAGCGTTCCCACAGCGGATCGGCGGATCAAAAGACCAATGAACGCAATAATTTAAGATATCTGGAAGTTTTTGGCGCGATCTTTCTTGCGCGTTCCCATGGGGAATGGCTCGGGACTTCCGGACGGCGCATGACATTTCTGTCTGTCGTTGACTCGTCAGGCGCGCTGCTGGCCGGCGCGAAGCGGCTCGCGTTCCAGTTCGTCGAACGACTCGCGGTCCCGGCCTTCGTTCTCGACGAGCGCGGCTGTGTCCTCGTTTGGAACGAGGCCTGCGCGCGTCTCACGGGCATGCCGGCATCTGCGATTCTCGGAACGCGCGACCATTGGCGTGCCTTCTACAACGAAGAACGCCCCTGCCTTGTCGATCTCGTCGTCGGCAAGACGCAGGACCGGATCGACTCTCTTTATGCCGTTCGGCACCGGACGGACGAGGGCGGCGGCCTCTTTGCCGAAAACTGGTGCGCCATGCCGCTGCGCGGAGAGCCGCGCTATCTGGCGATCGATGCGAGTCCGATCGTCGACAGCGGAGGCAATCTCGTCGCGGCGATCGAGACGTTGCGCGATGTGACCGAACGAAAGAGAGCCGAGGCCGAAAATCGAGCACCTCGCGACGCATGATGTCGTGACGGGCCTCGCCAACCGTCTGTTCTTCGGACGCAAGCTCGAGGAACTCGACGCGAGCCACGTGCCCTATGCGATCCTTCTCTTCGATATCGACCGGTTCAAGGGCATCAACGATACGCTCGGCCATCCGGCCGGCGACGCCGTTCTCGCGGAATGCGCAACGCTCGCTCGCGCGATCTGCCCGGCGAGTTGCGTCGCTCGCCTCGGCGGAGACGAATTCGCGATCCTTCTCGAAGGTCCGACCGCGCGCGCCGATGCGGAGGCTGCGGCGCGCCGGCTTCTCGCCGCCGCGGGCAACGGCCTCGAATATGACGGCACGACCCTCGCGGCGTCGTTCAGCATCGGCATAGCGGCGGTGCCCGCCGATGCGGTCGATGCGACGGAGGCGGCGCGCCACGCCGATCAGGCGCTTTATGCGTCGAAGGCGGCCGGCGGCGGTACGCTCCGCTTCTTCGAGCCGTCGCTTGCCGCGCAATCCTCGCTACGTCACGCGACGATGGTCGAGTTGCGCAAGGCACTCGATCGCGACGAGTTCGTCTTGCACTACCAGCCGGTCGTCAGGCCCAGCGGCGATGTCGAGGGATTCGAGGTGCTCCTGCGCTGGCGCCATTCGCAACGCGGCATCGTGCCGCCCGGAGAGTTCATTCCGCTCGCGGAGCAGAGCGGGCTCATCGGACCGATCGGCGAATGGGTTTTGCGCGAGGCCTGTCGCGAGGCGGCAGGCTGGTCGAACCCGTTGCGGATTTCCGTCAATCTGTCGCCAGTCCAGTTCCGCGTCGGCGACATCGCCGAGACGGTCCGCGCCGTGCTGCGGGAGACCGGTCTTCCGCCGTCGCGCCTGACGCTCGAACTGACCGAAACCGCGATGATGGACAATCCCGCGCGCACGCTCGCCGTTCTCGATCGGCTGAAGGCTCTGGGCGTGCGGATCGCAATGGACGATTTCGGCACGGGCTATTCGTCGCTCGCCTATCTTCAGGCGTTCGGATTTCACGGCATCAAGCTCGACCGGTCCTTCATCGCACGGCTAGGAGAGAGTGAGCAGGCCGACGCCATCACGCGCGCCGTCATCGCGCTCGCGCATACGCTCTCCATGCGCATCGTCGCGGAAGGCGTCGAAACGCCGGACCAGCACAGGTTCCTCGCCGCCGAAGGATGCGACCTCCTGCAGGGCTATCTGTTTGGCCGGCCGGCTCCGGCCGATGTCTACCGCGTCGTGACCACCGGGGTCAGCGTTCCCGCACCGGCGCGGAAACTCAGCCTCGCGGATTGACCGGCGCGTTCGCCGTCCAGTCCCACGTTCCCTGATCGCGGCCGCGCACGGCCTCCTTCCAGCCGACATCTTCCGCGCGCTTCTTGAAATTGTAGCCTTCCGGCGAGTGCCGCGTGATGCCGTCGAAGATGGTCGCGAACATCTGGGTCGTGCGCAGTCCCATCGCCTCGATCGCCTGGTTGATCATCAGCTTCTGCATCATGAGCTGGTTGGTCGGCACCGTCGCCATGCGCTGCGCGAGCCCCTCGACTTCGGCGTCGAGGTCCGCCGCCGGCACGGCCTTGTGGACGAGGCCGATCCGCGCCGCCTCGCGCCCGTCGATCTTGTCTCCGGTGAACAGCATCCTCTTGGCCTGTTCCGGACCGAGCCGGTAGACCCACATCGCCGTGGTCGGGCAGCCCCAGACGCGCGCCGGCATGTAGCCGATCTGCGCATCCTGGGCCATCACGACGAGGTCGCAGCACAGCGCGATGTCCGAGCCGCCGGCGACCGCGAAGCCATGCACCTTGCAGAGCGCCGGCTTGTAGGAGCGCCACAGGCTCATGAAGAGTTCCGTGTTGCGCATCATGAAGGCATAGTCCTTCATCGGATCCCACGGCAGATCCTGCGTCACGGCATTGCGGCGCGTGTCCTGCGCGTAATAGGCGAGGTCGTAGCCGGCGCAGAACGCGGCGCCCGCGCCCGACAGCACGATGACATGGACCTTCGGGTCCGCGTTCGCCCGCGCGACGCAATCGGCCAGCGCCTGCGGGACTTCGTCGTCGATCGCGTTCATCACGTCGGGGCGGTTGAGCGTGATCCGCGCGATGCGGTCGTCGGTCTCGTAAAGAACTTTTGTCATGTGGCTGTCCCGAAGGCGTTTCCCCGAACGCAGGTCTAGGCTATTCCGCGCTACCTGACATCCGGGTTTCCTTCGTGCCATGAGCATCGCGCTCCAGACCTTTCTCCTGTCGCTTTCGGCGCTGTTCTCGATCGTCAATCCGGTCGGCGGCGCGATGATGTTCAACCAGATGACCCGGGGGCGATCGACGTCGCAGAGGCGTGTGCTCGCGCGCCGCGTCGCGATCTATTCGGCCGTCGTGATGCTGGTGTCGCTCTGGGTCGGTTCGCAGGTCCTGCAGTTTTTCGGCATCAGCCTGCCGGCGTTGCGGATCGCCGGCGGGCTCGTGGTCCTGTCGAGCGCCTGGTCGCTGCTCCAGTCGCCCGACAGTCTCGAAGGCCGCGATCAGGCGACGGTGAGCAGCCGGCAGGACGACATCGCCTTCTTTCCGTTGACC
>ERZ500994.370-NODE-370-length-14285-cov-5.215671_pt1 | contig 14285 bp, 11 predicted proteins | sample MGYA00248878_ERZ500994 | MGnify/ENA primary metagenome ERZ500994 (study PRJEB25958, sample SAMN03398533) | human skin metagenome | study: EMG produced TPA metagenomics assembly of the Human Skin Microbiome Metagenome (human skin metagenome) data set. | reverse complement strand
CGCGATCGCTCGGCGTTGCGCTTTCGACGCTCAGCCAGAGCCTGAAATCGCTGAACGCGGCTTTTGGTCAGGATCTGTTTCGTCGCGGCGACGGCGGCCTTCATCCGACCGGTCTCGCCCGCCACATCCTCAGGGCGGCGGATGCGCTCCTGCTCGCGGAGCGGGCAGGCCGCTCGTGGATGAAAGGTTCGAACTCGTCGGCGTTGCGCATCGTCGACGTCGACATCCGATTGAGCTTTACAATGGGCGGGATCAGCGCGGGGATCAGCGTCGCACGCCAGTTCTGCAGGAAGATGAACACGACGGCGAGCACGATCACGCCGGTGATGACCAGCGTGTAGACGATCTCGTGGATGGTCGCGCTGACGAAGGCGGTGGAATCGTAGATCACCCGGTATTCGACATCGGCCGGGAAGCGCGACTTCAGCATTTCCAGCTCGGCGCGCACCGCCTCGGCCAGCGGGCCGTCGAAATCGGTGAAGAAGGCGAAGGGCCGCGTCTCCCCCCATTCCTGCCCCATGAACAGGAGCGGCACATGCGGCGACAGCAGCAGGATCGCGGTCAGGGCCCGCAGCAGCGGCTCGGGCGCCAGCGTGGTCAGCCGCTCGCCGAAGGCGCGGTTGCCGACCTGATCGTGGTTTTGCAGAAACGAAACGAAGGCCGTCGGCGGAAGGTGGCCTGACGGCTCGCCGCGAGAGCGTCCGAGATTGGGCGACGTCTCGCCCTGGTAGACGAATCCCTCGGCAAGCGAGCGGGCAAGGCGTTTGACGGGGGCATCGACGAAATCGCCGTAATAGGAATCCCTTTCGCCGGTCAGCAGCGCGTGCAGGCAATGGTGGATGTCGTCGTTCCATTGCGCCGTGTAGAAAACCGGCTCGTTCGCATCATCGCGCGCCAGCCAGCGCGCGGCGTTGTCCTCGTTTTCAAGAATGAGATGAACGTGGCGGTCGCCCGCACGCGCGCGGATCGCGGTCGCGATCTCGCCAAGAATGTGCGGATCGCCATTGTCCCGGAGCGCATGGACAGCGTCGAACCGCAGTCCGTCGAAGCAAAACTCCTCGATCCAGTAGAGCGCGTTGTGGACGAAAAAATCGCGCACGATGCGGGACTGTTCGCCATCGACATTCATGCCGGCACCCCAGGGCGTCGGATGTTTCTCCGAAAAGAACGTCCTGGCATAGGCGTGCAGATAGTTCCCCGACGGTCCGAAATGATTGTAGACGACGTCGAGGAACACCATCATGCCGAGCCCATGCGCGGCGTCGATGAGCGCACGCAGGTCGTCAGGCGTTCCATACGCATTGTTCGGCGCGAACAGCAGGACGCCGTCGTAGCCCCAGTTGCGGGCGCCGGGACAGTCGGCGACCGGCATCAGCTGAAGCGCGGTGATGCCGAAGTCCGCCAGCGCCGGCAGTTTCTCCGCTAGCGCCGCGAACGTGCCCTCCGGCGTCGCCGTGCCGACATGCGTCTCGTAGATCACGGCCTCGTGCCAGGGCCGGCCGCGCCAGTTTTGCACGCGCCATTCGTAGCGCCGCGAATCCACGACGACGCCGTCCGCGTCGATGCCGTCGGGCTGCGCACGCGACGCCGGATCGGGCACGAGAAGTTCGCTATCGATACGGAACCGGTACCGCGCGCCGGCGGAGAGGCCGGGCGCGGTGACGGCATAAAATCCCGCGTCGCCGCGCGCCATCGGCAGCATCCGGCCGTCGCCGAGCGCGAGATCGACGCGTTTCGCGGTCGGCGCGTAGAGCGCGAAGCGCACGCCGTCGCCGTCGATTTCCGCACCGAACGGCATCGCGTGATGCGCCATCACAGGCCCTCGCGAACGGCGGCGTGCTGGAACAGGCTGAAGGAGCGCCCCGCGAGCGGATAACGCGCGTCCTTCCGCAGAACCGTGATCGGCGCGAGCAGACGCCCCTCGTCGATCGCGGTATCGAGCACCTGCACCCAGGCGCTGTCGCCGAAGAACGACGGCAGCGAAAACGGCACCGTCTCCGCCGCCGCGTTCATGAGGATGAGAACGCGCTGGCCGTCCGATGCATCGTTGCCGAGCTGGATGCCCATCGCGCGGCGATTTCCGTCGGCCCAGTCGTCCCACGACATCTCACGGCCCTCGGGCGCGAGCCAGTACACGTCCCTCAGGCCGGTGTCCGGCACCGTCGCGCCCTTGAGCCAGGTGCGACGGCGAAACGCCTCGAACCGCCGCCGGAACGTGATCAGGGTGGAGACGAACTGGACGAGATCGGGGTCGTCCTCCATGCCCTTCTTCCAGTCCAGCCAGTTGATCTCGTTGTCCTGACAATAGGCATTGTTGTTGCCCTGCTGGGTCCGCGAGAGTTCGTCGCCCATCAGCAGCATCGGTGTGCCGATGGAACAGAGCAGCGTCGCGAGGAAGTTACGGACCTGACGATTGCGCAACGCCACGATCTGCTGGTCGTCCGTCTCGCCTTCCACGCCACAGTTCCACGACAGATTATGGGAATGGCCGTCGCGATTGTCCTCGCCGTTCGCCATATTGTGCTTGTCGTTGTAGCTGACGAGATCGCGCAGCGTGTAGCCGTCATGCGCGGAGATGAAATGAATGGACGCGGACGGCGACCGGCCGCTCGCCTCGAATGTCTCGCGCGATCCGGACATGACACGCGCCACCGCCGGCAACTGGCCGGGATCCCCACGCCAGAAGGCGCGCATCGTATCGCGGAAATGATCGTTCCATTCGGCCCAGCCGGCCGGAAAGCCGCCGACGCGATAGCCGCCCTCCCCGAGATCCCACGGCTCCGCGATCAGTTTTACACGCGACAGGATCGGGTCCTGCGCGATCGCGCGCAGGAAGGCGGCACGGTCGGTGAAATCGTAGACGTCGCGCGCGAGCGTCGAGGCGAGATCGAAGCGGAAACCATCGATATGGTAGGATTCGACCCAGTGCCGCAGACTGTCGAGCACCATCTGCAGCACACGCGGGTGCGCGAGGTCGAGCGTGTTGCCGCAGCCGGTGCAATCCCAGTTGAAGCGTGGATTGCCTGGCACCGGCTTGTAGTAGGTGGCGTTGTCGATGCCGCGAAACGAGATCGTCGGCCCGAGATGGTTGGCCTCCATCGTGTGGTTGTAGACGACGTCGAGAATCACTTCGATCCCGGCCGAATGCAGCGCCGCGACCGCCGCCCGCAGGCTCTCGCTTCCGCCCGGGCCCGCGTAGCGCGGCTCCGGCGCGAAATAGGCGAGCGTCGAATAACCCCAGTAGTTTCGCAGCCGCTTCTCGGTGAGGAAGCGATCGTCGGCGAAGGCGTGGATGGGCAGCAGTTCGACCGCCGTCACGCCGATCTTGAGAAGATGCTCGATGATCGCCGGATGGCCGAGCGCCTCGTAGGTGCCGCGGATCGCGACAGGCAAGTCCGCGCGCAGCTGCGACAGGCCTTTGACATGCGCCTCGTAGATGAACGTGTCGCTCCACGGACGACGCAGGGGCGCATCGCTGCCCCAGGTCCATGCGGGATCCTCTACCTGGCATTTCGGGACGCTCGGCGCGCTGTCGCGCCGGTCCATCGTGAGATCGCCACGATGCGAGCCGAGCCGGTAGCCGTAAAGGGATTCGTTCCAGCGGATACGGCCGACGATCTGCCGCGCATAAGGGTCGATCAGAAGCTTGTGCGGATTGAAACGATGGCCGTTCTCGGGCTCATAGGGTCCGTGCACGCGGTAGCCATAGAGCTGTCGCGGGCGGACGTCAGGCAGATAGCCATGGAAAACGTGATCGGTCCGGCGCGGCAGTCGGATGCGGTCCGTCTCGCGGCGGCCGGTCGGATCGTAGAGGCAGAGGTCGACCTGCGTCGCGTGTTTGGAGAACAGGGCGAAATTCACCCCGCGCCCGTCCCACGTCGCCCCCAACGGAAACGGCGTCCCTTCATCGACCCGCATGCAATACCTTCAGAGGTTCGAACCGGCTCGTACGCACAGACCCGTCAATATAGCGCGCGCTGAACCCCTGCATGCATGAGGAACGTCAGAAACGGAATTTCGTTGCCGGACGAAGGGCGGGAGTCGGAATGTTTCCGGAGGTTTATGCACCGCCAAACGCAAATGGGCCGCCTTGCGGGCGGCCCAGTCGCTTTTGTGATGTCCTGCCCCTCCAGCTTCACCGGGCGCGAGTGATCAGGTCGGCCGGCTGGGATCACCACTTACTCGCCGGGGCAGCCTTGGGGGTCCGCCAGACGAGATGGAAATGATGCCCAAGACCGCAGTATCCGTAAATGGCCGACAGCGCATCCATCTGCGTTTTCGATGACCTGCGGCTTTCCGGCATCGCATGCGATGCAACATCGCGATTCACGAAATATATGCCGTAAGTTAACGACCCCGGGCATCGCACCGCAACATTGCGCTGTGCTCAGTCCTTCTTGATTTCGGTCGCAAAAACCTTCTGCGCCACTTTCCACACACCGTCGATCTTTACGAAGGACAGGTAGTCCGTGAAATAGCGCGGCGGGATCTGGCACTTCACCTTCACGAAGGCGGTCGTCGGGCCGGACTGATCGAGGTGCAGGATGGCGTCGTCGCGCGCCAGCCCCTTTGCTTTCGAGGACGGCCGCGAACGGACGCCGTCGAGCCAATTGTCGCGCGAAAGCTCGACGAGTTTCCCGTCCTGTTCGAAGGTGAGGATGCTCGTCGGATGAAAGACGCTGGCCAGCTTTTCGGCGTCGCCTTCATAGAGCCCGTCGAAATAGGTCTGCGTCGCCTGTTCGATCGATGCGCGGTCACTGCTCATATCGTTCCTCCAGAATTTTTCTTTGCCGACCTGCGGTCACGATGCGCGGGCGCGAATCTCCGGCTCGATCCCGTCGAGCCGCTTCGACACGACCTCGCGCAGCTTGCGCAGATCGGCCGCGAAGAGACGGATGCCGTCGGACAGCTTTTCCGTCGCCATCTGGTCCTCGTTAAGGAGCCAGCGGAAGCTCTTCTCGTCGAGGTTCATGCGCGCGGGAACATCCGATCCGATCGAATCCGGCGAAAGTTTTCGCGGGAGCGTCCCCTGATCCTCGGAGAGTTTCTTCAGGAGATCGGGCGCGATCGTCAGGCGGTCGCAGCCGGCGAGTTCCTCGATCTCCCCGGTGCTCCGGAAAGACGCGCCCATCACGACCGTCTTGATGCCGTGCTTCTTGTAATAGCCGTAGATGGTCTGCACCGACTTCACGCCGGGATCGTCGGCGCTGGAGAATTCCTTGCCGGTCGCCTTCTTGTGCCAGTCGAGGATGCGACCGACGAAGGGCGAGATGAGGAACGCGTCGACATCCGCCGCCACCGCCGCCTGCGCCAGCGAGAACAGCAGCGTCATGTTGCAATCGATCCCCTCTTTCTGGAGGATTTTCGCGGCCTGGAAGCCCTCCCAGGTCGATGCGAGCTTGATGAGGATGCGGTCACGGCCGACGCCACGGCTTTCGTAATCGGCGATGAACTGCCGCGCCTTCGCGACCAGCGCATCGACATCGAAGGAAAGTTCCGCGTCGACCTCGGTCGAGACCCGGCCGGGCACGATCTTCGTGAGTTCCTCGCCGAAATTGATGAGAATGCGGTCGCAGACGGCGCTCGTCACGGCGCGGTGGCTGCGCCCCCAGGTGATCGCCTCATCCACGAAGCGGCTGTAGGCGGGCATGGCCGTGGCCTTGAGGATCAGCGACGGATTGGTGGTGCAATCGGTCGGTTTGTACGCCTTGATCGTATCGATGTCGCCGGAATCGGCGACCACCGTGGTCATGGCCTTGAGCTGATCGAGTTTTGACGCCATGGCGGCCTCCGGATCGGATGAGGGGGATGTCGCCTATCAAGATAGGCGTTTTGTACGTCTTGGCGAGCCGTGTCAGGACGCCGCAATCTCGCATCGCCGGATACTGGTGATCGCACCGAACGAATTCTTCGCGATCCGCTCCCGCGCGGCGGCGAAGGGCTCGGATTCGACGAGCATATGGAACCCATTGGCATGCAGCAGTCGGTACCCGTCCCGCATGATGCCGACATGACCGCGCCAGAAGACGAGATCGCCGCGGCGAAGCTCCGGCATGCCGCCCGACAGATCGAGCGGCTGCCCGAGCGCACGTTCCTGCATGTCGGTGTCGCGCGGACAGGCGATGCCGGCCGCCGTCAGGGCCGTCTGCACAAGGCCTGAGCAATCGAGACCATCGGGCGTCCGCCCGCCCCATAAATAGGGCGCGCCCATGAAGGATTCCGCCACAGCGACGAAATCCCCGGCCCGCGTCGTCACGTCCGCGACATGGGCGGCAAAGACCGCGCCGCCATCCGCCAGTATCGCGAAGGCGTCCCGCTGCCCGGCGACGGCCACGCATGCGCCGAACGGCAGCACCGCCAACGGCGGCAGCTTCATGTTCGGACCCGGATAGACGAAGGTTCGCCGGACGGCGACGCGATGCGTCGGAACCGGGCCGACAGGCGCAAGCGCCGCCGCCGGCAGATAGCCGACATAGCCGTCCCTCTCGAGCTGCGACCACGCGTAGCCTTCGTGATCCTCGTAGACGGTGACGATCTCGCCGCGCAGCGCCTGCGTATCGAGCGGCGCATCGGGGGCCGGCGCGTTCTTCATGTCGGCGATGCCTACGGCGATTTCGCGCCGCGCGCCTTCGACGTAATGCGCGGCCTCTACAGCGCCGCGCAGGAACGCCGCCGCGAGATCGGGACGCGCCGGCGTCAGACGGCGGTCGCGGACAATGTCGCTCAAGCCTTGCGCCCCTTGCGCGGCGTGGTCCGCTTCTTTTTCTCCGCCGCGCGCGGCACGACCTTTTTGCGCGCCCGGCCGGTCGCGGGCCAGCGCTTGCGCAGGAGATCGAACAGCATGCGCGCAACCTGAATCTCGCCGCCTTCCGGACGGCCGGGCTTCGCCGACGGCGTCCAGGCGTAGACATCGAAATGCGCCCAGCATTTCGCGCGGGCGACGAAGCGCTGCAGAAAGAGGGCCGCAACGATCGAACCGGCGAACGGCCCCGCCGCGACATTGTTGAGATCGGCGATGCGGCTGTCGAGCATCGTCGCGTAAGGCCCCCATAACGGCATCCTCCAGACCGGATCGTGGCTGGCCACCGACTGCCGCGCGACTTCCTCCGCGAAAGCCTCGTCGCTGGTGTACCAGGCCGGCAGATCGGGACCGAGGGCGACGCGCGCCGCGCCGGTGAGCGTCGCGAAATCGAGAAGGAGGTCGGTCTCCTCCTCGTCGGCATAGGCGAGCGCATCGGCAAGGATGAGCCGGCCCTCGGCGTCGGTATTGCCGATTTCGACGGACAGGCCCTTTCGGCTGCGGACGATGTCGCCGGGCCGGAAGGCTTCGCCAGCGATCGCATTCTCCACGATCGGAATGAGCACCCGCAGCCGCACCGGCAGACGAGCGTCCACGATCATCGTCGCGAGGGCCAGGGCGGTCGCCGCGCCGCCCATGTCCTTCTTCATGATCAGCATGCCGGCCGGCGGCTTGATGTCGAGACCACCTGTATCGAAGGTGACGCCCTTGCCGACCAGCGTGACGGCGGGCCCGGCAGGATCGCCGGTCCAGCGCAGATCGACGAGGCGCGGCGCCTCATGACCGGCGCGACCAACGGCGTGGATGAGCGGAAAATTCTGCTCCAGAAGCTCTTCGCCGGTGATCGACTCGAAATCCGCCTTGTGAACGCCGGCGAAATCGAGCGCCGTCCGCGCCAAGGCCGCCGGACCGAGATCATTGGCCGGCGTATTGACGAGATTTCGCCCGAAGCTGACAGCGGCCACGACGCGCTCGATATGCGCCTTGTCGACGCGGCGGCTCAGGACGAGTTGCGGGCCGGTCGCGGGTCCTTCGCGATAGCGGGTGAACCGATAGAGCCCGAGCAGGAAGGCGAGCGACGCAAGATCCTCGTCGGCAAATCCCTTCTCGAAGCGGTAGGTTCCGGGCGGCAGGCTCGTCGCCAGCTTTCCGGCAAGGAAGGGGTCGTTGTTCGATCCCAGCCCCAATAGCACCGCCTCGATCTTGCCGTCGCCGCCCGGAACGATGAGGCAACGTCCGGCCACGGGAGCAAAATCATTGGCATGGGCGAATTCGCTGGCGCAAGACGAGAGCCGCACACGCACCCTCGGCCAGGTCGACGCATCGACGGGATAGACGGGAATGGCGACGGTCGCGGGATCGACGATGGTCAGTGTCACGGCTTGTTAACACCTGGTTAGGGTTAACGCTTTATTGCTGGGCCATGACCGCTTGCAAGCCCGGAACGGGACACGTGCACACCTCTCCGCTGCTTCTGGCAGGCCTGCTGGCCGCCGCGCTGGGTATCAGCGGATGCAACAAGGTCTCGATGAGCGACGTCACGGGCTCGATCGGCGAAAGCGCGGAGCCGCCGCGCGGCGACGCCGCGCTCCGCCGCTATGCCGACGAATGGGGCGACAAATACGAGGCGAATCGCAAGGACAAGCGCACCGCCATGACCTATGCGAAGGCGCTGCGCGCGCAGGGCCTGCATTCGCAGGCGGCCGCCGTCATGCAGGGCCTGGCGATCCAGAACCCGACGGACATGCAGGTTCTCGGCGAATACGGCAAGGCGCTCGCCGACGCCGGCCGCCTGCGCGAGGCCGCCGAAGTTCTCAGCAAGGCGCATACGCCGGAACGGCCGAACTGGTCCGTCCTCTCCGCGCAAGGGTCGGTCGCCGACCAGCTCGGCGATCACGATCAGGCGCAGGGCTTCTACGAGACCGCCCTGAAAATCCGACCAAGCGACCCGAAGGTTTTGTCCAATCTCGGGCTTTCCTACGCCCTCTCAAAAAACCTGCCCCGCGCGGAAACGACGCTGCGCGAGGCGACGGCCCAGCCCGGCGCGGATATGCGCGTGCGCCAGAACCTCGCCCTGGTCCTCTCGCTCGAGGGCAAGTTCGCAGAGGCCGAAGAAGTGTCGCGCCGCGATCTCTCGCCCATCGACGCGGCGGCGAACGTGCAGACGATCCGCAAGATGATCGCCGAATCGAACACTTGGCGCGATATCCGCAAGGTCGACGGCAAGCGCGGCTGAGGTCCGCGCCGGGCTTTTCCCGACGCGCCGCGATTACTGGATGCGCATCACCTGAATGATCGCCGGCGTCATGATGACGGCGAAGAGGACGGGCAGGAAGAACAGGATCATCGGCACGGTCAGTTTCGGCGGCAGCGCGGCCGCCTTCTTTTCCGCTTCCATCATGCGCGCATCGCGGCTTTCCTGGCCGACCACGCGCAACGCCTGTCCGAGCGGCGTGCCGTATTTTTCCGCTTGGATCAAAACCGTCGAAATCTGCTTCGCGATGTCGATGCCGGTGCGGATCGCGAAATTCTCGTAGGCCTGCCGCCGTTCCGGCAGGAACGACAGTTCCGCCGTCGTCAGCGCAAACTCTTCCGCGAGGGGCACGGATTGCGGGCCGATCTCGCTGCTCACCTTCCGGCACGAAGGCTCGATCGCCATGCCGGACTCGACGCAGATCAGGAGAAGGTCCATCGCATCGGGAAAGGCCCGGCGCATCGAAAGCTGGCGCTTGGCGATCGTATTCTTGAGATAGATTTCCGGCGCCTTGATCCCGGCATAGGCCGCGCCGATCGACATGCCCAGCTTGATGAGAAACGGATAATCCAGACGCAGGATGACGAAAATATACAGCACCGTCACGAGAAACAGGACGATCGGCACCACCAGACGAAAGAACAGAAAGGTGACTTCCGCCTGCGGTCCGCGGAAACCCGCCATCGTCAGCTGTAGTTTCGCTGTCTCGGTTCCCAGCCACTTCTTCAGGCTGAAATCCTCGACGACGCGCTTCATATAGGCCTTTGGTTCCGTCCGCAGCGTCGGCTGGTCGCGGCGCGTCATACGTTCACGTTCCCGCGCCCGAATACGATCGCGCTCGACGGCGACGGACTTCATGCGCTTGGACAGCGAGTCTGCCGCGAACATCGGCATCGCCACAGTCATCACCGTCGCCACGGCGGCGATGCCGACGAGCAGCGCGGCGACCGTGTGAGGATTGGACAGATGGTTGTAGATCGTCTCGAACATCGCCGCGCCGTCAGAAATCGAAGTTGATCATTTTGCGCATGATGAAAATACCAATGCCCATCCAGACCGCGCAGCAGCCGAGAACGATACGCCCGGTCGGCACAGTCCAGAGGATGCTGATATATTCCGGCGTCGTCAGCCAGACGAAGAACGCCACGAAGAACGGCATCGCGCCGATGATGCCCGCCGACGTCTTGGCTTCGGACGACATCGCCTTGATCTTCAAGGCCATCTTCTTGCGGTCGCGAAGCACGCGCGACAGGTTGCCCAGCGCCTCGGACAGATTGCCGCCCGACTTGCTCTGAAGATTGATGACGATCGAGAAGAAGCTCGCCTCCGGAATCGGCACGCTCTCCGGAAGCTTCTCGACGGATTCGGCGACCGACATGCCGATCGCCTGCCCTTCCACGATGCGGCGGAACTCCGACCGCACCGGCTCCGCCGCCTCGGCGGCGATGATCCGTATGCAATCGCCCAGTGGAAGACCCGCCTTGACGCCACGGATGATGACATCCACTGCGTTCGGGAACTCGACGACGAATTTCTTCATCCGGCGCTTGAACAGGAAATGCAGGAACCAGCGCGGAAATCCGAGGCCGCCGACAATCATCGCGACCAGGGAGATCACGGGGTCGCCATTCGCCACGAACGAAAGAAGCCCGAGCACCAGGCCGAACGCGGCGCTCGCGAGCAGGAACTGCTGAACCGACAGGCTAAGACCGGACTGTGCGATCAGTTGGGCGAGCGTGCGCCGCTTCTTCTTGTTGCGGGACTCGATGTCCTTCAGGCTTTCGATGATCTGCGCGCGCCGCTTCGCGGCGTCGATCGTCCTGTCGCCGCGCTTGACGACAGGCGTCTGCATCGCCTTCTGCCGCTGGCTGCGCTTCGCGTCCGCGGCCATATACGGATAGGCGACGGCGTACAGCACGCCGCCGGCGCACACCATCGCAAGGGCCACGACGATCAGACTCTGGTCCATATCTTCACCTTGCGTCCCACGCGTCGGGCATCGACCGTCGTGGAGGCCGCGTTACAAACCCTTCGCTTCGGAGGCATCGAGCGCCGCCGCGAGACGCTCTTCCTCGCCATAGTACCGTGCGCGTTCCCAGAACCGGGGTTTGCCGATGCCGGTCGAACGATGGCGGCCGATCAGCTTGCCATTGGGATCCTCGCCGACGATGTCGTAGAGGAGAAGATCCTGGGTGATGACGACGTCGCCCTCGAGACCCATGATTTCCGTGACATGCGTGATGCGTCGGGAACCGTCGCGCAGGCGCGCGGCCTGGATGATGACGTCGATCGACGACACGATCATTTCGCGGATCGTGCGGCTCGGAAGCTGGAATCCGCCCATTGTGATCATCGATTCGAGACGGCTCAGGGCTTCGCGGGGGGAGTTCGCATGCAGCGTCCCCATCGATCCGTCGTGGCCGGTGTTCATGGCCTGCAGCAGGTCGAAGGCTTCCGGGCCGCGCACCTCGCCGACGATGATCCGTTCGGGCCGCATACGCAGGCAGTTCTTGACGAGGTCGCGCATGGTCACCTGGCCCGACCCTTCGAGATTGGGTGGGCGCGTTTCGAGACGCACGACATGCGGTTGCTGCAACTGCAGTTCTGCGGCGTCCTCGCAGGTAATGACCCGCTCGTCGCCGTCGATATAGTTCGTCAGGCAGTTGAGTAGAGTCGTCTTGCCGGAGCCCGTGCCGCCGGAAATCAGGACGTTGCAGCGCACGCGCCCGATGATCTTCAGAAGCTCCGCCCCTTCGGGCGAGATCGAATTGTATTTCGTCAGTTGGTCGAGGGTCAGCTTGTCCTTGCGGAATTTGCGGATGGTGAGTGCCGCGCCGTCGATCGCGAGCGGCGGCGCGATGACGTTGACGCGGGAGCCGTCCATGAGGCGGGCGTCGCAGATCGGCGAGGCCTCGTCGACACGGCGGCCGACCTGGCTGACGATGCGCTGGCAGATATTCATGAGCTGCGAATTGTCGCGGAAGCGGATGTTCGTGAGCTGAATCTTGCCGCCGACCTCGATGTAGGTCTTGAGCGCGCCATTCACCATGATGTCGGCGATGTCGTCACGCGCGAGCAGCGGCTCCAGCGGCCCGTATCCGAGGACGTCGTTGCAGATGTCGTCGAGCAGCTCTTCCTGCTCCGAGATCGACATGACGACATTCTTGATCGAGATGATCTCGCTGACGATGTCGCGGATTTCCTCGCGCGCATTGTCCGGTTCGAGTTTCGAGAGCTGCGCGAGATCGATCGCCTCGATCAGCGCGCCGAAGATCATGCTCTTGGTGACGTAATATTCGTCCGACCGGCGCGTCTCGACCGGTGGAGGCGCCGTGAAGCCTCGCGACGCGCTGGACGAATCGACAGCCGGAATGGCCGGCGTCTCCGCGCCCCGGCGTTCGGGCGCGGGCCGGGCCGGCGACGCGGTCGCCGCCGGAGCAGAGCGTTTACCAAACATTCCGCGCCCTCATGACCGGAGCAGCCGCATCGTCACGATGCCTTCTTGCGAACGAAGCGTGCGACGAGCGGATCGAACAGCGTCTTCTTCTGCCGCTTGATCTCGTTGCGACCGCATACGACCCGCGCGATTTCCGCGATCTGCTCGGCGACCTTGCACGCGGCGTCGACCTCGGCGATCATCTGCCCGTTGTTCGCGGCCGTGCCGAACAGTTTCGCGTCGAACGGCAGGCTGACGATCGGTTCGACGTCCACCGTCTTCGCGAATTCGGTCACGCTGATCTCGGGGCGCTTGAGGAGCCCGATACCGTTCATCACGAGCTTGGGCTGTCCGTCGTTCGGCCGCGCCGCGCGCAGCACGTCGAGCAGCGTCTTGGTGTTGCGCAGGCTCGCGAGGTCGGGCGTCGCGACCACGACGACGTCGTCCGATCCGACCAGGACGCGTCGCGACCAGCTTGTCCAGGCATGCGGCACGTCGAGGATCACGGTCGGCACGCTGGACCGCAGGATGTCGAGCACGCTGTCGAACATCGTCTCGCCGAGATCGTAAGGCCGGTCGAGCGTCGCGGGCGCGGCGAGGATGCTCAGCTTGTCGGCGCATTTCGAGAGGAGGCGATCGACGAAATTCGCGTCGAGGCGATCGGGCGCGAAAATCGCGTCGCTCAGCCCCTGTGGCGGATCCTGGTTGAAGTCGAGTCCGACCGTGCCGAAGGGCAGATCGAGATCGGCGAGCACGGTCTGAAGATCGAGGTCGCGGGCGATCGACCACGCGACATTGTGCGCGATGGTGGAAGCCCCGACGCCGCCTTTCGCGCCCACGAAGGCGACGATGCGGCCCAGAGGCTCCGCGCCCTCGCCGACATAGAGCCGCGCGATCGCATCGATGAAATCGAGCACCGACAGCGGCATCACGAGATAGTCGCTGACGCCCCGCCCCATGAGCGCGCGGTAGAGCGCGATGTCGTTCGCGCGCCCGACGATCACGACTTTCGTGCCGTGGTCGCAGAACTCCGACAGTTCGTCGAGATGCGCGTGGAGATATTCGCGATCGTGGTTCGCCTCGAGTACGATCACGTTGGGCGTCGATGCCGAGCGGTAGGCCTCGATCGCCGCCGGCGCGCCGCCCATATGGACTTTCACATGCGCTTTCGACATCCGCCGGTCTTCGCTCGCGCTTTCGATCAGTGCCGCAAGGTCCGGACTGTCGCAGAACGCCTGCAGGGAAATGCGGGGAACCGGCGGAACGTTCACTCCGTCCGGGCCCTGGCCCTTGCTGGTGGACATGCTCATTGCGAGCCCCCGACGCTGCCGATCGACGAGTTCTTGACCTTCCAGTCGGTGCCGGGATCTATGCCCTTGCGGACGTTGGTGATGGCGCGGGTGCGGAACATCGTATCCGTCGGCTGTTCGCCGCGCGGCGTCACGAGATCGCGTGGGTCGTCGACCTGTGCGGCCAGCATGCTCTGCTGGGAGCAGCCGAGATTCCAGTAAGGCGCGTTTTCCCATCCGCGCAGCGAGCTGCCGGATGCGAGATCGCTCGGCCAGTCACCGCAGCGATGCGCGACTTTTGCACGAATTCCGTGGAATGAGAGCCGGACCGGCGCGGCGAGCCCGGGGTCAGCCACCGGGTAGCTCGCCATAAGCACCGGACGCGCCGTCTCGCGCTCCAGCGCCGCCCGCACCTTGGTGACGGCGACTTCCGGCCGCAGCTCGTCGTCGATCATCACCACCTCGGCCGGCAGGCCGCCGAGCTTGCCGCCTGTATGCTTCAGCCCC
>ERZ500994.369-NODE-369-length-14295-cov-5.659270_pt1 | contig 14295 bp, 14 predicted proteins | sample MGYA00248878_ERZ500994 | MGnify/ENA primary metagenome ERZ500994 (study PRJEB25958, sample SAMN03398533) | human skin metagenome | study: EMG produced TPA metagenomics assembly of the Human Skin Microbiome Metagenome (human skin metagenome) data set. | reverse complement strand
GGGCCCTCGCACTCGGCGTCTATCCGGCAACCAGTCTGAAGGACGCACGCGAAGGTCGCGAAGCCGCCCGGAAGCTGCTGGCCAGCGGCAGAGACCCTTCCGCCGTCCGAAAACTTACACGGGCGACCGAGGCTGCCGCGGCCGCAATCACCTTCGATTTGATCGCCGCCGAGCTTCTGGCCAAGAAGCGTGCCGAAGCTAAGGCTGACCGGACACTGACCAAAATCGACTGGCTGCTCGGCTTCGCTAGCCCTTTCATCGGCGCGCGACCGATCAGCGACATCGCCGCGCCGGAAATCCTGACCGTCCTTCGAGCCGTCGAGGCGCGGGGAAGGCTTGAGACTGCCAAGCGCCTGCGGGCCACCATAGGGCAGGTGTTCCGCTACGCTGTAGCGACGGGCCGCGCCAGCGCCGATCCCACGGCTGCGCTCCGGGGCGCAATTGCGTCACCTGTCGTTACCCATCGCGCAGCGATCGTCGATCCCAAAGCATTCGGCGGCCTGTTGCGCGCCACGACAACCTATGAAGGGGCACCAGAAACGCGGATCGCGCTGGAAGTGCTAGCTCTCACCTTTGTCCGGCCGGGCGAGCTTCGCGCAGCAGAATGGTCCGAGATCGATCTTGATGCCGCTGTGTGGTCGATTCCTGCCGCCAAGATGAAGATGAGGCGTCCGCATCGTGTTCCGCTGGCACCGCAGGCGGTGAGCGCATGGCACGACTTGCGAGAGACTCGCCATGCATGCGCCGGCCATCCCGCCAACCGCAGTCGCCGCCTGCCAGCACCGCAACGAACGTTCATGGGCCGCGATTTCGGCAACTACGATTCCGTGATGTACGAGCTTTACGACGCGAACACGGGACAGATCACGCATCCTAGATTCAATCTTAAGCGGATGATCGACCTTTACTCAGTAGAGGCGGAGGCCGCATTGCGAAATGTTCTTTCCGTGATGAAAGCGCGGTGGCCGTAAAACTAGTCATGCTACGCTCGTGAAGCCGAAGGTCTTCCGGCGTCTTTCCGTACCGACCAAGCATCACGGCGTCGTTGAATTCGCCGATGGCCGGATCGCCCGTGCGGCTGAACGCGACCGCGCCGGCCTTGCGACCGATCGTGCAGGCAATTTTAGAAACGGAAAAGATACGGAAATCGCTGGAAACCCGTCAGACAGTCGGTGCGGCGGGTCGTCAGGCCTAAAACTTCGGCTGCAGGGCTGCTAAGCGGCGTAGTCCGTTGCGATGTTACGTTTCCGATGGCCAACTGACCTGTTGAATAAATAACTCGTCCTGTGATCTTCGCGATCAGAGTGTTGAGACTATAGGCATATGTGGCATCGCCATCAGATGGCGCGTTGATCTCCATCTTTTGCTGAATGCGATATCCGCAAGGCGTCTTTTTCGTCGCTCGGGCGTATTCGACAACGCAGGCGGAATATCCGACAGAGTCTCCAAAATCTCCCGGAGGGCCGTTTTTGATCGTGATCGCGTTGGGCGGACTGACCGGTCCTACGCAACTGTCGTTGTCAGAGAGGAAGGTCTCCTGAACTTTTTCACCGGTGAAGTCGAAGGTCGGATCATCGGTCGGCGGTACGAGCGTGACGCGCCATTTGCCATAGCCTTCGTTCCAGCCCTCGAACGTGTTGGTCTCGCCAATCGGCCGGACGACCGGCACAGCGATGTCCGGAGACAGGGTCTGACTGATATACGGCGGTACGTCCCATTTGTATGTGAAGATATCGACCGGTCCTTCGGGGCTCGGCGAACGGGCGGACTTGTTGTTGTGCTCGGTCCGCTCGTAGTAGATCCCGGCACAATTGCTGTAGCTGTTGCCCGCGCAGGCCTGACCCGGCGGTACGGTGCAGGCGACCGTTTCGGTCGTCGCCTTGCCGTACTTTCCCTGCATCGGAAAAGTTATGGTGCCGGTCGAAAAGAACGCGCAATTGTTCGCGTAGACCGCGACTTGTGTTGCGACCAGCGTCTTCTTGTAGCGCGGAATTTGCGCCCATACCGCCGGGCTCGCCGTTTGGTTTCCCCCCGTCGCCGCCTTGTTGGAGATGGCGGCCGAGGTCTTGTCGTTCTTGGCCGACGCCTCAGGAAGGGTGTGGCCTTGCCGCACCTGAACGGGGATGACTGGCCCCGCATCGACCGACTGGGCGAACGCAGGCGGCGAGAGAGCCGTCAGCGCAATCGAAAGTACGATCTTTCGCATGGTTGCCGGCCCCCCTTGGGAACGCGCGCTACTGATTGACCGTGAACGCCAAATTCGCGGCGAACCCGTCCGCCGGCATTGGGATAATGTTGACGATGCCGCTGCTGCTCTGCGTCGGCCCCTGCACGCCATAGGCGATGGTCATCGTATCGGCCGCCGGATTAGTGAGACGCCAGCGATAGGCCATCGAAATCGGACAGATAACGGTGTTGTCGCCGCTCGCGGTAACGGACACGTTCTGCGTGTCCGAAGGTGCGCGCGGGTCGCTGCTGATCAGCGACAGATTGCACGATATGGGGGAGCCGCTTGGCGGCGCGACATCAAAGACGATCGTAATCGTCGCATTGGCCGTTCCGCTCAGATAGACCGGCGCGGGCAAGGGATAGGTTGTATCAGCCGCTGCGGAACTGCTCGCCGAGCACACCAACCCGGTCAGCACTGCGACTTTCGCAAACGCGCGTAGAAACATGCCCGAGCCCCCTCCTTGATGTTCGCAACCGAGCGTAGCTGTGGGAAGTACGGAGTCAAGGCGGACAGCGCCTGAACATGCCCGCGAAATATGCAGACGGCTTCCGTACGGCGCATTCGGATGAGCCAGGCGGACGCGGCCACCGGTAGGCGTAAGGCGTCGCAAGTCCTTCGCGGATTAAGGTCACGCCCACATCCTCCCCAGCGACGTGGAGCGTTCCGCACGCCCGGCCGAAATTGCAGAATGTGGTGTCATCTGTTCCCGGCGCGCATGAGCACCGATCTCGACTTCCCGTTCGCACCGCGCGGTGTTCCCGATTTCCGGCGCATCGAAGCCGACGAGGCGGAACGTTTCGCCTTTCACGCGGATCGTGTCGCCATCCATTACGTAAACGTCGCGCGGTGAAATCGCCTCGCCATCGTCTTGCGCTGCGGCGACGCTAAACATGCCAGTCAGCATCAGGGGGGATCATGCGACGCTCTTGATGCCGGCCAGATCGTCGGGTGTCTCGCCGTAGCGGCGGAGCATCTCGGCGTCCTCGAAGTCGCCGATGGCTGGGTCGCCGGTCCGGCTGAACGCGATCGCGCCGGCCTTTCGACCCACCATGGCGCGGGCGTGGGACATGGCCGAATGCTCGCCGAAGCTTTACTAACCCACGTCCACGCGACGCAGTTCTCAATTCAATGTCACCGTCCCAATGGTGCCCGTCGTGGCGGTCGTATTGCCACTAAGCTGATTGTTCTTGAACGACAGCGTGGTTCCGCCGCCAGATATACCAGTGCTGTTGTTGGACGCCGTCGAACGGCCGATCGTGACCGAACCGCCGTAGACGTAGAAACCGGTGCCGTTGGAGTTAGCCGCGCAAAGATCGATTGTGACCGTTGCATTGTTTACGAAAATACCGCCGATACCATTGTTCGCAACTAGCGCGTTTGAGATAAAGGCCTTGAGAGCCCCTGAGGAATTCCCATTCGCGAGAGAAATACCGCTGCCGGCGTGGTCTGTCGCGGTAACACGGTCGATTGTGACTGTCCCAGCGGCTGTACTTTCCGAGGGAGGGAGGTACCAAAGGCCGACCTGAACATTGTGAGACGCTGTCGTATTTGTAATGACAAAAACGGGCGAGCCGGAAACTGGTCGCAAGAGGATACCGCTCGTCGTAAAGTTCTGGACGACGCAATTCGTGATATCGAGCTTGCCGCCGCTGTTGAAGACGACACCGTGGCTCGCGACGCCCGCGCCCTCGATCGTCAAGCCGCGTAGAACGATCGTATCGGCCGCGCCAGCGGCGATGGTTATTGCGTCGGCGCTGACCGTTCCCAGCACGCCCGAAATACTGCCATCGCCGACGATGCTGATGGCCTTGGAAATCGTGATCGCGCCATATCCGGCGGAATCGAGGACATCGATCTCGCCGCCGACGATTGTGTTGTCGTGTGCATATTGCAGCGTTCGGCACGGCGTCGCGATCGGCCCACATCCGGCCTGATCGACGCCCTTTACAGAAATCCACGTCCGTGTGGTGAGAGCATGAGCTTGCGTCACGAAGGCTAGAGACATGGTCGCGCCAATGACGATCGTTCGAACTGCTTGGATCATGCGAGCCCCCATCCATCGCCGCCCTGGTGACGGCGGCCACGCAGCCTACACGATCTGCCGGGCCGCGCTCCCGCCTCGCGTCGTGGATCGCCTCGCCATCGTCCAGATCGAAGTCAGGCTCGAACTGATCGAGGAAGGCGATCAGCCGTTCGATGGTGGCTTCGCACCGGGCGCGGACGCTCGGCGGGAGGGGCGGAGGGACGGCGGCGCTCATAGCTGCGCGAGACCTCGTTTCGAGCGGCGTCTGCGTGGCTTGGCGCGCGAACAATTGCAGGAGCGGGCTTTCCGCGCCGCGATCTCGCCAATCCGGGTCGCGCTGTCCGGCGCGAGGAACAGATCGGCCAGTCGGCCGGTGTTGCCGGCGAGCGTGGCGCGTTTGTTGGCGTCGCCAGCCCGCATAAGCAGGCCCGGAAGGGTCAGGCCGCTGCTTGCCACGACATGGCCGATCTCGCCGAGCGCCGACGGCGCGGACAGGTCGGCGGCAGTCTGCCCGTTGAATTTCCGTGGCGCTGCCCTGCGCCTTGTGCATTCCGGTTGCCCGGAGCGTTTCGAGAAAGTCATCGACGTTATTGATTCGCCCCGTCGCGCCGACGGCGGCATTCAGGTTCGCTTTCTGCTGCGGCGTTTCCGGCCCACGCCTTCGCGATCTTCGCGCCTGCGAATTGGTTCGGGCCGCCCTGGTTGCGGCCGAGCGCGACGTCACCTCATCCGACATTGTCGATCAGGAGACGATCGACCTCGACAAGCCTGAATCAAACGATGTGAAATCCGGCAGAGCGGATCTTTGGGTTTCAATCGGCTCCAAAGGCTCGAAACGGACATCGTCGCGCTTATCTCGTATGCGCGCCACCGCGCTGCGAGACATGCCACGGCAACGACAGCCGTTCGATGCCTTCCACCGCATAGAACAGCAGCGTACCGACGATCCCGAGGATAAAGAGGCAGACGAAAACCCGCGGCGTATCGAATTGTCCTTGTGCGGTGACGATCGCGAAGCCCAGACCGTCGGAGCCGCCGACGAACTCGCCGACGATCGCGCCAACAAGCGCGAAGGAAATGCCGACCTTCAGCCCTGCGAAAATGAAGGGCAGGGCGTTCGGCAGTCGTATCTTCCACAGAATTGCAAAGGGGCTCGCCCGGCTGATCTTCGCGAGATTGATCATGTCCGGGTCGACCGAGCGCAGACCGAGGACCGTGTCGATCACCACCGAGAACAGCGCCAGCATGAGAGCGATCGCGATCTTCGGCTCGATTCCGGTCCCCATCCAGATCACGAACAACGGAGCGAGCGCGACTTTCGGCACGCTGTTGAGCGCGACGAGCAATGTATAGATCGTGCGCTCGAGGAAGCGCGAATAGACGATGCCGATGGCGAGCGCGAGACCGAGGATCACCGCCAGGACGAATCCCGTTACGGTCGTAAAGAGCGTGAAGCGGGCCTGCCGCAGGAAATAGCCCGGCGCGTTGAGGAATTCCTGCAGCACGAGACTCGGCGGCGGCAGAATGATCGGCGGCGGATGAAATATCCGTACGCCGATTTCCCACAGGAGAAGCGCGCCGAGAATGACGAACAGCGTCGTCACGCTGTCCCGGCTGGCGGCCCAAAGGCGGTTCATGTCAATCGTCCTTGAGGATGCCGAGCCCTGCAAAGAGGTGCCGGATATGGGCGACATAGCGGGCGAACTCCGGCGTTTCGCGAACGGCGAGATGACGCGGGCGCGGCAGGTCGATATCGAGAACCTCGATGATGCGGCCGGGATTGCGGTCCATCATGACGATGCGGTCCGACAGGAAGATCGCTTCCGTGATGCCGTGCGTGACGAAAACGACCGTCTTGCGCGTGTCCTGCCAGATGCGCGCCAGTTCCAGATTGAGGTCGTCGCGCGTCATGGCGTCGAGCGCGCCGAACGGCTCGTCCATCAGCAGCAGATTTGGATCGCAGAGCAGGGCGCGGCAGATCGCTGCGCGCTGACGCATGCCGCCGGAGAGTTCCCACGGGTGTCGCCGCTCATAGCCGCCGAGCCCGAACCGCTGCAGCAATTGCGTGGCGCGGTCGCGAAGCTGCGCGCGCGGCAGGCCGGCGAATTCGGCGGTGATCAGCACGTTGTCGAGGATGGTGCGCCAGTCGAGCAGGACGTCGCGCTGGAAGACCATGCCGACGCCGTCCGGCGGCCCTTTCAGCGCCGCGCCGCGAACGGAAATCCCGCCCGCGGTCAGCGTCTCGAGGCCGCCGATGCATTTGAGCAGCGTGCTCTTGCCGCAACCGCTCGGTCCCAGAATCGACAGGAACTCGCCATTGCGCACCGTGAGGTCGATGCCGGCCAGCGCCTCCACCGCGCCGTGGCGCGATGCGTAGGACTTTCCGGCGCTGGCGATCGAAATATAGGGCGCTGAAGCCGCCTGTTGCATGGATGCCGACGCCTGCATCGTGGGTCTACTTGATGAATTCGTTGGTGTAGAAATCGGACGTCTTCCAGCCGGCCTTGATGCCGCCTGCGGCTTCCATCGACTTCAATGCGGCGACCCAGTCGGAATCGGCCTGCCAGCCGATCGGCTTGCCCTTGGTCGCCGGCGTATCCATGAAGTCGACTGACAGGCGGATTTGTTCCGCGAGCGCTTTCTTGTCGAGCTTGGCGTCCGGGCGCTGCGCGACGATCGCCGCGACGCCTTCGTCGATATGGCCGTCGCGAAGATAGGCCCAGGCCTTCTGTTGAACCTCGACGAGCCTGGCGAGCGCCGCCTTGCGATCCGCGAGCGTCTTCTCTGTCGCGATCAATCCGTAGCTCGGAAAGACGATGCCGGCGTCCTCGGCCAGGATCGCTTTCGAGGGGCGGCCGGCTTCGGCGATCGGCAGCGCCGACGGCGGCGTCGAAAGCAGGCCGTCCGCCCGTTTCGCGACATAGGTGCCCCAGAGCGCCGCCGGATCGACGAACATGACGTTGGCCTTCGTCCGATCGAGTCCGCCCTGCTTCAGCCAGTAGTCGATGAACGGCGCCCACGGGCTCGCCGCGAAGACGACGAGGCTCTTGCCCGCGAAATCGGAAACCTTCGTGATCGGCGAATCCTTGTCGACAAGGGCGGCGAGATCGGTGCGGCGATCCCAGCCGGCGAAACTTTTGACCGATGCGCCGTTCGCCCGCGCTTGCGAAAGAAGCCCGAGCTGGATCTGGCCGACATCGGCCTGGCCTGCATTCACGAGCTGCAGCGTGTTGCCGGAGCCGCGACCGTCCTGGATGTCGACGTCGAGACCTGCGTCCTTGAACCAGCCCTTCTCCTTGGCGAGATGCATGGCGGCGTGAAGACCCCAGGGCGAAAAGTCCAGACGAACGGAGAGCTTTTCATCCGCGGCGGCGGCGGATGCGGATACCGCCAGAAGACCCGCCAGGACGACGCCGGTCCTGGACAGAAAACGCGTGATGCGACCCCGGTACGACATGCCCACCTCCGAATTTTCAGACAGACTATCCAGTTCATAACGAATCTCAAGCCCAATCATTGATCGGCAATTTGACTGATAAAACGCCATCCTGCTCGTTGACCAAGGCTGGCAACTTCAATTAGAAGAATGGTCAATTAAGCGAGGGTTCTGATGGGCGTCGCAACTGCGCGGATCGGTGTCGATATCGGGGGGACGTTCACGGACCTCGTTCTCGCGCATGCGGACGGAAGGGTCTTCCAGCGCAAGGTCTCGTCGACGCCGTCGGCGCCCGAACAGGCTGTCCTGACCGGCGTCCGCGACATTCTCGGCGATGCCGGTCTTGCCGCCGCCGATGTCGTCGAGGTGGTGCACGGAACGACCGTGGGCTCCAATACGCTCCTGCAGAAAGTCGGAGCGCCGACGGCGCTCATCACCACGCGCGGATTCCGCGACGTCCTCGAGATCGGCCGGCTGCGCACGCCCAACATGTTCGATCTGCAATGGGACAAGCCGGAGCCGCTCGTACGGCGACGTCATCGCCGCGAGGTTAGCGAGCGCATCGGCGCATCCGGCGACATTCTGGTTCCGCTCGACGAGGACGAACTCGTCGCGGTCGGGCGGGAGCTCGCGCAGCTCGGGCTGCAGTCGATCGCACTCTGCTTCCTCAACAGCTACCGCAATCCCGCGCATGAACTGCGCGCCCAGGCGCTGCTTGCGCAGCACGTGCCGGACTTGCAGGTCACGACATCGGTCTCCGTCCTGCCGGAGGCGAAGGAATACGAGCGTACCAGCACGACAGTCGTCAACGCCTATGTGCGGCCGGTGCTGGAAGCCTATCTGACGCGGCTCGAGACCGGCCTTGCCGGGATCGGCGTCGCGGCGCCGCTGCTCGTGTGCAATTCGAACGGCGCTCTTGCGTCCTCCGCGACGGCGCGGGCGCGGCCGGTATTCTTCATTTCGTCCGGCCGCGCCGCCGGCGTTGTCGGCGGCGGCCGCCTCGGCGAGGCTCTGGAGGCCAGGGAGCTCGTCGTGTTCGACATGGGCGGCACCACGGCCTCGGCCTCGCTGATCCAGAACGGCGCACTCACTCGCGTCAGCGAATATGAGTTCCGCGCCGGCATCTCGACGCCCAGCCGCTTCATCAAGGCCGGCGGCTACATGATGAGCGTGCCGACCGTGGACGTCGCGGAAGTCGGCAGCGGCGCCGGGTCGATCGCCTATGTCGACGACGGCGGACTGATGCGCGTCGGTCCGGTCTCGGCCGGCGCGGATCCGGGGCCGGCCTGCTACGGCATCGGCGGCGAGCGCCCGACCGTGACGGACGCCAATCTCTTCCTCGGCTATCTGCCGCCGCATCTGGCCGGCGGCTCCCGTCTGCTGTCGCGCGATCGTGCGGAAGCCGCGATCGCGCGCGATCTCGCCGCGCCGTTCGGACTCGACGTCGCGCAGGCGGCTTTCGGCGTGCGCGAGGTTGTCACGTCGAACATGGCGCGGGCCATCCGTGCGGTGACGGTCGAACGCGGCGTCGATCCGCGCGATTTCACGCTCGTCGCGATCGGCGGGTCGGGCCCGGTCCATGCCGCGGATATCGCGCGGCTGCTTGCCATGCCGCGCGTGCTCGTGCCGGCCGCGCCGGGGGTCTTCACGGCGATGGGGATGCTTGCAGGCGATGTCGAGCGCTATCTGATCCGCCCGTTCCCCGGCCGTCTCGCTGCGATCGATCTTGCGCAGGCCGCGCAGATCGCCGGCGATCTCGCGGCGGAGGCGCGGGAGGCGCTGCGCGCGGAAGGCGTGAGCGACGACAGGATCGCGACCGAGCCCGAGATCGATCTGCGGTTTCGCGGGCAGGAGATTTCGCTGGCCGTCCCGCTGTCGTCCGACGCGACGGCCGAGAGCCTGCGGCAGGCCTTCCTCGCCGTCTATGGCGCGATCTACAGCTACACGTCGGACGATGTCGTGGAGACGGTCAGCATCCGCCTCGTCGGCCGTGGTCTGCGCGACGGAAAGCTCGATTTCCGGTCCGTTGCGGCGGCAAAGGGGGGCGCTTCCACGCCCGTTTCGCGTCGTCCGGTCTATTTCGGCGGCGAGCATGGCTGGGTGGAGACGCCGATCTATGCGCGGCGAGGATTACCCTCTCTTGTTGAAGGCCCCGCCATCGTCGAGGGCGACGACTCGACCGTTGTCATCCCGCCGGACGCGATCGCGACGGCGGATATGCGACAGAATCTGACCATCACTTTCCGCGAGGTCGCGCCGTGACGAAACCGATCGACCCGATCACTTTCGCCGTTCTCAAGAGCGCCTTCGATTCGATCGTCGACGACATGGCATATACGGTCATGCGCACGGCACGGTCGCCGATCGTCCGCGACGTGCTCGATTATTCGACCACCATGTGCGACGCGAAGGGTCGTATCCTCGCACAGGCGAAGACCGTTGCGCTGCATCTTGGCGCGGTGCCGGACGCGATGGAAGCGCTGCTGCGCCACTACAGTGACGATCTCGCGCCAGGCGATGTCATCATCTTCAACGACCCTTACGACGGCGGGATGCATCTGCCGGACATTTTCATGTTCAAGCCGATCTTCGCTGGTGCGCGACATATCGGTTTCTCGGTCGTGATCTGTCATCACTGCGATGTCGGCGGCCGCGTGCCCGGCTCGAACGCCAGCGATTCCACGGAGATTTTCCAGGAAGGCTTGCGCATCCCGCCGTTAAAACTGTTCGACGCCGGACGCCGCAACGACACGCTTTATGCGATCATCGAAAAGAACGTCCGGCTGCCCGATCTGGTGATCGGCGATCTCGATGCGCAGCTCGCCACTTGCGCGCTCGGTGAGCGCGAGTTCCTGCGTCTCGTCGAGAAATATGGCGCGGAGGTTCTCGATGCCTTCCTGATGGAATTCCTCGATTACGGCGAGCGTCTGAGCCGCAAGGCCTTTGCGGCCTGGCCGGACGGTGTCTATCGCTTTGTCGATTTCATCGACGGCGACGGGTTCGACGAGACGCCGATCCGCATCGAAGTCGCTGTGACGGTCGAAGGCGACGGTCTGTCCGTCGATTTCGCGGGAACGTCGCCGCAGGTGCGCGGCGCGATCAATTCGACCCTGTCCTTCGTTAAGTCCGCGACCTATCTCGCAATCCGCTGCATGCTCGATGCCGATGTGCCGAACAATTCCGGCCTGTACCGCTGCATCCGTATCACGGCGCCGGAAGGATCGATGCTCAACCCGCATTTCCCGGCGCCAGTCGCAGCGCGCGCGCTGACCGGCTATCGCGTCGCGGATACCGTGCTCGGCGCTCTGGCGCAGATCGTGCCGGAACGCGTCGTCGCAGCGGGGGAGGGCGGCAATTCGGTGGTCTGCCTCGGCGGTTACGATCGCGAGACGCGCGAACCATTCATCGTCGTGGATATGATCAATGGCGCTCTCGGCGCGCGCGCCGGCAAGGACGGCATCGATGCGATCACCAACCCGACGCAGAACATGTCGAACATGCCTGTCGAGATCATGGAGGCGACCTATCCGCTGATGATCGAGGAATATTCGCTGCGTCCGGATTCCGGCGGGGCGGGCCGCAACCGTGGCGGCCTCGGCGTCATCCGCCAGTACCGCCTTCTTGCGGAGGAGGCCGTGATGCAGTTGCGCACGGACCGCTACGCGACGCCGCCCTACGGCCTGTTCGGCGGCAATCCGGGCGCGCTTTCCCGCAATCTGCTGACGTCCGCCGGCACCGACAATTCAGAACTTCTCCCGAGCAAGATCACACGGACCGTGCGGCGCGGCGATGTCATCCGCCACGAGCAGGCAGGCGGCGGCGGCTACGGCCCTGCGAGTGAACGCGACCCGGCGCGCGTTCTCGAAGACGTGCTCGACGGCAAGATCACGCCTGCCTATGCACGCGACGGTTTTGGCGTCGTCGTGCGGAACGGCGAGGTCGACGCGACGGCAACGGCGACGTTGCGGCAGCAGGCAGCATCGTGAGCGACCTGTCGCGCTTCGCCATCAACCAGATCACGACCCGTGACTGGACGCTTGCGCAAGCGGCCGACGGCTATGCGCGTGAAGGCGTCGGCGGGATCGGCGTCTGGATGGATTATGTCGATGCAGCCGGCGGGGCGCAGGCCGCAGCGCGCCTCATCCGCGATGCCGGTCTCTTCGTGCCGTGCCTGTGCACCACGGCCTGGGTCAATATGACGGACCCGTCAGCCTATCGCGCCGCGCTCGACGAGAACCGCCGCCGGCTCGATGCCGCCGCGGCGATCGGCGCGAAGACGCTGGTTGTCGTGCCGGGGAGCCTTGCAGCGGGCGAACGCGATCTCGCGACGGCCCGTGGCCGTGCGGCCGATGCGCTGGCCGCGCTGCTGCCGCATGCAAGGGCTGCGGGCGTGGCGCTCGGCCTCGAGCCGTTGCATCCGATGTATGCCGGCGACAGATCGTGTCTCAACACTTTCGCGCAGTGCCTCGCGCTGTGCGAGCAACTCGGGGAGGGATCCGGCATCGTCGCGGACATCTACCATTGCTGGTGGGATCCGGAATTTCCCGCGGGGCTCGTCAAGGCGGGGCCGGATCGTATCCTCACGTTCCACCTCTGCGACTGGCTTGTGCCGACCCGCGACGTCTATCAAGACCGCGGTATGGTCGGAGACGGAGTCATCGATATCGCATCCTATCGTGTGCTCCTCGACTCCATCGGCTACGACGGCCCGTTCGAGATCGAAATCTTCTCGAAACTCGACTGGTGGCTGCGCGACGGCGCGGAGACGACGCGGGTCTGCGTGGAACGGTGTGCGCCGTTCGTCGCGCCGCGAACGAACGCCCGGATGCGCGAGGCGAATCCCGCATGACGGAACCCCGAAAGCGCGACCCGATCCAGACCCAGGATCGCATCCTGGCCGCGGCGCTCGCGGAATTCGCGCGTAGGGGATTTGACGGCGCGCGCGTGGAGGCGATCGCGAAGCGCGCGAAGACGAGCAAGAATCTCCTCTACCATTATTTCGGCAGCAAGGAGGATCTGTACGTCAAGGTGCTGGAGCGCACCTACGAGACGCTGCGCCGCCACCAGAACAGCGTGCAACTCGCCGGGCTTGGACCGATCGAGGCGATGGAACGGCTGTGCGAATCCACGTTTCAGGTGTTCATCGACGTGCCCGAAATCATCGTGATGCTGAACACCGAGAATCTGCATCGCGGAAAGCACATAACCAAATCGCCGATCATTCGCGCGCTTTATGACCGCCTTTCCGATTCCATCCGCACGATCCTCGCCGAGGGCGAGAGAACTGGCGTGTTCCGGCCGGGTGTCGACGCCGTCGATCTCTATATTTCGATTTCTGCGCTCGGCTACTTCTATCTCTCGAACCGCTACACGCTCTCGCTTCTGTTCGCACGCGATCTTGGCAGCGCCGAAAATCTTGCGCGACGAAAGGCGCACATCGTCGATCTCGTCCTGTCCTTTCTGACTTCAAAGGGCCAGCCACAGGACTTGTCAGTCCCCGTGCCGCTCGCCGCCCGACCATCGAAACGTCCGCGCGCCCGCGCCTGAAAGGTTTGTCATGGCTCATTCCCTCGGTCGCGAACAGATGGCGGCACCGTCGTCCACCGATCGGTCCAACCGTCCGCCGCTCGACAGCGAAGAGGTCGTGCAGGCGCGCATCGACCTCGCCGCCTGCTTCCGTTTCGCCGATCGCCTTGGGTTTCACGAAGGCATCTGCAACCATTTCTCGGCTGTGGTGCCGGGCTACGACGATCTTTTTCTCGTCAATCCCTACGGATACGCATTCCGCGAAGTGACGGCGTCAAAGCTGTTGATCTGCGATTTTGACGGCAACGTCGTCGCTGGCGACGGCGTTCCGGAAGCGACCGCCTTTTATATCCATGCGCGGCTGCACAAGAACGTTCCTCGTGCGCGCGTCGCATTGCACACGCACATGCCTTATGCGACGGCGCTGACGATGGTCGAAGGCGATCCGCTGATCTTCGCAGGCCAGACCGCGCTGAAGTTCTACGGCCGCACCGTCGTGGACAAGGACTACAACGGTCTAGCGCTCGACAACGCGGAAGGCGACCGTATCGCGGCTGCGGTTGGCACGGCCGACGTCGTGTTCATGAAGCATCATGGCGTGATGGTCCTCGGCAACACGATCGCGGAAGCCTGGGACGACCTCTACTACCTCGAGCGGGCCTGCGAGGTGCAGTGCCTAGCTCTTTCCACCGGCCGGCCCATCGTTCCGGTCGCCGAGGCGATCGCGCAGGCGACGGCGAAACAGATGCGTGACGGGGACACTGAGTCCGCGCGTCTTCATCTTGAAAGCATGAAGCGCACGCTCGATCGCGAGGAACCGGAATATCGCGACTGAATCTTCGGGAGCTCGTCGTCGTATCCCGGCGTCGGCGCCTGCCTGGCGACCGCCGCCATCGACATCCGCGAAGCGGCGGGCGTTGTCATAGGGATGCATATTGAGCAGCCTGCGATACTCGCCGGACGGCATCGAGATGAGCGTATTGCGCCGTCGTCCCCGAACGACGCCTCCGCTGGTCAGTCAGACAGCGGTGAATCGCGGTTGTTGCGCGCATCAAGGGCGTCTTCGACATTGTCGAATAG
>ERZ500994.368-NODE-368-length-14319-cov-5.460320_pt1 | contig 14319 bp, 14 predicted proteins | sample MGYA00248878_ERZ500994 | MGnify/ENA primary metagenome ERZ500994 (study PRJEB25958, sample SAMN03398533) | human skin metagenome | study: EMG produced TPA metagenomics assembly of the Human Skin Microbiome Metagenome (human skin metagenome) data set. | reverse complement strand
CCCAGTGCCAGCGCCCGGCTTCCGGATGCTGCGACCAGCCGGGCCGCTGCAGGCGCAGCAGCGGTACGCCGGCGATCTCGCACGCCGCTGAAGCGTGCGCACTCATCTGGGCCGCGAAGGGATGCGTCGCTTCGACGACCACGTCGTACTCGGCGTCACGTAGATGTCGCGCAAGGCCGTCGACACCGCCAAACCCGCCGATCCGCACCTCGCCGACCGGCAGTGCCGGATCGCTCACCCGACCTGCCAAGCTGGTGCGCACGTCATGTCCGCGCGCATGCAGCTCGGCGGCCAAGGCACGCGCTTCCGCCGTGCCCCCGATGACGAGAACGCCAGACATATCAGGAATCGAGCAACCGCGCAGCGACACGTTCGAGCGCCGCGACGCGGCTGCCCTTGACGAGTACGGCGTCGCCGTCGGCGAGTTCGGAGAGCGCATCGAGCGCGCCGTCGACGTCCGCGACGTGCACGGCCGCGTCGCCGTAGTCTGCGGCGTCGACCGCAATCACGGTGACCCCCGCGGACGCCGCGCGTGACGCGACCTGACGGTGCGCGACAGCCGCATCGTCACCGAGCTCGGCCATCACGCCGAGGACGGCGTACCGGCGGCGGGCGGCGATCGCCAGCAGCGCATCGAGGCCGGCGTTCATCGAGGTCGGGTTGGCGTTGTAGGCGTCGTTGAGCACGATGACGCCGTCGGGGCTGCGATCGAGCTCCATACGCAGTCCGGAGACCGCCGCGCCTGCGAGTCCCGCGGCGATCGCGTCGAGCGGCACGCCGACCCCGCCCGCTGCCGCGGCGGCCGCGAGCGCGTTCATCAGCTGGTGCTCGCCGCGCGCGGCGAGCCGCACGTCCGTCGTACCCCACGGCGTATGCAGCTCGAACGAGGCGCGCAGCTGCGCATCGAGCGCGATATCGCTCGCGCTCACGTCCGCGTCAGCGCCACGCCCGAACGTCAACACGTCGGCCTGCGTGCGCGAGCGCATGGCGACGGTCGCCTCCTGGTCGGCGTAGAGCACCGCCAACCCGTCGACCGGGAGTGCCTCGACGAGCTCACCCTTGGCCTGTGCCACCGCCTCCAGCGAGCCGAACATCTCCAGGTGTACGCCGTCCACCCGGGTCACGACTCCAACGGTCGGAGAGGCGATGGAGCACAGCAACGCGATGTGCCCGACGCCGCGCGCGCCCATCTCCAGGACGGCAGCCTCCGCGTCGTCCGGCGCGCCGGCGAGAGTCAGCGGGAGACCGAGCTCGTTGTTGAAGGACCGCTCGCTGGCCGCGGTGCGGTAGGTGGTGCGCAGGATTCCGGCCAGCATGTCCTTGGTCGAGGTCTTGCCGACGGAACCGGTCACGCCGATCACCCGTCCCGGGATCCGGGCGCGCGCGGCCCGTCCCACGTCCATCAACGCGGCGGCGGTATCGGCGACCTCGACGACCGGCGCGTCGATGCCGTGCACCGGATGGCTGGCCAGGTACGCCGGGGCGCCGGCTTCCAGTGCGGTCGCAACGAAGTCATGCCCGTCCCGCTCGGCGACGATCGGCACAAACAGCTGGCCGGGCGCAATGGAACGCGAGTCGATGCTGGCGCCGTCGACCTCGACGTCATCGCCACGCAGAGCGCCGTGGGTGGCCCGCGCTAGTTCAGAGGTTGAGAATCGCACCGTACGACGATACCGGCGCACCCCGCTGCTGGATAAGGGCGCACCGACTACTCCCGCTCAGCACAACTGGACGCCACGAGCCACCGCGCGTCAATAGTCGACTCGCGGCGTGCCCTCCCGTCCGTTTCGGGCGTCGAACCGGGCCGGATACGCTCAGCCGATGACTGCCCGCCGACCGAACAAGCACGACACCGCGTGGGAGTCAGTGACGACGCAGCGGCTCAACCTGCGCCGGCCGGTCGAGGCAGATCGCGAGTTCTACCAGCGCATCCACACCGACCCGCGGCTGTACCGGCACGCCCCTGCCTCCCGCGGCACCATCGAGTCCACCACGGCCGACTTCGACGACGTGCTGACCTACTGGGTGGAGCACGGGTTTGACTACTGGGTCGTCGTCGATCGCGCGAACGACGAACGGATCGGGTGGGCCGGCGTACGCCGCACCCCGGCGTTCTTGAACCTCTACCACCGCCTCGTCCCCGAGGCGCAGGGCCGAGGACTCGCGACCGAAGCGGCCCGTGAAGCGGTCGCGATGGCCAGCGCCGCCGAGCCCGATCTGCCCGTCGTAGCCCGGGTGAAGGAGCGCAACGTGTCGTCGGTGCGCACCGCGCTGGCTGCCGTGCTCGTCCTCACCCCCGAGCGGGCCGTGCTGCGCGACGACGCGCCCGGCGATCCGCCATCGCTCGTCTTCGCGACCCGACACCGGCCGTCGAGCCAACCCGCTCCGCCGGATGCCGGCCCGTAGGCTGGGGCGCATGTCGAGCACCCCACCCGCACCCACCGCACCGCAGCCGCCGGACGGCGCACGCCTTCGACTCGTCGTCCTGTTCGGCGGAATCTCCGCCGAGCACGACGTGAGCCGCACGTCAGCGGCCCAGCTGCTGGCCGCCGTCGACCCGACGGCGTACGACCTGGTTCCGGTCGGGATCTCGCGCGAGGGTGAGTGGACGCTGCAGGATGACGCCGTCGCGGCCATCGCCGCCGGGCAGCCGCTGCCGGACGCGCTCGAGACGACGGGTACGCCGGTCAACCCGATCGAGATCATCCGCGGCGACGGCCAGCTGCAGACCGTCGTGCTCCCGCTGCTGCACGGACCGCACGGCGAGGACGGGGTGGTCCAGGGCCTGCTTGAGCTGTCCGGAGTGCCGTACGTCGGCTCCGGCGTACTCGGCTCGGCGGTGTGCATGGACAAGGCGATGGCCAAGACGGTCGCCGCGCAGGCCGGGATCCCGCAGGGCGACTGGATCGAGTACCACGACGGTGCCGACGAGTCGCCGGAGCAGCTGGCGGAGCGGGCGTTGGAGACGCTGAGCCTGCCGATCTTCGTCAAGCCGTCCAACATGGGCTCGTCGGTGGGAATCAGCAAGGTCACCGACCCCGACGGTCTGGGGACCGCGATCAAGACGGCCCTGCAGTACGACGAGGTGCTGGTGCTGGAGTCCGGGGTGAGCGGCCGCGAGATCGAGGTCGCCGTGCTTGGCGACCTCGCACCCGACGCGTCCGTGCCCGGCGAGATCATCCCCGGCGCCGACTTCTACGACTACGAGGACAAGTACATCACCGGCGGTGCCGAGCTACGCATACCCGCAGAGCTCAGCACCGAGGAGATCGCCACGGTGCAGGAGCTCGCCAAGCGCACGTTCCGCGCGCTGCGCTGCAGCGGCCTCGCGCGCGTCGACTTCTTCTACGACGAGGGCACCGCCGACCGACCGGGGCGCGGCTGGTTGCTCAACGAGCCCAACACGATGCCCGGTTTCACGCCGTACTCGATGTATCCGAAGCTGTGGCAGAACTCCGGGGTCCCGTACGCCGAGCTGGTCGACCGGCTCGTGCAGATCGCACTGCGTCGGCACGCCCGCCGCGCGAGCATCTCCACCTACCGCTGACTGGCCGCGATTCGCCTCAGTCGTCGGGGTCTGGCCGGTTCACGGGTCGACGAGCTCAAGCCCAACAGCGCAGCAGGGCTCGACCGGCCGCGCCTGCGGTTGGTATCGCGGATAGTCGACATAGCCAGCGGGGCCGGGCGTGTAGAGGCGCGCCTCATCCATCGGGTTCCACGGCAGGTCGTGCCGCAGCCGGGTGACGAAGTCCGGGTTGCGCAGAAATCCGCGGCCAAACGACACCGCGTCGGCCAGGCCGACGGACAGGACCTGTTCGGCGGTACGTCGACACGTCGGTTCGCGGTTCTCACCGACATTGGCGATCAACGGTCCCGACCACCGAGGGCGCAGGTCCTCCAGGGCGCGGTAGGAGTCGTTGTCGGTCAGGTGGAGGTAGGCCAGTCCACGCGAGTCCAGCTCGCCCACCAACCGACGATAGAGCGGCGCGGGGTCCGACTCGACCATTCCGAACTGCGGATTGCCCGGGGACAGGCGGATCGCGACCCGGTCGGCGCCCACGGCGCCCGCGAGCGCATCGACCAACTCCAGCGCGAGTCGCATCCGGCCGGTGGTGCTCTCGCCGTACTCGTCGGTGCGCAGGTTGGTGTTGTCGGCCAGGAACTGATGAGTCAGATAGCTGTTGGCGCCGTGCAGCTCGACCCCGTCGAAACCGGCGGCGATCGCGCGACGTGCTGCCGCCGCATGCTCACCGACGACCCGCCCGATCTCATCGCGGCTCAGCACGGACGGCACCGGCGATGGCTCCTTGCCACCGCAAGGCAGGTGTACCCACTCCGGATCGGCGATCGCGGAAGCGCCGGCGGGTGTGCTCCCGTCGTACCGCGCCGCGGGATGCCCCTTGCGACCGCCGTGCATCAGCTGCGCGAAGATCCGTCCGCCCTCCGCGTGCACGGCGTCGGTCACTGTCCGCCAGCCTTCGACGTGTCGCGCGGTCTGAAGGCCGGGCACGCGCCACTCACTCTGACCGCCGCTCGCCGGCCAGATGCCTTCGGTGATGAGCAACCCGGCGTCGGCGCGCTGGGCATAGAACTCGGCCATCTCGGGAGTCGGCGCACCGTCCGGCTCGGCGCGCAGCCGGGTCATCGGCGCCATCACCACGCGATTGGGCAACGCGAGGCGACGCAGGCTCAACGGTTGGAACAACAGAGGTTCAGTCATGCCAGTGACGGTAAGATCTCACATGGATGTGAGATTCAAGTCGCGAGGTGACCCGATGCGCATTGGTGAGCTTTCTCGGCGTACCGCCGTGAGCGTGCGATCGCTGCGCTACTACGAAGAGCAGGACCTACTCGTCTCGGAGCGCACCGCCGGCGGCCATCGCGAGTACGCCGAAGCCGCAGTCGACCGGGTGATCCGCATTCAGGAGCTGTACGCCGCGGGCCTGTCGTCGCGGGTCATCGCCGAGCTGCTGCCGTGCATGCGCGACGTCGATGGCGGCCCGTCCGAGGCGGCGACGCCGTGGCTGGTCGAGGAGCTCGTGGCGCAGCGGGCCCGGCTCAACGACGCGATCTGCGACCTGCAGCGCAACCGCGAGGTGCTCGACGAGGTAATCGCGGCCGCGAGCCAGTCGAAGGTCGGGCGAGGGAGCTAGCGGCCGAGCTTGGCGTACTTCGCCTCGGTCTGCTCCTTCAGCGGCTGCCACCACCACTCGTTGCCGCGGAACCAGTCGACGGTCGCCTCGAGGCCCTCGCGCAGCGTCTTGTACTGCGGCGCCCAGCCGAGCTCGTTGCGGATCTTCGTCGAGTCGATCGCGTAGCGCAGGTCGTGGCCGGGCCGGTCCGGGACGAAGTCGTAGGCGTCGGCGGGCTGGCCCATGACCTCAAGCAGCTCGGTGAGGACGTCCTTGTTCTGCCGCTCCTCCCCCGAGCCGATGAGGTAGGTCTCGCCGATCTTGCCCTTCTCCAGGATCAGCAGTACGGCGGCGTTGTGGTCATCGACGTGTGTCCACTCGCGCACGTTGACGCCCGCGCCGTAGAGCTTGGGGCGCTGGCCGGTGAGGATGTTGGTGATCTGGCGCGGCAGGAACTTCTCGACGTGGTGGTAGGGACCGTAGTTGTTGGCGCAGTTCGACAGCGTCGCCTGCACATCAAACGACCGGATCCACGCGCGCACCAGGTGGTCGCTGGCGGCCTTGCTGGCCGAGTACGGCGAGCTCGGGTCGTACGGCGTGTCCTCGCGGAACTTCTCCGGCGAGTCCAGCTCCAGATCACCGAACACCTCGTCGGTGGAGATGTGGTGCAGCCGCTTGCCGTGCTTGCGGACCGCCTCGAGGATCGAGAACGTGCCGATGATGTTGCTGGTGATGAACGGCGACGGGTCGTCAAGCGAGTTGTCCACATGCGACTCGGCGGCGAAATGCACCACGAGGTCGGTGTTGGCGACCAGCTTGTCCATCAGCTCGCGGTCGGCGATATCGCCTTGCACGAACTCGATCCGGTCCTCGACCGTGCGCAGGCTCGCCCGGTTTCCGGCGTACGTCAGCGCGTCGATGACCGTGATGTCGAGGTCAGGGTCGCGCTGGAGCGCCTGGATGACGAAGTTGGCGCCGATGAAACCGGCGGCGCCGGTCACGAGCATGCGAGTCATGAGTAGGAGGGTGCCTTCCACAATTGGGCGATGATGCGCCCTCCAGGCTAACGTGCCGGCTCAGTCGTCGTACGTCTCGTCCTCGTCGAACCAGCTGACCGCGGCGCGGGCGAACTCATCCGGCTGCATCGCCTCGGCGCCGGCCGGCAGCGCACCGACGACAGGTACGCCGGACGCGGCGGCCAGGAAGCTGCGTGCCTCCCGGTACTTCGCGTCGTCGGTGGGAGCCTGATCCAGGACAAGCCCGCTCGGTTCGATGCCGATCTCCCGAAGTTCATCGACCATCTCGACCGCGTCATCGGTGCTCGGGCTGCACGCGAGATGCAGGACGAGGTCGAGATCAGCGTCCTCGGCCGCTTCGCAGATCGAGTAGACGTACGCCGGCTGCGACACGGCAGCTTCGAAAAACACGATGACCAGCTCAAAGGCGTCGGCGAGGGCGCTGATCGTGGCGGCGAAGTCGGCCGGCTCGACGTCGGGCTCCTGGATCGCCCCCAGGTTGACCCGCGCTCCCCGCGCGCTGGCCGCCGCGGCCATTCCGGCCGCGATCACGTGAGGGCGCCCGCCAGCCTCGGCCACCAGGATCAGCGTCATTGATCTTCGTCCTCTCCCGTGGCCAGCTGCCACGGCGCATGCGTCACTTGGTCCCCGGGGGCGGTGTCCGCCCGATGTCGAGGTTACCCAAGGACAATCCGACGCTGCCGGAACCAGAGACCGGTCTACAGCCCCCAAGTACCCGGACCGGACGGACGGCACTCTCGCAGGTCCTACGATAAAGGCGCCGCTAGGCAGAGAGGACAGCCGTGGAAGACCAGCTCATCGCGGGCCGCTATCGCGTGATCAGATCGATCGGGCGTGGCGGGATGGGCCATGTCTGGCTGTGCCGCGACGAGGTCCTGCGCCGCGAGGTCGCGGTCAAGCAGATCGGGTCCATGCCCGGCGACACCGGAGAGACCAACGCCCGGGCCATGCGTGAGGCGCGGCTCGCCGCCTCGCTGAACCATCCCAACGCCGTCTCGATCTACGACGTCATCGAAGACCACGGCACGCCCTGGCTGGTGATGGAGTACGTCCCGGCCCGCAACCTCTCCCAGATCATCAAGGCGCAGGGCAGCCTCAGCGACGCCGAGATCACCCCCATCGCCGCCCAGGTCGCCAAGGCACTCGCGGCCGCGCACAAGGCCGACATCGTGCACCGCGACGTCAAGCCGAGCAACATCCTGGTCGACGAGTACGGCGTCGCGAAGATCACCGACTTCGGGATCGCGCGGGGCGGCGCCGGTGACGCGCAGGTCACCCGCACGGGCATGATGGCCGGAACTCCGGCGTACTTCGCACCTGAGCTCGCCCGCGGCAAGAATCCGGGCCCGGCCGCCGACGTGTGGGCGCTCGGCGCGACCATCTTCCACGCAACCGAGGGCGAACCGCCGTACGGCACCGACGAAAACACGATCGCGCTGCTCTACCGGATCGGTGCTGACGAGCCGTCGCGGCCGCAGCACGCGGGCTTCCTCGAGGCGCCGCTGCGGCACATGCTCGACCCGGAAGTCGCGCGTCGGTGGAGCATGCCGATGGTCGCCGACGCGCTGACCGATCTCGAACGCGGGCGACCGCTGTCGGTGCCGGTGACCGGCGAGCAACCGGTGCCCGGCCAGTGGTACGCCCCTGGGACGGGCGCGCTCCCGGCCGGCGCCCACGCCGCGGCGCCACCGCCGTCCGGCCCGATGCCGGTGGCGGCCGCCTCCGGCCCGATGTCGATCCCTACCGGCGGGGTTCCGGTGCAGGGCGGAGGCGCCTACCCGCCGAACGACCCGTACGCCGCGTACTACGGCGAGATCACCGACCCGGGCCGGCCGAGCCCCCGGCGGCGCTCGCGGGCGCCGTGGATCGCCACGATCGTCGGCCTCATCGTGGTCGCCCTCGCGGTCGGCACGATCATCGTGGTCACGCAGATGCGCAGCAGCGGCTCGCCGGCGAGCAACACGTCACAGAGCTCCTCGACCGATACCAGCGGCGCGCCCTCGTCCGGGCAGCCGAGTGCGACCAGCGGCGATCCGACTAACTCAGCCAGCGCCCCGACGGCCGCCACCACGACCGCGGCGCCGACCACCGCAGCAACCGCCGACTCCGCAACCGCGCAGCTCAAGGCGGACATGGAAGCATTCGTCTACTACTACTACGACCTGGTCAACACCGGCGACTACCAAACGTCCTGGAACCTGATGAGCAAGCAGATGCAGGAGGCACGCGAGGGCGGGATCGAGTCCTACATCAACTACTGGGACACCACCACCATCTCGTGCTCGAACGCGGTCGGCGACCCGGCGACGCTGATCGTGGCGTTCGACTGCTACTACGACGAGACAAACCCGCCCGCTCAAAAGACGATGGCGCAGACATTCGAACTCAGCCAGAACGGCGACTCGTTCAAGATCGAGCACGTCTCGGCGGTCCAGAAGGACTAGCCCGTCGGCCCATGACAGACTCGGGGCATGGCTGACTCTCCGGTTCTGCGGCCACTGCCGCCGGACGCCCTCGACACCGAGCAGCTCGCGCTTTATGAGGCGATTCTTGGTGGGCGTGCGGCGATGACGGCAACCACGTCGCTGACCGATGACACCGGGGCGCTGCGCGGCCCGTTCGACCCGATACTGCGCACCCCCGCTGTCGGCGAGGCGATCCAGCGGCTCGGCCTCGCGCTGCGCCACCAGACCTCACTGCCGCCGCGGGTGACCGAAACGGTCGTGCTCACGACGGCGGTGCACTACGGCGCGGAGTTCGAGTGGTATGCGCATGCCGGAATTGTCCGGTCACGGCAGCTCTTCGACGAGAGTGAGCTGGACCGGCTCCGCGCCGGCGATTCGCCTGCCGACCCCGAGCTGGCGGCGGCCTGGCGCACGGCGCGCGCCGTACTCGCCGGGTCGCGGCTACCGGCTGACGTCAGCGAGGCCGCGATCGCGGCGTGGGGCGAGCGCGGCCTGGTCGAGATCACCGCGCTGGTCGGGCACTACTCGCACCTTGCCCTGCTGATGCTGGCCCTCGGGATCGAGCCGCCGGCGTCCTAGCGGTACGGCGAGAAGTCGGCCGGCCGCTTCTCGGCAAACGCGGCCGCGCCCTCTTTCGCCTCGTCGGTCTCGACGAAGAGGTCCAGCCCGTCGAAGGCCATCCGGGACAGCCCGGCCAGGTGGTCGGTGTCGGCGTTGAACGAGTGCTTGAGGAACTTCAGCGCGGTCGGCGAGTACGACGCGATCTTGGCGGCGTACTCGCGAGCCTTGTCCATCAGCTGGTCAGGCGGCACAACGTCGTTGACGAGGTTCCAGCGCTCGGCGGTCTGGGCGTCGAAGATGTCGAGCAAGAACCAGATCTGGCGCGCACGCTTCTCGCCGACGACACGGGCGAGGTAGGCCGAGCCGAACCCGGCATCGAACGAGCCGACCCGCGGGCCGGACTGCCCGAACCGCGCCGTCTCCGAGGCGATGCTGAGGTCACAGAGCACATGCAGCACGTGCCCGCCGCCGACGGCCGCGCCGTTGACCGCCGCGATGACCGGTTTCGGAATCTCGCGGATCATCGCGTGCAGCTGCTCGATCTCGAACATTCCCCACTCGGTCTCTCCGTAGCCACCGGTCTCGGCGCGCAGCTTGACGTCACCACCGGTGCAGAACGCGCGGTCGCCGGCGCCAGTGAGGATGACGGCCGCGACGGACTTGTCGACCCACGCGTGCTTGAAGGCGCTCAGCAGCTCATCCACGGTCCGCCCGCGGAAGGAGTTCATCCGGTCTGGCCGGTTGATCGTGATCGTCGCGACCTGGTCGGCCACCTCGTAGATGACGTCGGTGAAGTCCTCTGGCTTGATGGTCATGTCGCCCTCTCATCGGCTGATCGCTGTGTGGTACGTCGGTGGCAGGTCGCTACCCGTTGTATGTCGCTTCTTTGACGAGCGTAACAATCGCGTGCCATGCTCGGTCAATGTCTAGCGAACCTTCCGTGTCCTCCGGTGCGGCCCCGGTGGCCCTGGTCACCGGCGCTGGTCGCGGCATCGGCGAGGCTGCGGCGATCGAGCTCTCCGCCGCCGGCTATCGCGTGGCGCTCACGTCGCGCACCCGCGAGCAGCTCGACGAGGTCGCATCCCGATGCGTCGGCGACACCCTAGTCATACCAGGCGATGTCACCGATCCTGTGTTTCCCGACGCGCTCGTCGAGCAGGTACTCCGCGCGCGGGGTCGGCTCGACGTACTCGTCGCCAACGCCGGATCCGGGACCTCGGCGCCGCTTACCCGCACCAGCGACGAGCAGTGGCAGTCGATGCTCGAGCTCAATCTCACCTCGGTGTTCCGGTGCGTGCGCGCGTCGGCGAGGGTGATGTCGCAGCAAGAGAGCGGAGCGATCGTCATCGTCGCCTCGATCGCGGGCCGCGTCGGTGAGCCGTACATCTCGGCCTACACCGCGAGCAAGCACGGCGTCCTCGGGTTGATGCGCTCCGCAGCCGCCGAGCTGGTCGGCAAGGGAATCAGGGTCAACGCCGTCTGCCCGGGCTACGTCGACAGCCCGATGACCGACTCGACGATCGCCTCAGTGTCCCGCACGACCGGGCGGCCAGAGTCGGAGGTGCGACAGACACTCGCGCAGAAGCAGGCGCACGGCAAGCTCATCACGCCGGGTGAGGTGGCCGACGCAATCCTGATGTGCGTCCGTAACGGCGGACTCAACGCCCAGGCGATCACCATCGACGGAGGGACGATTCAGGCATGAGCATCGAGCGAGTCAACCCGCAAAGTCTCGGCGCGCCAGCCGGTTTCTCCCACGCGACGGTCGGTCGGGGGACGACGGTGTTCCTTGCTGGGCAGACGTCGATGGACTCCTCCGGGGCGATCGTCGGTGACGACGTCGTCGCGCAGTTCCGCACGGCGCTGACCCGGCTCCTCGACGCGCTACGTGCCGCCGGTGGCACGCCAGCGGATCTGGCGTCGTTGACGATCTACATCACCGACATGGACGACTACAAGGCGCACGCCCGCGAGATCGGCCAGGTGTGGAAAGAGCTCGCGGGCCGGGACTATCCAGCTATGGCTGGGATCGGGGTCACTCGACTCTGGGACGTCGAGGCCCTGGTCGAGCTGCAAGGCTTCGCCGTCATCTAAGGACGCTTTCGACGTACTGCTGCGCGGGATCGGCCAGCAGCTGCTGGATCGAGCGGAAGAGCGTCTCGGCCTTCGCTCCGTGCCAGCCGCGTGGCAGCAGGTCGGCCGCGATGCCCGGGTCCCGGTAGGGCAGCCGGCGCCAGGCCGTCAGGGTCCGTACGTAGTCGGCGTACGCGGCACTGACATCGCCGGTCTCCCGACGGCTCCAGCGCCGCAGTATCGGCGAGTGCTGGGCCAGGAACTCGTCATACATCGCCGCCAGCGATGACAAGTCCCACCATCGCGGGATCTGCTCTCGGACATCGCCGTAGGCGTAGTAGTCGGCATGAAACAGGTCGACGTACGGCGCGAGGTCGTATTCGGCGAGAACGTCGCGCGTCTCGTCGTCAAGGTGCCCCGGCGCGATCCAGACCCCTGCCGAGACCGTGCCGAAGCCCAGCCAGCTCAGTCGCGTACGCAGCTGATGCCGGCGCGCGCGCTCGGACTCCGGGACCGAGAAGACGACGACGAGCCAGCCGTCCTCGCGACTGGCACGGGGACGCTCGAAGATCCGGCGGTCGCCGGCGTCCAGGATTGCGCGGCCACGCGGGGTCAGCTGGTAGCCGGCGACACCGTCGCGACGGTCCGCGTCGAGCACCCCGCGCTGCTTGAGCCGCGACACCGCGGTGCGCACTGCGGACGACTCGACATCGAGGCTGCCCATCAGCTCGATCAGCGAGCCGACGGGAATCCAGCCGCCGATCGCCCGGGCATACAGACCGTACGTCGTGACGATCAGCGCGCGCGGCTGAATCGCGCTGGTCTTCGGGGAGTTCACCGGCGTAGCGTAGCGGACCAGCCAAGTAACCTGTCGATTTGTTGACTGTCGTAACAATTCTGACATACTCGGGGAAGACGTCCGACACATCTGTCCGAAAAGAGCAGGACCTCATGAGCCAGCCCGGCGGCTACACCGCGCATCTCGACACGTTCTGCCGTGACAATCTCCCGGCCGACGCAGACATGCCGCAGTTCGTCTTCGACATTCCCGATGTGCGCTATCCAGATCGGCTGAACTGCGCCAGCGAACTCGTCACCCGTCACGTCGAGGCCGGCAACGGTGACCGCCCGTGCGTGAGCTCGCCGTGTGGGGAGCGCCTCACCTACGCGCAGGCCGACGCGCTCTCCAACCAGCTCGCCAACCTTCTGGTCAGTCAGTACGGCGTCGTCCCCGGCAACCGGCTGCTGCTGCGCAGCACCAACAAGCCGTGGCTGCTCGTCGCCTGGCTGGCAGGATTGAAGGCCGGCGCGGTCGTGGTGACCACCGTGCCGCTGCTGCGGCCGCGCGAGCTCGACACGATCCAGTCGATCGCCGCGGCGACGGTCGCGATGTGCGACTCGGCGCTGCTGGAGGGTCTGCGCGAGAGCACCCTCGCGGACCTGCCGACACTGGAGGTGTCCGGACTCGAGAGCCTTCGGACCCTGGTCGCGGACCAACCAGACTCGTTCGAGGCGGTCCAGACCGCTGGCGATGACATCGCGATGCTGGCCTTCACGTCTGGCACGACGGGAGTCCCCAAGGGCACCCTGCACTATCACCGCGACGTACTCGCGATCGCGGATACTTTTGGAAAGTACGTGCTGCAGCCGGTCGCTGACGACGTCTTCATCGGCACTCCCCCGCTCGCCTTCACCTTCGGCCTGGGCGGGCTTGTGGTGTTCCCGATGCGCGTCGGCGCCTCCACCGTGCTGGTGGAGAAGGCCACGCCGCCCGAGCTCGCCGAGCTGATCGAGCGGCACGGCGCGACCGTGTGCTTCACCGCCCCCACCGCCTATCGCGCGATGCTCGCGGCGGGACTCGCGCCCAAGCTGGCGTCGCTGCGGCGCGCGGTCTCGGCCGGGGAACACCTGCCGCAGGCGGTCTGGGAGGCCTTCCGCGAGCAGACCGGCGTACGGCTCATTGACGGGATCGGCTCGACCGAGATGCTGCACATCTTCATCTCCTCAGCCGACGATGACATCCGTCCCGGCTCGACCGGCCGCGCCGTGCCCGGGTTCCAGGCCAAGATCGTCGACGCCGCAGGCGAAGAGGTGCCTCGCGGGACCGAGGGTCGGCTCGCGGTGCGCGGCCCGGTCGGCTGTCGCTACCTGGCCGACTCCCGGCAGAGCGCCTACGTGCAAGACGGCTGGAACATCACCGGCGACACGTTCATGCAGGACGAGGATGGCTATTTCTGGTACCGCGCCCGCAACGACGACATGATCGTCAGCTCGGGTTACAACATCGCCGGGCCCGAGGTCGAGGAAGCGCTGATCGGCCACCCGGCGATCAGCGAGATCGCCGTCGTGGGCACGCCGGACGAGGACCGCGGTCACGTCGTCCACGCCTTCATCGTCCTGGCTCCAGGCAGTGAGCCCACCGACGAGCTGCGCGCGGAGCTGCAGGAGTTCGCCAAGGAGCAGATCGCGCCGTACAAGTACCCGAGGCGCATCACCTTCCTCGACGAGCTGCCGAAGACCAACACCGGCAAGCTGCAACGGTTTCGGCTGCGTCAGGACTGGGAGGCTTCAGCATGAGGATCGCTGTCGTCGGCGGAGGACCGGGCGGGCTGTACTTCAGCGCGCTGACCAAGCAGCTGGACCCGAGTCACGAGATCACCGTCTGGGAGCGCAACCGCGCCGACGACACGTTTGGTTTTGGCGTCGTCTTCAGCGACGAGACCCTGGGCGGGATCGAGCACGCCGATCGCGAGATCTTCGCGAAGATGGAGCGCGAGTTCGCCCGATGGGACGACATCGACGTGCACTACCGCGGCGAGGTCCTGACGTCCGGCGGGCACGGTTTTGCGGCTATGTCTCGCAAGCGGCTGCTGCAGATCATGCAGGAGCGGTGCCGGGAGCTCGGCGTCACAATGCACTTCGAGACTCTCGCGCCACCGGTGGAGGAGCTCTCGCGCGACTACGACCTGGTCATCGCGTGCGATGGGCTGCAGTCTGCGATCCGCGCCAAGTACGCCGAACAGTTCGAGCCCGGGATGGAAGGGCGCAACT
>ERZ500994.367-NODE-367-length-14320-cov-6.195724_pt1 | contig 14320 bp, 12 predicted proteins | sample MGYA00248878_ERZ500994 | MGnify/ENA primary metagenome ERZ500994 (study PRJEB25958, sample SAMN03398533) | human skin metagenome | study: EMG produced TPA metagenomics assembly of the Human Skin Microbiome Metagenome (human skin metagenome) data set. | reverse complement strand
GGCCGCCAAGACCGCCCAGGCCTCCGGCGTCCGCGCCGCCGGCGGGAGGGGCGGCGGGGGGCAGAGTCTTCCCGCCGGATGGCGCCGTGGCGGCGGATTGTTCGCGGAATTTCTCGAAGGCTTTCCAGCCGAGGAGCGCGAGAATTCCCATGGTGATCGGCGACATGCCGCCCTGACCGGGTTGCTTCTCGCCGCGCGGCCCGTTCGCCATGCCGTTGAGAACGTCCATCAAACCCATCGTGGCCTCCCGTGACCGGTGTCCTGTCAGAAGGGTAGTGGGGCAAGACGACGCTTACAAGACCAAGCCGGGTTTCCGTCTGGAAACGATGCGCCGGTCGGCCGGCGCGGGCGCTGTTTTTCGCGGCGGACCGTGCTACAGGCGTGGCGCGCGGTCCCGTAGCTCAGCAGGATAGAGCAACGGTTTCCTAATTGGACGCTCTTGAAACGGAAAGGCGATTCGGATCATACGCTTAAGCGCCGTCCGGCTCGGCCGAGCACCGGATAGGCACCGAAACGAGGTCTCTACATCTCCCGGTAGCTCAGCAGGATAGAGCACAGGTTTCCTAAACCTGGGGTCGGGGGTTCGATTCCCTCCCGGGAGGCCATCCAATATCTGATACACCAGCTGAGGACGAGATGGTGCTCGGCGAATTGCCTTCATACACACAGGTGTTCCGCGCGCTTCTTGGGGAGCTATACGATGACCTTCCCGGCCGGGTGAGCCGGCTAAAGCTTCTAGCAGCGCTCGACGAGGACTTCGGCGGCAGCGGAGTCATGCTGCCCGGCGGTCACCCCACCTATCTTGCCTATATCGAGGCGCGGAGCGCATTCGTCTCAGGGGCCTATTTATCGGTCATCCTTTTAGCCCAAGCTCTCGTGGAGAATCTGTTCGGAACTCATCTCGTTCTTGATGGAAATCACTCGAGCCATTCACGCTGGGGAGCCTCTCAGGCGCTCTCAGGTCCCCAAAGGCCCTCGATTGGGTCTCAGGCCAATGTCGCGTGCTTGGCCTCGTGTCAGCTCAGGAGGAGCGCGATATCAGGCGGCTCCGGGGGATAAGGAAACGGCCTCGGCCCAGAGCTGGTCGCGGTCACGCGTGAGCGCATCAAGGTCGATCGCGCTCGTTGCAACCGGCAGGTAGCGCCGATTTCCAGTGTGGTCCCGAAGGTACGCCCCGCTGTTCGTCGTTCCGACGAAAACGCAACGGCGAGGATAGGTCTTTACCGTCCTGCCATAGGGCGGACGATAGCGATCCTCGCAGCGAGAGACGAATGCCTTAAGGTTCTCGACCTCCGCTTTATTCATGGCAGTGAGCTCGCCCAGTTCCATGATCCACACGCCTTGAAGCGCACCGGCCGAGTCCTTGCCGTCGAGCCGACCGAGTTCGGCATCCGAGTGCCAAGGACCGCCAAGAATCCGCAGCGCCGAGGTCTTCCCCGAGCCCTGCCTTCCCTCAATGATCGGCACGGTGTCGAACTTGGCGCCGGGCCTGCGCATGCGCCTGACCGCCGCCAGCATGAGCTTGCGGCCCACCGCGCGCTCGTACTCGCCATCCTCCGAGCCGAAATAGGCCGGAAACAGCCGATCAATCCGCGTGACGCCGTCCCACCTGAGGCCGTCCAAATATTCGACGACCGGGTTGAACGTATTCTTGGTCGCAAGCGCGAACAGCACGTCCGACACTTCCTCGCGCTTTGGCTCGAAGCGGAACTGCTCCATGATCCACTCGCGAATGATGCGGATCATGTCGTCGGTTAGCTCGCGGCCGATGTCCGCAGTCCAAGGTAAACGATTGGCCCGCAGGACCGCGCGTTGCGACAGCTCATCGAAACAGACATCGAGATGAGCGGCCTCCACGGCACGCTGCGTGTTGCGATAATTCGATTCGATCCGCCCCTTGTTGGTTATGAAGGCAGGCGCGGCGGCCTCGACAGGCAGATCGACGTCGTCCGGGAAATCCTCCACGGCAGGGGAGCGAAGACGCGCCCCTGCTTCTTGCGAGGACGCCCGCTTCGAACCGGCGAGAGCGCGGGCAAATCTGCGAAGGACTCCGGCTCAGGCCGCATCGCGCGCTGCCACGATGGCGAGCGCCGGAGCGAACATCCGGCGCGCCGCCACGACCTTGCTTTCCAGGGCCTGCGCATGCGGGCGAAGATGCTCGACCAGATGCTCCGCATGGACGTATCCGCCGGACGCACCAGGAAGGCGTTGGCCCAGGAGCAGGGCGCTCTCGGCATAGAGCACGCCGGATGCGATGAAGAGCGTGCGGGCATGGTGGCGGTACTCGTGCGGGCTTGGCAATCCCTTCCGCTGTTCCTTCGGCTCCGTCGTGCAGCCGTTCCCGCTTAAGGGCGAAGGCCATAGCCACGGGCTGTTCAAGGGCGCATCGGCCTGCATCCGGTCCGCGAGCATCGCTCGGAGAAACGAGCCCATCGGAAACAACATCCGGCCGCCGGTCTTCATATGATTGAAGATCAGCACGCCGCGATCGAGGTCCACATCCCTGCGGTGTACGCCGAGGATGGACGACCGTCGCGCGCCCGTGAGGAGCATGGCGCGGTGCAGGTCGCGACGGATCGGCGAGAGCGCCTCCGTCTTCTCCCACCATTCGGCAAGGTCGAGCATCTCGACCTCCCGCGACCTCGGCATCGGAAGACGGATCGAGGCGACCGGATTTGCCGTGAGGGTCTCGTCGATCCGCATCGCCGTGTTGATGATCGCCCGCAGCGTTCGCATCACGCAGGTCGCCGTCGTCTGACCCTTGCCCTTGCGGAGGTGGTCGTAGGCCTCCCGCACCTCGGATCGCGCGAGGTCGGCCACGGCCCGGTTCCGGAAGCGGGCGAGGTAGTGGTCGACATTGTAGCGATAGCTTTCGACCGTGGCCTTGCGCAGCGGCTTCTCCCCGAGATGCTCCTCCAGCGCTTGCGCGATCGTGATCCCGCTTTCCTTCGGACCGGCGGTCGGATCGACGCCCGACTGGATTTGCGACATGATCGCTTTGGCGCGGTTGCGCGCTTCGCGCAGGCCGATCCGATCCACGCGGTCGATCTTCACGCGCACCGTGCGGACGTGCCGGCCGTTTCGGCGAACGTCGCCCTGAACGGCATAGGTCTTCGTCGTAGTATGGCAGACGACAAGCAAGCCTTTCACCTGTTCGTCGCGCCAGATGCCGGAACCGAGCTTCAGGTCCCGGATGCGGGACTCCGTGAGATTGAGAACAGCCATTTGAAAATTATCTTTCCGAACACCGAGTGAGGCACCGTGCGGAGACCATCGAGGATCGACGCACGTTGATCATCGTGTCGCGTAAGTGGCTGTTCGCGAACCATTATTGCTCTGGATCGGCGGGAATTAACGGATATTATTCCTAATTCCTAAACCGGAGGTCGCAGGTTCGACTCCTGCCGGGACCGCCAACGCCTTCGGACTTTCGCTGCTTCGCGATGCGGTTGACCTTCGCGCCGGTCCAGGCCCGGATCCTAGTTCGGCGACATCGTGACGTTCACGGTAAATTTCTGACCGGGCTGGGAAATGTAATTGTTCATCGCGCTACTCACGACAGTCCAGGAATCGGGACTGACGAGATCGTTCCCTGAATTCAGGAAAATCTTGTTGTTCGAAATGAACAGGACCAGCGTTCCTGTCTTCCCGCCGCCGCCGTAGGAAAATCCGCTCCCGTTCTCGGCGATCAGATTGCTTTCAAAATATCCGTGATCGATCTGTGCCCCGTTCGTCGAGTTCGTGAACTGAAGACCGGTTTGCTGATTGTGAGTGATGTAGCTGTTTGAAATATTGAAATCCATCTGGCCGCTTCCGGCGTAGCCGCCGAAAAAAGCGATGCCCAATTTGTTCCTTGAAGCCGTCACGCGATCCATCGACACGACCGCCGAAGTATTGAGGCCCTGCGACCGCAGGCCGGGTATGAACGAAACGCCGATATAGTCGTTGTTCGAGACGGTGGTGTTCGTGATGAGAATATTCGACGTCCCCCCTGTCGGATCGAGCAAGATGCCGTTGCCGGCCGTATTGCTTCCGCCGACAAAGCCCTGAATGCTGCAGTCTCTGACGGTCAGCGGTCCGCCCGATCTGAATTCGATTCCGTTCGCGCCGACCGACGACCCTTCGATCGTGAGTCCCCGGAGGACAACGGCTTCCGAAGTCCCCGCGTTGATCGTGATGGCGTTCTGACCCGTCGGCGCAAGAACACCGGCGACGCCGACCCCGTCGTTGATGATGTTGATGCCCTTGGTGATGATCAGCGATCCGTAACCGGCGGGATCGAGCACATCGATCTCTCCCCCTGCCGTCGTGTTGTCGTGGGCGTACTGGAGGGTCCGGCAGGGCGCGGCGATCTGGCCGCAACTGCTCTGGTCGACGCCTTTGCCGGAAACCCATGTCCGCGTGTTCAACGCATGAGCCTGGGTGACAATGGCCAGCGACGCGCCCGCGCCGATGAACGCCGTCCGAACCGCCTTGATCATTGTGAGCCCCCGTGACCGCATGGATACGACGGTCCGCAGCCTACACGATCCACCAGCGGATATCGCCGCCAGTCCTGTCGCGGTCCGGCGTTTGCTTCTTCAGCCAGCCTTCACGATGCCCGGCGGTTTCCAGGTTCCCTCGACGGGGCAAGACGAACGACGGTTCCATCTTCGGCCGGTAGAGCCGCATGGCGAGATAGACCGGTCCTGCGCCGGCGGCCAGTTGGCTTCCTTGTCCGCGCCCGGCGACGCGCTTTGAATGAAGATCGTGACGGACCCGTCGGCGTTCTTCTTTCCTGGCCGGAAGCATCGGCGAATTGATGAGGTAGCGGTCGATCGGAAGTTCGCCCAATCGCGTCATTGCCATAGATGCCGGCCTGTGCGGGGGCGGTGCGGAGCAGCCAGTCGCGGCGGTAAAAATAGCGCTTGGGATCAACCGCGGGGGCCGACACGACCATCCGTCGTCTTATCTCTAGTCGAGGCGGACAAACGGCCGCGCCTGACTGGAACCGGGAACCGTTTGGGACGTCAGTGCGTCAATAGCGCGAAGATCCCGATCCACCCGTAGCAGAGCAAAAGCGTTGCGGCGGGCAATGGATTTGGGGCGGTCGAATAACAGCAAGGAGACCGATGTGCGAAAGCCAATCATCGAACGCGCCTATGAGCTGGCGGAATCTGGCAGGTTCAAGGACGTACGGGATATCGAGCGCCACCTGAAATCGGAAGGTTACAGCGGCTTCTATGCCGACCTGGCTGGTCCGGCCCTCCGGAAGGCGCTGCGCAATCTTTGCATCGGCAAGGGTGCGGCGTCTTGCTCGCTTCAGGTCCATGCATGATTTCGCCGCGCCTCTGTCAACAAGCGGCTCAATCGGCAGGGCCACCTACCTGAGGTTCCTTACGAGGCGGCATCGATAGCCGCCTCAACCGCTGCCGTTGTACACAGGCACTGAAACATGGTTGCAACTGTTCCCGCAAAATAGCGGTCGAACACGCATTCCGCCCCCTTGACCCGCTAAATTGCTGTATCCTCAAGCGATATTGGGAATCGGTCGTGCCGGGGGTAGGGCCCTTGGTCGTGGGGGCAAACGATGCGTGCAGTGGCGGCGGGATTCGCCCTTGCGTCCGTGTTTACGAGCGTTCTGACCGCGCAGGCGGCGGATCTTCCATCGCGCTCACCGCCGCCCTCGATCATCGAGCCGGTTCCGGCAACCAACTGGACTGGTTTCTACGGCGGCGTGAGCGTCGGGTTCGCCACCGACCGCTATACTTTTCCCTACGCATTCGGCAGCGCGCAGACCGGCGTCACGCCGGGCCGCGGAACCATCGTTTCGAGCGGACTTATCGGCGGTGGCCAGGCGGGCTTTCTCTATCAGACGCCCTGGAACATCGTCGTCGGCGCGGAAATCAATATCGAGGGCTCCACGACGAAGGGAAGCCTTCCGGTCGGTTTTCCGGGCGTGATCGGAACCATCAGGACGGAAGTGCCCTATTTCGGCGCCTTCCGCGCGAAACTGGGCTACGCGTTCGAGACGGTGCCCTATATCGGCAACCTGCTGGTCTATCTCGCGATGGGCGGCGCCATCGCGAAATTCCACGATCAGGCGACGGTCTGGGCTGGACCGAACCCCGTTCTGTACGACCGGACGACCAGTCGCTTCGAGGTTTCCACGCACATCGGCACCGTCGGCATCGGCGTCGCGCATAAATTCACGCCGAACCTGTCGGTCTTCGCCGAATACCGCTACACCGCGCTCGGCCCGCAAACGGGGGGCGGCCGATCGATCCAGATCGTGACGCCGGCCGCGGCGGGCGCATTCGCCACCCGCGCGATGTATCATCTGGGCAAGGTCGGCGTGAACTATCACTTCACGCTGTTCTGATCCCGCCCGCCAACGCGATCCGCTCCGCCGTTCCGAAGGACGGAGCGTAGCGCAGACGGCTCTATTCGGCCGCCATCATCCGTTGTCCAACGAACGTTGCGTCGTCCTGCGGCAAACCGGCGAAGGCGCGCAGGGCCAGGCCCACGGCCGCCAGGGCCGAGGCGTAGGTCGCCACGCCGAACGCCGCCTGCGGGCCGCCATAGAGGCCACGCCATGTGCGGATATATTCGACGCCGACATCGAGCCAGCCGGTGTTGACGACGCCGTCGCGATATTCGGCGAAGGGACTCCAGATGAGGTTGCCGATGACCTGCTGGATATTGCGATTGAGCGACAGGGACGACACCGTGCCCGGCAGGAAATTGAAGGCATAGGTCGGATAGGCCTGCCGCGCATAGGAATAGGCGACATTGCTGCGCAGCGTGTCGGTCCAGAAGCGCCGGTAGGCGACCGTCGCGCCGTAGCTCGTGACGGGATCGAGGCCGTAGCCGGTGATCGCCCATGGCAGACCCATGTTCGACAGCGCGTCCTGTCCAAAGGTGTTGCCGCCGAAATAACGGCCGATGCCTCTGCCGTAGTAACCCATCGCGATCAGCTGATCGGGACCGAAGGCATCGGCCAGCCATCGCATCGGGAAGCGGATATGCCCGGCCGTTCCCCAGCCGACGGCATTCTGCGTCACGGTCGGCAGCGCGGCGGCCGTGCCGGCGGTGCGGATGGTGAGTTGCCGCACCACGCCGCGCATATCCACTTCGAGGCCGTTGTTCCGGTAGGCGAGCCGGCCCAGCAGATCCGGCAGCGAGTTGAACGCGGGGCTGAGGCCGCCGCCGAACGCCGTCGCCGGCGTGAACACGCCGAGCACGGACGTGTATTGCGTCTCCGGCGCTTCGAGCGACAGTTGGCCCGTCAGTCCGGGCGCGATGGTTCCGGTGACGCGCACCTGCGCCTGCCGGACGAAGGACTGGTTCAGATTCGTCGAATCGTTGAGCGTTTCGAACATGCCCTCGTTCCACAGGCTGTTCGCCTGTCCGAACAGAACGCGGAACTGCGACGTGCCGAGTTCCGCCCAGGCCTGCCGCAGCCGGAAGGTGTGATTGTTCGACGTGAATCCGCCGCCGCCGAAATCGCCTTCGATGCGCGTCTCGAGCGTTCCGAGCCCGGTCAGCGTGCGCGTGTCGACGCCGATGCGGCTGAAGCGCGCCGACATGCCGAGATCGCCGCCCTGTCGCCACGCCGGACTGCCGACGATCGGAATCGCCTGCGGGGCGAAGGCGTCGTTCTGGTTGCGCGAATTGAAATCGCGATAGCCGGTGAGCTTCGCGAATCCGTAGACGCGCACCTCGCTCTGCGTGCCGGGAATGCGCAGGGCAAGCCCGGGAAGATCGGACCGCAGCGCGTCCTCGAACGGTTCTCCCATCGGCTCGGGGGGCGCGAGGCCGCGCACCTTCGTCATGAATGGCGGCAGCGGGGCCGGCGCCTCATCGTAGGGTGTTTCGGAACCCGGCGCAGCCGCTGCGGGCTTGTTCGCCTTCGTCGTCTTCACGACTTTCTTGACACGGCCTTCGAGTTGATCGACGCGACGCTGCAAGGCGTCGATGCGCGCGAGCAGGACTTCGATCGACGGCTGGGCGGCAATAGCCGGAGCCGGCGCCGCGACTGCCGCGATGCCGCAGATCAGAATTCCTCGAACCGCGCGCATTTCTTATGAACCCTGTGCCGCGCTTAGCTTCAGCTACGTTACACGGGTTCGCGCGGCGGCATCATTAAATTTTCGGCCGTTCTCGATATTTCATACGAATGTTGCATTCGTGCTCGGCCCGAATGAATCAAATGTTTCGTCGCAAGTTTGGTTACATCGTTGATGAAACGCCGAACAAACCGGACTTGACACGGACTACGGTCCGACCCGGTCACCAGTTCGTTCAATGAATCGTGGATATGTGGCGACGAACGACGAACGCTTGCCTCTCGGGGAGATGCTGCCGGGGTCAGGGTGGCGGTTGCGGAGCAACTTGATAAGCGAGCTTGACATCGGGCAACGACATGCAGCGCCGCTTGCTTGAGCTCGGCTATCATGCATCAATGGCAATCAAACAATTCACGTCAGATTCGACGTGATCAATAACGAGTTGTCGCTGCAATGCAGCAACTATTCATATCAATTCCTAGTTGGCCGTCGCGCGATCGACCATGTGAATCCGGTTCGCGGTTCGACTCCGTCACATTGACAACAGTTCCCGCGCCACCGCCGGCCCGCTTCGACAGTCCCACTATATCGATCGCCCGCCCTCCCGTGCATGGCGATGGCGTTGCGCGATTCGATGGCCTTCAGCCGATTCTTCTCGGAGCGGTTTCATGAGCGATCGACTCGCGGCGCCGAAAGGCGCAATGCAAAAATTTCTCGACATCGTCGAGCGCGTCGGCAACAAGGTTCCGCACCCGGCCATCATTTTCTTGATCCTGATCGCGATCGTAATCGCGGTGTCGCAGCTCCTGCACATGCTGGGCGTCAGCATCAGCTATCAGGTTCTCAATCCGGAAACCCACAAGCTCGATACGGTGACGACGCCCGCGCGGAGCCTGCTGACAGCCGACGGCATCCGCTTCATGTACGAGCGGCTCATCCCGAACTTCATGGGCTTCACGGCGGTCGGGCTGATGATCGTGGCGATGGTCGGCGCGGGCGTCGCCGAGGAAGCGGGCCTCGTGAAGGCGCTGATCCGCAAGCTGGTGCTGGTCTCGCGTCCGGCGGCGCTGAGCTACATCATGGCCTTCGTCGGCATCATATCGAGCATCGCGGCGGACGCCGGCTATCTCGTCCTCATCCCGCTCGCAGGTGCTGCCTTCCTGAGTGTCGGCCGCAATCCGCTCGCGGGTCTCGCGCTCGGCTTCGCGGCGGTCGCCAGCGCCTTCACCGTGAACATGCTGATCAAGCCGCTCGACGCCGTGCTTGTCGAATTCACGAATGACGCGATCCACCTCGTCGATCCCAATGCGTCGATCGGCCTGACATCCAATCTGTGGTTCTCGATCGCGTCGGTCGTGCTTCTGACCGGCCTCATCGCCTTCATCACGGACAGGATGATCGAGCCACGGCTCGGCGCCTATAGCAGCGAAGCCGGCGATGTCGCGGTCTCCGCGCAACCGGGGACGGAAGACGCCAGCCTGACGTCCGAGGAGTCGCGCGGTCTGCGCTACGCTCTTTATGCGCTCATCGGGACGATCGTCGTCTTCGCGCTGCTTGCGATTCCGTCCTGGGGGCCGCTGCGCAATCCCGACACCGGCGCGCTGATCGGCAATTCGCCGTTCATGAACGGCCTGATCGCCTTCATCATGATCATGTTCCTCGCCACCGGCGCGGCCTACGGTCTCGGATCCGGCTCGATGAAGACGGCCACCGACACCATCAAGGCGATCGAAAAGGCGCTGAGCGGTCTTGGCAGCCTGATCTTCCTGTTCCTGATCATCAGCCAGTTCGTCGCCTATTTCAATTACAGCAACATGGGCACCATCCTTGCCGTGAAACTGGCCGACATCCTCAAGGAGTCGAACATCGGCCCGCTCTGGCTGCTGATCGGATTCATCGTCGTCGTCGCGGTCGTCGATCTGCTGATCACCGGCGCCATCGCCAAATGGGCGATCTTCGCGCCGATCTTCGTGCCGCTGCTGATGAAGCTCGGCGTCGCGCCCGAATCCGTTCTCGCCGCCTACCGCATCGGCGACTCGCCGATCAACTCGATCACGCCGCTGAACGCCTATTTCGCGCTCGTCGTGGGTTTCATGCAGCGATACGAGCGGAATGCCGGCGTCGGCACCGTGGTGGCGCTGATGCTGCCCTATGTCGTCTGGATCCTCGGGATCTGGATGCTTCTGTTCGTCGCCTGGTACCTGCTGGGATTGCCGTGGGGGCTTTAGCCGCGCGACAGGCGACCCTCTGGATTGTCTGAACAGGCAGCTCGAAGAGCGCCGCAAGGGAGATCGACATGGCGAGCAGCAATGCGACCGTGGACGCGAAGGAAGCAGTGGGCCTGCTGATGCGGCTTCTGTCCGTCGAGGGCATCACCGGCGAGGAAGCCGCGATCGCGGCGCTGGTTTCAGACGAATTGAAGACAGCGGGCCTTCCCGCCGCCGCCATCCGCTTCGACGATGTCAACACGCGCATTCCCCTGCCGACGCAGACCGGCAACCTGATCGCGGACCTTGCCGGCACGCGGCCGGGGCCGCGCATCGCCTTCTCCACGCATCTCGACACCGTGACGCTGTGCGCCGGCGCGAAACCGAAGCGCGAGGGCGACCGCATCGTCTCCGACGGAACCACCGCGCTCGGCGGCGACAACCGCACCGGCTGCGCCGTGCTGGTCACGATCGCGCGGACGCTTTTGCAGCAGAACATTCCGCATCCGCCGATCACCTTGCTGTTCACGGTGCGCGAGGAAAGCGGACTGCACGGCGCGCGCGAACTCGATCCTACGCAGATGGGCGGCGCGACCATGTGCTTCAACATCGATTCGGGTCCGGCCGCCGGCCTCGTCATCGGCGCGGTCGGACAGGAGAACTGGGAGATCGACATCGTCGGCAAGGCCGCGCATGCGGGCGTTGCGCCGGAGCGCGGCATTTCGGCGACGCTGGTCGGCGCGCTCGCGCTCGGCGAAGCCTTCAACACCGGCTGGTTCGGCAAGGTCGTCAAGCCCGAAGGCAAGGGCACAAGCAACCCCGGCATCTTCGGCGGAAAGAACAACCAGGCCGCCGGCAACGCCAACAATGTCGTGACGGATTTTGTCCATATCACCGGCGAGGCGCGCAGTTCGGACGCCGCTTTCGCGAGCGCCATCACGGCCGCCTATCGCGCCGCGTTCGAGAAGGCCGGCGCGGCGGTCAAGGATTCCGGCGGCGCGACCGCGCAGGTGAAATTCAACGCGAAGGTCGCCTATCCTCCTTTCAAACTGCCGGAGGACTCCCCCGCCCTGAAACATGCGAAGCGCGCGGCGGAATCGGTTGGTCTCAAGCCCGACGTCGTTTTCTCGAACGGCGGTCTCGACGCCAACTGGCTGGTGAAGCACGGCATCCCCACCGTGACGATCGGCGCGGGGCAGAACGAGGTCCATACCGTTGACGAATTCGTCGATGTCCCGGAATTCCTCAACGGCTGTCGCCTCGCCGTCGCGCTGGCGACACTCGAGGGATAAAAGGCCATGCGCCCGGACGATTGAGGGCGACGCGGCGATCGGGATAGACGCGCGCTCCCTCCGCCCGGCCGACGCCGCCCCCGCGTCTCAGGCCGGCTGCGGAACGATGCGCAGATAGGGTTTCGGCGCTTTCCATCCATCCGGATATTTCGCCCGCGCGGCCTCGTCGGTGACGGCCGGCACGATGATCACATCCTCGCCCGTCTTCCAGTTCACCGGCGTCGCGACCTGATGTTTCGCGGTGAGCTGCAGCGAGTCGATCACGCGCAGCACCTCATCGAAATTGCGGCCCGTGCTCGCGGGATAGGTCAGGGTCAGCTTGATCTTCTTGTCCGGCCCGATCACGAAGACCGAACGAACGGTCGCCGTGTCGCTCGCGTTGGGATGGATCATGCCGTAGAGGTCCGCGACCTTCCGCTCCGGATCGGCGATGAGCGGGAAGTTGAGCGCCGCGCCTTGCGTCTCCGCGATATCCTGCGCCCATCGGCCATGCGCATCCAGCGGATCGACGCTGAGGCCGATGACCTTCACGCCGCGCCTGTCGAATTCGGGTTTCAGTTTCGCGGTGTAGCCGAGTTCGGTCGTGCAGACCGGCGTGAAATTCTTCGGATGGGAGAACAGCACACCCCAGCGGTCGCCGAGCCATTCATGAAACCGCACCGGACCGTCCGTGGTCGTCGCCTCGAAATCGGGCGCGGTGTCGCCAAGCTGCAAAGCCATCTCTTGTCGCTCCTTGAACAGGGATCAGCGACTGTAGTCCCCTGTCGCAAGAGAGTGCTTCCGATGACGCTGAACCCCGAGCGAGATTTTTCCCTTTCGGGCAGGCGTGAGGGAAAGGGCTCTATTCGCCGTGGTCCGCCCAAAAAGATACGCCTGCCAGACAAGCATACCGCTCAATCCGATATCATTCGTAATGTATAGAATTCTTCAAGAGTATATCTTGCAGCCGTTGCCTCGAATCGGATCGGATTTCATCAAGTATCCCGTAGATTAAATATCCGTTAGATTGCTGGTGTCGAGCGCATTTTATCCGCAATCTGGCCGAAAATCCCACTTTCGACATGTTTGAATCTCACCGTAACGCATGCAAACCATTTGACCCGTCGGCCACGACATTTCGTCGCCGGATTTTTCACGCCCTTCGCGGCCTGGTCGCGTATGCGCGGGATGTCTCCGGCGCGTATTGCGATGCGGACCTGGCGCTCCACATCGCTTCTGCCGGGCTGCGCCTCCATAATCGGACCAACCTCATGCCACCGCGCAATGTGACCATGCTTCTCTCCTCGCTCGGCCTGGCTATCGGCCTTGCCGCCTGCAGCGAGTCGCAATCGTCGCATTCCCCCGCGCCTCCGCCCCCCGTCGTCGGCACGGTGTCCGTGAGGCCGCAGGCCATGGCGATCATGCGCGATCTGCCCGGACGCGTCGCGCCCACGCGGGTCGCGGATGTACGCGCGCGTGTCGGCGGGCTCGTCATCAAGCGATCCTTCGAACAGGGTAGCCATGTCGCCGAGGGCGCGCCGCTCTACCAGATCGATCCCGCGCCCTACAAAGCCGAACTCGCCAGCCGCGAGGCCGACATTGCGCTGGCCGAGGCGAGTCTCATGCTCGCCCGCCAGCAGTCGGAACGCTTCGAAGCCCTGCTCGACAAGCAGGCGACCAGCCGCGCGCAATACGAGACCGCCTATGCGACCATGAAACAGGCCGAGGCGAAACTCGCCGGCGCGAAGGCGGCGGAGGCACGCGCCCGCCTCGATCTCGACTACACCACCGTCCGCGCGCCGATCTCCGGCCAGATCGGCCGCGCGCTGCTCACCGAGGGCGCGCTAGTCGACCAGAATTCGCCGACGGCGGTTCTGGCGCGCATCCAGCAGCTCGATCCGATCTATGTGGACATCACCCAGTCGGTCGGCGAATTGCGCAGGCTGCGGCGCGATCTCGCGAGCGGCGAGCTGGCGCGCGTCGCGCCTGATACCGCCACCGTGCGCCTCATCATGGAGGACGGCGAGACCTACGGTCATTCCGGCCGGCTGCTGTTCTCGGACGTCACCGCCGATCCGAGCACCGGTCAGGTAACCTTGCGTGTCGAGATTCCCAATCCGGAAGGCGAACTCTTCCCAGGCATGTATGTGCGTGCGCGCATCGAGCAGGCGATCGACCAAGACGCCATCGTCGTGCCGCAGCAGGCGGTGCAGCGCAACGCCGACGGTGCGCCCGAAGTGTTTCTCGTCAAGGCCGACCAGACGGTCGAATCGCGCGTCGTCGACACGGGCGACGTCATCAACGGCATGTGGATCGTGCGCGACGGGCTGAAACCCGGCGATACCGTCATCGTCGACGGATTCCAGCGCATCAGCGTCGGCGGCAAGGTCGTACCGCATCCCGCCGACCAGCTTCAGCGCAGCATGCACGATCCCGCGAGCAAGCCGGTCGAGGAACCGACGAAAGCGGCGAAGGCGAAGGGCTGACCCGTGGCGCGTTTCTTCATCGGCCGCCCGATCTTCGCATGGGTCGTGGCGATCTTCATCTGTCTGGGCGGCATTCTCGCCGTCCCGTTCCTGCCGGTGGCGCAATATCCGGTCATCGCGCCGCCGTCGATTTCCATGTCCACGTCCTATCCGGGCGCGACGGTGGAATCCCTCTACACCGGCACGACGCGCCTCATCGAGGATGAGCTGAACAGCGCCAACGGCATCCTGAGCTTCGAATCCGCGACCGATTCCTTCGGCGCGATCCAGATCACCGCGAATTTCGCGCCGGGCACCGACCCGAGTCA